>Ga0208973_1000008_pt1 | contig 108184 bp, 94 predicted proteins | sample AOAMet_66_BLW_10_2_FD_188233 | JGI IMG/M metagenome (GOLD analysis project Ga0208973, IMG submission 188233) | Ammonia-oxidizing marine microbial communities from Monterey Bay, California, USA - CAN11_66_BLW_10 (SPAdes) | ecosystem: Environmental > Aquatic > Marine > Intertidal zone | place...
TGGACGTTGTGGGATTTGAACCCACGACATCTTGGTTGCAAACCAAGCACTCTTCCAACTGAGCTAAACGCCCCTGTAAGCCAACGGTTGAGCCTCACCTTTTTGAGTCTTCACCTTGAATCGACTGAAATGAATCCTCAGTTTACCATGTCGATCGTTGCGTCACGGTCTGGTCCAACGCCCACGCTTGTGCATGGAACGCCAACCAGCGCTTCGATTTTCTTGATGTATAACTGGGCTGCTGCTGGGAGTGTTGAATAGCCTGCACCCTCATCATTCGCCTTCTTTGCGATGCCGAGCCATTCTTGCAGGGAGTGACCAGGGAAACCTGGCATGGTAATGTAGATCGGGTTGCATCGTTCAAGCGCTGTGGCGCTGGACGGCATTTCGAGGATTTCCTTCCCATCGAGTTCGTAGGCGACACAAATCTTCAATTCATCAAGACCGCCAAGCACGTCTAACTTGGTCAATGCCAAGCCGGTGAACCCGTTGACACGGTGGGCATGGCGCATGACCACTGCATCAAACCAACCACACCGCCGCTTACGCCCAGTGGTTGTTCCAAATTCGTGGCCGATGGTACCAAGGTGGTTACCCACTTCGTCTTCGAGTTCTGTTGGCATTGCTCCGTGACCAACACGAGTGATGTAGGCTTTCGTGATCCCGATGACATCGTTCACGTGACCTGGGTGGATGCCTGCTCCATGTCCAGCATTGCCTCGTGAGGTGACTGAAGAGGTGACGTAGGGGAAGGTTCCTTGGTCAATATCAAGCAAGCAACCTTGGGCTCCTTCAAGAATGACGTGTTCACCAAGTTTGAGGGCGTTGTCGAGCATGAGGCCAGTGTTGGCAATGCTGTTAGCGTAGGTCGAATGAATCCATGCAATGTCTTCAGCAAGCTTGGATGGAACAATTCGGTCTTCACATCCCGCTGCCTCGAGGCTTGCGTTCATCCGAGCGGTGGTTGCTTCCATCCAGTCGCTGTCACCATCGACTTCAGAAAGATCGCCAAATCGCAATCCGATTCTGTTTATTTTGTCGGCATAGGTCGGCCCGATGCCTCTTCCAGTGGTGCCAATTTTCTTGTCTTGTCCGTCAAGAATGCAGTGGTAAGGCAGAATGATGTGGGCTCGCTCACTGATGAACAACCGTTCCCCACGCGGGTCCTCGCCTGCTGAGTCCTTCCAGCCATTGAGTTCACGGTCTAAGACCCAAGGGTCGACAACCATCCCATCGCCGAGTATGAGGTTGCACTCTTTACGAGTGATTCCAGATGGTAGGAGATGAAATTTCAGCACTTGATCGCCAAGAACGACCGTGTGTCCGGCGTTGTTTCCGCCTTGGAATCGAGCAACCCATGTCGCCTGTTCGGCGATCCGGTCAACCAACTTCCCTTTTCCTTCATCTCCCCATTGCGCACCTAGAACGACGGTTGCTGGCATTGTGTTCTCCTCGTCTGGATGTCACCGCGTACCGTCTTTGAACTCTTGCCTGAGTTTTGGTTAGGGTTTCCATGGATTCAGGTTTTTCAAACAACAGTTTATATTCACTTGAGCATGATTCCTACTTACTAAGCGAGAACCCAACACACACCGTCTATCCTACGAGCCGTCATGCAGACACTGTCATGCACCGCCACACAGGGTTTTAAATAGAAAGGTTCTCAACTACTGAACAAGGAGTTGAGAAGATGAAACAAAACACACAAGCGCAGACTGGCAGCACAAACACGACCTCACGGACCTCCCGGGGGGCAGCAGACAGCAGCCACCAGATCAGACGAACACTCGAAGGACACACCAGGCCGTGCGAAGAGTGCGGCGTCGTCGATTGGCAAATGGACGACAGTCGAGGGGAAATCACTTGCAATTCTTGCGGCCTCGTCGTCGAAGAGAATGTAATCGACCCTGGGGCAGAGTGGACGAACCGTGACCGCAGCCAAGATCGCTCTCGAGTCGGTCAACCTCTCACCTACACACTGGCAGACAAGGGCCTCAACACCACCATTGATGTCCGGGACCTCAACACTGGGTCTGCAGGCCGGCACGGAATCTCCTCCCAAGCCCGCCGTGAATGGCGCCGTCGTCGAGTGATCGACGAACGTTCCAAAACTCGAAAGAGCCGTGAGCGCAACCTCGTCCGGGCCAACCAATTCATCCGGGACAACTCAGGGCTGCCAAAGCCTCTGCAAGAAGAAGCAGCTCGTCTCTACCGACGCTTGTCAGGTGAAGGATTCGTCACAGGGCGCTCAATCGCAGGTGTGACCGCAGCATGCGCTTACCTCGTCGCACGCCAGGAGAACCTTCCACGACAAATTCCAGACATATCCCGTTCGTTCGATGTGACCGAAAAGGAACTGTCACGGTTGATTCGCCAAGTCTCTCGAAGACTCAATCTTCACAAGATTTCCTCCCCCGACCAGTACTTTGACAAGTTCATTTCTGACTTGCAGCTCCCGCCCAATACCCACATTCAAGTGGGTCACCTATGGAATGCAATCCAACCCCATGAAGACATTTGGCAAGGAAAGAAACCGATGGGCGTTGCAGCAGCACTGATCTACAAGGCCTCCTCGGAATCTGGTTCTCCACGCACTCAATCTGAAGTCTGTGGTGTCGCCAATGTTTCCGAAGTAACGCTCCGTGGATTGCTCCGTCTTATCGATGGTTTGCTCAGCCAACTCGGGTACGTATCAGAACAGTGAAGCACCACTTCTGTGGTAACCTTCTTGAATCGGGCACAGGTCCTTCGGCTCATGGGCTTCAAGGCAAAGGCACGCAAGCACAAGTCAGACGCTGGTGAAACCAACGACTCGACCAGCAAGAAAACGAAGAAAGAAGGCGAGATTCCATGTGGCGTCAACACCTGTGATAAGTTCGCCGACAAATCATTCGGTGGACGATCGCTGTCGATTGACAATGCGATTGATGTATGGGGCGAGAGCGGCTACACCCAACGTAAAGGTCGAGTTCGTGTCTGTAAGTCATGCTACCGAAAATGGAAGAAAGACAGTAGTTCTGAGGATTCATACTGATTCACTTTCAGTTTCATCCGAGGGGTCTCGGAAACGAATGTGTACCTCCGGCTCTGCTTTCCGTTGTATGAACAACCGAGTCGTTGTCCGAAGCCTCGTGACCCCAGATGGATGCCTTGTTGCCATGGATGATGGTCTCGTGCAATGGCGGCCCCACAATGGGACAAATCGAAGAATAAAACTAGACGCCATTGCCACAGTGATGTTAGTTGTGAAAGGGCCCACAAATCGAATCGAAACCGCCATCATTGGTGATGCCCAAGGTGGCGTAACATTCCTCACATTACCGCTCTTGGATTTGGTTGACAAATTCACAGTCGAAGGGGGCGTTGTTCGATCGATGTGCAGTGCTGCGCCAAGTGAGACTTCCTTTCTTGTCGCAACCCAAGCAGGTCAAGTGTGGATGGTTGGGCCAAACGTTCCAGGCCGAGGGGTGAAGCTGTTCACCTACGACGGACCGGTTTCGAGCCTTCGACTGCACAACAGCATCATCCACATTCAGAGTGGCTGGCACAGAGCGACATACTCAATGGACGGTTCACAAACGATGAACATCGATGGAACACAACCATTCACTCAGAAAGCCCAACAACGGGCGAATCGGCGTGCGAAAATCCTAGAATCTCAACAACGAAGCGGTGACGCTCCTCAACCATTGATGCTGGATCTTCCAGTTGTGGCTTAGACCGCTTCTTTTTCCTCGAGCGGCCACGGTGGGTGGGATGTGTACCACATGGCTGTTTGTGCAGGTCGACCCCATGATTTGGGAGTTGCACCATCTCTCTCGAGGCATTCTCGCAGAAACTTAAGGTGCTGATTGAGAACATTTTGAACATGCTTTTTCCCTTTGATTGCAGGACCTTGCATCGGCACAATTGCAGATGGTTGCAGCTTCTGGATGCGTTCTAAACTTTCAATCAAATCTGGTAAGCAACCGCCCGGTAAATCCCACCTTGCGGGACGATCAGCTCTTGGAAGGGTGCATCCAAGCACAATCATCGACTGATCTTTAATCCAATAACCCATCTCATCAGCCGAACATCCAGGGAGATGAATTGCTTCGACTTCACCATCGCCTAATGCAAACACTTCACCGTTGGCGCATGGCTCGGTGCCAATTGAGGGCATATCTGAATCGAAACGATTTGCCCACGTCGAGAAAAAGTCGCCAGTTTCGAGTGCAGCTTGCCCTTCTTCGTGTATATGGACCGGGCAATTCGCGAACATGTCGGAAAGGTGTTTGGCTCCTCCAGAACATGGGTAACGCTTGCTCGTGAGGAGGACCCGGTCGAGCATCGCTTCATCACCCAGCAGGCCTTTGACCCGTTCGACTTGAAGCGACTGATACCAAGAGGTTCCAGCGTTGATAAGCAGCGAACCTGCGGAGCCTGTGACCACGACGACGTTTGAGTCGTGGTGAATACCGGGCAGTCGCAGCACACGCATGCCACTGCCTGAGGTCCGTGGGCTTTCAACACTGCTTCGCATCAAGTTGCACAGACGAGAATCTCTCAAACTGATGCACAGGCTTACATTGTTCTGCTCGGTTGTGATTAAATAGGGGGAGTTGGTCGCTGCACTATGGCACGATTCCCTGAAGCTGAAGCACGCTTGCTTCACCGCAAGATTTGCATGCGGTGCAACGCACGCAACGCAGTTCGTGCAGCACGCTGCCGAAAGTGTGGCTACAAGGGTCTACGGGCCAAGAACATCGAGCGCAAGGGCGCATGATGTGCAACACCTTTTGCTTACAATCCAAGCATTGGCATTAACAGCGCCATCGGATCACCCAACAACACGAGTGGTGCAATTGCTGGGAATAAAAACACCAACAATGGCAGTTTCGAACTGACCCATACTTGGTCAACACCTGCTTCTTCGAGCGCTGCAATTGATGCCTCCAAATCGTCTCGGGATGGCGTTGTTCGAGGTGCACGGGTTCGGTGGTGAGGTTTCGTTGTTCCATCTGGCATTTCCATCAATGTGGTCAAGAGCCACACATGCCTGTTTAGTACTTCGGTCCGGTCAATCCGCAAGGCATGCCATGCTAGCCTCAAATCTCCGAATGAGCCGATGTTTCCCGCTAGGATGTTCTTCACCAGCAAAACAAATGGTATGATCAGGAAACTCAACCCGCCCCACATGAGTAAGGCAAGGCTTGGTGGGAGCGCTACCGTTGCATCCATCGTTGCATCCGACAAGAGCAAAGGCATGGTAGCCCAGCTTGGGAAGAGCAATGCCACCCACATCAGAGCCTTTGCATCTGCTCCACCGTGGAGCAAACGCAACCGCCATGCGCCGTCAATAATCAAGATGACGAACAAGACGCTCAACGTCTTCCACCAAAGCGCTCCTAGACTGGTGTCGTTGCCAAGCAGCACATCCAACGGCTGTGTCGATTGGTGGGCAATAGCCCCAGCAACGAGGCCTACGCTGCTGATGGCGTACCAAAGGAGTACAACGCCGTCCAAGCGTGAACCATTTCGAAGATCGGTCAACGACGGTCGACCAAGGACAGCGCCGCTCGCGTAGGCGACAACGGCGGAGGCGGTGAGGTAGATGGTCCAGTCAGCACCTTGGTTCATCAAATCCAGCGCCCAAAGAAACAAAGCGGGTTTGACCCATACCAGCCAATGGTCATTGCCCACCCTTCGCTCTTTGTGGTCCATCCAAGCAGCCCACCCCATTCCAAGGACAAGTGCGAAGATTCGGGACCAGCCCAAAAGATCGTTTTCAGTGAAGTCCATGGTGTGCGGGTGGCGGCAATCAACTTAAAGACGGCCTACACACAGCGATAGGTATCGACCAAAGGGGCTGTAAACATGGATATCGAAACTCGTCTTCAACAAGTTGCTACAGTCATCAATCAAATTGATGACCCCAAAGTTCCACGAAACATTCGCCGTCAAGCGAAAGAAGCATGCGACAACTGGTTGCTTAACAAAGCCAAAAAAATCGATGTACGCATTGCAATGGCCCAATCCAAACTCGAAGAGTTGTACGAGGACCCAAACATTCCATCGGAATTTGGAACGCTCATTCTCATGATCAACACAGAGCTCGAGAAGATCCTCACAGAAGTTCTGTGATCACTCTTCTTCGATTGCAGTGAGGAATTGCTTAAGCAAAGGGCGAAGTTCCTTTGTAATCTTTCCTTGGTGCAGTGTTGAAGTCACTTCGGCTGCTAAATCTTGATGATGGCGTAGTTCATCAGCCACACCGGCGATGAGGTCCAATTGATCATCTGTAATCTTGTTCTTTCGGAGCACCCGCTCGACTGCAATGCGACCCGAAATGAGTTTGACTTCTCGGTTTGAATAGCCAAGAACTTCTTGTAATTGGCCGAGGGATTGGCTTTCGAAGGAGGATAATTTTCCGTCTTTCATTGCCTCATTCCACGCTTCATCAATCGATGGTGCTCGTTCTGAGAGCAAGATCGAAATTGGGCGGGTTGCTTCGATGTTCTCCAAGACGATCTTGATGATCACTGCGAAGGGTACAGCGAGGATCATGCCAAGAATCCCCCATCCTGCAAATGAAATTGCTGTCACAAGCAGCAAGACGACAGGTGAGAGATCAAGGGCTCGACCTGCCCATCGTGTTTCAATAATTTGTCCCCACACTTGTTGGTTCGTGAGGAGCAACAAGATCAGAAGGGCGAGTCCTGCAGGTTCGAGTAGAATGAGTCCAAGGATGATTGGCGGGAGCGTAGCAATCAATGAACCGATGTATGGCACGTAATTCAGCAAGAAGGTCAGCAACGCCCATGTGAACCACAATTCAATGCCAAAGGCGAGCATGATGATGCCCGCAAAAACAGCTGTTCCAAACCCAACACCCGTCTTCACAACGATGTAGGTGTTTACGCTGGCTTCGATTTTGCTGCGAACAATCTGAACTTTTTCACTGGCTCCACCAGGCCAAGCACGTTCGATTCGGCCCGGTAACAAGCTCGCCTCAAAGATGATGAATATGAGGAAAAACATCACAGTGATGCTTGTTGTGAGCATTGAACCCACGCCTGCAAGCATGCCAACAGCGGCATCAGAAATCTGTTCATCGTTTTCGAGAACCCCCCACTCTGCCAAATCTTCGACAAGGGTGTTGTTCAGCGCGGCCTCATCGTCAAACGCTGCGGACAAAGCCGTTCCCGTCTTCAATTCGTGCCACCGTTCTTCGAGAAGAATGTTGTATTCGTCCATTTTTGCCTCATCTTCAACAACATCCGCGGCTTGCTGATATGCAAAGAAGGCCGCTGAGGACACTACGAGCAACGTCAGCATAACCATCGTGAGGTAGGAGAGAATAACCGGGAAACCATTGGTGGAGAGGTAGTCAGAACCTGGTTTGAGAACAAAATAAAGGCCAAGTGCAATGAAGAATGGTTGCAAGACTCCCTTCAGGAGAATCAGCCAAACCACGGCCAAACTGATGATGATCATTGCATGTGCAAAGGTTGTGACCCTGCGATTGAAACGGCCTGAATCCCAAGCCGTGGTGGCGTGTTGCATAGGTTCTCGTTGAGAACTCCCCTCTTGAATATAGTCCAGTTCACTCACTTTCTAAAGCGCTTTCTGAGACTGGTTCGTCTTCTGGAAGGAGTGGTAGTTTCAGGGACAACAGTGCTGCAAACGCCATGAGAATGCCACAAATATGGAACGCTGTATGGTAGTCAAAGGGCCAATCCCTTGAGTAGGTCAACACCCACACAAAACCACCTGTCAATGGACCGATGATTCTTGAAAAGGCACTCACCGATTCTTGCGCCCCCATCACGACACCCAATTCATATCCCTCTGACTTTGCAATCCGTGTGAGGAACGAGGATGAGGATGGCGTGAACAAACCGTTACCGACAGATACCAGGACGCCAACAATGAGGACGTGGAGCCATCTCGACTCATATTGGCTGTACGGGATGAGGACCAGTCCGATTCCAGTGATCACAATCGCCATTGGAATTAGCCGTCGTGTTCCGAACTTCCTTGTGAGTGGCCCAATGAGCAGGCCTTGTGTTAAAATTCCTGAAATGCCAATGAGCGCAAACACTCGACCATTGTCAGCTTCCGAGAAAGAAAGGCCGCCATCTTCAGGTATCATTTGCGTGTAGAGGATAAATACAGCGTGCATGATGGTGAATCCAAAAATGAACAGCATGGTTACCCAGATCACAACTGAGGTACTACCGGAGCGGAGCATCTTGCCCGTGTTTTGCATTGTCTTGAGCATGCCACCTTCCTTTGATTTCTTATCGACACTCGTCCGACGCTCAGGAGGCAGTGATTCTGGTAAACTTCGTAGGGCAACAAGGAGAGAGAGCACAGACAGGAGGCTTGCAACAGCACATGGGAGCAAGTAAGGGTGGCTGTCAAAAATCGTCCCTTCGAAGAATGCCCATCGACTTGCAGGGTCTGATAGTTCGCCGCCAATAAACGGTCCAAACGTGAAACCAAGTCCAAATGCCGCACCAATAAGGCCCATCCGTGTCGCCAATTGTTGAGGGTTGCTCACATCACCAATGTAGGCCCGGGCCACTGCAAGATTGCCATTGAACACACCTGCAAGGAAGCGTGCTGCTAAAGCAAGCCAAAGGGTGTTGGCAAGTCCGAACATTGTGAAGAATACTGTGTTGCCAACCAAGCCTACGAGAAGCACCGGCCTTCGTCCAATTTTGTCAGAAAGCGAACCCCAAAACGGCGAGAAAAGAAACTGAGCAGCCGAGTATGAAGTCATCAGCACTCCAACCCAAATGCCGATGCTTGCTTCTTGGCTCGCAGGCGTAAGGTCCTCAACCAAGTAGGTGAGAAATGGGATCACGATACCGAAACCAATCATATCGATGACGGTCACTAAAAACAGGACGAAAAGAGCACCCTTGCTTGCGTCGACAACCGGGAGTGGTTGATCGCTCGTCGTGTCCATGGCTTGGCGAATCAAGCCGCCTTCTTGTACCCAACGGGTGGGCTTTGGTGTGTGTGTTCACCTCTTGGTGAGTCTCAAGCAGACGGGACGCTACCGGTTACAGGCGTGAGCCTGTCAATAACGGCACCGAGACGTTCGACGAGTCCGGCCTTTTCGGCGTGCTTGATGAGCGCATATTCCATCACTTCGTCCAAAGTGTCGACCGGAATGACCTCGATCATCGACTCGTACTTCGTATCGAGCAAAACATCTTGTTCGTTTGCCCGCGGGATGATAACGGCCTTGATGCCTGAGCGTGCAGCTGCCTCAATCTTCGCTGTGACACCACCGATTGGTAGCACTTCTCCACGAACGGAGAGCGAGCCTGTCATTGCCAAATCTTGGCGGATTGGGATGCTTTCGAGGGCGGAAATGATTGCAGTGGCGATGGTGATTGATGCAGAATCGCCATCCACCCCATGCGTGTCCACAAATTGGATGTGGATGTCATAGTCGGAAATGTCCTTTCCGGTTAGTTTCTTGATCACTGCGCTGACGTTTGTGACACTCTCTTTCGCCAAGTCAGAAAGCCCTCCAGTGGCGTGTATTTTGCCGCCGCCACCCTGTGAGGGAGTGACAAGTGCTTCGACGGGGAGCATGATTCCACTGAAATCGGAGAGCCCTGAGTTTGCACCCAACACAGCCAAGCCGTTGACGCGACCAATTCGTTCACCGGAGTTGACAACGAGCGCATAGTCGAGGCGTCGCTCAATCATACGATCAGCCACTTGCTGTTCGAGTGGCTTTGCGATGTTTCGTGCCCCAAGCACGTGCGCTGCAGTGGTGAGCGGCGCACCTTCTTCCATAGCAAGGTCGCCAGCAATTCGCACAAGGCCACCGAGTTCACGGAGTCTGAGGGAGAGTTTTCCACGGCGGCCAGCACGTCGTTGTGCTTCCCGGAGGATGATGGCCACAGCGCTCTTCTCGAAATGAGGGATTTCACGGCTTGTGCCCATGTCACGTCGGACTTCTTGAGCAATGAACCGGATGAGCCTGCGTCGGTTTCGAGCAGTGTCTGGCATTTCCGAGTTGACATAGACTTCGTATCCATAGCCACGAATTCTGCTGCGAAGAGCAGGGTGCATGCCTTGAATCGCATCGAGGTTACCTGCTGCAATGAGGATGAAGTCACACGGCACAGGTTCTGTCTTTGTGAGTGCTCCAGAGGATCGCTCGGAACGCCCTGAAATTGGGAAGGCACGCTCTTGCATGGCTGTGAGCAAGGCTTGTTGTTCCTCAAGTCGGAGAAGGTTCACTTCGTCGATGTAGAGCACGCCTTTGTGCGCTCTGTGGATTGCGCCTGGTTCGACACGATCGTGGGCTGGGGTCTCCATACCACCTGATTGGAACGGGTCGTGGCGTACATCGCCAAGAAGAGAGCCTGAGAGTGTTGCAGTCGCATCCACGAACGGTGGGAGTTCAGAGGAGTCGTGCTTAACGAGCACCTTAGGAATCCTGCTTTCGTCGCCCGAACTCAGCCGTCCACGAATGAACATGTATCCAAACATGAGCAAAAACCCACCGAACAGAAGGGTGATGATGTCACCTGACTGAAGGGTTGCGATGAGGATGAGGAATCCAACTGCTGCAAAGGCAATGAGGAGCATCTTCTGGGATCGTTCGCGCTGTGTTCGCATTGATTCCTTTTGCAACTTGACGATTCGGTCGCCTCGACCCGCAGGCACGGAGCGAACTCTTGGTTCATTTTCGTCGTCTTCGTTTGGGTACACAAGGAGATCTTCGAGTGCGTCTTTTGGAAGCAAGTCTGTCATGGATCGTGCAAGCATCGATTTTCCGGTACCAGGGTCACCAATCATCAACATGTGGCGTCGTTGTTCTGCTGCCTTTTTGATCACGATTGAGCCAGCTTCCTGACCGATGACTTGGTCAACAAGACGGTCGGGTATTGGTACATCTTCAGTTGACTCGAAGTTGACAGTTTGAATCCACTGCTCGACGCTTTCAGCGATGATGTCGTCGCCTCCGGCAGAGGGTTCAGGAGCCCACACTGTGACTTGTGTATCATCGGCGAGCGGTGCGCTGTTCTCAATGGAATCAGCGCCATCCTCGGCTGCCGTGAGAGGCGCTTCGTCCTCAACAATCTCTTCGGTCACGTTATGTCCTCCACGCTACTCCCCTTTATGGGTTTACAATTCACCATGTATCAAGATGGTGCAGATGCACGAGATCAAAGTTGGTTTTGATCAAGGTACTGCTGTCCGTAGTGAACCCATTGTTCCATGCTCCATCCAACCGGTAATCCAGTTGCTGGGAGTGGTGGTCCAGCGTACTGTTGTTGTGGAACAACCGGTGCAGGGGCTTGGAAGATATCTTGGGCTCCACCGTACATGGAGTTTGCAACCATGTCGCTCGCAGGGAGCATGGTAGCGCTCCAGTCTTCGACTTCGTTCTTGCTACCGCTTCGGGTGAACATAAGACCGATTAAAAGGGCGACGATGAGGATGCCAATTCCAGCAAAGACAAGTTCCATTGGAATCGATTCGGAAGTGTCTGTGTTGGTTGCTCCTGATGCCGAATCTGTTGGGCAATCTGAACGTGGGTCGGCACATGCGATCTCGAGTTTCTCTACCACTTCAGCAAGTTCTGCCTCGAGTTCAGTGGTGTCCTCAGTGGATTCTGCAATGCTTCCTGTGAGCGCAGCCTTCGAAGCTTGTAGGTTGAAGACGTGAGCCTCAAGCATTGCTTCATCCATTTGATCTGGTGTAGGGGCCGTTTCAGTGATGGTCCACTTCATCTTGGTGAGGGTCTTGTAATCATCACCATTGGCGTCACTTGCCGTCATCTCTAGTTCGTAGTAATCACGGTCTCTCGAACCATCTTCTCGTGCGGACTGGCCTTCGAAGACGAGTGAAGGCATGTCGAGGACATTGGTCCACCCAGTTGCGGATTGCGTCACATCTAACTCGTAGGTGAGCAGTCCATCACAGGTACCCGTCAATTCATTGCAGACGTTCCAGTTTGCCATCATGTATGTGAAAACTGGAGCTGCGTCAGTGAGCGTCATTGTGACCGTTGGCGTTTGTCCAATGTATGTGTCAGTCATTTCAGTATAGATTTGGCCAGTGCCATCATCAACTGTTGAAATTTCCAAGGGAAGTGCGTCGTAGACATTCACAATGATTTGGTAGGTGTTCGTGTCGTACTTGTCCATGATTGTGAGGGTCACTGTTTGTGCGCCAACTTGTTCGAATTGAAGGGTCAGCATTCCTGTAAGTAGGTTGTACCGGGCCGCTCCAGATTCAGTAGATTCGACGGTGAGGAACGCCTCTTCTGCGGGGTTGTCAATATCGCTGATTCGAGGGGTGAGGTCAGTGACCATCTGCTCATTTCGCTTGAGTTGAATCGTTTCCATGCTGTCAAGATCGATGCGTGGGGCATCGTTGCTTGGGTTGATTTGCACAATCATGGTTTGTTCGGAAATTTGTTCGCCATCGCTTGCCCGGAGGGTCACGATTGACTGACCGTTGACATCATCGTCCATTGTTTCAAAGCCAAGAGCGTAGCCTTCGAGCATAAAGGAAATGATATCATCATTTGATGTGCTGATCATGGACACTGTGAGTGTGTTTGCGTTCACAGGTTGGCCAGTGTCGTCGGTATCAGAGAGGAACGGAAGGAGGTCAATGATGCCCGAGCCACCTTCATCAATGGTTTGTGTAGGAAGTCCTTCCCAACGTGGTTGACCATTTTCGAGGACATTGAACAGGAGTGTTCCGTATGGCAACTCTCCGGCTTCGGAGTAATCTCCTCCGTCATCGACTCGAATTTCCATGCCTTGTTGTCCAAGTGGACATCCATTGATTTCATTCCATGAGAACTTCACTTCGAGTTCTGTTGTTGATGGATGCCATGCTACGAATGATGGACTGTCTGATGTGATGACAAGGCTTTCCAAAGGCGTCTCTGGGTCAGAGACGTGTCCGGTGAGGTCGAACTTGGTTGTTGTGTCACAAAGGACAGATGGGATTGGTTCTGCGACAATGGAGGGGATTCCGTTGGCGAGTTTGAAGCCATCAGTGCCTGCAGTGACAATCCAGTCGCTTGTTTGTCCTCGTGAATCGACCGTTTGTGATCGGATGTCATACCAACCAGAGGCCATGTCCATTGATGGGCTAAGGAGGTAGGCACGGCCTTCGCTTGGCGAACCTGGATACATGACCATTTCGCCACCGGACACAATGTCGCTGGACCATTGGTTTGCTCCAGTTGGGGAGACTTCAATGTTGAAACTCATCGAGTCGATGGTGTCGACATTGTCGTCAGCATCGCCCTTGGCGAGAATTTCAAACTGTGTGCCACGAGCAATGACATTGTCGCCTTCAACTTGTGCCTTCTTTGCGAGTGGTGGTCGGTCGTGGTCAAGTTCAGACTGAACCAAATTGTTGGCGCTTTGAGTCTCGTCCACGAGTCCGGTGAGGCGGACACCGAATGTTGTCTTCCATCCGTTTGTTGGAAGGACAGAGGTGTCAAAGTTCACGGATGCGGTTTGAGAGCCACCTGTGTTGATGTTGTTGAGGGATTTCGTGTCAATGGAAACTTCATTGACGCCGTTCTTGTAAAAGAATTCGATGCTTCCACCAGCGTTGTAGTCGAGGTCGCCAATGTTGTTGATGGTCGTGTCGAGTGTGATCGTGTCGCCGATAATGTACGATGTGCCACCGGTTGGGTTGGTGACGGTAAGACCGTCTGGTGCGAGGTCCATCTTAGGCCCCATCGTCGAGTCGATTGCGTGGTACACGTGGGCAGAAGTGCCGCCCACTGAAACTTGGTTTCCAGCCATGAGGACACCGACCACGATGGCCTTGTTCAGACCACCCGGTACGACCGATGCTGGGACGTTTGACCATGTGACTGACTGGGATGTTGAACTTGGGACGACAGATGCGAAGGAGCTTCCGGATCCGCCGCTCTTCGATTTGTATGTGTCACTGTCAGTGAGCCAAGCCATCCAGCAGTTGTAGCCGTGAGGGATTCCAGAGGTGTAGGTGTATCCAGTGCAATCCTTGTCAACAAGCGCAGCGTAGAGTTTCATGTTGCTTGCTGGGCTACCAGATCCTGTGTATTTGTAGGAGATGTCGATGTCGTAAGTGGTTCCAGTTTGTCCAATCGATGCGGACATGCCGTAATCATTGACTGTTGGAGCCATTCCTCCGCCAGAAGAGAAGAGGGTGTCATATGTGTCGTAATTTGCCGAGGCCCCACCTTGGTTCTTGTCGGTGCGGTCTCCGAAGTAAGCGTCTGGTGCTCCGCCTGTCGACCATGCCCAGTTGTACGGGGCTACATTACCTGCACGGGAGGTGTCAGTGTCGCCGTAGGAAGCGGACATGTACGTGATGTAGACATACTCGTCAGGGTGAAGTTGCTTCACCGCGTGGTGTGCATCGGAGCCGCCGCCTGTTTTGGAGCAGTGACCGCAGTTGTCTGATGAAATATATTGTCCAAACACAACGTGTCCTGGACTCGTTGCTGAACTTGCTTGTTGAACTACAGGCGCCTCGTCAAGCGTTTTTTCATTGTCGAGTGGATTCATCTCTGCCGTGAATCCAACAAGGACACTGCCGACGAATAGAGTTACAATTGTTAGAGCGAGAAGGCGTGCGGGCATCTTCATGGATATTACACACACTGGATGGTATTTATACAAACCCCTCTCATGACAGGTCCAGTTTATTCGTTGGACTGCGGGTTTGTGATATATTTATTGTAATTTTCATATATATTCTTGTTGTCGATTGTCCTCTTTTCATCTCACAAAGGATTGAAATCCGAATGGAACTCGCAGGGTTCATGGACAATGATGCATGGGCTGTTTTGGTGGAGCCGGAAGGTAAGGTTCACGTTGTCGAATTAATCGAGGGCGTTCGAAAAATCAAGGGCTTGGGTGTCTTTGATGCAATGGCCACAATCGCTGGTGTACCGTATGGTTCACTGGTCACTCTCGGTCAAAAACAACTGACGCGTTTGCCACCTCGGCTCCCTGAACTTTCCAAAGGCATGCTGAGAAGGGCTCAAACCATCAGCGCCAAAGATGCTGGTTATTTTGTTGCTAAACTCGGCATTGGTTCTGGTGATTCAATTCTCGAAGCCGGACTTGGGAGTGCAGGTCTCTCGATGCACATCGCACGTGCCCTCGGTGGCTCAGGTGTGCATGTTACAGTTGAACCTCGATCAGAGCATGCAGATGTTGGTCTCAAAAACCTGACAAGGGCCCGTCAAAGCTGGACTGAATTTCCAGAGCATCACCATGTCGAAGGCGCAATCGAAGATGTTATTTCTGAAATCACCAAGCATGTCGAAACATTCGATGGGATCATCCTTGATCTGCCTCAGCATCCGTCAGCGATTGCTGCGGTCGCACCCCTTTTGGCCGTTGGCGGTCGGATTGCCTGCTATTGTCCTGTGACGAGCCAAGTCGAACATGCTTGGGAGGCATGCGAGCAAGCAGGCCTCAATGTTGAATGGGCTGGAGAACTCATGGAACGACAATGGGGCAAGGCCTCGAAAGGCGGCATGCGTCCCGTAAACGGACCATTTGGTCACACTGCTTTCCTTTTGATTGCACAACGAACTTCGGTCGAGTGAGGCTCATTCGACAACTCGGATCATCGTTTGGCATTTCGGACAAGTGAATCTAAACGGTGCTTCGCTGCCACGAGGCACGCCCAATCGGGCTTCACATGACGGGCAACTGACCTTTCCGTCTTCCATTCTGCATTCATTGTAACCAAGCGTTTGTTCTTCAGCATCGTTCTCTTCTTCGACCACTTCTTCGGATTGATCAAATTCGTCATCGACATTTTGAGTCACCTTGCGATTTCGACGGAGGTACATGACGCTCAACAGAAGAATGGCAAAGGCCCATCCACCAAGCAGTGTGTTGAGTGTGGTGCTTTGATCAAGTTGGATTCCAAGTGGGAGTGTGACCCCCTGAGGCGGCTCTGCAGGTCCTGCAATCGCGACGCTGAATTGCTCAGATTCCTCGGACCCAGTGGTGCTTGTCACAACAATCTCGTAGGTGGCCTTGAGCACAATATTGGCTGTTTCGTCGTTTTCAATGTTTGATGTAAGCGTGAGCATAAATTCCGCCGATGCGAATGGGGCAAGTTGGAATGTGTTCACGGCACTATCGTCAAGGATTCGTGTCCATTGACCAATCAGCATGCCAGTGCCTTCGCCGTTGTAGCTTAACACGCCTTCAACATGGGTGTTGGCCAAGTTGGTGACGGTCACGACAACACTTGTACCGCCTGAATAGGGAATCTTGTAGGTGGATGCATCCGTCGTGATGTCGAGTACATTTCCGTTTGCGTACGTTGGTTCGACTGAATAGATTTCAGCGTAGGTCTCGACATAATCACTGCGAGATGTGCTTGTAACTCGGAACTCCAAACTGGCAAGACCAGATTGTGCTCCCTCGTCAATGGTGCACGACCAAGGAATGGCAGAAGAAGAGGCACCAGCTTCGAGTTCGAAAAGCGTGGTTACGCCACAATCCATGTCGACGGTGGTCAGCAATAATTCATCGTATGCAGTCCCCGTGTTTTTCACAACAACACTGCCACGAATGATGCCCCCTGGCGGGGTTTCGTCAACATCGGCAATCACGGTGATTTCAGCACCAGCAACTTGCGGACGAACGGTCAAATTTAGGTGGTCGATGGCCGATGGATCATTGCTCGAAGTTGCATGAAGCGTGATTGTGATGCCGTTTGCAGTGGCGCCAGTCATGACTTCTCGCACCTCGATGAGAACAGTGCTGGTTGCTCCGGATGCAAGCGAAACTGATGTTGTCGAAAGAGAGTAGGTGAACCATGTAGAGTCGGATGAATCCGACAAACTCAATTGCAAAACATCACTTGCCGTGCCGAAGTTTGTGACATCGACAAGGATGGAGGCATTGTTGGACGGACCAGCCACCACTTGTGTGCTTGTGCTTGACAGAAGGACGGAATACCTGTCCTGAATTTGCAAGTCCACTTGTTCAACGGCTGACGCACCCGTTCCGCCGTAACCAAATTCGAGTGGATGTGTTCCCGGTTCGGCGTTGGTGGTTAACGTAATGTTCAGGTACACTTGCGAAGTTTCACCCACACTAAGCATGAGCGAAGAGTGACTAATTTCTGCTGTAGCAGAAGAGGGTAGGCCGCTCATAGATGCAACTAGAATGACATCACGGGTACCTGTGTTGCTGAGCGTGAATGCAGTGGAGGAGGTTGTACCAGGTTGCATGACGATTCGACCATCGATGGGCCCAGCAACGGTGATCTCTGATGTGGCGAGCACCTCAATGTCAACAGATGCCTCGGACACGACGCCATTTCGTGTCACGCTGAATGCCTGAACATACATGCCGACAGCGCCCTCTTCCGCAGTTGTTTGTACCTCCCATGTACCGCTTTCCCCAGCGAGGATGGAGATGTCAGTTGTGGAGGTGATGATGGTGTTTAGGCCTTCTGTGCTCTCAATTTGGAGGTTAAAGGTTCGAGTTTCGCTTCCGTTATTCTGTAAGCGCATGGTGTAAGTTTGCGGAGTGCCGGGTTCAACTTCGACCTGTGTATTGGTTGGTATGAGTTCGAAATCAACCAGCTCATCGACGGCGATCGTGAACGATTCTGCACCAGTCACCACGGCACTTGTTCCTTCGAGGGTTGAGCCCTCAAAGTGGAATTCACATGAATCTGCGATGGTTGCAGTTGCTGGTACGTCAACCTGTATGGTCACGTCAATGGTTGCATCCGGCAGTAGGGCCAGGCTTACAGCGTCTGGTAGAGCAAAGGCGCATGGGCCGCTGAGCGCTTCAACATTCCAATCATAGTCGGTTTCTGCATTTCCAGTGTTTGTCACCGATACCGAAGTGTTCGTTGTCATGCCCGGTAAGAATTGAGAATCTTGGTCGAGGAAGGCAATGCTTAGGCTGTGGTCTTCATCAATGTGCACCACCAACAGGGTCGATGTGCTGATGTTTCCTTGTGTGGAGGCTGCAAACAATCTGAATCCGTAATAGTCAGGGGCTACATCAGCAGGGACCGTAATGTCGAGTGTGGCTTGTTGGGTTGTGCCTGCGGCCATGGCATCGAGTTGGTCATCGCTCCATTGGACATTCCATCCCGCTGGGATTCCACCGCCAAGGCCACGTGCAGATGAGGTGGCTGTGATGGTTGATGACCATGGGTAGTCGATGTGGGATGTTCCATTGAACACAGTGTCTGCCGCCGCTTCTTGCAATTGCAGTTTCACGGTTGCATTGATGGAGACAGTGTCGTTTGAGCCAACTGGGGACTCACCCGTCATCGTTGCATAAAGCACACATGCCGCGAGATAACTTCCTTTCAATGAAGGGTGGCTTCCGTCTGCGTCATACAGGTCATAAAACAGATTTCCACTTTGGGTTGGATCAGAACCGCTGTCCATAACCTCATCGTGAATTGTCTTGAATGCAAGGCCGACTGGGGCGATCCAAACTGTATTTCCTGCAGCGCTGATGTTTTCAGCGTAGTAAGTGTACCCATCAGCCAATCGGTCTTGCATGATGGTGTAGTTTTGATTAATGCTGTATTGATGCCATTGAGGTCCGGATTCTCCACTTCGGCGCCCCCATGTCATGAACAGGACGGTTTCGGAACCTTCTGCCGTAACTTCGGTGCTGATGTTCACTGCGCCATTCATACTCGCCTGCCAAAACGTATCTGTTGTTGGTAGGGAAGGGACTTGACTCTGGTCTTGGAGAACAACATAATCCCAATCGATGTTTGGATTACGAAGTGTTGTGTTTGAAATGTGCAAGGAGGTGTTAATGTCGTCCCAATGCCCTGACAGCATCTTCCCACCGGGTGTGATTGAATCTGCGTTGACAACGCCCAATGATTCCATCAAACTGGCAAGGTTGTTGTAGCCTGTGTAGCTGTTTCCGTACATCAAGAGGTTTGAGAGGACGGTGATGTTGCTGCTTCCATTGCCGCCGGTTCCGTTTCCACCGGTTCCGTTGCCAGATCCAGTCCCATTACCGCCGGTTCCGTTCCCGGTCCCAGTTCCATTGCCACCGGTCCCGTTGCCAGATCCAGTCCCATTACCGCCGGTTCCGTTCCCGGTCCCAGTTCCATTGCCACCGGTCCCGTTGCCAGTTCCTGTTCCATTACCACCCGTGCCATTTCCCGTTGAGTTGGAGCCTTGGTTCGACCACCATGTGGCCAAATCAGGTTCAAATTCGACATCAAGAAGCAATGTGTCTTCGACCGAACCTGCATTTGTAACATCGACGCTGAAAGAGGCCTGTTCGCCAGCATCCATCGAAGCGAGTGATGATCCCATTGTGTCAAAACTAATCAGCGGGGCATAGGAAGGCGCGACGCTGACATATACCGTGATGATGGAAGTGATGTTTTGGGTTGGCTCAGTCACATGAATGTTGAACGAACCACTGTCGGCAGGTACGGCGCCAACAGAGAGTTGCACCACAATGGTGGTGTTCTTGCTCCATGTAGGAAATATGTTCTCGACCACGGGTTCGGTCGCAGTGATTGACCAAAGGGATGAAAGAACACCAGTGTCGGTGGATACATTGTAAGATCGGATTGATGACCCATTGTTTTCGATTGTCAGCGTGACATTGCTTGATTGCCCAGGTTCAAGCACCACATGGTGTGCATCGACATCGAGCAAAATAGCACTGTGTGCTGATGCAGGCGTCGCCAATGGTGAAAGGCTGGCCAAGAGCAAAACAAGAACAAAGGCCACTGCACGAACGGGACGAGATGACATAAGACCAAGTCAAGCCACGCTCCACTACCTCTTGAGTGAATCGGCCCTACGGGCCGTGCGATTGGGCGATTTATCCGTTAGAAATCCCCGCTCACTTGAGGAGGGCAAGTCGAGCTTCATCGAGTGCTTCCCAAGGGAAGGAACCGTCTGCACCGGGGGCTCGGCCAAAGTGGCCACCAGCGGCAGTCGTCGAGTAAATCGGCTTGAGCAAATCGAGGTCCTTCGCAATCGCACCAGGGCGGAAATCAAAGGCATTTTTGACGCGTGTCGAGATCTCCCGGGGCGTCAGTTCTGAGGTTCCGAAGGTTTCGACACGAACGCTCACAGGTTCAGCAACACCGATCACATAGGCGAGTTGAATTTCGCAGCGGTCAGCCAATCCTGATGCAACCACGTGCTTGGCAGCCCACCGAGCGGCGTACGCTGCTGAGCGGTCCACCTTCGAAGGGTCTTTTCCAGAGAAGGCTCCACCGCCGTGACGACCCATTCCACCATAGGTGTCAACGATGATCTTCCGGCCGGTCAGACCAGCATCTGCATAGGGGCCACCAGGGTCTGCAAATCGCCCGGTTCCATTGACCACAAGAATGCAATCTTCATCTAGCAGTTCAGCGGGGATGGCATAATCGACAACATGGCGGCGAACTTCGCTCTGCACGTGGGCGAGCTCCGCTTCGATTGACCCTTCAAATTGCTCCTTGAGGGCCTTGTCGTGTTGAATGGCAATAATGACGGTGTGAACTCGAGACACATTCCCTTGTTCGTCGTATTCGACGGTCACCTGTGATTTTCCATCCGGTCGTGCCCAAGGGAGAATTCCTTGCTCTCGGACGGCGGTGAGCCGGCGTGTGAGCCGTTGTGACAGTGCAGCAGCAAGGGGGAAGAATCGTCCGTTGAGGTCTTCGTATGCCTCAGTCTCAGTGCAAGCGTATCCAAACATGAGTCCTTGGTCGCCAGCGCCTTGAGAAAGACCGTCCTTGTTGACGCCTTGAGCAATATTGGAGGACTGAGTTGTGATGTGGACCTGAACTTCTGTCCATTCTGCAGATGCAGCATCCATGCCGATGGCGTGATCGTTGTACCCCACATCGACCGCAGCCTTTCGAGCGATGGATTCGTAGTCAGGTGCTTCACCGTTGAGTGATACCTCGCCAGCAAGGACGATGAGACCAATGTTTTCTTTTCCCTTCACGCATGTTTCGACGGCCACACGAGCGTTTGAATCGACGGCAAGGCATGCATCGACAATCGCATCGGAAATGGTGTCGCATAGCTTGTCAGGGTGACCTCGGGTCACGGATTCGGATGAGAACAGGTCGTCAGTCATGGCTTCCCGCCTCGACCGCGAATATATGAAGGCAACGCTTAATCAACATCCACAGTATTCCTATTGGGAATAATTGGCATGTTTATGTCCCATCGGGGTGTGGAACTCGCTGAAAGTTCGAACGAATGGTTGATGTTCTCGACCCGCTGCCACTGTATCATGACCACTTGGGTACCAACCTCATATCGAACGCACACTTTGGGCCAAATTCAAGCGCTTGGAGCGGATCTTGTCGATCAAGAAGTCACGGTTGCAGGCTTCATGGAAGCCAACCGTGGAAAGGGCGCCATTTGTTTTGTCGACCTCCGTGACGGTACCGGCACCACGCAAATTTTTCTCAAGAAAGACAACATCGGTGATGAATCTCTGGACATGGTTCAGCGCATGACCCGTGAATCCACCCTTCAATTCACCGGCATCGTCTCCCAAAAGCGACCGCCTAAGGCCAAGGAAGGCGAACCAACACCGCCGCCAGCGTACGAAGTGGTTGCCACATCTGTCGTGGTCATCGCTCGAGCAGAAGCGCCGCTTCCGTTGGGCGTAACCGATACGGTTCACGTCGCTTTGGACACCCGGCTCGACAACCGATTTTTGGACCTTCGGCGCGCACAAGTGAATGCAATGTTCAAACTCCGAGGTAAAGTCTTGCAATACGGTCGAGAAGCACTCATCTCGGAAGGTTTCTTTGAAACGCACACGCCTAAAATCGTCGCAACAGCCACAGAAGGTGGAACTGACTTGTTCCCTATGATGTACTTCGACACGCCTGCCTTCCTCAACCAATCACCACAACTGTTCAAGCAATTGTGCATGTCGGGCGGCCTTGAACGAGTGTTCGAAGTTGGACCTGCTTTCAGAGCAGAAAAGCACGACACATATCGGCACCTCAACGAATTCATTTCGTTTGATATTGAATGCTCGTGGGCCAACGACGAAGATGTCATGGGCGTATTGGAGCGAATGATCCATCACATTTGGGTCTCGGTCTCAACGGATTCCGAGTCCATTGCTCACATCGCCACCATCAATGAATACCGAGCCAGCCAAGACGAAGAGCCAATCGAAGTGATTGTGCCTGAATTGCCATTCCCTCGTTTGTCATATTGCGATGCGATTGCAACCATCAAGGCCAAAGGCGGCTCGATTGAATGGGGCGACGATATTGATGCTGAGAACTCCGATTTGCTGGCAGAAGATTTGCCGCAATTTTACTTCCTGCCTCAGTGGCCAATGGACCTCAAACCATTCTACATCCACCATGTCGAGGGTGAAGATGGAAGCACTGGAAAACAACTCAGCCGTGGTTTTGACCTTAACTTTGGCCGCGACGAACTCACTTCAGGTGGTCAGCGTGAGCACCGCATGGATGTCTTGATTGAGAATCTCAAGGGCATGGACTTGGATCCTGAAGAGTTTGAATTCTATGTTGCTGGCTTCCGTCACGGCGTCCCGCCTCACGCTGGTTGGGGACTTGGTGTTGAACGGATTCTGATGAAGTTGACCGGTGCTAAGAACGTCCGTGAAACAGTGTTGTTCCCTCGCGACCGACGCCGAGTCAGCCCCTGATGTTGAAGCAGAAGCGTTCATCAACCGCCTCACTGAGCCAGCGATATGCACGAACTGATTTATTTCGCATCACCTGGCTACGCAGAACCGACTCGACTTTGTTTAGAGATGTCGGAAGTTCCTTGGAAAAACACCGTGGTGGATTGGGACGGCTTTCAAGCGCTCAAAGACAGTGGAGATTTGCCATGGGGGTATCTGCCAATCCTCAAGACGCCTCAGGGAACCATTGCTGAATCGAATGCATTGATGCGATACGCTGCAGCGCTCGCTGGAATTGAACCTGAGGACCTCTTCATCCGAGGAAAAGTGGATGAAATACTTGACTTGATTCAAGGATGGCGCGCCGACTTCACACCTACGTTCTACATCGATGACCTTGATGAAAAAATTGCGGCAAGGAAAGCTTTGTTTGCAGAGGGTGCAAAAATTGACCTCGGCCTCAAGGATCTCGAATCGTTGATTGAAGCCTCATCCACTGGCTGGGTTGCTGATACAGAGGACATGACCCTCGCAGATGTCAAAGCGTTCCTCAACACATTCATGATGTTCTCTGGCCAATTCGATGGCATCGAAAAATCCATGCTCAAGCCCTACCCTGCATTGCTCAAGTACCACGATTTTGTGGCCAACGACGCCCGTGTCAAAGCCTACTATGACCGAGAGGATGAGACACGATGGGTCTTCAAGCCCGGCGCATTTTCAGATGTTTGAATCAAATCAAGTCTTCGGGTTCGTCCCGTGATGCGAAACGGGCAATGCTGCCATCGCTTGAAAGCACGAACTTAGCAAAATTCCAGCGGATGTCGCCTGTGTACCCCCCAGCATCGCTTGATGCAGAGAGCGCTTGGAAGAGAGGGGCCGCTGCTTCACCTTTGACATCGATCTTGGCCATAAGCGGGAATGTTACCTGAAATGTCGAGGCAGTGAATTCACAGATTTCCTCGTGCGTTCCTGGTTCCTGAGCACCGTATTGGTTGCATGGGAAGCCAACGACCGTGACACCGTCTTGTTGTGAAAGCGTTTGGAGGCCAGCGTATTGGCGCGTGAATCCGCATGCGCTTGCAACATTCACCACAACCCAGGTGCTTGTGTTCTCTCCGCCGAGGTTTCGCAAGGTGGTCATCGTTCCATTCATGTCTTCAAATTCAATGTCCAATGGGTTGGTCATATGCACTCCTGCGGCTTTCCCGTCTTCAACTCTTGTAGGGTTCAAGGCAAGGGTGATAGGGAAGAGGTGTCCAAAGGTAACCATGGGCGTTGACCGAATGCAATGGGGCGCTGAGCCTTGGCAATTTGCTGATTTGCATATGCCAGACGACCCGTCTCCGTTTGAGAACGCTGCTGGTGTTCCTTGCATCATGCTCATCCATGGCGGCTTTTGGAAATCTGCATGGACAAGTGAATTGATGCGTCCAATTGGTGATGACTTGGCCGAGGCGGGCATTGCTGCATGGAACATTGAGTTCAAGGGATGGAGTGAAGGCGACGAAGGGGTCTGGATGGACACCCTTTCCGATGTCATGCGTGCATGGGGACAACTTGCGTTGCTTCCCGGCATCGACGTCACTCGTTCGATGATTTTGGGCCACTCTGCTGGCGGCCATTTGGCGTTGATGTTGGCTGCGAAAGCGGAACGGAGGCCATGGTTGACCATCGCCCAAGCCCCCATCACCGATTTGATTGGGGCTGACAGCGCCAAACTCTCTGATGAGGGCGATGCCGTGCGGCGTTGGATTGGTTCTGCGCCAAATGAATCCCCTGACCTCTGGCGACAACTCAATCCGATCGACCACCCAGCTGATGTATCGATTCTGCTTGTTCACGGAGAAACCGATGTCGATGTGCCAAAGGAGCAATCAGAAACCTACGCTCGTGTTATGAAAGCCAAAGGCGTTGAAGTGCAAAAGTTGTGGTTGCCCGGTGACCATTACTCTGTGATTGATGTAGCGAGTGATGATTGGCTCGTCCAACTCAACGCTATCATTGACTGGCTTTGAGCCACCATCCGAAGACCTATGAGAAGGCACCCGTTGCGATGGGCATGGACCTCCTTGGTAGTGACTTCCCATACGCTTCAAACGCCCTACAAGGAAAGCATGCGCTTGTGTGCGGTGCCAGCAAGGGAATCGGTCGTGCCACAGCAATGATGATGGCGAAGGCAGGTGCGAATGTGACCGTTTGCGCACGAAACGCAGCATCGCTTGCTGAATTATGTGATGAGTTGTCTGCCCTTGGTACAGGTGAACATGCAAGCCTTGTCTTGGATCTCGAAGACCAAGCTGCTCTTCAGTCCTCTCTCCCACTTCTTCTCTCTCAGCGTGGTGCAGTCCATATTCTTGTCAACAACGCTGCTGGCCCACCGGGTGGCCCCCTGCTTGGAAACACTTTGAGTGACTTCGATGCACCGTTTCGACGCCATCTTCACGCTGCTCACACCCTCACACAACTGATTGTTCCAGGCATGGAAGACGCAGGCTACGGTCGAATCATTCAGATCATTTCGACCTCGGTCAAAGAACCAATCCCAAACATTGGTCTCTCCAACACACTGCGTGGTGCCATGGCTTCGTGGGCAAAGTCACTCTCCCGTGAGTTGGCTCCGTGCATCACCATCAACAACGTGCTGCCCGGTTTTACCGACACAGACAGACTGGGTTCCCTTGCTGCCTCAATCCAAGAGCGAACTGGAAAATCACTCGATGAAGTACAATCCGGTTGGTTGAATCAAGTTCCAATTGAACGCTTGATCGACCCGCTGGAAACTGCATCCGCTCTCACCTTCTTAGCGCTCCCCGCATCAGGTGGTATCCGTGGCGTGAGTCTTGCCGTTGATGGTGGACGCTTGCGCAGCATTTGATCATCGTAGGATGTCAAACCAGACCGGATAATGATCCGACACATTGCTGCTGTCGAACACCATGTCGATGCCCCAATTCGATGTGAGCCGATCACTTAGGTCGCCGTTGGTAAGGATTCTGTCGTATGCACACGCACTCTGTGCCACCGTTGTATCCGCGTCGTTGCCAACCAACCATGTGTAGTTGCCACCCGCGAGCGCTGAATTGGACAGGTCTTGCTCAGAAGCATAACTGCAATCTGCGTTGAAATCACCCAAGATCACCAAATCCTCCTCATCGGGGTTGGCTTCCATGTATTCGCTCGCAACAATGCCGAGTGCGTTGATTTCCTCGACCGCAGCGGCAGGCTTTGTGTGGACAGTGATCAGGCTTAGGTCGAAGAGTGTTTGATTTCCGTTGATGTCCAAAAGGGTGAACCTGCCTTGAAACGGCTCCCGTTGAAAGTGGTCGTTTTCGCTGTCATTGTAGAGGCTCCCATTACCCATGGCTTCGAACACTGCGGTGTTGTAGTAGAACGCATACTGCTCTTGCGACGAGCGGTCGTCTTCCTGTAAGCCAGAACGTGGACTCAACAACATTGCCCACTCAGTCTCACTTTGATTGTTGATCGCATCGAGGAAGTCATACGGGACGGTCTGATCAATGTCTTTGATCTCCTGAACTGCGACAAGGTCGTACCTCAAGACGGTTTCAACAAGCACTGAAACGACTTCTGGTTTGCCCATCTTCGTCTCGCCAAATACTTTGATGTTGAAGGTTGCAATTCGGGCCACTTCGGACCTGTTCAGTTCCGGGGCTCGTGCTTCCTCCGTCGTTGTTTCGTTGGGTGTGGAATCGTCTTCAACATCAACTGGTACGGCGACGTACACGATTTGTGCATCATCCTCAGCGAGTAAAGTTTGGAGGGCAAGTGGCGCGAGGATAAGAATCGCCGCGATACTTAGACCCTGCAAGTAGCCATCATACTTGCCCATGGAGGGTGCTGATGCCTCTTGCGTATGAAGGTTCATCGAAAGAACGAGCCAAGAGATATGTTCTTGACGCGAGGGCACAGCGGGGGTTCATGGACGGCGAGGTTACACCCGAGCAAGCTCGAAAAATCTTGGACATGTTGACCCAAGGTGGGGCAATGGAGGACATCAATACGCCTCTTGCTCTCGGTTTGATTCCTCTCGCTTTAGAGTTGGAAGATGAAGCACTCGCAGATCGCTTATTGCTTCACGCAAAGGACCATGCAGCCGATGAAATCGAATCCGGTTGGGCCACATTTGAAACGCTCAAGATGACCAATGCATCGATTGATGAATTGTCTGAACTGACTGCGAAGGCTGAATTGATTGAACAGGGCGAACCCTTGTCGGCTGCGGTTGCTCACCATGTGGCCTTGCTCCATATGGCTAACGAATCGTATGAAGAAGCCCAAATGTTTGCAAGTCGGTCCCTAAGGTTGCGTGAAAAAGTCGATGACACAAACGGCATTGTGTACGGCCTTGCTCTTCTGGAAGCTTTGGCAAAAAAGCAACATCGCCATGAAACTGCCCTTGTTCATGCGTCACGACGGATTGAGTTGCTCATGAAACTCAAGGACGAGGAAGGGCAAATGGAAGCAATGGCGGACATGGGTCACAGTCAAGCAACGCTCGGACAGTTTGATGCAGCCAAGGATCTCTATGGCCAATCGCTTGAACTCGCCGTTGCACTCGAAGATTTATCCGGTCAACTTGTGGCCCGGTGGGGGCTTGCTGATATTGCAGAAATCGAAGAGGATTACGAAACGGCAATGCTCCAACTCTCGGATTGCCTGCATGCCTTCATCAACGCAGGCTTGCCAACGCCAATCGCAGTGCGTCAACGGATTGAAGACCTCACATCATTCAACAGTTCTTCTGGAAAACGAAGCAATTCTTGAGTCTAATCTCAACCAAATCAGCCACACTCGTTATGATGTGCCTCCCGCTGGGATGAACGGTGCCACCTATGGACCACGACATCTTCTTCTCAATCAGTCAGACCCCTGACGCAGCAGGCCGTGTGCCGGCTGAGGATGAAATGTTTGCCAACTATTTTCAGCAACTCGAGTGCGCAGACAAGCTCGGCTTTGGCGTTGGATGGATTGCTCAGGCCCATCTTTCAACAGAGACCCAGAAGAGCAATTCACGCCCTGTCGTACCTCACTGGCAAGGTGAAGTTGGTTTGTGCACAGATTTCCCTCAACTTGCCATGGAATCATTTCGCAGAACCAGCTCAATCGAAATTGGAAGTGCGGTCATGGCAATTCTTGCCTCAGGTGGGCCAATTGCCCAAGCGGAGAGGATTGCAAACACGCTTCACCTCCATGGGATGAACCCAGATGAGCACCGAAAACTGCATGTTGGTTTCTCGGCAGGTCGGTTCGAATTTATGGCCAGGCCTTACGGCATCGTTCCTCGAAATGCTGTCGAAGAAGCAGCATGGCCTGCCCTTCGTGGACAAATATTCATGGAAGCGGGTGAAATTTTCCTTCGCCTGCTTCGAGGTGATGTCGTTAATTCAGAATCCACCTATTCGACGATTTTGACGAGAGCCAATTTCCGTTCCGATGAAGATTGGGAACGCGTACAAAAAGCGGCTGTTGAGTTTGAAGGACTCGATGCTTTGCCAGACGAAGTTCCCATTCCAAAGCGGTATGTTTTCGAGGATTTGAAAATCGTCCCCAACACCTTCCGCAGGGACTTGTTGGAATTGGTTGCAGGCACGCACGATCCTCGTGCCCAAACATTCCTCAACTCGTTCTTGCCTGTCAAAGTCTTCAATTTGTCAATCACGAAACCAGAAGTGATCGAATCCACTCATCAACGAATGTCAAACGTCTTTCATCAAGATGGCGGTGAATGGCAACGCAGGGACATGCCTCGGACCTCGTTTGTGTTCCTTAACGCCGAACCCGGTTTGACCGCCGAAGAACAGAGCGAAGCCGCAAAACGCGAAGCGACAGCCGCTCTGGGTGCGTATTGGAATGCGCTCGAGGGGACCATTGACCCTTCCAAGGTATCGAACGCTGCCAATAATGCCCTCATCGGCAATGCACAAGAAGTCGCACAACAAATCACCGAGCGATTCCATCCCGATGACCGGATCATGGCTTGGTTTGATTTCTTCAACCATGACTCCGATCGTGTCTGCAGGGACATGACAGCCTACATGGAACAGGTTGTTCCACTTGTGGAAGCTTCAATGACCAACTAGGTGATTCTTATGCCAATTGAACACGATACACCTTCTGCAGTGGAACCGGGTCGACCGGGGAGCACGCTCTATCCGAAGAGCCCTTTGGGTGAGCAGGTGGAGGGGATTCCGACCGGGCGAGAAGTGGCTTGGGAACCATTGGTGGACTACCGAAGAAACGGCGTTTCGGAAACCACAATACACGGTGCTGTGGCTTGGGCTCATGGCGATGAGGTGATTCATTCCTTTGGCGGAAACGTGCTTTGCTATGGTCGCTCGATGATGAAGCCGTTCATGTTGAAGGCTTTCACAGAAGAGTTGGAAGAGACCACATGGGAACAAAAAGCGATTGCAGTTGCCTCTCACAACGGGGACACGGAACACGTGGCGGCAGCCCAATCCCTCCTCGCAGAAGCGGAATGGCCGCTCATGCTGACACCTCTCGATGTACCGTTGATTCAATTCGGCCGTCAAGTACGACGGCCTCGACGGTGGTTCCACACCTGTTCGGGTGAACATGCTGCAATCCTCCATGGATGCAAGAAAAAGGGATGGAACCGAGCCGGTTACACACTCCCAACTCACGAAGTGTTCCACGCCTACATGGAGCAAATCCGCACCTATCTGGGTTCGGATTGGACACCACTGCGTGTTGCGAAAGACGGGTGTGGATTGCCAACAGTCTCGAACACCGTTTCGGAATTGGCTCAAATCTATGCCGGTTTGGTTCGTGACAAGGACAAAGATTGGATTTGGGAAGCCATGGTTCGCCACCCGGATCTCGTTGGCGGATTCAACCGCTTGGATTCAACGGTGCTGAAAGCCGGAGAAGGGAAAGTCATTGCCAAAGAAGGCGCCGATGGTCTGCTTGGACTTGCAATTGAACACCCAGACTATCCGAAGGGGCTCGGTATTGTCGTAAAAATCGCTCACGGATGGAATTCTCAGGCCACCTGGTATGTGGCAAGAGCCGTGTTGGGCGTGCTTGGCATCAACCTTCGAAATCCGTATCCACTCCACCGTCAGAAAGCATTCATTGTGCCTGGAATTGTTCCCCCACATTACCTCGAGGTTTTGGAAACATTGCCAACATGGGACGAATGGGATCCCGATCAGGACAGATGGCTCTACGATGTGGAGATGTAATCATGAAAACGCTCATGAATTACATCAATGGAACCTTCGTACCTGCTCAGTCTGGTGAAACGATTGATGATATTAACCCCGCAACAGGGATGGTTATCGCCCAAATTCCCCGCTCCACAAAGGCCGATGTAGAACTCGCTGCTGTGTCAGCAAAATCAGCCCAATCTGATTGGAACGCTCTCACCCTTGACCAGCGTGCTGACTGGTTGGATGTCATCGCTGATGCGCTGCAAGCAAAGCATGAAGCCATTGCACAAGCCGAATCACTTGACACCGGAAAGCCAATTTCGCTGGCGCGGAGGGTGGACGCAACAAGATCGGTCGACAACTTTCGCTTTTTTGCTGATTTTGCTAGGAAACAGCAACCAATGACATTCGAAATGAGCGACGCGATGAATTTTGTTCACCGCAATGGTTTGGGTGTTGTCGGCCTGATCACACCATGGAACTTGCCGTTGTACCTCATGTCCTGGAAGGTTGCTCCAGCGTTGCTCATGGGTAACTCCATTGTTGCCAAACCGAGCGAAATGACACCGCTCACCGCAAATATTCTCGCAGAAACATTGCATGAGTTGAACCTCCCCCGTGGCGTCTTCAATCTTATTCATGGCCTCGGTCCAGAAGTTGGTCAGGGCATTCTTGAACATCCATTGATCAACGGCATCTCGTTCACAGGTGGCACGGCAACTGGACGCATTGTCGCAGCCACAGCAGCACCCATGTTCAAGAAACTCTCTTTGGAATTGGGTGGGAAAAATGCCACAATTGTTCTGGAAGATGCTGACCTTGACCAAGCGGTTCAGGGTGCCGTCAGAGCGGCGTTTACGAACTCCGGACAGGTGTGCTTGTGTGGCTCAAGGATCATGGTTCATGCTTCAATCGCTGATGAGTTCATCGAACGCTTTGTCGAAAAAGTAGCTGCCATGCGCATTGGCGAGCCAAGCGATGAGGCCACACAAATTGGAACGGTTATCTCAATGGATCATCTTGAGAAGGTCGAATTTTACATCAACTTAGCCATCGAAGAAGGCGGGACCATCCTCACTGGTGGCACCCGCTCGATGATGGGTGGAGTTGGCCCAACGCCCGAGGGGGCCTATCTCGCCCCGACCGTCATCGGTGGGCTGAGCCACTTATCCCGCTGCGCTACTGAGGAAATTTTTGGCCCTGTCGTGACCGTTCACACGTTTGGTAGTCTTGCTGAGGCGACTGAAATGGCGAACGCTACAGAATACGGACTGGCTGGTTCGATTTGGACTCGAGATGTCGTAGTTGGCAAGGCATTGGCCGAAACAATCGACACGGGTATCGTTTGGATCAACACATGGTTGCACCGTGATCTTCGAACTCCGTTTGGTGGAGTGAAGCATTCGGGTGTTGGACGCGAAGGCGGCCAGTGGTCCCTTGGCTTCTTTTCGGAGACCACAAACATCTGTGTCATGAACCCTCGAGAACTCGGTGATTGAGAACACATCTTCAAAAGCAGACCATCCAATCTTCGGGTATGACAGAGCAAGCATCGCTTCCACTCTTTGTCCTTCCAATGGTCCTCATGCCCGGTGAGGTTCAGGAACTCCGAGTCTTCGAACCACGTTACCGACAGATGTTGGATGATTGCTTACTTGACAACAAAAATTTCGGACTTGTGATGAATGATCCCTTCGAACCAAGCAACCACTGGGATGGTCCAAGAACCCACGGCTGCGAGGCAGAAATTCTTGAGCATGACACCAAAGGGAGCAACCATTTCATTTCGATTGTAGGTCGGCGAAGGTTCACGGTCGAGAACGTCACTCCTCCAGCACTTCCTCCATTCGATCACCCTGAAATGGCCATCCTCATGAATGACGACGGTTTGTATCCAGATTTGCAAACATTGCTCGAACACATTCCTGACGAGGTGACGCATCAGAAACTGTACATCACAGGCGATGTTCGGTTTGAAGAAGAATCCACCCCCACCACGCCCGCCCACCAAACGATGCTCAAGGAAGTGTTGAACGGCGTCCTTAACCGAATAGGGGCCGTTCTCCGGATCGATGAACAAATTCTGGACACTTGGGTTGCAGAACGCGTTGAACATGTCATTGATGAAGATCCAAATTCAGTGTTCACGGTTGCAGCCCTCGTGCTCAATGGACTTGAATCCAAACAACAAATCCTTGCATGCGCTGATGCGGAGGAAGCCCTTGCTGAATTGATGCATCAACTGTCTGCATCATACGAGGAAGAATAGCGTTGCATTCCGCCTGCGAGGGTTTCAAAACACATGTGGCGGTGGAAGAACCATGTCCGTACATCGCAATGCGCGCAAGGTCACGACACATACGCTTCTTGAAATGAAGCGTGCTGATGAAAAAATCACCATGCTAACTGCGTACGATTATTCGTTGGCTAAGCTTGTCGATCAAGCGGGCATTGATGTGATTCTCGTTGGTGATTCCGCCTCCAATGTGATGGCCGGCCAAGTCACCACTGTACCAATGACCCTTGACCATATGATCTACCACGCTCAATGCGTCCAACGAGCCGTTGACCGTGCACTCATTGTGGTCGATATGCCGTTTGGAACCTATCAAGGAAATTCAGCAATTGCACTTGAATCTGCGATTCGAATTATGAAAGAAGCAGAAGGCCACGCCGTCAAACTCGAGGGTGGTTCCGAGATTATCCAATCCATCGAGCGAATATTGACCGCTGGAATTCCCGTGATGGGCCATCTTGGATTGACCCCTCAGTCAATTTACAAATTCGGCACATACACCGTCCGTGCGAAAGAAGAGGAAGAGGCTGAGAAACTCATTGCAGATGCAAAGTTACTCGAAGCCGCCGGATGCTTCGGAATCGTGTTGGAAAAAATCCCACGTGAACTTGCAAAGCGAGTCAGTGAATCGATCTCGATTCCAACAATTGGCATTGGCGCTGGTCCAGATTGCGATGGGCAGGTGCTTGTCCTTCACGATCTCCTTGGCATTACGATGGACTTCTCTCCAAGGTTTTTGCGACGCTACCTCAACCTCGCTGAGGACATCAACGGGGCCATCACTTCCTACTGCGAGGATGTTCGCTCCGGTGATTTCCCGAACGATTCGGAAAGTTACACTTCATGAGATTGTGCTGTAAACTGCCACTGCGCCAGCAAAGGCGCCCAGATCGACACCCATGGCATGCCAGAGTCCGTAACTGAAGGGTGGCAATTGCTTTCGTCCCCACAACATGGAAAGACATCCCCACGACAAAAGGATGGCGTACATCCCACAGAACAGGGCCCCCCAGCCTGAGAGCCACACAACGCACAACGGAAGGGCAAGGACGGCAAACCCAAACGTGTATTCGAGGCATCGCTCAAACGAGGTGTGTACCAAGACTCGGTACATCAAAGGTGTAAGTGCGAGAATCACAAGCAATGCAAATTGCGGCGGATTTGGTGTGAACACGGAATCGAAGACAGGAATGCCATACACTTGCCACCCACCACCAACGGCTGCGCCAATCAAAGCAGGTGCCAGAATGTGCTTGGTCCCCGTTAGCAAGTCTTGCTTGATGGAAACGGGGTTGGGCGCTTCCAACGGGAGCGTCACGGATTCCTCCATGGCGATGCCAACTCGCCGTCTTGTTTGAGTCTTGGGTCCAAGGCTTTGTGTTTGGTTTGAACGCCGATGCCGATATAGCCGTTAAGCGCTTGGCTTGCATTATGACGCAAGGTGAAATCGTAGCAGGGTGTTTGGCTCCTCACCCACCACATCTGGTCTATGCTGAAAACCCTCCACAAAATGAACCGGTTGCAGAAGGCGGTTGGGAGCAGTTGCGATGGGGTTATGAACGCCTTCGAGCGTCGTTGAAAGATGTTGAATACGATGCCATTGTCCTCTTGTCTCCACACTGGCAGACTTACATCGGCACCCACTTTTTGGGACTTCCAAATTTCAAGAGTCTCTCAGTAGATCCAGTGTTTCCGAACCTCTTCCGTTACCACTATGACCTCAACATTGATGTCGATCTCAGCACCAAAATCCACGACAAAGCTGCTGAGGCGGGTTTGACGGTGAAAATGATGGAGAACCCAGACTTCAGAGTCGACTATGGGACCATCACCACTGGTCACATGGTCAACCCGGTATGGGACAAACCACTCGTCGTGGTCTCCAGCAACCGTTCGCGAGATTACTATTCGGTGGAAGTCATGCAAGAAATGATGATTGAACTGGGGCGTGTCACACGGGAAGCCATACTTGAAAGCGGGAAAAAAGTCGTCGTTATAGCAAGTAATTCACTCTCACATCGACACTTCACAACCGAGTCCGAAATCCCTGAAGACATGAGTAAAGAGCACATTGCTAGCCACGCAATGCATCTTTGGGACATGCGGATGATCGAGTACATACGAAGCGGTCAATCCCAACGGATCCTTGATGAGATGCCCGAATTTACTGAACAAGCCATCGCTGAGAGCGATGGAGGTGGCCTTTCATGGCTCTTATCGACATTGGACACGCCATCGTACCCTGGGATTCTGCACGGTTATGGAACAATCATTGGGACTGGGAATGCAATTGTCGAATGGCCAGAACGCAACCATAAGGGGGCATCGCAATGAGTGAAGGCCGTCTTGTTGGTTCGTTCATCGTTCCAGTCCATCCTCACACGGTCTTGGTGCCAGAGCAAAACGAAGGATGGCAACGCTTGCGCGACGCTTTCGACGATGCTGCTCAACGAATCAAGGATTCAAACGCCGACCTTCTCGTCATCTATTCCACCACTTGGCCGAGCATCATCGGTCATCAAATCCAAGCAGATCCAAACCCTGAATGGGTGATGGTCGACCATGACTTCCACGATCTTGGTTCGATTCCATATTCGTTCAACATTGATTCGGAATTCGCCCACGCATGGGACGAAGCAAACAAGAAGCGGGGGCTAAAGTCTCGCACCATCAACTACACCGGCTTCCCAATCGACGTCGGCTCAGTTGTAGCGCTCAAACTCCTGAACCCGGACAATGCAATTCCTGCCGTCATTGTTTCTTCCAATGTCTATGCGAACCGATCTGAAACAACGGTTCTCGCTAAATCTTGCCTTGATGTCATCAAAGCAACGGGCAGAAAAGCAGTGGCCGTCACGGCAATGTCCCTCTCCAACCGTATGTTCACTACGGCGATTGACCCCAAAGATGACAAAATCCATTCCCTCAAAGATGACGAATGGAATCGTAAGATTCTGGAATTCCTTGGTGAAGGTCGCCTTGAGGACGTGGGGCAACTCTCCCGTACAATACACAAGCAAATCCGCGTCCAAAAGGTGGTCGCGTTCAAGCCAATGTGGTGGCTTGCAGGCATGAATGAGAACCGCAACAACCTCACCGGCGATGTGCTTGCTTACGAAGCAATTCATGGTGCTGGCGGCGCTGTTGTCCACCTCGACCCGACGCCATCAGGTGCCGGTGACAAAGAATACGACGAAGATGATGTGGAATTTTTCAGCGGTGAGCGAAACGTGCTCGATGCTGAAGGGGGCGCTCCTTCATTTGATGCCCAAATCCCGCAGCCTTCCAAAGCTTCGACTTCTTCTGGCCCAGCATTGTGGGAACCAACCACTGGTGAATCATCGGTCAACAGCGATGCTGCGCCGAAACCTGTTGGCATGTACCCGCACGCCCGTCGCGTCGGCGACCTGCTCTACTTATCGGGCGTTGGACCTCGCCAACCCGGTACAAATGCGATCCCAGGTGGGCCAATCTGCGACGACCAAGGTGCACCGCTCAACTATGACATCAAAGCCCAAACCAGGGCCGTTGTCGATAACATCACGAGAATTCTCGAAGAAGCCGGTGGCTCAATCGACGACGTCCTCGATGTTACTTCGTTTTTGGTTGACATGGATCGGGACTTCGCTGGTTACAATGAAGTGTGGGCGGATACGCTTGGCAAGGTTGGACCAACAAGGACCACACTTGCCATTCGTGCGCTTCCAACTCCCATCGCAGTTGAGATGAAAGTCATCGCACGAGCACCCAAAGGGAACTGATCCCCTCAGCACAATTCGTGTGTGCAAACTGGTGGAGTGAAGTACCTTCGATCATCCGGATTAAACGTGTCCAATTGCAGCGTTGAGCCTTCCCCTTCCTGAATGAAGACCACCGATGAGGTGCTCGCAGGGAGGTAATCCTCGCCCGTGGAAAGGAGGCTCAGACGGAGCCTGTTTCCTGCTTCAAGTTCTGCATCCAATGGCATAAATTCCATTTTGGCATTGATCGTTTCTACGAGGGGTGTCCAAGTTTGAATGTCATCACCGCCAGCGTAGTAACGTAAGTCCATGATGGCATGACCAATATGGATGCATTCATCGTTTTCATTGCATTCCTCCAGCAGTGCATACAGCTGGCCGCCAAGCGTGGCAGTCGTCACATCAACATGCAATCGAGGGGTGCCCGCAATGTACATGGTTTGTTCCAGTGGCTCAGATTCCCACACAGGTCCGGTGGTTGCGTCAGGCAATACGGATGACCCACCGCCAACATTGGACAACATGCCGCCCAAATCCATTGAAATCATTTCCACATCAACAGGAGGGTACCGGTCTTCGAGTCGCCAGGAGCCTTGATTGGATTGAATTTCAACGTACAACCCGGGTTGTTCGCCAACACCGCGAAGGTAGAAATCAAACCACTCGAGTAAGTCTTGCATCCAGTCATAGCGCACCATCTCAGGGAATGCCTCGCCACCTCGCCCACCCAAATCGGATCGGTCATCCAGTTGTACCGGGCGGTCAGGATAGTCATGGTCCCATTGACCGAAGAGTCCCTTTGCATCAATCCCTGCATCTTTCAGTGCATTGATTGTTGGAACCGCCATATGTGGGTCAACGTTCCAATCGTGCATGCCTTGAATCAGGTAGACACTTCCTTGATAATTCTCGATGACTCGGTCGAGGAAGTATCGCTCAGCCCAATAATCACCTGCCACCTCTGAGCCAAACATGTAGGCCGTAACGCCGGTTCCCGGGCCGATGATGTAATCCGGGCACAAGTTCTGGTAGTCTTCAGCATCACCATCAATTCCATAGGATCCGTAAACACCATTGTGCATGATTGGGGCTCGTGCTTCCGCAGAACCGTTGCGCCACATCAATTCCTTGACACCAATCAGGCCAGAAATCGGAACGATCGTCTTGAGATAGTCGTGCTCTGCTCCAAACATTGCAGCCTGCCAAGGTGTACTTCCGTCATATGATTTTCCAATCATACCAACCGCACCGTTTGACCATTCTTGCTCGCCAAACCAACGCACAGCAGCGTCGTTTCCGAGTTGCTCAGCGTTCCCCATGAGGTCCATGCAATGGTTCGACCGACCCGTTCCTGAAACCGAAACCTGCGCAAATGCAAATCCATGTGGAAGAATTTGGTCGATGATCATCTGGCCTAACCATGTGCCGGGCACTTCGATGCTTGGTGTTTCCACACTTGCTTCTTGGAAGTAAGGTCCAAACTCTGCAATGACGGGGACGGTGACACCTTCTGGTACATTCGGACGCCAGACTGCAAGGCTAATCACGGCATTGTCGGGAGCAGCGCCTCCTTCTTCGATTGGCAAACTGTATTCCACAAAGTGATGCGTTGAATTCCACTCATTATCCGTGCCTAAGAGTTCGTATGGGCCGGTTTCGAGGGTAACACCAAATTCACCACTGGTCTGGTAAGGCAATGTGCTGCGTTCCCATACTGGTACCCGAACACCGGACTCGTCCTCTTGTTCAGTAATCAGGTCGATGACCGCTTCACCAAACAGTGCTGACATGAAGAGAAACACCAAGGCGACTGCAATGGTTGAACCCAACACCAAGTTGAACTCCCTTGACATTCGGGTTTGTTGAGCACCCTCGATGCCCGAACCTTGCGTGCTCTGCGTCACAGTAGGTGGTCCAATGGGTCACTTTTGAGGTTGCCGAGTCAACGCCTCTGTTGCTTGAGCAGTCGTTAATTCTCACCGGAGCGATGATTGCGTGATTGGTTACGGTTGCCAGAACGGTTTCCGCCATTCCGATTCGAGCGAGGTTGGTTGCGGTTGTTTTGGCCCCCTCCGTTTCCAGAATTTTGTCGGTTGTTGCGGCCACCGCCTTGGTTTGAACGGTTGCGGTTCCTTGGCTTTTTCTTGGAAGCATTTGGATCCTTGACCTTGCCTGCCTTTTGTCCAGGTTTTGGAATGGCTCCAATGAAATGGAACTCATGCGATGAATCCACTGGAATTTCTTTGCCAATCAATTGCTGGATACCGACCAAATAGCCCGACTCTGAATCGTCACAGAACCCGTAAGCGATGCCAGTTCGACCTGCTCGAGCGGTTCGTCCAATTCGGTGAACATAACTCTCAGGTTCATTTGGCAAGTCGTAGTTGAACACGTGGGTCACACCATCGACGTCAATGCCTCTGCTCGCAATATCGGTGGCAACCAGAATCGGAATATTTCCGTTCTTGAAACCAGCCAGGGCCTTTGTGCGGGCGCCTTGACTCTTGTTTCCGTGGATGGCTGCTGCGGCGATACCGCTTTGATCAAGTTGCTTGACAAGTCGGTTTGCACCGTGCTTTGTTCGTGTGAAGACGATGCCACATTCAACCCGTTCCTGCTTGATGATTTTTACCAGTAAACGGCGTTTGTCGGCCTTCCGCAGGAACATAATTTTCTGATCAATACGATCAACAGTCACTTCTTTTGGCGTAATGTCAACCTTCACAGCATTGTTCAAGAACGAACCAGCAAGGTCTGCGATTGAGGACGGCATTGTTGCACTGAAAAGGAGATTTTGTCGCTTCTTTGGCAACAGTTTCAACACCTTCTTGATGTCTCGAATGAAGCCCATGTCGAGCATGCGGTCTGCTTCGTCAAGGACAAAAAATTCAACATTTGTGATGTCGATGTGCCCTTGGTTGATCAGATCGAGGAGGCGACCTGGTGTGGCGACCAGCACGTCAAGTCCCTTCTGTAGGGCACGGACCTGTGGGTTTTGATTCACGCCGCCAAAGATTACTTTGTGGCGAATGTCGAGGTGTTCGCTGTAAGCCGAAAATCGCTCATCGATTTGTGCTGCCAACTCTCTTGTTGGTGAAAGGACGAGCGCTCTGATTCGGCGCTTTCCTTCAGGGCGGTTACGGCTCATGATTTGCAGCACTGGGAGGGCAAACGCAGCTGTTTTCCCAGTTCCAGTTTGGGCCACACCCAACACATCACGGCCAGCCAACAAAGGTGGGATGGATTGCTCTTGGACAGGTGTTGGTGTGGTGTAACCTTCTGCCTCAACGGCTCGTAGAAGGGGCTTAGAAAGGCCTAATGTCTCGAAATTGGTCATGGGAATCCCTCGAACAGAGGGCAGCAACAAGATGCTGAAGCCAACCTGAACAGCCCGCGCTCCACGCCTCTCCTCTAAAACAGGGTTGGTCGAAATTGACAACGTCGGTGTATTGGAAGGAGCCGACCTCTGTTCCGAATCAGAGAATCGGTTGATTCCGGAGCCATTCAAGGTCTGAAATGTAGAGTTGCCGGATGTCATCCAAGCCGAGAACCAGCATTGCCAAGCGTTCCAATCCCATCCCCCAAGCGAGAACCGGTGTTGTGATGCCGAGCGGTTCGGTCACTTCTGGTCGGAAAATTCCTGCGCCACCAAGTTCCAACCATTTGCCTCGCCACTTGACCTCGATTTCGAGGCTCGGCTCCGTGTATGGGAAGTATGCTGGGCGAACTCGGACTTCAGGGTAACCCATCTTTGCATAGAACGTTTTCAAGGTCGTCACAAGCATCTGGAGATTGGCGCCTTCTTCCATAATGATGCCTTCAATTTGGTGAAACTCCGGAAGATGAGTGCGATCAATGGCTTCCTTTCGGAACACACGATCGACCGAAAAGACTCGGCATGCTTCGTTTGGGTGCTCAGCAAGGTATTGAATGGTGTTCACCGTGGTGTGGGTTCGGAGCAAACCTTTCTCTGATGTCGCCTTGGAAAATGCTCCGCCCCAGCCGACTGAGCCAGTTTGACCACCATGTTCATGGATGTCACCCCAGGCTTTCACCAATTCATCAGGAAGAGCGATGGCTGCTGGGTTGTCGAGGTAAAAGGTGTCCTGCATCTCTCGGGCCGGATGGTCTTGAGGAATGAACAATGCATCCATGTTCCAGCCAGCGGTTTGCACATAATCGTCCACCAGTTCCGAAAAGCCCATTTCAAGGAAAATGGCTCGCACTCGTTCAATGAGCGCTTGCATTGGGTGGCTTCGTCCAGTGCGAGGGGTGTTTGATTCAAGGGTGACATCGAACGCACGATATTCAGCATTCTTCCAGTCTTCTGACTGCAACAGTTCAGCTGTGATTTCAGCAACTGCAACTTTTTCTTCAAGGTGCTCTCCTTTGATGGACAGACCTTGCTCGGTCATCGTCCATGTTCGAGTGGTGTGTTCGATCACTTCGATGAGTCCTCGTCGCGATTTGAACAGATTCAGCATTTCACTGTCTGCTTCTTCGACCGAGCAAGGGAGACTTGCGATGAAGGCAGTACGTTGAGCGATGGTTGCCGTGACTTGATCGGGGTGTTCGGCTTCGAATTTTCCTTGATTGAGTTGAACGCCCAATCGCTTGAGTAAACCGACGCCAGGGCCAGCCTCATGCCGTTCAAATGAAGTTTGAAGAGCAGCCATCGAAGCGTCATCAGCAGCCTCAATCCAAGCCCATAGTCGGTGTTCGAGCAGACCTTCAGCAGCGGCCTTGGTTCCTTCAGCGGCGAGTTTGACGGTTTGGCTGACGTGCTCGGTTGTGGTGGCCAACCCATGATTGGTGAGGCCGTGACCCGCACCGACCGCTACGGCCTGATCCTTCCACCCGCAAGCGTCGAGGATGGTGTCCAAACCCCAAGCGTGGTTGGCTTTCGCCTGCATCACTTTGAGCATTCGACGCTCAGGGTTCAGCAAGACTGGGGCCTCCATGTCTCCTCGGGTGCAACCAACGCCCTTCAAATCTATGCCTCTGGACAAACAAATCCCTTCGTTCGGCAAGGAGGTTGTATAATTCACTCTTCTTCTTGCCAAAGTTGAATTGAACACGCTGGGCAAATGTAGCCATTCGGTTTAGGGCCATCCACGAGGGTCACCGTTCCACATGGTCCACAAAGAATGGACGAACGCTTTGGCTCATCAAGGGTGGTGTCAACACGGTACATCACACGGCCAGCGTCGGGGAGTTTTTCTGCCGAAGGTGTCCAGTTTTCAATCTCTTCTGGAGACATCGTTCGTTCAGTGTTCACAGACATGCCGACAATGAACAGCACGAGCCCAGCGAGGCCAATGGTGGCGCCCATGGAGTAAATGCCGCCGACGGTGAGAAAGGCACCGAACACCAGGCAAATCAATCCTGCAATCAAGAGATTTTCTTTGCCATTTTTCACCAAGGAATCCACCTCAATTCAGCGAATGTGCGAGTGCTTCAGCAACGCGCTTGATTTGCGCCAATGGGATGGCGCACAATCCGATTCGAACGCCGCCAGTCAGAGGGACGAGGTAGACATCTTGTTCCGCACAGGCTTCGGCGATTTGACCTGGATCTTCGTGGTCAAGCCAAGCGAAGAATCCATCATGGGTTGGGTTGAGTGGTACATTCAATGCCTCACATGCAGCATTCAAAGCATTCCGGCGCTCAGTGAGGAGCGATTGCAAGCGGTCACGTTCGGTGCTCCATGCTGCACCGCCTTCGTCCGAAGCATGCAGTTCGCTGACAGTGTATTGTGACACACGAGGTGCAGCTGACCAAGTTTGGCGACCCGTTACGCCCATCACTGTGGCGATTCGGTCAGTGACCGCTTGGTCGGGGTGGATACTGACAATTGCTCCAGTGCGAAGCCCGTACATGGTGTGTGACTTTGAGAGCGAAAGGGCAAATGTGATCAGAAGATTTTCTGGCCAAGGCCATCCATTGGTCATGGCATCATGGATGGTTTCTGCCCATCCATGTGGTTCTTCTGCGTAGAGGTGGTAGGCCGCATCAATCAACAATGTGTGGCCAACATTTTCGTTAACTGAAGCGCTCTCCATCACCGCTCCTAACATGGCCATCCGGCCATCAGCAGTCAGCGATAGTCCAGTCGGGTTATGAGCCGGATCGTTGAGCCACATCATCACTTTATCCTGATGTTGACACATCTCGGCGAGTTCTCCTTTGAATCCCTCGATGTCGACGAAGGGGTATGGAGAGCCGGGTTTTGGTAGCAAGGGGTAGGTTCGAGCCTTCAAATCGCATCCTGCCAAGAATCCCTTGTAAGGTCCCCAGTGGCGGTCACGAAGGAGAACATGGTCGCCTCGATTTGCAAAATTTGTCGCGGCGAGGTAAAGGGCGCCCGACCCACCAGCCGAAGCGGTTGCAGTTACGGCAATCCCCATTGTTTCAAGTTCTGAACGTCGTTCTCCAAGGGCGAGGGTCTTGGCTAAATCTAGAAACGCTGGAAGACCAGTTAGTGGTGCATAGGCTGCGATTTCCACTGGCGGTGCTTGTCGGATGGCTTCATCGACCACTGCGTTGATGGCGAGGTTTCCATCATCTTCGAGCAGCGCCCCGATGGTGCCGTTCACAGCGTCTCTGCCTTCCGCCTTTGCGTTCTGATATCGCGCCAACCATGCAAAAATGGTATCGCTACCCACTTTTGTCTGAGCGTAGGGGTTCAGCAATCCCGCACCTGCATCGTGGTCCATGGGCCACCCAATGCGAATCTCTTCTTTGAGTTGCCCCTCATATTTCGTAGCGGATTCATCCGTTTGATTCATGAAGGGTTAGCCTTTGGCCGAACCGTCGCCTGTGTAGCATAGCTGGTAGTGCATCGGATTTGTAATCCGAAGGCCGGGGGTTCGAGTCCCTCCGCAGGCTCCTTTCATCGATAAGACCGTGAACCAGTTCGTCTTGGTTCATTCATGCGCCCCTTCCATCTTGCCTTTCCTGTTTTAGACCTCGAAACGACGGAACGATTCTACGCAGACGTGCTCGGCTGTTCGATTGGCCGGCGAACAGAGCGGTCCCTCAATCTGAATTTCCACGGCCACCAAATTGTCGCCCACCGTGTAAACGAGATGCCAGATGCAACAGATGGAGATCGTATCGATGGACGCCAAGTCCCTCCGTTTCATTTCGGTCTGGTCATGGAATGGGCCCAATGGCATGCCTTCCGAGACCATCTCAAGGGATTGAATGTGGTGTTTCGATTGGAACCGCATGTTCGGTATCCAGGATCGGTCGGTGAGCAAGCTACGATGTTTGTGAATGACCCATCTGGAAACGCATTGGAATTCAAATCTTTTCAGGATGATGACCGGCTGTTTGCTACACTTCCGGGCAAGGAACATGCTGCAGGCGGCGGGCGACTCTGAACCGAACGCTCAAGGTTGAAGAGTGGCTGGGCAAAGCATGGTCGCCCAACGCCTCGATGGAAAAGCCTGTGCTGCAAGCGTGGAGGAAGAACTCCACGAGCGAATCGCAGCGTGTACTACCGCAGGCATTCAACCACACCTTGCAGTTGTCATTGTTGGTGATGACCCGGCCAGTCATGTCTATGTGAACTCCAAAGTAAAGGCGTGTCAACGTCTCGGAATCAAGAGCACGCACATCGAATTGCCATCCACTGCATCTGAAGATGAAGTGCGGGCTGTGATCAACCGTCTCAACGACGATGCTGAACTCCACGGCATCCTCGTTCAATCCCCTCTCCCACCTCATATGGATGAAGAAGCACTCACTGACTTGATCAATCCGCGAAAAGATGTGGACGGCTTTCACCCAGAAAACCTCGGCAGGCTCGTTCAAGGACGCCTCGATGGAATGCTACCGTGCACGCCAAGTGGTGTCATGCGCATGCTACAGTGGGCTGGCATGGATTTGACTGGAAAAAGAGCCGTCGTGCTCGGGCGTTCTCGTATTGTTGGGAATCCACAAGCCCTCTTGCTTGGCGCAAAAGGGGCCGATGCAACCGTAACTGTGGTCCATTCACGTACACAAAACGCACAAGCGATTTGTGCTCAAGCAGATGTTGTGGTGGCAGCGATTGGACGGCCAGAAATGGTTCGAAACGATTGGATCAAAGACGGTGCCGTCGTGATTGATGTTGGTATCAATCGCGTTGACGATGCAACCCGGGATCGTGGATGGCGTCTTGCTGGGGATGTGCATCCTGAGGTCGGCGAAAAAGCCTCTTGGTTATCGCCCGTACCCGGTGGTGTTGGACCAATGACCATTGCAATGTTGATGGAAAACACAGTCCGAGCCGCAGAAACCTTTCAATCAGCATGAGGTGATATGATGGAGCAAAAAGCACCGCGTCTCTCGACTGCCTCGTTGGTGGCAGGTTCGATTTGCGTTACCTTTGCTGTTCTCAATGCCTCGGCAAACCTCGTGCTTGAAAGCGGTCTGAGCATTGAAGAATACAGCGCCCTAGCAGCTGCAGGTCTCTGCTTTGTCACCTCTTACCTCGCTTCGAGGGAGCGTCCGATTCCTGAATTGATCAACCAGCCCTCGATTCAAGAACAATACGATGCTATGGAATCAACGCCCACTCCTTACCGGGCGAGTGGCTCGGTGCCAACCCAACAACCAGCGCACAATCTGTCGGCGTCTCCAAGTTCTGATTTGTCATCCATTCTCGGTATGGAACAAACAGTCGCCGCACCGACGGCTCAACCTGTCCTGCAACCATATGCCGCGCCAGAACCAATCGATGTATCGGCGGCTTTGGATTCCCTCTCAACAGGTGAATTTGGTGCAGTGGCTGCTGAAATGGCCTCGGAGAACCCCGCCCCGCACACGGCAACATCGCAAAACCGCCCATTCACTCAATCAGTCGGCTCGTTGGCTTCCTCCCACGAGCGACCATCCATTGCCAACGTCCCTCTCCCAACAGCTTCACTCACTGCCATGGAACCACAACCAGAAGCAACCACGGCCTCGGTTCCTTCGATGCCGGACCTTGGAGACTTGCTCGGTTCCACTTCTGAGCCAGTGGTCGAGTTGACCACTCCAGCGATTCCTGATCTTCCAAATTTAGACGACGCTCCTTCTCAACCAGCCTCACAAATGAACACGCTACCAACCTTGCCAGAAGTACCGGGTGTCGGTCTGCAAACGCCGGACTTACCAGATCTTGGCGATTTGTTTTGAGTCGGGAAAGTCAATAGGGGTTGAGAGGATGGTGAAACACATGTGGTCCGATGTGTATGACCTGCACAGCCATTCTACGAACAGTGATGGCGAACATTCGGTCGAAACGGTGGCACAATTGATGGCAGCGTCAGGCGTCATGCACTGGTCGTTAACCGATCACGATACAATTGCGGGCTGGGATTCAGCAGCAGCTGCCGCCCTTCAACAAGGCATTAGTTTCATTCCAGGGGTGGAAATCACCTGTGAGCCCGGTTTGCCAGTTGTTCCATCTGAGATGGAACTGTGGGGTCGAGACCGTGCGCCCACCTCGTGGCACTTGCTGGCATATTTCCCACTCGGTTCGGTCACCGCTGAACAACGAGCCTCGTTCAAAACATGGCTCGAGCCTCTTGGTGAGAGCCGGGGGCCACGTATGGAGCGCATGGTGGCGCTTGCCAACGAGCACGGACTGGCAATTGACCTCGATGCAGTCATGGCAAGAGCTGATGGTTCGGTCGGGCGTCCACATTTGGCTGCAGAACTGATTGCGCAAGGGCATGTGGAGACCAAACAAGAAGCATTTGACCTTTGGTTGGGCGATGGTCGCCCCCTTGCCATTGTTCGTAACAAACCCTCCATCCAAGATGCGGTCAAAGCAGTGCATGCATCCGGTGGAATCACTTCCCTCGCTCACCCGATGTATTACGGTGTCCCTGTGGAAACGCTCGTTGGATTTTGCAAAGATGCTGGTGTCGATGCAATCGAATGCTTCCACCGGAGCCACCCCGATCCATATCGGTACGAACTTCTAATGGCGGTTCAGCATCATGGCCTTGCATCGACGTGCGGCTCTGATTTTCATGGACTATCGAGCTTGCAAGAGCCAGGAAACATGCCACTTCCACTGGCCGATTTGCCATCGGCGCTCAAAGATTAAGAGGCGTTTTTCGAGTTACTGTGTCGAACATCAGGGCGAATTCGAAAAGAATGATGACGGGCATTGCCACGAGGAAAAGCGACAGAGGATCGGGTGGCGACAAGAACGCACCAAGGACGAATGCTGTGAACCAAATGTGGCGTCGATATCGACGAACTTGACTGCGCGTAATCACTTCCAATCGCAGCACGAGAAGCGTTACTACGGGGGCTTGGAATCCAATTGCAGAAGCGACGGCTAGGTTGGCAACAAATCCAACATAGGATGCCAATCGCCATTGCGTCGCTAAACCAGCATTTTGTGCGTCACTGGTCAAGTACTCAAGCAGCATCGGAATCAGAAGGTTCCATGCATACCCAATGCCACCAGCACCCAACACGATCACGGCCAAGAACGTACCAACCGCAGCTTTTGTCGGCTTTGGCGCATTCGCCTTGAGTTCATCCAACCGCATCTTGAGTGCCGGATTTTTACCACCTCGCCATGCACCTTCGACAATCAAGATGGCGAGCACGACGGATGCAGCACAATAGGCAGCCAGTCTCACTTGCAAGAGGATGAATTCCACTGGCGTGATGACGATGATGTTGACATCTGCGGGCAGGCGGTCTTCCGCAATCAGCCATGATATGACATTGGAGGTGACTGGGAAACAGGCGACAAAAAACAGACCAAAAACGAAGGCAAGCAGTTTCATTCGCTTTCGTAGATGTGATTTGATGTCCAGCAGCAATAAACCACCGGGACTTTCCAGAAGTTCGTTGACCGTCTTGGACAGTTCATCCGTTCCGGTCATGTTCCGTGCAGGGACCGCGCCCTCATAACACACACCATGTGCGTGCTTATTCACTTTCCCAAATGTGCGAGGGGGTTGAATCCATCCAACGTCGCCCATGTCTGTTAAGACGCCTGAGGCGATGAATCACAAAACCTGTGATCCACAATGACGGCATGGACAAGAGAAGTGCCATCCACATGAGGTCTTGGTGGTAATCATTGAGCACACGGACCTGGACCACCTCTTCTTCGGCAGTGCTCGGGTTGTGCATCACGACGAGGCTGTACACTTTGGGTGCGTCTATTTCCAAAGCGAGCGTTGAATTTGGTGCGACGGTGTAATACTCACCCAGCGTTTTCATGATCTCCCAATCGATGCTCCCCTCTGCCATTGCTGGTACTGCTGTTTCGACAATTAAGACCACCACCTCAAGGGTGATGTTCTGATGAAGGTTCGTGACCGTCGTGTCGACGGTTTCACCCGGTTCAAATTTTTGAATGATTTCGAACGTCGAGTCTTCAGGACCCAATTGGTAAGACACTCGGTCGCCAACTGTGCTGCTCTGTACATTCACCGCCATGATGATGAGGGTCACCATGGCCAATGTCACAACCCCTTCCACGAGGATGTGGCGTCGGATTTTCTGAGTGGTGAATCCTTTGAAGAAACTTCCATGATCATTGCGTAACCTTGGTTGAAGATGATGGATGAACAATGCTCCAACACCTCCAACAATCATGCCTAACGGGATATCGATGAACCAATGAATCCCGAGGTAGAGAATGGTGAAAATGAACAGCAAAGTGTTCACACACACAAAAATGTGGTATCGATAATGCTTCCATTCCTTCATTGTGCCCCCTTGCTCTCGGACATGCAACCAATTGAGCAAAATGATGCCAAATGGTATTGCTACATGCAGCGAGGGTACGGCATTATCCAACGGATCGTGAGTTGCATAGAAGACGCTGTACCATCCTTCGTGGTAGAGGAGTGCATCCATTCCAGGAATCCATGAAGAGGTGACTTCGACATTGAAAAACAAGTAATACGGTACGGCAATGGCATAAATCAGAAGGTAATTCAGCGTGACCTTATCGGTCATGTCTCGATCCCCTGTGTAAGCGAAGTAAACGGTTGTCACGTAAATGAGGAAGAGGTAAATGAACAGGTAGTGGAAGTTCAAGAAGGAGGTAAGTGCCTCATTATGGAAAAAATTCTGGATGTGGAGTGTCAAATCACCTTCGATGCTGTGGACCCATTCGGTCCAGTGGCCAGTCTCCATTTTGATTGGCTCATTGAGGTTATCAGTCATCGCTTTCCATCGAATAATGATGATGTAGCCCATAGCGTGGAGATAGAATCGCTGGTTGTGGATGACTTCAGCCCATTTACCGACTGGAGTTCTCATTTCCTTGTCGTGAAGGGTGAAGAACCAACATATGATTGGCGTCAATACCAAGATGAGCCCCATCATGATTCCATAGGGGTCCATATTTGGGGGGCCTCGCTCTTCGTTTTATGTATTATGACGGCAAGAGTGTGTGAACCATGTTTGAGTAAGCGCTCAAAAAACGTGCAAGAGGTCAAAGGTAATGGGTTGCACCTAACAATAGTGAGGGACATGTGGGAGCAGGCACCTGAGAACACCCTCGAAAGCCTCCGACACGCCATCGGCTTCCACGATGGGATCGAGTTTGACCTCCGTTTGACCGCCGACGGTGAAGTCATCATCCACCACGATGCTGATGTTTCCGTACCAAAATCAATGCTTACCTCTTCCAAACCCTGGGTTGAGCATTACACCCTTGACGAATTAGAGTCGTTTGGATTCTGTTCGTTCCGGTCCCTACTTGAAGACGCCACGGTGCGTGAACAATGGAGGGACCATGGGAAAATGGGGTGCGTGGAATTAAAACGCCCCCATCCAAAATCAGACGTAGGCGGCGGGTATTTCGGTTTCTCTTCACACAAAAAACACATCACAACCCTCATCAACACCGCTGATGCACTCCTGAATGAATTCGAAATACCGAACCAAAACACAGTGTACTATGCCTTCCACAAAGGGATGAAATCCTCAATCGAAGCTGCCTCCACACAACGCCCTTGGGCCGAACTTCTCCCCTACATTCCACCTTTCGGAACCCGCCAAAGCAAGCGATTAAGGGCCCTTCCTCACTTTCTCACACATTCGTTTTCACGCCTTGTGAACCATCATCGCACTTCTGGCGCATCGATGATTCCCGCTGCAATCGAATACTTCGTTCCGCCCATCAATAAATTGCCATTAGGGAAAAAAGTCGGATTAAGCGGAAAAAGTGCTCTCAACCTCCAAGCCGCACAAGGAGGATTTCCTGTCTATGTTTGGCCGACCAAACCCGATATTGAACACCGACTTCAAGCGGCTGGCCTCACAGGTCTCACGGATCATGCAGATCCAAACCTCACATGGTTGCCATCGGGTCACGCACGATGGACTCGCCCTGCAACACTCCCGCTTGATGAAGAGCAACGAACAACGCTTGAGAATGCGACAAAGGAGAACCATCTTGACATCCTCAAAGAACTCAATGCGAACGTCGTCCCGTGGATGGAATGTGACGCATCCAGTCGAGCATCGCTGATGGCGATGTGGTCGAAGCGATGGCAATGGCAAGACCTTCCATCTTCCATTGGTCTTCCAGATGGCCATGCTGAGGGATCGAGTCCACCTTGGCAGGCTGTACGTTTAATTGGACACCGTGGCTCAGGCAAAACGCAAAGACCAGTGTTGCAAAACCATCACTCGATGTGACGTAGACTTTGTTCTTCAGCGATGTACTTAGGACGATAAATTGGTGTACCCTTTCCATCCCGCATCACACTGCGCTCATCGACAATTTGTGCACCAATGCCAGCGACCCTTGCCCATCCAAAGAAGGTGGTGTAGTAGGTAGGGTCTGTGAGACCAATGTGGTGGAGAAGTGCTCCACTTGCGATATCGACGTTGGCGTTTGGGTTGCTGATTTTTGGATTTTCCCCGAGGACACGAGGTGCGACTTCCCGAAGGGCAGTGATGATCTTGAAGTTCTCGTCCTCAGGACAGATTTCCTCTCCCAATGCAAACTGAACCGTCGCTCGTGGGTCTTCGGTTCGCAACACTGCGTGGCCAAAGCCAAACACTGGTCGCTTGGCATCAAGTTCGGCCCGGACAAATCGTTCCACTTCAGCCGGATCGCTTGTTCCAACTCGGAGTACGAATTCCAAGCATGATTGATTGGCTCGACCGTGCAGTGGTCCAGAGAGGGCGTTCATGGCCCCAGCCATGGACGAGTACAGTGTGGCGTGACCCGATGCAATCGCTTTGCCGGAGAAGGTTGAGAGGTTGCCGCCGCCGTGATCCATGTGCAGAACGAGGTAGGTCGAAATGACTCGGGTCATTTTTTCCTTGTCCACGCCTTTGAGGTCGAGAGCGTTGACAAACCGGTCGACGAGCGAGGCCTGAGGGTCGTCCGCAGGGATTTCCTCGGCACGGCCATCACGAATTCGGAAAATGAGCCCCATCAAGCGGGGCATTCGAGCGATGAGGTTCATGGCGTCTGCTCGCCAATCGTTGGTTGTTTCAAGCATCCCGAGGGTGTGAATGCCAACGCTGAGCCAATCCATTGGGTGGCCATCGCGTGGTAGGGTCTTGAGAACAGATTCCACATCGCCAGGTATGGTGGCTCGGGCGGCGAGTTCTGAACGAATTTGTTTCGATTGTTCAGGGGTTGGAAGTTCCTTGTTGAAGAGCAAGTAAATGATGTCCTCGGGGGCAAAGGCTGCCAGTTCAGCGATGGGATATCCACAGTAGTGAACGCCTTCGGTCGGTGTGACAAAGGAGGTTCGGCAAGTGCCCACTGGGACGCCACGAAGACCGGTGTTTAGGTGGTCCGATGTGACCTCAAGCAAGACCTCTTTATCGCTCATACTTCGCTCACCGTGTGCACCCACCAAGGCTCATCGTATAAAGGCGGTTGCATGGTGTTGCAGTGCACCACAATTAGGTGTGGCTGAGGATACTTACTTGCGGTTAGAGTGCGTTACTTTTGCCGATTCCATGGGGGCCACGAACGAAAGCCCTTGGATGATTCACGATCGGCAAAGACATGGATTCGGATGGTCTCGCCTTCGACGGTGATGGCGTCCTCTGCTGTGACGCCAGGACAGGTTTTCTTGACCTCGTTCCATGCACGGTCCGTCGCAAGATTTTCTGACCACCAAGGGAATGCTGCGCATTGTTGCGGACGAACTTGGTAAATGGAACACCTTTTTTCTCCGTCAAGAAAGATGCACACGTCATCGCTTTCTCGACTTTTCAGCACATACCGCCCGTCGAGTGTTTGTCGGCAATCCCGCTCCAGCCATTCTTCGACTGGCAATTCATGGTGCGCTGCGATCCGCTCAGCGTCGCGAGTGGAGAGATAGACAATTCCACCCGGCTCATCGCAACATCGGCCGCAATCAGGCTGACAGGAAAATGGCACTCCAGCCATCCACCAAGCCGCTTTCATTCTTCTTCACCCGATCGTGATGATTCAACTGGCGTGAGTGTTGACAGGGATATTGTCCGCATTGGCATTGGATCTTCATCAAGCAAATCCAACATGTCAATGGTCGAGGCGTCGACATCCCATTCGCCTTCTGGAACAAAACTGTCGAGTGCTTGCTCGGGCTTGACCTCAGGCTTTTTTCTTCTCCGTCCAACCGTACGTCGCTTCTTCTCGCTGTCTTCTTCAAACGGAGGGAGTGGACCCCGCTCTGGATCAATTTCAACGAGTTCTTCCTCTAAGCGCCGCAATTCATCAGCAATTCTGATTAGCTCCTCGATGGATGCATCTGGAGTTTGCTGTGCCAAAGCCATCATTTGGTTTTCGAGGCTTTCGAGGCGCATGCCTCGTTCTGTGAACTCAATTTCAAACGCTCCGATTTGTTGGTCGATTGATTCATCCAAATCGGTAAGAATGTCGGCAGCAGTGCTGTAATCACGCTCTTCAATCCGTCCTGTCCGTGCAACCAAGTGCTCGTCACGCTCGTCGAGTGCAAGCACAGATGGAAGCTTTAAATCGATGTCATGGAGGGCGGTTTTCATGTATGATTCATGCCGTGAATGTGCGCTCTGTGCCATGGCCACCGTGTCGAATTCTGGCGGCTCATATCCATCGGCACCGATGATTGGGAGTTCGGAGTGAAGTTCAATTCCTCCAATTTTGGTGTCGCTGTAAATCACATCTGTTGCTTCAGCAATGAGGCGGGTGGCGATGTCTGAAACGCGTTCACGCTCAAGTGTCGGCCTCGAACGGTATGATTGTGTTTGCTCCCCCGAGAGAACCGCTGCGACATCGTCTCCATCGAGCAACTCTTGGCCAGATTCGATGGCCAATGCAACCAAGTCGAGGTTGGCTTTTGTCGCACGCCATGATGGTTGAGTGTGCAATACGATGCTTGCTAATTGTCCATCGTCCAACATGAGACCTCGTCTTAGGGCGAGGTGCCTTGCAAAGAGCACAAGGCTGGTCGATGTCGGCGATTGAAGATTGACCTTTGCCGCATTTTTCACCAAGTCCCAGAGCCTTGAAGCAGGCCAACGGTTGGCTTCAATCGTGCTTGAAAGGACCACATGGACGCCCATGTTGAGCGCATAGTCGACCATCATTCCGACCATGCTTGCCGCGTCGGGCCGGTCTGCGATGAGGTGTGCATCGTCAATGGCAAGGAACCTCGCATGTGCCAAGGCTTCCTGCCATCCAGGAGGGAGCTGTTCCAGCGGGTTCAGATCTGCTGCGTTTAGCAAGTAGACTTCTCCTTCTTGCCTTCGAATGATTCCTTGCGCCATTGCATGAACCAGGTGTGAGCGACCGCTTTCATTCGGGCCGACCAACAAGAGTGGGTTAAGCGCAAGACCGGGTGAATCGACCACGGCCTCTGCGGCTTGAGTTGCCCGCAGGTTTTCTTCAGTGGTGAACCACTGTTTGAAACTCATTCTCGATTCAGGGCTGAGGCGAGGCGGCCAAGGGGCGTTCAGCGGTGCGGCGGTGCTGTGGTGAAATGGCGAAGATTCCTCTGGCTGTGCGAGGTGCTTTGGCAATTCGTGGATGGTCCGTCCACGTTGGCGATCAAGCACGCTTTCCCAAACGGGGCGGCCATCCTGTTCCAATCCAACGAAGAAATCCTCTGAATGTTCGCCTACCAATTCTTCTTCAATCGATGCACCAGTGCGTTCTCGCAAGTTACGCAATCGACTGGATACAATGCTCGCTAATGATTCATCATCGGTGGATAGGTTCAGCGTGGGTTGATGTGTTCTACTTTCCTTTCCGAGAACAGCATCGGCTACCAAATGGTACGTCGGGCGTTCGACCACCCCGAACCGTTGGAGCAACGTTCCCTGTTTTGGTGCTGGCACAGAACGCTTCCCAAGCAATTGATTCAAACGAGATTTCGGGGCGATGCCTTTGGCAATCGTTTCCTGCTCTTCCTTTGGTAGTGTGGGTGCAGCCCCGGTCTCGGCAAGACGCTGTTTGGCCCTCGCAATGGCCAAGTCCAAATGCTCCCGTCTCGACGTCATTGGAGCCCCTCTTTTTCGCTGCGAAGTCGCTCGAGGTCCTCGAGTTCCCATACGCTCATTTGGTCTTCAATGGTTGGAGGACTTTGGTCTTTGGAAGCAATCTCTCTTGGGAGGTGTTTAGGTTGGGCCTCAGCATCAATACCGGGTCTTGCTAGCAATGGTGAGAGCGCATCAGGTGCCTTGTGAGGGAGGCGATCATTGACGGCTGCGATTGGCCGTGGTCCTGCGCCAACGGGGGGTAATTCATGATGGCTCTTGGCCGATCGTTGCTTGGCAGCTTGGCCGAGGGGTCGCATGGATGAAGACGAAGGCTTGAGCAGTTTCTCAACGGCCTTTTCTTGTCGTTGTTGGATTGCTTCTAATGAAGCGGAAATCGCAACAGGTTTTCGTCCCGAAGGAACTGTGGGGAAGTGCGATTGTCGCTCTGGTGCGTCGGCTGCTGCTGCAACTCGGGCGACATGATTCGGCACGCTTCGTTGCGCTGTTGATTGTTTTTTACGCCGGCGAAGGCGTTGTGCTGGCCGTGGCCCTTTCTTTTGCACACCATTTGGCTGTACCTGAACTCGTGTCGTAGGCTGATCATCTATCACCTGAACAACTTCAACTGGTGACGGGGTCTCTTTCACATGAGATACAGTTGGCTCGTGTGGTGGAGTTACGGGGGCCTGCTCAAGTGTCTGATGTTCCATGTCGTGCACTGGTTTTATTTCACTTTCCTCGATGCGTGGTTGTTGTTCTTCAACCCAAGATTCCATTTGAGAACTCAAGGCTTGTGTGGCATGAATTCGATCGGCTTGTGTGGTTGGTTCCCGTCCACCAATCAGCGATGTTCCGGAGGGCGGGTTCGCGTCGGGTGAATGCTCCACCGCTCGCTGGAGTTGTTGTTCGATCCATTGCCGCTCTTCTTCCGTTGGTGGTGCGCACAACGGATGGTCGAGAATGAGATCAGGTTCTGTGAGCCAATGATCGATTTCATGGGCCAAGATTGGGGTGAGGCATCGCGTGAGACGATGCCGAGGTTCCAACTCGAATGTGTTCAAGTCAGTAGCGATCAACACCACGTGGTCATCCATTCGAACACCGTCGACGACATCTCGAATGAAGTCGATGGTTCGGTCATCGCCGTTCATTCCTGCCAAGTATTCCACACCCTCAATGAGGACCACAGCTCGCATGTTTTCCCATAGGAATGCATCAATGGCAACCCTTACAGATTCGATGGTGGGGTTGAGGGCACGAGGGTGAGTCCCGTTGCTCAGCCAATGGCATGCTGCAGCGGGGAGGTTATGCTCTACACTCAGCGCATCAATATCATGACGAGAAATCACGAGTATGGGGCGTCCATGATTTGCGAGGTGACCGGCAAGCGTGAACATTGAGGTTGGGTCTTGCGCATCGAGCAACAAGGCATCGCCGGGGTGAATCATCCGTTCCATTCCCTCGTACCGTTGCATGTAGGCCCTGCTTTTTTGGCGAACTGCCTCCGGTGCTTCCACGCTGACTTCGAGTTCAGGAAGACGTTCTTCACGGCGCCAACTTCCTGGTTTGAGTTTGACATCCGACCACCATCGTTCGTCTTTGCTCTCTTTACGCTCAGTTGCTTCGAGGTTGAGGTAGGCGTTCGGGTGAAGGTGACAAATCCGTTGTGCATCTGCCGCAGGGAGTTCATGGATTGCAACAAGTGCATCGAGGGGGGCTGCATCATCTTCAATTTCGAGCAATGCTTCCAGTCCGAACACGATTGCTTCAGCCTCATGGATGGCCAGAACAGGGTGGCCTTCGATGAACAGGATGTGTCCAATTCTTGGCATCTTCTCCTTTGGCTTTCGTTCTGTACGGATGAAACCAGTCGTTGCCAACTTGGCAATATCTGCAGAAAGAAGCCGAAGCGCCTCACGATCGCCACGACGGATTTCCGTGACATCGCCCTGCGGTAATTCGACCATTTCTCACACCCCTACGGGGTGTAAGCCGGCTGAAGTGTTCTTGAAGGGTCCGCATGATTTTCTTCTGCGATAGCCGTTTGAAGCATGAACCCCTCGGGCCGACATGGGCGAGGCAATCGGCAACTCCGGCATCCCTTTGCTCTTAGAAGACGAGTTGGCCCTGTGGAATGCTGGCTTGGAGGATTTTGACCAAGGGCGCTACTGGCATGCTCACGAAGATTGGGAAGATTTGTGGAATGCACACAAACGACGTGGGGCACCCTCATCGGAGATTTTGTTTGTCCAAGGTATGATTCAAACCGCAGCATTGCTTCTCAATCATGAGCGGAAAAAGGAGCGGGGCGTGAAGAACCTCACCGTCAAAATCAACGCGAAATTAGCCGGTTGGGGCTGTGTTTGGAACATTGATGTTTCCAAGCACCTCGATTCCATGAATACATTTGGACTCGATGCGGGCGTTTGGTCGTTAGATGCGCAGGCATACACTCTCGAACGGTGCAGCAGCCGTGAAGTTCAAGATTGACGGCGTGGAGGTCACTTCATGCAGGAACATACCAACACCCTCCCTGCTGGCATGCGACGGTTCAACGAATTGGATTTAGCAAAGCCATTCAAAACTCGCTTTTTCGCGGCCTCAGCTGGTGCCACAGCCATTGTACTTCTTGTTGCTTTTACAGTCTGGAATGCATTTGATACATTGATTCCAGCATTGCTCCTCGTGGCGGTCCTACCGTTCGCAATCTCTCAACTTCACTCGAGATCCGCTATGTTGAATGTTCCACTTGCTGTTGACATGAATCACCCGTTTATGGATGAAGATCCAATCGGGAAATCATCAGTGATGATTCGTCTTTCAGATGGCGAGTGGATCGATATCGGCGAAGGCCGTGTCAGGCTGGCAGAAGATGATTTACTCGGAGGTACAAACCTCGTTCGAGACAACGACGACTACACCCTCATTGGTCATTTTAGCGAGTTGCCAATGAGTCACCGAGGCATCAAGAAACAAATTGTGGTCGTGAATCAAGCAATAGCACTGAGAGATGCTGTCAACGGATCTGAAGATACCATTGAAGACGCGAGGTCCCGTGAAACAAAAGAAACCGGCCTTCTTGATCGTTCTTGGATGGAAGAACAGACCGAAATTGAGATCGAACCAGATGGCTTGATGAGCAAATTACGGGGCGAATAAATCGTTTTCTTGGAAAAAACGACCCCCCATCTTCAAAACCGTTCGCTCAGACCAAGCACTGTGACGGCACCGACGCGTTGGGGACAAACGCTCGAAAGTTTGGGGCCTGCGGAGCAAGAGACGTTGCTTGGGACCTCCCTCTCTCGCCGATTCACGACGCTTCCACTTTGGTTATCTCACCCCGCTAACATAGGTGCTTTCTACGGGTTTCTTGTCTCACTGACACTTCTTTTGCCATACCGCTTTGCAGGTGAAGACACCAACGGTTGGTTGGCAAACTGGGTTTTCCATATGTCGATCCTGATGGTTGCGTGTCTGATCATGGGCTTTGCGTCCCTTCTTCTCGTCCGCTGGTCGAAACGATTCCCAATGTCGCCACCACGGGTGTTCCTCTATCCTATGCCGTTTTTGGGGATGGCATTGCTGACCCTTGGGCGAACGGACATGGTGAATGTTCCAACGGCGCTGGTGTGGTTGCTGTTGTTGTTACCCGGGCCAATGTATGTTCACTTGTCATGGGCACCTCGCTGGCGATTGCTCTGCATGCTTGAAGATGGACGCGATCCGTTCATGGGGATGGAATCGAAACAAACAGAACCAAACGAAGACGCCGTCGCTCTTGCGGGTGACGACCATGATCTTCTCTCGGTCGTCGAAGAGTACGCTGAAGAGTGACTTGCTCAATCGAGGTGTTACAACACCTCATCGCTCAACTCTGCAATCTGATGTAATTGACTTGGCTCACTGCTACTAACTTACCATTTGTGTCGTAGAGGTCCGCGTGGGCCAAGCACATTGTTTTACCAATTCGAATCACATGGGCTTTGCACACCACGTCCGTGTGGCAGGGTCGCAAAAAGCGGATGTTGAAATCGGTTGTTGCAACATTTGCATCTGCGCCTATTTCGGTTAAAATCGACCAACAGGTCACAGTATCAGCAATTGTTCCAAGCATGCCGCCGTGGAATGTTTCGAAGATGCCATCCCATCGCTGGTGGCGTGGAACTGTTGCTTCACATAGGCCCTTTTCCAGCTTTACAATTTCCATTTTGAGTGTATCGACAATCGGAATTGATTGAATGCGTTCGTGAAGCTCACGTAGTTCCTGTTCGTTGAGCGTCTTCCTTTCCATTCGTTCACCTCAGATTAGATCGAGTGTAGGACCAACTTTTTCGAAGAGTCGCAGCACTTCATCAAGGTCATCCCTTGAGAGCCCAGCGGACATTTGCGTACGAATTCGTGCCTTGTCTCGTGCAACCATTGGGAACACAATGGCTCCTGCCATCACGCCTTCTTCACCGAGGGCTCGAGTCATGGCCTTCGCCACGCTTGAGTCGCCACACATAACTGGGATGATTGGCGTTACTGAGGCGCCGGTGTCAAAACCGAGGGATTGTAACTCCTTTCGGAAATAATTCGTGTTTTCCCAAAGTTTAGCATGGTGTTCTGGTTCTTCCATGAGGACTTCCACAGCGGCTTTCTGGGCAGCAGCGACACCCGGTGGTTGTGATCCAGAGAGCAACCAAGATCGAGAGTGATTGAGTGCATGGTTTCGAGTCATTTCCGTACCCGCAAGAATTCCGCCTTGGACACCGAGGGCTTTGGAGAACGATCCGGTCTCAAAGTCGACCTTCCCTTGAAGGTTGAATTGAGCCACAATTCCAGCGCCTTTCTCACCAAGCACTCCTTCGCCGTGGCAATCGTCAACGTACACCATGGCTCCGTACTCTTCTGCGAGTGCCGTCACCTCATCGAGGGGGGCAATGTCGCCGTCCATTGAAAACACGCCGTCAGTGATGATGAGTTTTCGTTGTGCCCCTTCATGAGCCTTCAGCACTGCTTCCAGTTCACCCATGTCGTTGTGGGCATAGACGCCCCGGCTCGCTTTTGTGAGCCGAACGCCATCAATGATTGATCCGTGATTCAATTCATCACTGATGATGACATCTTGTGGTCCAGTGACGAGGGTGGGAATGAGACCCACATTCACAGTGTATCCAGCGGAATAAATCAACGAGGCTTCAACACCCTTGAATTCAGCCACTTTCCTTTCGGCCTCAAGGTGAATGTCCATTGTGCCTGCAATGGCCCGTACGCTCCCGCTTCCAGCCCCGTATTTTTCAGTTGCATCGAGCATCGCTTGCTTGACTTTTGGATGGGTGGTGAGGTTGAGGTAATTGTTGGCTGAAAGCATGATTGTTGGCTTTCCATCCATGTGGCAGCGTGGTTGGTTTGGACTTTCGAGGGTCGGAGGTTCCCAGAGAAGGGATTTTTCCGAGAGGTCATCGTATCGGTCTTTCATCCATGACATATCGCCGGGCATAGCATCGTCTCCAATATGCTGAAAGCGCCGTGCTTGATGTTCCTTTGGGTTGACAGTGCTGATGCTTCCTATGCGACCATGCACCTCAAAAGGGAGGCGTTCGTCGCCGCACCATGGAGTTGACCGGAACGGTGAGCAGCGGGCTCGGTCGAGCTCATGTCTTCATGGCTCAACCTCACTACCAAGAGCAGTTCCGTGCGTTGCTTGGAAAAACGGCTTGGCCGGGGACGCTCAACGTGACGGTCTCAGGTTCTGATTTGATTTCCTACATCGCCCTTCGAAAGAAATCAGGCATCGACACCCTCGACGCATCATCCGGAGATCGTCTTGCAGCCAAAAGCATCGATGTCAGTGATTTTGAAGCCAACCGCATTCGTGGTTTCCTCCGTGATGGCGTTTCCTTTGGGGGTGCTACCGCATACAAAGCAGAATTCAAAACCGATGAGGGGAGCATTCCTTGCGCCCTTCTCATTCCAGATTTGACGCGTCACATCGATGTCGTGGAAATCATTGCTGGTGCGTGCCTTCGTGAGCGGTTCAACCTCGAAGACGGAGCAATCGTCTGCGTAGATCTGGATTGATGTTTAGCGATGCTTGACGATTGGCAATTCGCCCAATCGCGCCCATTCGTTGTGAAGCAGGCTCTTCAGTTCGTGCTTCGCAGCCTGCCTCCATCGCTTTCGCATGGTCCGCTCGACTGTGGGTCCCACCGGTGGGGCGGAGAACCCCTGAATGTCGACAACTGTAGAATCGAGGGGGAGTTGATTCCAATGGACACCCCATAGCATCAACCAATCGGGTGGGGCTACGCCGAAATCTGCCTCCTTTTCGGGATGGTCAAGCGCTTCACGCACAGCCTTGGGGCTTATTTCACCAATGCACATTCGGTGCAACGCCATTGCCGTGCGACGAACTTGGTTCCACAGAAACGCTTCACCAACAATTTCGAATCCAACAACTCGACCATCGACACGCCATGGCTCGCATGAGAGGATGGTTCGGATTGGGTTTTTCCCTTCCTCGAGGCGGGCAAAGTTCCTTGCATCATAGGTTCCAACAAACATGGCGAGCCATTCATTGAACACTTCGCCTGGGTCTTGCCAAAACTCAATGCATTCGAGACGGTAACGGTACACTCGGTACTCGGCCATTCTGGGGTTCCAATCTTCATCCACTTCTTTGACATCAAGGAACGCGATATCCTGTGGTAGGCGATCATCAAGGGCGCGAACCATCTTTCGAGGTGTCAATGCTGTCCAGAGTTCTTTGTCGATGCGAACAACACCGCCGTTGACCCGGACATGAACGCCGGCGTCAGTGCGACTCGAGAGCACAAGGTTGTGCCGCTCGTCTTGAGGATCAAGCCATTTCAAACTGCGAAAGACCCGTATGAGTTCACCCTGAACGGTTGAGACGTCGGGTTGAATTTGGCTACCGTGGTAGGCATCGCCCAAGTATCCAATGCGGAACGCCAAACGAACGGTGGAGCCGTCCGTCATGCGAACACCTCACTCGTCGGATGAGAGCATCTCAATGGCTTCTTCTGGGGAGTAGCCCAATCCACCAACAGCCCACATCAAGGCTTGCTTCAGCCAAGGTTGGACCATTGGGTTCTTCTTTGAAGGGTCCATGACTTCGATAGCATCGACGATGTTCCTGCTTGCATTGAAGAGCACTTCGTCGGTTGGGATGTCATTGAGTTCGAGCTTCTTAGCATAGCGTTGGAATTCCTTGACAGCGACGGGAATTCGGCGGCATTCGAGCGCGAATGTGGCAAAGTCAGCAATGTATTCCTCATTCTCTTCATCAAGTTGCATGGCTTTCTTGTACGCCATCATGATCTTTCCACCAGGAATCACATCGTCTTGTGCTTCCATGTTCTTCATGTTCGCAAACTCAGCATACATGTGGTGAACTTGGGCGTTTTTCTTGTGCTGGCCCATCTTTGCATCAAGGTCGGCAATTGCGCCATCAAGGTCGCCGTTGCGCAGCATTTCAATCGGTTCTTGGAGAAGTTCGTCATTGCTCATGTTCATCGCCTAATGTTTGCCGGTGTGTTCGGTCTTTTCAATCAGTCGTTCGAGCGGTTCGAATTTCAATCCTCTGAAGCGGCTGCTACAATGGTGTCTTTCAAATCGCTCAGAAGGTGAGATTGACTGTTTTTCTTGTGCATTTCATTGAGCAGGCCCTTTGCCTTCTCCCACTTACGGATGTTGTACATGCAATGCTTAGGGTCGGGTCGAACGGTACGGATGGTTCGCTGGTAGGTCATGATGCCCACTAAGGTTCGAATCAGTCCTTTACCAGCCTTTTCAGCAGCGTTGTCGTTTTCGTTTTCTTTGGTGCCAGGGATCGTGTGTTGTACGACAGGAACATTCGATTCTTCAACAATGCCTACGCCCGAATCAGTGAGGACAGTGACCGTGGCAAAACCGAGGAGTGTGCCCATCGGTGAGCGTTGGACAACGACTTCTGAGATGCGATCGAAGAGGATGCGTCGGTGCGAACGAGAGAGTAAAAAACTGTGCTCAAAGATGATTGCATCGCTGGTGATGGCGTAGTGAAAACTTCGTTGGAAATAGAACACAAGGGCGGTGTAAATGGCCACGAAGACACTACCGAACAAGAGCGGCTGGTAATCGGGGATAATTCCACCAATGCCTTCATCCATGAACAAATTGGTGATGAACAGCAGGACATCATCAACCAATGCGATTGAGGGTGCCAGTGACACGATGAGTAAGCCGAGGGTCACCCAGCGGCCAGAGGTTGAAACATTCATCAGTCGGTTCATCCATGTGACGAAGAGCATAACAGCGGTTAAGCCAAACGAGCCGCTTGTGAACAATGCCGTTGCCAGCAGATCGAGGAGAACGTTTTCGCTGTCAGTTCCAGGCTCGATTTCAAACATGACGTGAATGGCCAAAACGAGGAGCCCGAGAGCGTAAAGGTTGAGGAATGCAAAGGTGCTTGGGCGCTTGGTGAGGAGGATTTCTTCTCCCGCAATAATGCGGAATTTCTTGCCCAATTTGGCCTGATCGGCAGCAGTTTTTGCTGCCTCATTGGCTTTTGTTTCAGCCAAAGCAGCCGCTTCGGTTTCGGTGTCAGCAGTGGGGGTTTCCTCGCTCATAGCAATTGCTCCAATCTCTTGGTGGCCGGGCAAACCAAATAAGACCTTGCCTCCATGCATCGGGTTGACTCTAAAAAAACGATGTCACATTGGTGCTTCATTCAGTGGAGCAGGCCCCACGAATGTTCAGCATTTCCACGAGCCCACTCGTAATCCGTTTCCTTTCGAATTCCGTGCTCATCGATGATCCTTAGCTTGTCGAGTTGGAGTGGGTATTCGTTGTATGTGAGATGCGAGGTTAGCCCCCCTCTCGTTGGTTGGTTAAACGTCCAATGCGCCCTTTCGATGGCTTGGACAGTCAGTTCGATGACCGTTCGCCCGTTCCACATTTTGATGTTGAATTTCGGGAGTGGGGCGCCGGGTGAGTGACCGTGTTTGCCTTCGCTTCGGTCAGAACCCACCTTTTCGACGGTGACATGTGTGAATTTCTCACTGCGTCGGTGCTTTCCGTCATGGAAAAGTCCGCCTTGTGATAACCCGATATGGCCGAAATCTCTTCGTTTCCACGGACGGTTGTCCCTCGCTGTGACCGTGAACGAAAGGTGCGGTAGGAACCAATCAATGTAGGAGCCATCGTCGAGGTGAAGTACGCCCCAATACCATGGAACTGAAGGTGCTTGGACACTGACTTTTTGGAAGTAGGCCGTCCCATTGACGTCTTCCCCATCGAATGTCCCCGAGGCCTTGGTGCCGTGCAGACGCAAGATATCATAGCCCATGTTGGCAGCATATGTTGCCGTGGCTTCTCTTGCCGTTGACATCGCACTGTTCCAAGGCGTAAGTTTCAATCGCATTTCCTTTGGGACCATTGGGTGAGCAGCCTCTTCATCGGTGGATAGGTTAAGCCAAAATTCGCTCAAATCACTTTTCAGGCCCATGCTCATGTCTTCTTCCAACAATGGGACCACTGCACCACCTCCTTTGCCTACCTCGTTTTGGTCAGAAGGCCATTTTGGATGTGTGTCGGGCATGGCCACGATTCTGCAAATTCGTTGGATGACTGGCTCATGCATCTGCGTGCCGTCGAACCACCAAGCGCAGACCATTCCATCAAGCGCCATGCCATCATGTTCGTCAAATCCTGGACGGCCTTGAGGTGTCCATGGTACCCCATTGACTTCGACCAATGGATTGTCTTTTGTGGACCAGAGAACCATCAATTGCCGCCCGCTTGGTTTTCCATTCGGGTCATCGAGCATAACCAACCACCACCACCAATCCCACGTGAGGTGATGCAATGGCGGACGGTTTTGCAACCTCCACATGGTTGATAGGTCGCCTGCAAAGGCGGGCATATCTCCATTCATTCGATTTCCTTCCCTTTGAAGATGGCACCGCCGATGAACCAAAACACGGCGCCCTGAACAAGAAGAACCACTGTTGCGAACACAGCTGAAACCAAGCCTGATCCGCCGACACCCGGCTTTGAATAAAAGAAGTTCAACGCATTGCTCGTCGTCCAGATGAGGCCAAAGTCATCCATCGTTCGACCCTGTAAGATGAAGAGTTCCATGTTGGGCCACACAATGACTGCTGCAGCATCGACAATCATCAATGCCCAACCAATCACTGAAAATCGAAGAATGGCGGCCTCAGGTGCGCCCATCGATACAATGCACATGCCCAGCTCCCACGCTGCGAACGGAATTGCCAATACAATACCAAATCTCCACATGGTTCCAAGGGCACAAAACAGCATGCCATAGACAAACGAAGCCATCATTGTAGCGAAAATAATTGCCAGCCATACGCCGAGGTCTTGGAACCGGAAAAAGCTGTCACTCGGGCCAACAAATCCTGAAATTAAGGCGAATAAGAGGCCAATAGCGATGAAGTATGGCCAGACAATGCCAAGGTAGCCCAAGATTCGATAGAGGAAGACTTCGGTCCGAGCAATTGGTTTTGCAAGCATGAAGTGCATTGTACCGTCATTCATTTCCTCACGAATCAATCCCGTTGCGAGGAAGAGCGGTAAAAACATTCCAAGTAACAATACGAAGCCCATTTTTCCAATGCCGAGGACGAACGCCATGTGCGTCGCTTCTGCTGCGTAGGCAGCATCATCTGGGTCCTCGTCAACGTATCGATCTGCGTCCACCTCCCATTCGCCTTGGTACCGATCGTACCTGAGTTCAACGTCACAAACGATGCCATTGTTGTTGGTGTCCTGTTGTGAATTTGTTCGGTCTGATTCCCTGCAATCACCGTCATCGTCGTATCCGGTAGATTGCGTCGATGCGGTGCCGCTGATGCTAATGTCAAAACCATCCTCATCGATGTAATTTGATGCGGGTTCAGGTTCGATGGATGGTGTCAAGAGGCCCGGATTAGAATCGGCCATGTACGGGTCTGTACCGTACTTGTTCTCTTGGCCAGTAGGGTAACCGTCTCCATCAGGGTCCTCACTGTCGCCATCGTTATCGATGGATTCGAAACCCGTTGACATGACGTCGACGTAAATCAACATCACCAAAGAGATTGCAACCAAGCCTACGCCGAGAACCACCCATGTGGATGCCTTGGTTCTGTATTGGCGCATTGTGAATTCGGTAATCGCTGCCGCCTTTCTGTCCAAAGCACGGTAGATGGTGTTTGGTTTTGCTTCCATCATAATCCACCGCCTGATGTGAGGTAGCCAAGAATGGAGGCAAGATCGTCATCGGGGTTATCGATGGTGTGGATTCGGTGCCCATTGTTGACAATTGCCGCAGGTAACTGTGCATGGATTGCTCCAAGGTTGTGCGTTTGAATCGAGAGGTTTTTGTTGTCTGGGAACGAGATGCCGTACACTTCATCCATGTCGATGACATCCTTTGCCAGCGCCTTCGCATCGTCCGCTTCAATTGTGATTCTGTGAGGGATTTGATCGAGTTTTTCTCGAATGGCGTGCAGGTTTCCGAGCGCAAGCAAGCGGCCATTATGCAAAATGACAATTTGTTCAGTGATGCGCTCGATTTCCTGTAAGATGTGGCTGCTTACAATGACGGTTCTGCCCATACGTCCCAATTCACGAATCACGTTCATGATGGTCGTTCGAGCGAGTGGGTCGCAGCCTTGCAATGGTTCGTCAAGAATAATCAGTTCGGGGTCGTTGACCAAGGCGTGAGCGATTTTGGCTCGTTGCCTCATGCCTTTCGAATACTGGCCAATCTTCTTGTGGGCGACATCAGCGAGTCCCACGAAGTTCAACACACGGTCAGCCTCAAGCATTGCTTCTGCTCGTGTCAATCCATTCAGTCGGGCAAAAGTGGATACAAATTGGTGGGCGGTCATCCAGTCATACATCTTTTCATGCTCAGGTACGAAGCCGACTCTTGCGTATGGTGCAGGATTCTTCCAAGGGTCAGTGCCGAACAAGCGAACCTTTCCTTGGCTTGGTTTGAGTTTGCCCATCAAGAGTTTGAACATTGTCGACTTTCCAGCACCGTTCATTCCAAGCACGCCAGTGACACCACCATTGAGCGCCATAGTGATGTTTGAGAGTGCGAAAATCCGCCCATATGACTTGGAGACGCCCTCTAAGAGCACGGCTGGAGCTGAAAGGTCTGGTTGCCATGCCTGCGTCTGGCCCTTCCCCTCTTGGTCAAAATCAGGCATCATTCTCGGGTCACCTCCATCGAAGATACCCGTGCACTGAGTGTGTAAAGAGCGATGCCGTTCATTGCCACAAGGGAGGCGAGGGACCACGTCCATGAGTACTGGTCGTAGGTTGGTTGTGTGCCGATGATGGTTTGGCCGACGTGGGCCATGCAATCATAGGGCGAAAGCAGGTAGAGAATTTCCCGATCGAACAAAGTTGAGACTAAAATGGCTAATACTTTCGTACCGAGTACGATTGACAACAAGCCAATTCCCGGGAAGAATTTACCCTTCGAGACGCTTGAAAGTGCGAGTCCAATGCTTGTGTATGTGAAGATGAGTACCATGCCTGAGAGGAAGGCTGCTAGGAACAATGGGAAGGTGTCCATAATCCACGCCCAACCCCTTCCGAGTGCAATAATCTCTGCGAAGTAATACAATGTGAGCGTGAGCAGGACGACGAATGATTGGATGATCGCGACGGAAACGAATTTCATACCGACATAATCGAAGCGTGTGATGGGCCGTGAGAAGTACAATGCAGAAGTCCCATGTTGTCGGTCTTCAGAGATGACGCTGCCAACCAATAGGGCTGCCACAATCGGGTAATAGAGCACATTTCGCGGGAAAAATCCCAGGACGTGGCCGTAGAGGTTGTCACGGCTTATGCCCCACAATTGGTGAAGGCTTCCATCGCCAATAAGGCCTGACAAAAGCGTGAGTGCAGCATCGCTGAGTGAGGCGATAAATACGATGAGAATGAAGAGCCGTGTTGGCATGCCCCATGGCCGATGACCTTTCTTGAAAATCCCTAGAAGATGGTGGCGAAGGATCGCCCAATTTCTCATCCAACGAGGATTCAAGGTCCCTTTCCATGGTTTGTAGACTTGCTCAAAGACGTGACCCGTTGTCACTGGTTCTGCGACTTGAGTTGCGGTCAAATCCTCATCGCCCTCGCTTGAGCCCCATGCTGCTTCCATCCTCCCTTGGCCAGTGACAGGTGCCTCAGCACCAAATTCTATGTTGCTGTCTTGTGGAATTTCTTCCTCGGTCAAGCGCCTCCACCTCCCATGTGGGCCGGAGCATCGACCTTGCGAGCAAGCGCAGGGGATGCGAGAAGGTCTTCGCTTGTTTTGACTTCATAACCAAGGTTTTCCATGATCACCAAAAAGAGATCCTCCAGCGAGGCTTCATACTCGTGCATGCGTCGTACTTGCGCTCCTGTTTGGGCAGCGCAGGTTAGGATTCGGGTTGTTGTGTCCTCGCCGTCGTGTGCAATTCTCATCACACGACCTTCCCTTCGAACCTTCAATCCGTCAGCTTCCATGGCTTGAGCAAGTTTTGTGGCGCCGCCCCATACGTGGATTTCGATTTCTCGGTCGATGGCTTTCAAATCGGCAATTGCACCTTGGGCTGCGAGTTTCCCTTTGTGCAACAACACGATGTTCTCGCACACTCGTTCAACATCATCCATGAGGTGAGATGCCATCAATACAGAGCGATCGCCCGCTCGGACCGTTGTTGTCAACGTTTGAATCATGTATTCTCGTGCCGTTGCATCCAGTCCGTTTGAGGGCTCGTCCGCAATGATGAGTTCGGGGTCATGAATCAGGGCACAGGCTAACTTTGTGGCTTGCTTCATTCCAGTTGAAAAACTCCCGATGTTCCTGTATCGCTGTTCACCAATTCCGACGTATTGCAACGATTCGTGAGCCCGAGCAAGAGCCACTGTCGGGTTCATGCCAAGCAATTCTCCTGAGTAACGGACTTGGTGAATAGCATCCATGTCAGGGTTCAGTGCGTCGTACTCAGGCATGTATCCAATTCGGGCGCGAATCGCATCACCCTCGGTTCGGATGTCATGTCCGAGGACAGTTCCCTCACCTTCCGTGGCTTGAATCAATCCTAAAATCGTCTTTAGAAAAGTGGATTTGCCTGCGCCGTTTGGGCCAAGAAGGCCTGTAGCGCCCTTTTTCACAGCCAAGTTCAACTTATCCAAAGCCACATGTGGGCCGTAGGATTTTGTCAAATCTGTGGTTTTGATTATGAGTTCGTCAACCACGCACAGCCCTCCTTTGCTGTTTTGTGGTCAGCGAAGGACCTTGAATCCTCCCCCGTCTTGTGGGTTGCTGAGGGTGCTTATTCGGAAATTCCACCGCGAGTTTTTACGGCTATTCCTTTTTTGAATCCGCAGAATTCGTCGGCTGTTCCGTTTGCGAGTCCATGACCAAGGAGCTCGCCCTTCTTGTTGACGATCAGGCATGTCTGAGAGGGCTGAATCCAAGGATCCACTGCTAACACAAAGCCATGGAACACGTTTCGGCCTTGCCGAACAAATGGCTCCGCATCATCGTCGACGACGATCCAAGCAGGACCTGCGCCCCTTGGCCCGAGGTTGAATGTGGGGTCAAGCGTTGATGGAGGGGCGATTTTACGGAGTTGATGAAGGGCTTTTGCTCCATCATCCGTGAGTGAAAGACCACCGTCACCAAGTCGAGGGCTTGCGATGTGTGCGCCCTCCTTTGTTTTGGCGTTCTTGACCCTGCCTTGCCTGTTGACTACAAACGTTGCATCTTCGAGCAATGTTCTTGCTTCGGCGAAATCGACGTTGAGAAGCACCGTTAGTTTGTCCGATACGAGTCGCCTGTAAACGATTGACTTCGCACGTTCCCTTCCATCGCGGTCAAGCGGGACAGCACTTGCAGATGTATCATCCACGCCATCAACGACGCCTGCTTCGAAGAGCGCGGTCATGCATCGAGCCTGAATGCCGTCACCAAACATGTCCACGGTGACAATTTTGCGTTCACCGAGGGAAAGTCGGTCGAGTTCACGGCGAATCCATGGCAAGTTCGGTCGCCGGCGCCAGAGCCATTCTGGACCGTCGATGTGGGCAAATGGATTGAGATCTTCAAGTGAATATGGCACGAGTCCAACCGGTGTGAGGATCAAGACTTCTAAGCCGGGGCAGTGGTGGGTAAGGCGAGCCATGACGTCACTCAATCGCTCTCGCCATGGGCCGGGGCTTCCGTGCATGATCAGCACGGTATCATCGCCTTTTCCTTCAATTCCAGTCGGTTCCCATCGTTGGATAAATTGGCGACGAGCTGCGACGATGTGAGGTCGAACAAATGTGTCTTCGCCACCCCATGCTTCGCCACCTTTGCGTGGTGATTCCTGTGCATGTACAAGCCAGTCCCATCCCTCTTCCCAGCTGCCGGCGTCTTCGCCGCGTTCTCGACCTGCGTCGCGGTCGTTGAGGATGAGGTCATCGAGCATTTTTAGCTTCATCATGGCTTGCTGAGGTCGCGTTGACAGCCACAGAAACGCCTCTCGAAGTGCTGGATGTTGGTGGCTTCGACGTTCGACCAGCCGCCAAATGGTTCCATCACGGATGGCTTGCTTGCATCGTGCGAGTTCGCTCAAGGTCATTTCGAGGTTGTAACGAGCCAACAGTTTGGTTCGCTCGTCCTTTGCCATGGTTCTTACTTCCGACGGGCTGATGTAAGCAACGCAGGGCATCAGAATTGGCCAATCAACCATGGATTCAATCCGTTCTGTACCCCAAGGTGTCAACAAACGGCCATCCCTAGCAAAGAGGGCATAAGCAGCAGAATCAAACAGATCAGCACCCAACGCAATTGACATTGGGAACAACATGGGGTGGCCGCATCCAAACATGTGAACTGGCCGCTGCGGTGGCAGGTAGGGTAGACTTGCGAGCATGATCTTCGCATAGTCTTTGTATCGGTGTTGTTCCATAACTGGGACGATTCCACCGATTGGGTGAACTGCAAACTCATACGCAGCCATGCCTTTTGCTGATTTTGTACGGAGGTCACGAAACAATCCGCCCTGAATTGGACCATTGAGCATCGTGCTACCGGATGTTGCGACGCTGGGGCCTGCTCGTACGAGGGTTTCATCCACGCAGGCCTCCACTTGCGCATGAGTCATGTCGGGTCTTGAAAAGACATCCAACATTGTAGCGATGTCGACACCGATGCTGTTTTGAAATTCAACAATTTGTTCCACGCCAACTTCGACATCGCCATAAATGTAGGACTGGAATGTACCCGAATCCGTCATAACAACGCCAGGGAAGTCCAAGAGAGAATGAACGCCGTCTGCAGTTGCCTTTGCCTTGAGTTCATCGTGCTTCCAAATGATGTAGGAGTTCGTAATCAGTGCCCCAATCCCATATCTGTCCCACATTTCTCTGGGTTCGATGGTGCGGATGTTCGGGTTGATTACAGGCAAGAGTGCTGGTGTTTCAAGCACCCCGTGTTCGGTGTGCAATCGTCCGAGCCTTGCCCGACCGTCACGTGCAGTGATTTCAAACAAACCAATGTCTTGCTCCCTGCACGGTTTTGGGTCGTCTCTACGGCCTTCGTTCCATGCGCCCATGAAGTTCCCCCGTTGCCCGACGGCCTTGAATCCATCCGTTCGGCTCGGCCGCATGCTTGGTCGCTTCAGACAAATTGTACCTTGCCGTGAACGAGAATAAACTCGCGGCCAAGTTCGTCAAATGTATCCAACAGTGCTTTGTCAAACTGGACGCGAACAATCTCTGAATCGCCTTCAAGGTCATTTTTCACTCCTTCCAGCGTACCAGGGGCAGCTCCACAAGAAAGGCAAGCTCCTGTCAAATCAAGAACGAGGTCCAGTGTTTCAGAACCGTCTTCGGCCCAGTTGAGTGATGAGATGGCAATGCCTCCCCCGTGTCCGTCAAGTGCGGCCCTCACTTCACCCAATCTCGATAGCAAGGCTGGAACCATATCTTCGGTGTGGATTAGGGTGAGAAGGGATGTCGAGCGGAGCCTTTCCTCTTCTATTGGATCAACAGTCTCGGCGATCCGTTTCGCTGCTTCCGCCGACATTGCAGCTTTTGCTTCAGCAGCGTAGGCCGCTACCAAGTCATCCTCTACCATGGATTATGGTTGATGCTCCACCATTTCAAGGCTCGGATTGAAATCTGTGACGGTTGGCTGTCAGTTAGCGGATTCATGAACGCAAGTCGACTACAGCCCTTGATAAGGGAGAGCCGTGAGGAAGTATCGGGTGTGGCGATGAGTCAAGAGATGTTACGTATCGAAAATCTCCACGTGAGCGTCGACGGAACACCAATTATCAAGGGACTCAACCTTACCATCAACCGTGGCGAAATCCATGTGATTATGGGACGCAACGGTGCAGGAAAATCCACCCTTGCCAATGTGGTCATGGGTCACCCTGCGTACGAGATTACAGCTGGTGAAATTCACTTCCAAGGCCGCCCTCTCGACGAACTTGCAGTCTTTGAGCGAGCCCGTGCTGGTATGTTCCTTTCCTTCCAGTACCCCGCCGTTATTCCTGGCGTTCAAGTTGGTACATTCCTCAAGAAATCGGTTGCCTCCGTGCGAGACGATCCTCCCAAAGGTCGTGCTTTCCGCAAAGAACTCAACGAAGCAATGAGTAAACTTGAGATGGATAAGAGCTTCCTCTCGAGGTATGTCAACGATGGTTTCAGCGGTGGTGAAAAGAAGCGGTTGGAAATTCTCCAAATGCTCCTCCTCAAGCCGAGCCTCGCCTTGCTTGACGAAACTGATTCAGGCTTGGACATCGACGCTCTCAGAATCGTATCGAAAGGAATCAACGAAATCGCTCCTGAAGCAGGATGCCTTATCATTACTCACTACCAACGATTGCTGGACCATGTAAAACCACATCATGTCCACGCAATGATTGACGGTGCCATCGTCAAAACCGGCGGTCCCGAGTTGGCCCTGGAACTGGAAGAACGTGGCTATGACTGGCTCGATACAGCGGCTTGAGGTGATATTATGAGTGAAGAAGCGATTGAAGCAGTTGGCGATTACAAGTATGGATTCCACGATCCCGAAAACCACACCATCCGTTTTGATAAAGGGCTCTCAGAACAAGTCGTTCGAGACATCTCCGAACTCAAAAACGAACCCGAGTGGATGACGGACATCCGAGTCAAAGCCTACAGGCACTTCGAGGCCAGAGCTATGCCGGATTGGGGCAACTGTAACCTCTTGGAATCGATTAATTTCGAAAACGTCACCTACTTCCTGCGCTCTTCTAACCAGACCGAGAAGAACTGGGACGATGTGCCTGATGACATCAAGAACACATTCGACCGGCTCGGAATCCCTGAAGCGGAACAAAAGTGGCTCGGTGGCGTGACTGCTCAATACGAATCGGAAGCGGTTTACCACTCCATTCGTGAAGATCTCGAAGAGCAAGGCGTGATTTTCCTCGACATGGATACGGGTCTCAAAACACATCCTGAACTCGTCAAGAAATTCTTCGGGACAGTCGTTCCGCACAGCGATAACAAATTTTCAGCGCTCAACACCGCTGTTTGGTCTGGTGGCTCGTTCATCTATGTGCCAAAAGGCATCTCCGTTGAAATGCCAGTGCAAGCCTACTTCCGAATCAACGCCAAGAACATGGGCCAATTCGAACGCACCCTCATCATTGCAGATGAAGGCAGCACTATTCACTATGTGGAAGGATGCACCGCGCCAAGTTACTCAACAGATTCACTGCATTCTGCAGTCGTGGAACTGGTGGCCATGGAAGGGGCGAAAATCCGGTACTCAACGGTTCAAAACTGGTCCAATAACGTCTACAACCTCGTGACAAAGCGGGCTGTTGCGCACAAAAACGCAACCGTGGAATGGGTCGATGGAAACATTGGCTCAAAGCTGACGATGAAGTATCCATCCGTTCTGCTCAAAGGCGAAGGCGCTCACGCAGAAGTGATTTCAGTGGCTTACGCTGGCGAAGGACAGCACCAAGATGCTGGCGCTAAGGTCCATCACCTCGCACCAAACACCACCTCCAACATCCTTTCGAAATCGATCTCAAAGAACGGAGGCCGCTCATCCTACCGAGGCATGCTTCAAGTGATGCCCAAGGCGAGTGGATGCCGATCGAAAGTGGTGTGTGATGCATTGATTCTTGATGAGAATTCACGCTCGGATACGTACCCAACCATGGAAATCGGGAACTCTTCCGCCGACCTCGAACACGAGGCAAGCGTCTCGAAAGTATCCAGTGACCAACTGTTCTACCTGATGAGCAGGGGGTTCACCGAGGAAGCTGCAATGGGGCTCATTGTCAACGGCTTCTTCGAACCATTCACCCGCGAATTGCCGATGGAATACGCCGTCGAACTCAACAAACTTCTCGAACTTGAAATGGAGGGTTCGATTGGATGAGCTACCTGCAAATGGTAGTTCCACCACGTTCGGCTCATTTGTGGAGGTACACTCCTTGGAACCGAATTCACCCGACCAAACCGGACGAACTCCCCGATGTTGACCCGCTGAAATTCGAGATTGAAGGTTGCGTAGCATCACCATTTGAAAGGGCCACCAATGAGTCTGACATCGCCCGGGCTTTTCTTCATGAAGTGGGTGGTGAAGCACAAAAACTCACCATTAACGGAAAGGGCGAAGTGATTCACATCCGAGCACGGGCCAGCGGCCACATCGCAGTTGGCCATCTTGACCTTGATGTCAAAGGGGAAGCAACAATCATTCTCCATTTGTCCGGCGAACCGGGATGGTGTGGTATACACCTCTCGGGTACGATCCACCCCAACGCCCACCTTGGTTTTGGATTCATCAATGAACTCGACCAATCAACCAAATTGCTCCGCTGCGATGATTGGCTGATTGAACGGGATGCATCATTCGACAATGCTACCCTTTCCGTTGGTGGCTTCAACTGTAAATCCGACCTGAGGGCAACGTTGAACGGGACAGGTGCTTCCATTCGACAATCTGTTACTGCCCACAGCCAAGGTGCTCGGCACGACGATCATCACATCGAAATTCACCACCTTCATGGCCACACAAACTCTGACCTGGTCTCAAACGCAGCATGTGCAGGACGCAGCCATTTCGTAGCCACTGGCTTGTTGACCATTGCGGAAGGAGCAGACGGTTCTGACGCTGGTCAAGTGTTCCGAAACCTTCTCCTTTCTGAGAAAGCACGTGCAGAAGCAATTCCTGAACTCGAAGTGCTCGCAGATGATGTGTCTGCTGCCCACGGTGCGGCAAGTGCACCCATTGATGCATCCCAACTGCATTACCTCATGTCTCGAGGTTTGAGCCCGGAAGAAAGCGAATCTATGATTGTCAACGGCTTCCTCATCGATGCCTTTTCCAATCTGAAGAACGACACCCTCACCGAACAGATGCGAACACGACTGACAGTCCATTTGGAATGTGAACTCAAAAGGTGATGGTATGGCCCTTCGAGACGACTTCCCAATTTTGCAGCGTATGGTCCATGGCCACCCCCTCGTCTACCTCGACAATGCCGCAACAACTCAAAAACCGCAAGTCGTGATCGATGCGATGAACGATTATTACACACAATCCAATGCCAATGTCCACCGAGCCGTCCATACACTTGCTGGTGAAGCAACGGATGGGTATGAAGGATGCAGAACCCGTTTGAAAACTTGGTTCAATGCTGAGCGAGCAATCCTAACGAGCGGCACCACTGAAGCCATCAATCTCGTCGCCCATGCTTGGGGTCGAGCCAACCTCGTCAAGGATGATGCCATTGTGCTCACAGAAATGGAACATCACTCCGATATCGTCCCTTGGCAAATGCTAGCGGAAGAACGAGGCATCGAAGTTCGTTACGTACCAGTTCTCGATGATTTCACATTGGACATGGATGTCTATGCTGCTTCACTTGAAGGCGCGAAACTTGTTTGCGTGGTTCACACTTCGAACGTCTTAGGCGTACGCAACCCGCTTGAAGACATCATTCGACTTGGCCATGAAGCCGGCGCCAAGGTGCTGATTGATGCCGCACAAGGTGTTCCGCACGACCGAATCGACTTCGAGGCATTTGGCGCAGATTTCATGGCGTTCTCCGCCCATAAAATGTGCGGGCCTACCGGTATTGGTGCTCTTCTTGTACGGCCTGAGGTGTTTGATGAAATGGAGCCATTCATGGGTGGCGGTGACATGATTGAAACAGTGACCATTGAAGGCTCAACATACCAAACCAATGAACACAAATTCGAAGCAGGAACCCCGCGAATTGCAGAAGCAATTGGGTGGGACGCAGCTTTTGGCTGGATGGAATCCCTCGATCTCAAGCAAGAGCACAAGCGAATGCTTGAGATTGCTCGATACACGGCTGCAGAGTTGCGCGCCCTTGGTATGACCGTTTATGGCCGCCATGATGACGCTGACAGCGCCGTAGTCTCGTTCCTCCATCCGACCCTTCACAGCGAAGACCTCGCTCACCTTCTCGATGCAGGCGGATATGCAGTTCGAACCGGCCATCACTGTGCCCAACCCCTCTTGCACCGTTTAGGGATTTCCAGCACGGTGCGAGCGTCGTTTTACTTGTACAACACGATGGAGGAGGCTGAACGATTCATCGCTCAAGTCAAGATCATTTTGGAGAGGTTTGTATGACCTACCCTGCTCAGTTGGTTGAACTCATCGAAGAATTTCAAGACGTCGACGACCAAATGGAGCGCCTCGAGATGGTCTTCGAAATGGCTGATGAAGTGGTGCTCATTCCAATCGATGACTGGTCCGATCACACTCGCGTCGTTGGTTGTCAATCTGAAGCGCATGTACGCGTGAGCCTCGATGACGGCAAGGTTTTGATGGCCAGCGCTGCTGATGCTCAATTGGTTCAAGGGCTCATGGGTATTCTCACCATTGCCATCAACGGGAGTGCCCCAGCGCAAGCACTGCTCCTTTCACCAGCGTTTGCCCAAGAGATGGGCATCCTCAAGTCCCTCTCCCCGAGCCGTTCAAATGGGTTCAGAAACATGTTCGATAAGGTCATGTTGGAAATAAGAGGGTTGGTGGAATAAATGGTTGAGAAACAAGATGTCATGCATCATTTGGATGAAGTTGAAGATCCTGAATTGGAACTTTCCATCGTCGAACTAGGGCTCGTGTATGATGTTCGCTTCGAAACAAAGGATGGCGCCATGCATGCCGAGATTGACCTGACACTGACTTCTCCCGGTTGCCCCGCTGCACCAGAAATCATGGCGGCCACGCATAGGGCTGCTCTCCTAACGGAGGGGCTTGACTCCGTGCACATCAACCTTGTATGGTCGCCTCGTTGGGACCCAAAAATCCACGCAACGGAAGATGCACGGATGGATATGGGCATCTGGGACTGATCATCGCTTGACTACAATCGTCAGTAAATCGCCATCCTTGAGTAGATGGTCCAAACCGACACGCTGCCAGTCAAACTTTGCGCTCGGGCCTTTGACTCTAGCATAGCGGAATTTACGGACGAAATCCCGATGCAATTGGTTGCAAATGTGTTCGACAGTGGAATCGTCTTTGACAATCAATGGTTCCTCCATGTCAGCTTCTTGTCCTTGTGGTTTCAAGAACACACGCATGAATCCGAGGTTGTCGTAAATGAAATCCTTGAGATCCTCAAGGCCAATTCCTTTGAAGGCTGAAATCCGCATGACGGGCCAATCTTCGGGTAGGTTCGATCGAGCTTTGACCAATTCTTCTTCCGAGGCGATGTCGATTTTGTTGATGGCAATCACTGCCTTCTCGTAGATTCGGTTTTGCGCCAAACAATCGACAATTTGTTCAGCAGTGGTGTTGTTTCGGAGGGTTACAATGGCTGAAGTGAATCCAAAAGAGCGAATGATATCACCAATCTCTTCGTTGCTGAGGTGCGTCTGTTCCACGGTCGTTCTCACATCAATGCCACCACGTTCTGTTCGCTTGATGAACACTGGCGGGCGCGTTTCGTTGAGCCTTAGACCGGCATTGTGGAGTTCCCGGTGAAGGACATTGAAGTGAGCATCTTGGAATGGATCGACAATGTAGAGCACCATGTCAGCACTGCGAATGACGTTGAGAATCTCTCGGCCACGCCCTTTTCCTTCTGCAGCACCCTTGATCAATCCCGGCAAATCCAGAATCTGAATTTTTGCTCCACGGTGTTCCATGACGCCGGGAATACAGGTCAGTGTGGTGAACGCATAGCCTGCTGCTTCAGAGTGTGCGTCAGTGACTTTGGAAATGAGGGTTGATTTACCGACGGATGGAAATCCAACGAGGGCCACCGTCGCATCCCCTGATTTTTTGACTTCGAAACCCTTGCCGCCGCCACTTGCCTTTGAGTGGGCATGTGCCCTTTCTTCCTTGATCTTCAACTGGGCGATTTTGGCCTTCAGTTTCCCGATGTGAGCGTTTGTGGCTTTGTTCTTTTGAGTCTTGTCAATCTCAGCGCGAATCAATTCGATTTGCTCCTTAATTGTGGCCACGACAAAACCCTCCAATCCGAACGGAGCGCCGCGCATTCTTCAATGCTGTTGCCTACCCATCCGTGAGGTGGAGGTTCATCTCAGGGATGAAAGGGGTGCGTGCCTTGAGCCGATGCCATCAAACGGGTCGGGCACCACGCTTGCAGCATGGGGCTCGAGTTGGTGTTGCTTCTTGTCGATGAGCCGGCCTTGAATGGGTTGCTTGATCGCACGTGGGGCGATTTGTACACCGGCATGGAAAAAGGCGCATTCCGTTCAATACGGCCCAAAGCAGACGCACGGCTGAAACGCTCCTTTGATATTGATGCTGAAGCGGAATTACTCGATTGGATGGATTCTTGTTCAGTTGATGCCAAGGCCCGCTTGGTTGATGCCTTCTCTTCAATGAGGGATGGTGAAGAGGGCCTCCTCCATCTCATGAAGTATGCAAGCCCTGGTGCTTGGGAAGTATGGGAGGGGCGAGCCTTTCTCTACCTCGATGTAGCTCTCAAAACAAATGTGCCCCATGTTGACGACTTGTACAGTGAATCGACATGGCAACAAGCATGCACGCAACTTAGTGGTCTCTCCGAGGATGAGTTTGCCGATGCCGTTTGCCTCGATTGGATGGGGCGAAGAAAAGAGCTTGGTGAAACCCTCGACGAGAAAGAGGATCCAAAGATTGTACCGACGTATGAAGCCCATAACCGTGCAAGTCGCACCATGGTATACGCCGTCAATCGTTGGCTCAACGAGGACGACCTTGTCGGGGTCGTGGGCCGTGAACATCTTCGTGCTGCTGAATGGGGCTATGGCCCATGGAACCTCAGGGTCTTCCTTCAGGGTTGAACGAGGGGTTCAAAGACCACTTGCGTCACCGCGGCATCATGAGCGAAGACGATGTTGCTGACGACGAGGTCCCAGTCATCGAAGAAGGAATGGAAACGATGGACGTTGGCGAAGAAGTCGAAGTCGAAATCCAAGACCCACTTGAAGTGGCGCTCGAACGTGCTGAAACGGCGGAGAAGGAAATCGCCTACAAAGATGCTGAGATTCAGAATGTCCGAAAGCGTTTGATGGCTGAGAAAGCAGAATTGATCCAGTACAGTGGGATGGGTCTCGCCCGTCGAATGCTCACGGTTCTGGGCGATGTTGATCGAGCGCTTGCGAACGTCGATGAGGCAGATGAAGGCCCAATGGCACAAGGCCTTCGCTTGACTCGCAACAAAATGTGGCATGAACTTCAAGCCGATGGTGTCACGGCCATTGATGCCAAGGGACAAAAGTTCGATCCAGCAAAGATGGAAGCAATCACCACCATTCCTGCATCAGATGCGTTCCCGGCAGGGTGCGTCGTTGATGTTCTTGAAGCGGGATACATGTACAAACAACGCGTTTTGACGGCGACACGAGTGGTTGTAGCTTCTGAAGATTGACGGCCAAACCTTCTTGTGATTCACTCGCCAGTCAAACTCATGGTCAAGAAGTTCGCAGGCAAAGTTGTTGGCAAAGCCTCCAGCGCTGCAGGGAAGGCTGCCAAAACCGCAACCAAGGAAGCAGCAGGAGCCATCAAACGGAACATCGTGGATGAAGCAACTAAGCCGCTCAAAGAGGCGGCCAAGAAGAAAGCATCAGAACTCACAGAATCTGTTCGATCGAAAGCAGAAGCGAAGGTTCGTGAAGCAGTGAAAGAGCAAGTCAAAAAAGATGTCAAGAAAAAACTCTTCAGAAAGTAATCAGCCAGCATGGAAACCTGTTTCAAACGTCGAAAGCCGGTACAGTGCGTCGGTTTCAATCAGCCATTCAATGACTGGTGAGGGTACACTTGAACCCAGTACTTCTCGAACTGCGTCGTCGTCATAAACCGTTGAAAGCATCTTTGCAGTTTGGCGAACCCGCCACCCTTCAAATCGTTCCCTGTCTTCCAAGGGGAGGTCATGCACTGGGAATCCTGCCTCCTTGTAGAGAATTGATGTTGGTTTGTCCGATGTAACAAGGGTCCCCTCGCCGTGGATGGCACGGGCATGTTCAACCCAATTTGGCGGGTCATTGATGTCTTCAATCGTGCAGATCTCAATCTCGAGGTTTTGGTGTTCTGCCCATGCCTTGATCATCATGGAACGCTCTTCAGCCGACCATGGATTATTCGGTTCCCATTCACTCTGAGCAGAGCCGATGGCAACCATCACCTTCTGGTTTGGATGGAGGGCTGCGGCCTTCATGACCAACGATGCATGGCCATTATGGAAGGGCTGAAATCGACCCAAAACGATGGCACGGTTCATGATAGGTCCTCAGAAATAAGATTCGACATCGACTTCAGGCAGGTCATGGCCACATGCTCTGAAGCATTGGAGCATGCGCTTGCAGCCCTCGACCATCTCTTCGACAGGAGTTTCACCCATCGAACCAACCCGGAACATCTTCCCTTTGAGGTGGTCTTGGCCCCCAATCACTTGAGTGTCGAACTCGTCCTTCAGCCTTGCACGCCATGCATCATCAATCCCTTCTGGATACATGATGGCCGTTACCGAAGCGCTGCGACCCGACCTGTCTGCAAGCAACTCAAAGCCAAGGTCAGAGAATAAATTTCGAACGCCGTTTGCCATGTGCGCACATCGGTTCCAACGTGCTTCGTTTGTTTCCTGTCGAAGCACTTCCAAAGCAGCACCCCAACCCATGGCGAGGTTGATTGCTGGTGTCCAGGGTGTTTGATCATCGTCCCCTTTCTTCAAAGCAGACATCAGGTCGAGATAGTAAGTCGGGTTTGCATCGCCTTGTTCACGAATCGCCTTCGCTCGTTCGATGTAATGCTCATTAATGGCAATGGCCGCAATACCGGATGGTCCAGCCGTGCATTTCTGCGCTCCGGTCACAACCGCTTCTGCATGCCATTCGGCGGGGTTGACTGGCATGCCGCCTACGGATGTAATGCCATCCAAAATGAAGGCAGTGTCGTGGCGAGCGCACATTTCAGCGATGGCCTCTGCATCTTGTGTGATGCCAGTGCTTGTTTCATTGTGACAGATCAAAACTGCTTCGTAGCATTTTCGCTCAAGTTGTCGTTCGAGTTCACCAAGGTCGAAGGCTCGCCCCCATTCTCCTTTCAAGTGCTTCACATTGCAGAAACGGTCACACATTTCAGCCACTCGCTCTCCGAATTTACCGTTGGTTGGGACGAGTACGAGATCGTTGGTTCGAAACCGATTGGCGATGACCATCTCCATGGCTGCTGTACCGCTTCCCGAAACGACCACGACCTTGTAACCATCCTCACCTGTCCAAGACTCAGTTTTGCGTTCAGGGTTGGATGGTGACAAATTGAATGCCGAGCGAAGGCCAGAATTCAAGGTGGCCATGACATCACGGAATTCAGTTCCACGAGCCGTTATGACAGGTGTGCCCATGGCATCGAGGCATGGTTGGCCCATTCGAACAGGGCCGGGGACAAGAAAGCAATCATTGTAGCCCATGGAATGTCGCACTGCACGGAGGTTCTTCAAGACCACACATCACCGGACATACTTCGGTCGCAATCCAACCATTCCGTTGACCTCTTAGTGTGGCGTCCACTGGTCGCATCATGGTGCGCATTGGATTGGCGATGTTGCAGGGGGCGCGCCATGAACACATCGAATCGCTGCACGGTGCAGCAGCAGAACTTGGCCTCGATGTAGAAATTGTGGAACTGCGCCGTGGTGATCAGGTTGATGCGCTCCTTGACGGGCTTATTTTGCCCGGTGGGGAGTCAACAGCCATGAGGAAAGCAAGCGAAAGTGAGGCACTTCTTCCTGCCCTTTTTTCTTGGATGGATTCAAATGAACATCGGCCTGTGTTAGGCACGTGCGCTGGAGCGATTCTCTTGGCTTCTCCTGGATTGAATCGGGACCCATTCATCCACGCTTCAATCGCTCGAAATGCCTGGGGTCGTCAACGCCAATCCTTTGAGGCAACTGTTGATGTACACATGACAACACCTCTTGGTAGCGGAACCGGCGAACACAACAACGATGCCGATCGGTTCAACCACCGCCCTCTACCAGTTGCTCCTAACGCTGCGGCACTGAATGATGAGGGCTTTCCTGGCGTGTTCATACGGGCTCCCAGATTCGATGCACAAAGCATCGAATGCGAAACCATCGCTTCACTCGGCGAAGAGGCTGTTGGCGTTCTTGATGGGCATCGGATGGCGCTGACATTTCATCCAGAACTGACGCTGGATCGTCGCTTTCATCGCTGGTTGCTGACTGAGGCTGAACGCTGCAAGGGCGAGCGTTAACATCGACGCCTTCAAACCAAACAGGTTCTAGGACGGGTTGAGTTCCATGGCTACATCGTTGCAAATGGCCACTGAAATCCTCCCTGCAGAGGAAGGTGAGGCAGAAGGTTGCGTGCAGTGCCAACTCGGAAGCAAGCTTGTTCTCTTTGTGACTGGGAAGTGCCATTGGGGGTGTGATTATTGCCCCCTTTCTGACAACCGCAGGGAATCACCAGATATGTTTGCCAATGAGCGACGCTGCACGACGTGGGAGGAAGTCATTGAGGAAGGCCACGCAATGCGTGCCACAGGAACTGGAATCACCGGCGGGGATCCGATGCTTGATTTGGAGCGTTCCCTCGAAGCCGTCAAACAACTCAAAGCTGCCTTCGGGTCTGACCATCACATTCACCTCTACACTTCGATTCCTTTTGCGACTGATCGGGCTGCTGATTTTGGTGCAGCGGGACTCGATGAAATCCGTTTCCATTTACTCGATGGAACCGTTCACAAATACACGGATATCATGCAAGCATGTGTTGATGCTGGTATCGAAGTGGGTGTTGAACTTCCGTGTGAGCCCGACAAAGAGGATCAGTTGTTTTCTCTTCTGAACCAACTTCAGACCTCCCCTGCATCATTTCTCAACCTCAACGAACTTGAAATCACTGTTGGGAATCAAGAGAACATGGATGTCCGGGGCTTCAATCTCAGTGGTGGAATCACCGCAGCCGCTGAAGGTTCTGCTGACCTTGCCATCCGGCTAAAAGAAGCGTCTGCTGAATTGAATTTCCACGTCAAATTCTGCTCTGCCAGGTACAAAGATGCTGGCCAATTGCGTGCTCGATTCCGACGACGAGGCCAAGCAACGTTGCGACCATACGAAGTGTTGAGTGAAGACGACACCATTCTTTTTGGCGCCATTCCTACCTCGTTAGAGGATGCAACCGGTGATGTCAATGAGCTTCAACACGAACTCGGTGTCAGTGAAGGTTGGATTCGATATGACGCCCCAAGCCAACGAATCGAACTACCACTGTCTTTGGCGGAAGACCTCGCAGAAGTGTTGAGCGTGCCTGTTTTGTTGGTCGAAGTTCACCCAACACACGAACGCCTTGAAGTTGGCGTGGTTCATCTCAATGAGCACCGTTGAGTCGGACCAAACACCTCAACGGCGAGGCTTATATCATCGGTGCTTTAGGACAGACTACCTTAGGGCTCGTGGTCTAGGGGTTATGACGTCGCCTTCACATGGCGAAGATCGCCGGTTCAATTCCGGCCGAGCCCACTAATTGACAACAAAGGCGGAATTGCTCCAGCCAAGAATTCGACATTTTTATCCTTATTTTAACGATATATTTCAGCAGGTTTCGCAAGGCATTACCGCGCTACTTTGAATAAGCAATTTGCATACACCAGCCTATGGGCGTTGTCGACGGGGTCAAAGGATTCGTCCTTAGCACACCTCAGCGTGTTGTAAACACCTTCAAACAAGCCGATGTTGGTGTCTTCAAACAAGCAGACACCTGGAAAGCATTTGGGATTGCTGTCTTGATGTTTGTCACCATCTCGTATGCTGCTTTGTCGATGTTCGACAGCATGGATGAGATCTTTGCATCAGATGCTGAACCCGCTCCAATTCCAAACATGGTTTTTGAATCACTCAACCGAACAGGTATCGAATCGAATGTGTCGAATGACACAGGGTGGATTCATCTTGATGAGCACCGTGGTTCCATCATTATTCTCGATTTCATGGCTCACGATTGCAGCAATTGCCACGCGGTCCAAGAGCATATTGAGGCCGAGATGGATGAGTGGCATAGTCAAGCGGAAGCTGCTGGGAAAAGTCTCAAAATTTTCGGTTACGGTGCCTGGTACATTGAGACACTTGATTACCTCAATGAAACTTCAGGTGCCTACCATGTGCCAGCCTATCCTACAGGATTGGGTAGCACGGAAGCTGGCGTGCTTGAGGATGGTACAACACTTGATCCAGTCCGCCTCTTCACGACGGGTGGAAGTGGCCAAATTCCCGTTGTCATGGTGATTGATGAAGAAGGATACATCATTGCCAAAGAGGCAACAGGTACCCCTTCCGATAAGTGGGCGAAATTCGATGGTGTCTTGCAAGATGCACTGGAAGGTGATGTCCAAGACACGATGTCAAACCGCATTGCTTGGGAAGAGCCTGATACCTCGTACGTCGCTGTGTTCGTTCTGGGCATGGTGTTGTCGATTCTCGTCTACTTCTCACCCTGTGCGTTCCCAGTGCTTCCCGGTTTCATCTCATATTACCTCTCACTGGGCGCACGAGAAGATGAACTCATCGCTGAAGGGAAATTGAAAACAGGAATGCCAAGTTCTTGGGTCATCGGATTACTTTCTGGTGTCGGTATGTGGACATTCTTTGGCGTCATTGGTATCGTTGCACTCTTGATGGGTGAGGCGTTTACTGCCTCTGGTGCGGTTCACTATATTGCCATCTTCATTGCGGCACTTCTGATTGTCTTAGGGAGCATGATGCTGTTAGGAATTACGTCACACTTGATGGGCTTCGTTGATAATTTCGTCCGCAAGTACAGCACGACTGAAGCCGATGATACATTCACACCCCGTCGAAATATGTACCTTTACGGAATTGGATATGCTGCCGCATCAATCGATTGCACCGCAGCTGCAGTTCTGCCGTTTGTGCTGTACTTGAGCACGCTCGGAACCTTTGCCATTGGCGTTGGTCTTGGCGGTTTGATGATTGGTCTTCTCGTGCTGATGGTCTTCGTAACCGTCATGGTTGGAATGGGTCGCCAAGTGATGATCAACTTCCTGCGCCGTTCGACGGGTATGATCAAAATGGTTGGCTCATGGATGATGATTATGGCTGGAATCAGCCTCACCATCTACCTCACTCAACCGGGCCTTGTAAGCGTCGTGTTTGGTTGATTAAGCCTTCATGGCCTCATCGAACGCATCTGCATATTCAGGTGCAGCACATCGGTCAAGGGCTGGCTTCATCCAATAGCGCCAGGTGATTCCTGTTAGGGCCAAAGCCGATACAGCATCCCACAGGTAATGCTGCTTGATGGTCATCGTCGAGATGACAAGCAATGCCCAACATACGAGCAGTGTGGTCTGCAAGATCCAAACTTTCCTCGTATCAGAAGGGTACCAATATCGCAAAATCAACACGACCTGAGTGCTCTGGACGACATGCAGTGAAGGCCAAGAGTTCCATGGTCTGTCTGCTCCGTGTACAAGGGCGAACCATGGTTCCCAAGCTGTTCCTTCAACCCCCACAATTAGATGCCGCAAATCAATTTCAACAGGGAGAAGGACAAAGACGGCAAAGCAAATCCACGAAGTAATGACCACAATTTGGGTGAAAATGATGTTTTGACGCCACATGAGGTCATTTTTACTGCCAAGGAGAGCAGATGTTGGGTAATAGAAATACAGCGAGATGTAAGGGATGACCATCCATGCGATGAATGGCAGTTGGGTGTCAAGGGGCAGTTCTATGTCTAAGGAATTGCGATCCATGTAATGGGCGAGTCGATTTGTCAACACGTATGGAAGGCCAACCATGAGGCTGAACATGACGATAATAGCGAAACTGAGTCGTCGATTTCCAAACCCACTTCGATTGTTCCAGTGAGATTTCCATAGGTTCCATGGCGTCCTCCCCCAGTCTCCCATGCTGACGACGCTCTGTTTTGTATGTTGTAAATGTAGCCGTTTGGGGAATGTTCAATATCGAGGGGACTGGGTATTCACTCTTCTTCACGGTGGTCGAACAGCGCCGCCCACGGTACCACTCTGTCTGCTATTAGTTCGGCTTCTTCAGGGTCGTGTGTTACATGAATCGCTGCCGTATTGCGGTGCTTCAACCATTCTCGAGTTTGTGCCGTGATGCTTCGACGCGTCTCTAAATCAAGGGCAGAAAATGGCTCATCCAAAAGCAAGACTTCCGGTTGGCCGAGCATGGCACGAAGCAGGGCAATCCGTTGTGCCTCACCGCCAGAGAGTGATTCCACTCGGCGCGATTCGAACCCCTCTAGCTCAACAGACTCAAGTTCTCTTGCAATCGTTCTTTGTCGTTCCTTCTTTGATGGCTTGGTTCTGAACCCGAGTGCTATGTTCGAAGCAACATTGAGGTGAGGATAGAGGATTGGTTGTTGGAAGAGATAACCAACCCCTTCTGTTCCGCGCTTGCTTGCAAAAGTAAGCTCTCCTTGATCTGATTCCTCAAGACCTACAATGCATCTGAGCAAGGTCGACTTTCCACATCCGCTCGGACCAAGAATGGCGACAATTTCATTCGCATCGAGACGAAGATTCAGGCCACTGAATACGCATACGTCATCGAAGGATTTCGCCAAATTATTAATTTCCAAAACACTTTCATTCATCTAAAAACCTCCGCCTTCACCCTCTGCTCTAAATCGTTCAGCCAAGATGAACAAGAAAAATGTGAGCATCATCAGCACCGTGGCAGCAGCCATGGCAGTTGGTTGGACCAGCGGATCGAATTTGGGTCTCGACATCAAGGTGTCAACAAGAACAGAGAGCGTGTCCCATGAGCCGGTACGAACCAAAAGCCAAGACGCTCCAAATTCGCCAAGTGAAAAAGCAAGTGTCAGGGATGAAGCAACAACAGCAGGGCCTCGGATGAATGAAAAATATCCATGATACCATGTTCGTAATGGATTCAGCCCGAGCACGCTTGCCTGTTCTTTCCATTTTGGGTCCACTGAGCGCATTGCGGGAAGCATGATTCGCACGACAAAGGGTACAGTGAGGATGACGTGTGGGAGAATTGGAAGCAAACTCCACTGAAACAACGATGGCATGCTCTTCAACACGCCAAGGAGGACCCCGAGACCCACCATTATTGCAGAAATGGCCAATGGAAGGAGGGTTGCAACGTCAAGTGCTTTTGCAAATCTATGATGATTGCTGGTTTCGAGGGCGTGAATGGTTGAGGCCAACACCCATCCTACGGGGAGGGCTATGATGAGCGTTCCAATTGCAAAAATCATTGAATTGGCAAGGGCTTCTGTAACGCTGAGGGTGGATAAATTCCCCGCCAGAGCAGCATCCCATGCCTCCATTCCCCAGGTATACCTCGTCCCTGTATCAGTTGTGTTTCGAATTCGGAAGGATGCTGTGCTTGCTGCAATCATCGGTGCGAGCGCAAACACGAATCCAGCATAGACCGTAATTTTGGCTTTGAATGTCGGTGGGCCACGGCTGGCCTGCGCACCGTGTTCCGAAACAAGTGCAAAGCGGTTTGAATGCCTTCGTTGGAGGGTCGATGTGAGGTACAAGGCACCGAGTAAAATGAGAAATTGAACAATTGAAGCGGACATCACAATTTCGCTTGTATCGACGCGATAGTTCGCAATGCCCGCTGAACCGCCATAGGACGCCATCAATGACTCAAGCGTGTGGTTGAACGGTGCTAGCCACTTCACGAGAGCGAAAGAAGTGAACGAGAAGAGGAAACTCAGTGATGCTGCGCAAAGCACAGCAGGGCCTAAGACTGGCCACCACAAATGGCGCAACCTTCCATATGTGCTCTGTCCCTGTCCAAGCAAACTCATTTGTTCTTCCCAAGCAGGGTCCAATCGAGCCACGGTTGGCTCGACAAACCGGATGATGAGTGAGAGGTTGAACCATGCATGTGCGATGATCAGGGCAAGAAAGTGGCCCGGGTGCGACCAACCTGTCCGTTGTGCATACGCTCCAATCACACCCGTTTCGGTCCTCAAATCCAAGCCTGCCTTGAACAGAAGGCTTTGTTGATCAATCAGGAGGAGAAATCCCATGGCCACGACAATCGCTGGCATCACAAAAGGAACTGAAAAAACGGCTCTGAGCAAGGTTGCATGCTTCCACTGGTACCGTCCAAGGTACCATGCGATGGGTAAGCCGAACAGAACGGTGAGGATGGCAGAGGCCGATGCTTCGAGCAACGTAAACCGAAGTGCATCGATGGCTCCGTAGGCTTCAGGGAAGTTGAGCAGGGCCTCCAGTGGGGTCTGGCTGGTGACCGATTGGAGTCTTGCCATCGCATAGACGAATGGTAAGGTGGACAACATCACGTACGAGATGACAACAAAGCCACGCCCTACGACCTCTGAGTTTCTTGGCATGCTTGGGTTTCCCCTATGCTTGTTGCGTTGCCGACTTCCATTCCTCAAGCCACTGATCCATGTTCGTCTGAATTTGCTCATAATCCATGACGGTGACGACTGACGGTACATCTGCATGGTAGCGGTAGCCGTCAGTTTCTGGCAAGTCAAACCCTTCGAGAACAGAGTACATCAAGTTGTTTTCAGGCATGTTTCCATTCACTTCAGGCGTCAGCAAGTAATCGATGAAGAGTCGCGCCCCGTTGATTTGAGCAGCACCGTTGATGATGCCGGTGTATTCCACTTGGTGGAAACTCGCATGGTCGATCATCAGTGATGTTGAATGGGTGGAATTCCCTGAGTAGAACGCCTCAACACCAGGTGAATGGCAGTATGAGACGGTCATCCAAGCATCCCCGATGTGTCCCTCTGTGTATTCTCCATACCCACCAGTGTAATGTGTTTCGTAGGCTTCAGTCCAGCCAGTTGTAATGATGGCATCATTGTCAATCATGTCGCTCCACCAGGACATTGCATCGCTGTCACTTTCCAACGAGAAATATTCCATAGTCGCCGCTAAGAAGGCACGGCCGGGTGATGAGGTGACGGGGGAGGGGAAGGCGATTTTACCTTCCCAAGGATCCTCAGTTAATTCATTTAGGTGGGTTGGAATGGACATGTTTGCTTCAGTTAGCGCATCTTCGTCAAAGTTGAGGCAGACATCACCTTGGTCGAATGGCACTGCCAGCGGCCCATCATAGAATGCAGCGGCTGCTGAGGTGATGTTGTCTTGGTTTGTTTCATGCGGCTGCAGGAGGCAATTGTCGATCGCTGTTGGAAGATATGTATTGTCCAGTCCAATCATGAGATCGGCTTGTTGGGCTTCTTTGGTGAGCATCATCTGGTCGAGAATTCCGCCTGCGTCGTCCACTCGAATCATCTCCACAGGGATTCCGGTTTCAGTCGTGAAATCGTCAAGCATCTCATCAGAAAGTGCGGTGATATCGTAGGTCAGAATCCGCAGCGTCCCATCGTCCTCATGGCCTGCTGGGAGGACAATGCAGTTCTCTTCTGTGGAGGCTGATTCGATGCAACCGCTTAACGGGGCTGCTAGAACCAAAACTGTGAGGAGCATCAATCGAATTTTCATGGTGCATCCCCCGCGAGAACAGATGCGATTTGGTGCGTGCGATCGATGAGTTCCAATGGATTGTGTGCAAGGATGTACAACGCTGGCTCCCATCCAAAGGCCCCTTCGTCTAAAAGAACATCATGCTTCGAACTCTTTCCTTGGATCTCTCCTTTAGGCGCTGTGTTGAACGCATATCCAAGAGAATCACATGCGTCTTTGATGCGTTGCACATCAACACCATCTTCCAACAAAGGTGGCTTAATGTTGAGTGCAGAGACCTTTGACTCATCTTGGGAATGAGCTGCCAGTAAAAATCTTGCCAAGTGCTTTGAAGTCCCGAATGACGGCGTCTCGTGGTGTCGAAGGGCACCATCCACGAGCGTGATGCGACCAGGGAAGGCTGCCACTTCGCTCGGTTGAAAGGCGCCGTGAATACACGAGGCGATGTTCATCCCGACCGCCGGAATTACATGGCCGATCCGTTTGACGTCAAGGCGGCTTGCAGCCCATTCCAATCGGCGGAGAAGGGCACGCTGTTCTTGTCCAGCATCGAGGTCCAGTCCGGTCAGTGTTTTGTCGAACCGCAGCGTATGGTTACCAGTGAATTGGAATTCAACAATAAGCCGTTGTCGAACCACTTGAGTGCCCGGACCCATTGAGGCCAGTGCTTGTGAGAGTTCATTCCCCCAACTGTCGATGGTTGCTTCGTCGGCGGTTGCGCCGAGCTTTCGGATGGTTTTCTGCATTTGACGGGAAATGGTGCTCTGGGTTGAGCCAAGAAGATCAGCAATTTCATTCTGTGACCACCCTTTGGTTCGCAGATCCTTTGCCACATGTTGATGGAGTCGTTCAAGCCACTTGTCGCCAATTGTCCCTAGCATGGTTAGTGGTCATGAGGCTTGTTATTCAATGTTGCTAACTAATTATGCATGATGCATTCAATTGTGTGATGGCCGCAAAGGCCGTAGTTCACATCCCTTCATCGGCTAATATTTCGGCTAAATCGATGTACGTTGCCAGTCTTTCCTTGTGTGGTATGACCGCTCTTCCAGAGGGTGAAGGCATGATCCAGACTTCGACTTCGCTCAATGTGAGTGGCCATCCTTCAGGTCGAATATCTTGGTTGAGGCGGCCATGCGGGCATCGTGAGAGAATCGGCGTGAATAGATGCTTCCATTGACGCTTTCCAACAAAGCAAAGTCGTTTCAGTGAGCCGTTCATGCTTATTGCATATTTTTCTACTCGATGTAGGAATGCGCCTTTATTTGCCAAGAATTCGGCCCTCGATATGTCATTCGCATTGTTCCCTGGTACCTCGATCACGTCACAAAAACCGAATCCGTGCTGGTTGACAAGAACGTCATCAAGGTGTGGGCTTTTACCGAATTGCAGCCCACTCTCTTCCAATAATGTCCAAAACCGATTGCTTGGGTTGGAAAAATAATGACCCGAAGCCCATGTGTGTTCGGAAGGGTTGTGGCCGATGAACAGTGTGTGGCATGGTGGCGATGAAGTGCCCGGTAACTTGGCATGGTACACTCCCATGGGGTGAATGAGGGTTCCGAAGTGGATGAACTTTGCACACGATGCCATTTGAAATACACCATAGCCTTCTAAGAGCCGCCGCGATGGGCATCATGTGAGGACGGGTTGATGGAACTCGAGGATTTTGTCAACCGCCTGTGCGAGCGAATTATTGCGTACATGGAAAGTGCCGAAAAACCCGGTAAACTCGTGGATTACACACCTGCAGAGTCACTTGCAAAAACAACAGATGTCCACCTTCCACTCGAAGGTCACGGCGCCGATGCAATATTCGACGACATTGATGAATTCCTGCGTCACTGTGTCAAAACCAATCGCCCCGAATTCATGAACCCACTGTGGGGTGGTCTCAGTCCAGCTGGTTTTGCTGGTGAAGTAATCACTGCGTTAACCAACACTTCGATGTACACCTACGAACTTGCACCGTTCGCTACGCTGATCGAACAGGCAATCCTGAAACGCATGGGTGAATTAGTCGGATTTTCAGGTGGAGCTGGTACATTGGCGACTGGGGGTTCAAATGGAAACATGCTCGGTATGCTGTGCGCACGTGAAGTAGCGTTCCCTTCCTCCACCCACCGAGGTATCGATGGGACAAAAATGGCAGCGTTTGTCTCTTCCGAATCGCATTACTCAGTTCTCATGTCGGCCAATGTCATCGGAATTGGTCATCGAAACCTGTTCAAGATTGCGTGTGATGAAGACGGACGAATGCGTCCGGATGCACTCCTCGACGAGATTCAAAGAGCTCGCTCTGAAGGGCTGACGCCATTCTGCATTGTCTCCACCGCAGGAACTACAGTTCGTGGTGCCTTTGATCCCCTCGTCGAAATTGGTAAAATCGCTCATCAAGAAGGGCTATGGCATCACGTCGACGCCGCTTGGGGTGGCTCTGCAATGTTTTCCGGTTCGCTGTCACGTCTGATGGAAGGCGTAGAATTTGCCGACAGTGTGTGTTGGGATGCTCACAAGATGATGGGTCTGCCACTGATCTGCAGTGCATTCTTGGTGAAACAGGCCGATGTGCTTGCGAAAGTATGCGCTCACGGCAACGTTGCTCACTATCTCTTCCACGAAAGCAGCAAGGATCACGATTTGGGCCGTTACTCACTTCAGTGTGGACGTAGAAACGATGCTCTGAAACTGTGGTTGGCTTGGCGAGAATGTGGTGACGCCGGGTGGGCAGCACTTGTTGAGAATTATGTGGCGCTCGCCGTTCATCTTGAATCGAAAGTGAACAGACATGACAATCTCGAGATGATGTCAAGCCGTACATGGACAAACGTGTGTTTCCGTTATGTTCCAAGCACCTCTGGAATCGACCTCAACGAACTTAATTCTGAACTTCGAGCGCGTCTCATGCGAAACGCAGATTTCATGGTGAGTCGGTCGAACATTGGTGAAAACGTCGTTCTTCGTTCTGTCATCTCGAACCCCGGTATCACTCAAGGCACAATCGATGCTTTCGTCGAGGAAGTTCTCCGAATTGGGAACGACATCGAACAAGGCATGCCTCGTGAACTCTGAATTTCACAATCGGCAGGGTCTGTGAGAGATTCCGTTTCAATGGCAGAAGAATCCTAACTAGCGGACATGAACCCCCCATACTCTCGGATAATTTTCGCAGTGAATCAATACGACCTTTTTTTTACAGGTGCGTTGAGATATTGTCATGGAAGAGGCCGTCGATACCTTGGTAGAACGACCTTCATGGCATCGTTTCCTCAATCCGATTCTCTTTGGGTCTGGGCTGATGGCCTCGGTGATCCAACCAATATTTTTACTGGCGTCGGGAAAAGACGTGAACGACGCCATATGGCCGCATGCCTACCGGGCATTGCAGGCAACCATGTTCCTCCGCGACCAGTTGACCCTGATGTTCTTCATTTCATTAATTCTGTTTTTCTCTTCCGCAGCTTCCATCAAAAACCAGATGTCCGGGAAGCCGCCTCACCAGATCACCCGCCGCATCTTATTGTTCATCTCGGGATTGACCACAGGGTTTCTTATCCTGTACTTCCTTCTTGATGTGTTTTACCTCAGGGGTGCCTTTTTGTTGTTGCCAACGGCATACGGAATCATCCTGTTGTGCTGTCTTTTCGTGATTGGTGGACTGCCCCGGCTGCCCGAACGCACCTCGAAGACAAAGGTGTTTGCAGGCATAGGGCACATCATGGCGATTTTCTTCGCTGCTTGGCTTGTGATGCCGGGTATCCCTGCAATGATTGGCATTGCACCTTCGCCGCCGGATGTCCCAATCGTTGGCTACGGCTCCTCTCCCGGTCCGTTTGAGACCACGATGACCGTTCATCCCTACGAGATGCCTCAAATGGTAGGGGATATCATCATGGATGATGAACAGGACATCGACTTTTCAGTCTACCTCACCCTCCCTGAGTTGACACCAGAACTTCCATTGGACTCGATCCCTCTTGCGCTGTTGAGCCATGGATGGGGCTACCCTGTCTATGAGGAATACACGGATTGGATTTCCTACCTTGCAGCCCGCGGAATCGCCGTCGCCTTCGTGCAATACCCCTCACATATCGATCCTCCAATTCCTGAAGGTCTCAAAGGCATTGATGTTGAAGGTGCTTCCAACTACCCGCATCATGAATACCGTGCCATGGCAATTGCGGCGGCCCTTGACACCGTTCAGAACCTTGCTCTCAATGATTCTCGTCATCCTTCTGTCGATGCAGCCCTCGGCAACGTCACCATCAACCCGAGTCACTTGTGGATTGGCGGGCACAGTCTCGGTGGTGCGTACACGTTCGTCCAACTCTATGAGTCGATGGAACGCGGCTGGGGCAATGAAACGCTGTTTGTTAATATTGAATCGGGGTGGACTCGCCCGAACCAAGCTCAACTACAGCCAAACCTCTCTCGCATGCCGGACGATACCATGGTTCACATTGCTCGAGGTGTGGATGATATGACCGTCGATGCCTGTTACAGCGTCCATCATCAACAGGTCTACAGCGGCCTCCCTGATGAACACGTACTGTACATCGAACTACAGAGTGATTTGTACGGTTTCCCCCGTTTAGTTGGTTCGCATTATCTGCCGACAGACTCCGTCCATGACCGCCTCGCAGATTACGGCGTGTATCGCCGCATCGCCGCACAAGCAGACTGGGTGTTTGCACGAACACAAGGCGACACGAACACCGAATCCTTTGCGTACGATCACTTGACCGACGGTGAATTGCTTCGCTCGATGGGTGAGTGGTCGGATGGTACACCTGTATTGCCATTGCTTGTCTATGAAGATGCACTGAATACTGAACCAAAATTCGCTTATTGCGAGACCTTTGAAGGCGTCCTCTGACGATGATTGGGAACCACGCATTTGCTTGAGTTTAAGGGGCGCCTTGAACTGCAAGAGGTATGAGCGAAGGCGCCCCCGTTCGGACTGCACTGTATCAAGAACATGTTGCACTTAACGCCAACCTTGTCGATTTCCACGGCTTCGAATTACCAATTTGGTATTCGAACATCAAGCAAGAACACCTTGCTACCCGGGCCACCGCAGGATTGTTTGATGTGTCTCACATGGGGTCGTTCCGTTTCAGCGGAAAAGATGTCAAATCTTGGCTCGAAGGCTTGGCAACACAAAAAGTGACGGCCGTTGCACCACCACGCTGTGCCTACACACACTTCTTAGATGATGATGGACTTTTGATTGATGACATGATTTTCGCAGTGGTTTCCGATGAAGAAATTCTCGGCGTTCCAAACGCTTCGATGATCGATGTCATGTGGCAATGGTTCAGCAAGCATTTGCCATCAGACGGCTCCATTCAACTGGAGAACCTTTCGGATGCCACCTCCATTATGGCCCTCCAAGGGCCTGAAGCGAAAGCATTGCTGAGCGCAGTCTTAGGTGAAGAGAACCATGTAGGCCGGTTCAAGTGGCAAGCGATTGGTGACAATCCCCTCGGCGTGACTGGATGGCTCCAAGGCACAGGATACACCGGTGAAGCTGGTTACGAAATTTTCGTCCCAAATGAAGAAGTCTCCACACTATGGCGAGCATTGATTGATGCTGGTGCAGTTCCAGTTGGATTGGGTGCACGTGACACATTACGGCTCGAGAAAGGATTTCTTTTGTCTGGTGTCGACTTCTGTTGGCCTCCTCTGGCTGAAGGAGAGAATGCATCCTTCTTGGCGCGCGACTCATGGGAAACGAACGTACCATTCGGTCTCGATTTGGAACATGACTTCGTTGGGAAACACCGAGTGGTTGGTCACGCAGATGACGACGCACGATGGTGGGGGATTCGTTACACAGAGAAAGGACCGCTCCCACGTCCTGGAAAGGAAGTGACGCTTCTCGATGGCACAATGATCGGTGCACTCACTTCGGGTGCACCTGCACCAAGTTTGGAGAACATTGGAATCGGTATTGGCTACCTTACTCATGTGAAGGAAGGCGACGAAGTCCTCGTTGTTGCAAGCCCAAGAAAGTCAGTCAAGGCTGTGGTTGTTCGTCCACCGTTCCTTTGATTACAACAAGGACTCAACGGCAGCAATCAATGCTGTTTGCTGCTCAAACCCTCGATCGGTTGGCTCGACGTTTGTCCCTCGCAAGGAGAGAAGGGCTGCACTGATGGCTTCAGCATCACCCCACGGCGCTGGCACTCCAAGGGCCTCTTCTTGACAAATTTCACCCATTAAGCAATCTGAATTCACCACGGTAGGAATACCAAAAGAGGCCGCATCGAACATTTTGACAGGCAAAGCACCCTGCATGATGTTCCCTCGCTGCGGTTCATACATCGCATACATCACGTCCACATCAGCCATGAGTTCTGGAAGGTCATGAGCCTCGAAGGCTGCACTTAGTTGGAGGTGGATTCCCAAACGGCTCGCCTCCCTCAGCAGCAGTTGGTGCACCGCCTCGGCAGCAACACCATCGCCTGCCACTTTCAGGTCAGGTCGCTGATTCGCAGGTATGTGTTCAATCGCTTTGATGAGCCATTCGAAACTTGTCAGTTCTCGAACTCGACCAAGATATGCGACGGTCCAACCTTTGTTTTTGACCGTTTTTTGCACATCCCGCTGAACGTATGGACGGTTTTCCACCACGATGGAAGGAATTCCGTTTGATCCAAGGTATTCTTTGAACCCGCTGTGTATGCCATTCACTCGCTTTCCAGAACTGGTGACCACAAGATCGGCCCTTTTCGCTCTGTTCAGGGCGGTGCGTTCCATCGTTCTTGCAACAGCACGGCGAAGAAGCGACCTTGGTCGCCCCATGAGAGCCCATGTATGATGCAAGTCATGCATGTCATAGACCAACCTCGCTCCAGTTTTGTTCGCTACTTTCACGCCGATGGCAAGTGTGTCTGCGTCGTGGCAATATACGCAGTGAGGCGGGTTGGCCAAAAGCGTTGAAATCACTGTTTTGTTGAAGGCCCGCTTTCCCTTCAATGTTGACCATTTTGCACCGTAAGAAAATGAGCCAATATGATAACGCATGATCCGAAAACCATCTCGTGATTCACTCATCTGGGATGCTTGTTTTCGGTCGAATGCATGGATGGTGACATCGTGCCCAGCACTCGACAAAACCTTGGCACTGCGGAGCACTCTTGGGTCAGGCGAGCAGGCGTTGGTTACCACCATTGCAACGCTCGCCATGGTGCCGCTATCATGCCTGAGGACATGAGGTATTCGGCTTCACTCTTGCAGCGGGCCAAAGGGCGATTATTATCACCGTTCCGCGCTCGGTTTATACTACACCCGAGGGGAGGGTTCTACTGCCATGGTCGACCAACTACCAAATCTGGGCCGCGAGGCCGAAATGCTTGCCACCATGGGTATGACTTCGATGGAGGACTTATTCGCGGATATTCCCGACGAAGTTCGAATGAAGGGCCCATTGCCCCTCCGTGATCCACAATCCGAAGAAGAAATCATTGCAGATGCCCGTCGATTGTTGGGATCGAACATCGCCCTTGGTGAGCGCCCCTCATTCTTAGGCGCAGGCCTCTACCGCAATTATGTCCCTGCGGCTGTCTTTCAACTCATAACTCGAGGTGAATTCCTCACTTCCTACACACCATACCAGCCTGAAGTCAGTCAAGGTATGCTACAGGCTATGTGGGAATTTCAGACACTCATCTCAGAACTTGTTGGCCTCCCAATTGCGAACCTCTCCCTCTACGACGGCTCCACTGCCGCTGCTGAGGCGATTACCTGCAGCGTTCGTGTTCACAACCGCAAAGCAATGCAGAAAAACACGGTATACGTCTCGGAATTGACGCCTCCCGACCGCATGTCGGTCATGGAGAATTATTGCCAAGGTGCGGAGATTAGCATCAAATTGCTCCGACACAACCCGGACGGAACCGTTAATCTCTCCTCCGCTCAAGAGGCTGCAGGCTCCTGCGGCGTCTATGTCGAGCAACCAAACCCAATTGGTGTCTTGGATGGCGGAATTCCGATGTTGAAGGAAATTGTCGGTGAGCACACCGCGCTCATCGTGGCAGTTCAACCAATCTCCCTCGGATTGGTCGAGGCGCCAGGCGCTTACGGAGCAGACATTGTGGTTGGTGAAGGCCAACCTCTTGGAAGTCCAATCACTGGCGGTGGCCCTATCTACGGTATTTTCGCTTGCAGCATGCCCTACCTGCGACTGATGCCAGGCCGCATTGTTGGTCGAAGCATTGATGTCGACGGCAAGGAAGCTTTCTGCCTCACGCTTTCGACCCGGGAACAACACATTCGACGGCATCGTGCCACTTCGAACATTTGCACCAATGAAACCCTCATCGCATTGATGGGTGCCATGCACATGTCGTTGCTGGGTCCTGAGGGACTTCACGATCTTGCTGTACGTAACATGGCAGCCTGCACGCTTGGCAAGCAAAAATTGTCAGCCATAGACGGTGTCCACCTCCCGCATGCTTCGAGTCATCACTTCCAAGAATTCGTGGTTGAGTTGCCAGGACCTGCCAGCGATTGCCTCACTTATCTCGACAGCGTTGGTATTGTCGGCGGTTTCGATTTGGCCCGCTGGTATCCGGACCAACCAAATTGGTTGCTCGTTTCTTTCACAGACCAAACACAAGCCAAGGACATCGATTTACTTGCCTCCCAAATTGAACTTTGGACGGCGAGCAAGGAGGTGGCAGCATGAGTCATCTGTTCGAACACAACGGTGCACCTGGCAAGGGTTACTCTCAACCAGCACCACTGCTCCCAGAATCGGCCATCAGTGTGCCAGATACCCTTACTCGAAAGCAGGCCCCTCGATGGCCACGAATCTCCGAACCTGAGATGGTGCGTCACTACACCTGGCTTTCCAAGCGAAACTTTGGAATTGACACAGGATTCTATCCACTCGGTTCGTGCACTATGAAGCACAACCCGCGTGTGAATGAAGTCATTGCCCAACTACCGGGGATTGCTGACATTCACCCACACCAACCTGAACACCACCTGCAAGGCTTGCTTTCAATCTACCATGAGATGCAACACATGCTGGAAATTTGTGCCGGCATGGACCAAGTGACGTTGCAACCAGTGGCTGGTGCACAAGGTGAATTCACTGCTGTACGATGCATTCAGGAGTATTTTAGATTACGAGGCGAAGACCAACGAACCAAGGTCATCGTTCCAGATTCGGCCCACGGAACGAACCCTGCAAGCGCTGCTATGTGTGGATTTGAGATTGTTGAAATTCCGAGTCGAGTCGATGGGCGCATCGACCTTGATGCATTGCGTGCTGTGGCTGACGAAACCACGGCATTGATGATGATCACAAACCCCAACACGCTCGGATTGTTTGAGGCTGATATCCTTGCTGCCTCTGACATCGTTCACTCCGTCGGAGGTCAAATGTACTACGATGGGGCCAATTTCAATGCAATTCTTGGGATCACTTCACCTGGGTTGATGGGCTTTGATGCAGTGCACTTCAACCTTCACAAGACCTTCAGCCAGCCCCACGGTGGCGGCGGACCTGGCTCTGGACCGATTGGTGTGAAAGCGCATCTTGCCGATTTCTTGCCTGGACCAATCGTAGAAGCACGCCCGATTGCCCCAGAGGATGCAACTCATGCAGTCGATGACTTGTGGTACGGGTGGTACGAACCAACACACAGCATCGGAAAGGTGCAGCAATGGCACGGCAATGCTGGCGCAATCATTCGATGCTGGGCCTATTACCGTCGATATGGAAATGGTCTCAAGACCATGTCCGAACATGCCGTTCTCAATGCGAACTACCTTCGCCATGCCCTTCACCGAGAAGCAGAGGCAGCAGGGGTTTCGGACATGATTGTGGACGGTGCTGAAACCGATGTTGCAAAGCACGAGTTTACGATCTCACTTGGTCCAGCAAAGGAAGCCCACGGCATTTCTGCAATGGACGTCGCAAAAGGACTGCTCGATATGGGGTACATGGCACCAACCGTGTACTTCCCACTCGTGGTCCCTGAGTGCATGATGATTGAACCAACGGAAACTGAGAGTAAGGATACCCTCGATACGTTTGCTGAGGATTTTGCAAAGGTGCTCCAGGTTGATGCTGAAACATTGCACAACGCTCCGATCACCACGCCAGTTCGCCGTGTCGACGAAGTCTATGCAGCCCGCAACCTCTGCTTGCGTCACCCATATGACGACGATTGATGCCAACGCGTAAATACGCTAACATGCTCCGAGGACCATGGAACTCCGTGATTTCACCAAACACGGGTGGCGTCGTGCCAAGCTTGAATCAAGAGCAGCCGTCGCCCTCTTCCCAATGGCTTGGGGCTTGCTCCCTCTTGCCTTTGGGTGGCTGATGTGGTTCACCAGCGTGAATGAGGATTTGGTTCCATTTTTTGGCATAGCAGGGATGTTGTTGATCCTCTTGGGCGGTCTTGCCGGTCTGTCTTCACGGATGGGTGCCCTTGGCGCAAGCCGAGTCGGTATTGGCTTGTTTTGCGTCTGTTTTTCCATCGTTGGGTGGGCTTTGGTGACTCAAGAGAGTATGCCTACATTCGTCGCATTGCTCTTGTCGTCTTTTTCAGTGGTCGCCCTTGTCAAAGGCCTGGATGTGGTGTTCAAAGACGGTGGTTATGTGTTTGAGCGGACTTGGGGAGCGAAGGTTCGCCTACCAGTTGACTCATTGCTTGGTTGGGAAATAAAGACGACTCGGTTCAGTCAACAAACGATGGCTAGCAAGCGGTTCTCCTCAAATCAGTTTGTTACGATTTACGGACGCTTGGTCGAAGGCGAGCCCACTCTTTGCTTCGATGTTCTTGGTTGTAAAGATAAGGCTGAGTTCCAATCTCTCAATTTTGGTATCGATTTAGATGGATTCACAGAAGCAATGTCGGATGCTGAGGAATGAACAGATTTCACGAGGAAATCCAACCTTTGTCAAGAGGCATCTTGATGAACCACCCGCGCCGGCCTAACATCATGGATGTGACCATTCTCTTAGGCTCCTCTTCGGACCTGCCAATTGCCGAAAAATGTACGAAAATCCTAGACCACTTTAGTGTGACCTACCAACTTCGTGTTGCAAGCGCTCACCGCTCTCCTGTGTTCGTTGAAGAAATCATCAACCAAGCCGAAGCAGATGGCTGCCAAGTCTTCATCGCAATGGCCGGTCTTGCCGCTGCCCTCCCGGGTGCTGTGGCTGCTTTAACGACAAAGCCAGTGATTGGTGTCCCATGTGGTGGACGTGTGCCCTATGACTCATTGTTGTCGATTGTCCAACTCCCACCGGGCGTTCCTGCTGCAACAGTTGGTGTCGATCGTGGCGACAATGCTGGGTATTTGGCAACTCAAATCCTTGCTCTCAAGAACCCTGAATATGCAGCTGCATTGAAGCAAAACAAACTTGACCAAGTTGCAAGGGTCAAGGCTCAAGACGCAGAAGTCAACGGGGGAAAGTGAATGTTTGACACCTCGGAATTCATCGAGGAATCAATTGCATCGCTGCGCAACACCATTGACGACGTGGCCATCATTGCTTGCTCAGGCGGCGTCGACTCAACGGTCGCAGCCGTGATTGCAAACCAAGCAGTTGGAGATTTGCTCCATTGCGTTTATGTCGACACTGGCTTCATGCGCAAGGGTGAAACAGAAGACATCGAGGCATTACTCGCAGCTCAAGGCATCAAAAACCTCGTCACAGTGAAAGCTGCTGACCGTTACTTCAAAGCACTCGAAGGGGTTACCGAACCAGAACAGAAGCGCAAGGTAATTGGAGAGTTGTTTATCCGTATTTTTGAAGATGAGCAAGAAAAAGTAGGTGCCAAGTACCTCGTTCAAGGGACCATTGCACCCGACTGGATTGAATCCGGTGGCGGTGTTCGTGACACCATCAAGTCGCATCACAACGTTGGAGGCTTGCCTGAAGACATGACCCTCGAAGTCGTTGAGCCACTCCGTGATCTCTACAAAGATGAAGTGCGAGACCTCGCCCGTGCCCTCGAAATTAATGTGGCAGAGCGCCAACCATTCCCAGGACCTGGATTGGCTGTACGCACCCTTGGAGACCTCACCCCAGAACGCGTAGCTGTGGTCCGTGAGGCCTGTGCCATCGTCGAAGAAGAATTCGAAGCTGCTGCTGAAGCAGGTTTGATGGAAATTCCGTGGCAGTACTTTGCAGCACTTCTCCCTGTTCGAAGCGTTGGCGTCCATGGTGATGTTCGCGCCTATGGCGAGACCATCGTTGTTCGTGCGGTTCAATCAATTGACGGAATGTCTGCCCGTTACTCGGAGATACCTCACGCCATCCTTCAGAAGATCAGCACTCGAATCACGAACACGGTGAAGGGTGCAGTCAATCGGGTCGTGTATGACATTACTCACAAGCCACCTGGCACAATCGAGTGGGAATGAACCTCAAAGGTTTGAAATTACGCCGATTGAGGGGTTCGAACCCTCGACCTTGGGATTAACAGTCCCACGCTCCACCAGCTAAGCTAAATCGGCAACATTGGCCAATCGCCTCCCCTTTATGACGGCTTCGGGCCTGTCACTCTCACTGAACAACCTTGATGAGTCGTTCAATTGGTTGTGTTTGTGTGGCAGCAACCGTCAATGCATTGGTCAGGTTCTTGCGCTGAGTATCGTTCATCGGCTTGTTGTGGTGGAATTCAATCCATTTTTGGCCCAATTGGATTGGATCTCCCTTCACCGCACTGAGAATGAAACCAACCGCAGGATCAATCTCGTCTTCAATAGCGAACCGACCTGCACCGTGTTCTCTCGCAATTTGTGCTAAGACCATCGAATCAATGGACTCAACCCATCCATTTCCTGAAGATTCAATTTCTGTAATGTGGCTTGCTTTTGCAAGCACGTCCTTTGGTGAGTGCAGGAGTTCTTCAGCGACTGATTGTGAAGCGCCTTGAGCGATACACATCTGAAGGAATTTTTTGGCCGCCCGCCCGTCGTTTAATGATTCAATGATGAGTCGACGCCCCTCTTCCTCATTCTCACAGCGACCAAGCAGCCACAACAGGGCACCGCCTTGCATCGCGACGAGGTTGATGGTGTCCTGAGGCCCATTTCCGTTGAGTACGTGGACGCTTTCAATTACTTCGAGGGCGTTGCCGATGTGGGTTCCTATTGGTTGGTTCATGTCGGTGATTTGAGCCAAAGTCTTGATTCCCAAGCCTTGAGCAACCCGAACCATTGATTGTGCAAGTTCAGTGGCTTCAGACTCGGTTTTCATGAAAGCAGCTTGGCCACATTTGACATCCAACACGAGTGCTTGTAGCCCTTCTGCAGCTTTTTTGGAGACAATGGATGCCGTGATGAGTGGTATGCTGTCGACCGTGTTTGTGACATCTCGAATGGCATAGAGCAGGCCGTCTGCAGGGGCAATGGCCTCGTTTTGGGCAGCGATGCAACAACCGATTTGGTTCACAATGGTCGTCATATGTTCTGGTGTCAATCCACAATTGAATCCAGGAATGGCTTCGAGTTTGTCAATCGTGCCTCCGGTGTGACCGAGGCCTCGTCCTGCAAGCATTGGAACCTCTGCACCACATGCTGCTAAAGCAGGTGCGAGCATCAATGACATCTTGTCTCCAACACCGCCAGTGCTATGTTTGTCAGCAATGGGCCGTGATGTGTCCCAAGTCAACACGGCGCCTGAATGCATCATTCCCGTCGTTAACGCAACGGTGTCGGCGACACTGATACCGTGAGTGTGGACGGCTTTTAGCCACTGTGTGATGGCCTCAATTGGAAGTGTTCTTGTTGCGACGCCATCAATCAACAATTGCAGATCGGATTGATTCAACGGCGTTCTTGCGTTGATGCTCTCGCACAGGCGTTCAACGAGATTGCTCATTTGTTACCCTCTGGTTCGGCTAAGCCAATTTCCACGAGTCGTTGGTGGAGGTAAGCGCCAGCCGTGATGGATTGATACTGCGCTTCACCACCCGTCATTTCGACAAATTCGGGGCGTGGCGTCAGGTCAATCTCATTTCTTGGGTGAACAAACATCGGCATGGAGAACCGTCGACTCTTGGTGTCTTTTGGATTGACCACTCGGTGCGTTGTGGAACGGAATAATCCATTGGTGAGGTTTTGCAACATATCACCGGAATCAACGATAATATATCGGGCATCTCCTTCGACATTGATCCAACTTCCATCATGGTCCATGACTTGTAATCCATCCGCAGTGGCCGTCACAAGGAGCGTAATGAGGTTGATATCCTCGTGCGCAGCAGAGCGAACGGCACCCGCAGGGGCGTGATCCCCAACGGGAGGATAATGGATAATGCGCATGATGGTGTTCCCCTCTTGGCTCATTTCTCCGAGCCAATCTTGAGGTTTGCCAAGGTATTGGCTGCAGGCAGATAGAATGTCTTGTGAGAGGGATTCCATTTGGTTGAACAGACCATCGATGACTGGTTTGAACTCGGGGACATCCTTCTCGGGCCATACATTTGCTGGATAGGTCGGGGTGTTTCCCTCGCCTGTATGAGTTCGTCCATTTTGCCAAAATTCCTTCAAGTCAGGGGCATCATTGTCTTTTGCATGTTCTACACCAAACGCTGTGTAGCCTCGCTGGTGAGCGATTTTTGGTTGAAGGTAGGATTGTTTGATCGCTTTGGGCAAGGAAAAGAACGCATCCCCTTGTTTGTAGGCTTCATCAATCAGTTGGAGATCGATGCCGTGGTTTTCAAGCGCAAAGAATCCAATCTCCTTGAGGGAGTCACCGACTGCTTTGATAAAACGTGCTTGTTGTTCCTCATTGCCTGAGCGGTCTGCGAAATCAACGGTTGGAATCTGTCGGGACACAATCATCACTGATTCCCAAAATCACTGATTCCTGATTTTAGAGAGGAGGCGCAACATTTCGATGTAGACCCAAATCACGGTGACAAGAAGTCCAAATGCGGCCCACCATTCTCCAGTCTTCGGCGAGTTGTTGCTGATGCCTCGCTCGATGAAGTGGAAATCAAGGATGAGATTGAATGAGGCAACGCCCAGAATGAACATGGTCACAAGAATTCCAATTGGGCCAGATGAGTGAAGGAACGGTACACCAACTGAAGTGAACATGGAAAGCAGGAAGGAGATGACATACAGTGCGGCTATTGCCATCGTGAGGCTGATGATCGCCGCTTGAAAAGCGGGTGTTGCCTTGATGATCTTTGTCGACCACAGGAAGTACATCACGCCAATGATGCAAACTGTCCCGAGACCTGCTTGGAGGATAATTCCAGAGTAAGCGCTTTCGTAGGCAAATGAGAAACCTCCGACGAACATACCCTCGAACAGTGCGTACAAAATTGCGCCTGGTGCTGGGTTTTTTGGCCGGGTTACCACCATCGCAATGACGGTGATGAATCCGCAAATTCCGCCAATCCCAGTTAACATCATCATCAAGCCTAGATCGCCTGATGTCCCTATGGACACGGTCACGAGTGCCGTGAGAATTGTAATGGCAAACAGGACACCAATTTTCTGCATGGTGCCCTCATAGGACATGGTTTCGTAGCCTGGGATGTTGCTCCAGAAATTGTTCGACAGAACTGGGTTACTCGTTGAAGAGACTGCTCGCATGGGCGTGAATGCCATGAGGTCCCTTGTCAATCTTGTGTCGAATCAGCGTGTGCTTTGACCTGTTCTTCGTAGTATTCAACCAACTGGTCCATCGACCAGCCTTGGTCGAGGTAGCTACGAACCATGGCTTCATCCCATCCTGGTACTCGTTGTAAATCGGCGGGTGTGATGGGCACTTCAGAAGTCAAATCACCACTGCCCGTTCCATCGAGCACAGGCGTCTGCCAGCTTTGTGCATCGATTGGCTCAGTCGTCAATGCATCGTGATGTGCTTCATCGAGGGTGATCAAATCCTTGGCGTTCTCAGCATCTTGTTCAATGCCCCGAAGGACCAAAAATGCACCAACTGCAAGGGCGACACCTGCCAGCATGAGGGCGAGCATCAATCCGGCGCCAAGGCCACTTTCATCGCCACCGCTTGGGGTGGCTTGTGCCAACCTCTGTTCGCTCGAGCATCCTTCGACGTTGACGGGGATACCATCCATCGTACCCGGGCATTTGTCCGCTGAGTTGTACACGCCATCTCCATCGTCATCGAGTGTAGCATTGTCCACTGGGGTGGTGTCATCAAGGTTTTCAATGCCACCCAAATCGCATCCTAAAGCCGCCGATTCGTTCACGCCATCCATATCAGCATCGGCCATGAGGAGCGCATCTCTTGGCGACACGTCCTCAACCGTTGGGTCGAGCGCAGTGGATTGAGCCCACGCAACTTCAACTCCATCTGGAATGCAGTCGCCGTCGGTGTCTGCATTTGTCGGGTGGCTACCAAAGGTGTATTCATTCTCGTTCGAGATCCCATCGTTGTCAGCATCGTATGCCCCTTCGAGCATGTTCGGTCCAGGGAGCATTCGCTTTGTGCGGTTGAGGCCGTTCGGAACTTCCCATATGTCAGGGAGCCCGTCTTGGTCGGTATCAGTCACGTTGTCGAGTCGCATCCAATCATCAAACCACGCCTCACGGTACGGTGCTGCGACATCGGCCGAGGTCATGATGAGACCCATCTCGCGATTCCTGTTCACTGCAGAGTTGCCCCAGTTAATCGAGGAAACCAGAACAGTTTTTTGGTCGATAACCAGTCCTTTGTTGTGGAGTTTGGTGACGTTATCGTCTTCACCCATCACAATCGCTGAAACATCGAGTCCATCGCTGGAATTCCATACTTCGTTAAACGTGTCCACGACATCCTGCACGTCTTGGTCAAGATATGCCCCGTTGATGATCAATCGAACGGCGACGCCGTCTTCAGCAGATTGTCGGAGTGCTGTGAAAATTGGGTTATCGCCCCATCCCCACGACCAATCCATGTCGAGGTATTGCAAGGAGAGCAAGAGTTCATCTTCTGCGCTTCCAATTAATTCAACCAATCCATCGATGCAGTTGTCAGGGCAGGTCAACAATTCACCATTGACACTGGTCGTGATGGCAGTCGATCGTGGGCCGTCTACAGCTTCTGCCGTTGGCATGATCCATCCATTTGGTTCATCGGATGCGGATGCAGTTGAGATGTGCTGCCGCAACGGCTCTTCATCGAAGGCCATCTGTTGGAGGACGATGCCCGCCAGTTCCACATTTTCAATCAGGACGCCCCAGTCGACGTTCCCGCGAACGCCAGGTGCTGGCATCGAAGGAGCCTTCCAGTTTCCAGAAGAGATCCACACACTCGTGCCGTCTCGAACAGCCACCTTGCTGTGGATGTAGGCATAGGGCTCAACACCACCGTCGCCGAACCAGTATGTGCTTACGCCAGCGTTGACAAGTTCGCTTGCCATGCCGTATTGATTCATCATATCGAAGTCCGACCAGAATCCTGGTGATCCTGCGTCGAGGACGACGGTAACTTCGACGCCTCGACCCTGTGCGTCGATCATTGCTTGGACCAAACGTGGTTCTGAGAGTTGGTACACGTGGAGGTGCAAACTTGTTGTGGCGCCTTCAATCCAATCGAGGACATCAAGCAATCCATGTGTTGGGCCGATCAGTGGTGTGACTACCGATTGACCAGAAAAATCCTGGTCTTCACAGAATGTGCTACCGCCAAGGCGTCCCCAGCGTTCGTGCCAGTCATCGACTTGATCGGTGTCTGCAAGTTGCCCACATCCGTCGCCACGGTGGTAAATGATCAGATTGATGCCAGAAACTGGTTCAACCAAACTTATTCCACTCCATCCTTCGACATCGACAGGACCATTCCCGTAGACAACGGTATCAGCAAGGGCTCCAGATGGGTCCATGATGTGAAGCGCTGCGCCATCATCAGGAAGGGTTGGAGCTTCTGTGAAACTTGAGGCGAATCCGTAGATCATCCCATCTTCATAGACACTGAGTCCATTTGGATCGGCTGCAAAGATGACAGCGCTGTTTGCAGGGATCGTGAGGTCTGCAAAGGTGTGAGTGGATGGGCCGCCCGATGTAACAACGGTGAACGTCCAGCCGTTCAGGTAGGCAGTGTTGTCGCCCATGTTGCTGATTTCAAAGAATTCAGTGTTCGATGAAATCGAGGTGTAGCCTTCACTCATCATTCGGGTGAATTTGACATCTTCAAGTTGCGCAAACAGAGAGGGGTTCGGTTCTTCGCCGCCGGGTGTTGGCCAAACGGTGTGAACCCAAGACGCCTCAGCGGTATCGCCCGGCATCATGGTTTGACAATCGCTGACAATGCTCCACTGTACGGTGGCCATCGGCACGCCATCAGGGTTTGAGAGGGTGAAGGAGTCGCCTAAGCCTGTGAGCATTGATTCATCCATCAAGAACACAGCACGGGCACCGGGCTGAACAAGGGTTGCGTCCCAGCCTTCCGAAGCGTTCCACATAGAGTCGTATCGTATGAACCGGCGATCTTGGTCGATTGTGTCGATACGCCATCGGCTCAAATTAAGCACATCATCGCCTGTGTTCTTGAATTCAATCCAGTCCTCTGTGGGATCGATGGAATCATCGTTGCAGTAAGCAAGAACTTCAGTTACACTGGCGTTTTCCGAACCTGAGTAGGCAGGCCATACAGGGTTTGCTCTTCCGGGGGTTGACCATGCGGCAAGGAGCCAATCGCTCCCAGTTCCTGCGGCAGTTCCATCCGGTCCTGCGCCTGCATGCGTGCTGTTTGGTGCTACGAGCGCCTCACCTTCAACCGTGTTCGACCAAGAGATTGTGTCGACAACCGCTCCAGTTGCATCGACCAATCCGATCGAATCTGGTGTTGTGTGCTTGAGGTAGAAACTGCTGGTACCGTTCAGGGCAATCAGTGCCACGGAACCAGGTTGAATCATCGATGTTGATTGGAGGGGCATGTTGTATTGGTGTAGGGTCAACGTGCGGCTCGCTGCCTGTAATTTCCAGCCGCCAACATCGATGGCCTGCTCGCCCATATTCTTGATTTCCAACCATTCGCCGAGGGGCCATGGTTGTGAGTCGCTTCCCACTGCATCCGGCATCACTTCGGAAAACATGACTTCGCCAGTGTTGTCGATTGTGCCTGGTTCAGGTTGCCCTGGCGTCATCCATGGAGCCGGTGTCCACGGGTCGGCCGGATCTTCTGCTGGGATGAGGGAAACGTTGGTTCCATAGTCGGTCGTGTACCATGCAGCATCGACTATACTTGCAACATCGTCAATCAAAAAGAGATGATTGTAAAAATTCCACAACTCGGTGCCAGTTGTGAATTCGACGATCCTCCTCTCGCCAGCGTTGATCACCGTGCCAGCTTGCGTTTGGTTTGAGGTGAGGGTGGATGGGTCAATCATTGTCACATTGCCCATTCCGTCCATAATAGACCAGCCTGTGAGGTCGATATCTGCTCCGCCATCGTTGAACAACTCAATCCACTCCCCGTCAGGGAATGGCGTGCCATCAGCTGAACTGTTTGACAACAATTCAGTCATACGCACTGGGGATGTGGTTGTTACGATTTGGTCAATCGGCAATGGATTTGGCGCATCCGGTGTCGGGTAGGATGCAATCATCATGTAGGATGAAGTTGGGTCATCGACAAGTGAGAAACCAGGTTCGTTATCAGTCCAATAGACTTGTTCGGATATGCTACCGTTTGGCCACTTCATATTGAGCATCTCCACTCCATTGTTGAGCATGCTTGTTCCGCCACCATTCACTGCAACGACCCTTGTTGCACCGGGAGCAATCGTGTAGCCTGCAGTGCTTGCATCGACGAGGTGGGATTCATTGAATGGGAGGATTTTCCCTGCTTGGTCTTCAATGGACCAGCCAGTCAAGTCGATGGTTGAGGTTCCGGTGTTCTTGAGTTCGATCCACTCGCCGCCAGGCCAACTGGCTCCATCAAA
>Ga0208973_1000010_pt1 | contig 104326 bp, 118 predicted proteins | sample AOAMet_66_BLW_10_2_FD_188233 | JGI IMG/M metagenome (GOLD analysis project Ga0208973, IMG submission 188233) | Ammonia-oxidizing marine microbial communities from Monterey Bay, California, USA - CAN11_66_BLW_10 (SPAdes) | ecosystem: Environmental > Aquatic > Marine > Intertidal zone | place...
GTATGTTTGCACATGTTCATGCTACTGGTGCGGGTTACTTTGCTCATGCTGGCAACTGGGTTAAACTAGCAAATCATGCAGACCTAAGTAGTATATCAACAGATTACGATGTTGTTTTTCCTTCTAATTGGGGTTCACCAACAAACACTTATTCAACTAGTGGAACTTGGTCAAAAGGATCCTTAACAGCCGATGACTATGTTTGGATATATTTGCTTGCTGGTGGTGCCGGAGGCGGTGCAGCCAGTTCTGGTTCAGGTCAGCGGTCGGCTGGAGGAACTGGTGGATTTGCCCATATGATTTACGCTAAAGCAGGTGTTTTAGATGGAGGAGTCTACGTTATAGGATCAGGTACGTCAGGCGTTTCAGGTAGTCACAACGCCGCTTTAAGTAATCCAACAACTTTTACTTTAACGGAAGCTAATGGTGGTGCCACTTTCAGCACAGCCAATAGCGCCGCGCAGAACACAAACACTTTTGGTGGTGGAACAAGTCTACCTACAGGCGGTTCAAAAACTACAATAAGTTTAACAGGTTTAAATGATTATGTAGTATATGCATCTACAACAGCATCCGCCAGTTGGGATAATACCGTGCCTACTGGAATGTATCCCCATCCATTTCACAGCTTGGGTTCACAAATTAATACAGTTCCTGCCGATTTTTTAACACATCATCTATTCGCCGGCGGTGGTGGTGGCGGTAAATCTAATCAATCTTCTTCTGGAATTCCTGGAAATACTAGCGAATTTGCAGGTAATGGTGGTGATGGTTCAGTAACAGCTTCAGCAACACATGGTACATACCCTGGCGGTGGCGGCGGAGGTTCTATGGAAGGTCTTTCAGTTGGCGGAAATGGTGCAAATGGAAACATGAGAGATTATCATGTCTAAAGACTATACAATATAATATACTAGTAAGGATTTCATAATGTCTAAAATATTTTATAACAAAGAAACTGGTCTTGGTGCAGTATTTGATAATTCTGCAAACATAAGTGATTGGCCTGACTTTCAGGAAAGTGCTGTGGTAGCAAACGCAATACAAGTACGAGCGGATCGGGATGCATTACTAGTGGCGTCTGACTACATGGCTTTAGCTGACCGCATAACAGATGAGTGGCGCACTTATCGACAAGCATTGAGAGATTTGCCAGCGCAAGAAGGTTTTCCTACAAATGTAACTTGGCCAGATAAACCTGAATAATTAATTATGTAAATAAAGGTGATCAATGACACATAATGATAAAGTATTTTATTCTCAAATACAAAATATCTCTGTTGCAAATACTGTTCTTGGAAGTTCAACTGCAAATGGAATTATAACAGAAACTCAAGTTTTTAATGAAATGATTGCAGATGATGCAATAACAGCAGTCAAAATTCCAGATGATGAAATCACATATGCTAAAATTCAAGATATGGATGCTAATTCGGTTTTAGTTAGAGATGATGCTGCAGCTGGTGATGCATCATCTAAAATGCTATTAGATACTCAAATTTTAATTAATAACGGAGCAGGATTTACTGCAGCTTCGTTGTCTGGTGATGTTACAATGACTAATAACGGAGTTGTAACGGTACTAAAATTAAACAAAGCAATAATTAATATTAATAATAATATTAAAAATATTGCTATTAATACAAAAAATATTGCTACTAATGCAGAGAATATTAGTAGCAATACTAAATCAATTGAAAATATTAATCTTCCATCAGGTAGTATTATGACTTTCTCAGTTGGCCTAGAACCCAAAGGTTGGCTAGAATGTGATGGTTCAGGTATCGATAGAAAATTATATTTAAATTTGTTTTCTGCGATTGGCACTAAACACGGAATGGGTGATGGTACTAACACCTTTAATGTTCCAGATTTTAGAGATACTTATATCAATGACGTTGAAGTGATGTACTGTATTAAAATATAAGGAATTAATTATGACATTAATATATAATTATGATAAAAAAACTAAGGTATATACCAATACAACTATTGCAAAACCATGTCCTTTAGGAGGCAATGATCGTATTCCAGCCCACGCAACTACAATTCCTATTCCAGATCTATCAGATAAAGAATGTGCAGTTTGGGACGGATCTGCTTGGACTATAGGGCCTGATCTCAGAGGAACGGTATATTGGATAAATCATTACGAATCTAAAACTATAACAGAAATTAATACTGATATTCCTTTTGATGCATACCTTACTCAGCCATTTGCAAAACCAGAAGAAGGATCAACTGCAGAGTTACTTGCTGAATACCAACTGGCAGTGCAAAAAGGAATAGATGATAGAAATGAACGAATTCGTTTACATTTAAAATCTATAGCTAAGCTATAATTAATTAAATGATACTTTAACAACATTACCATGTGGATCAAACATTGTACTAACTCTACTGACTTTGCAATTAGTACTAGTTCTACATTTCCACCATTCTTCAGCTTCCTCTTGAGTGTCGACTGTTATTGCAGACCACTCAAGAGGACCTTCAGTTCTAGGTTTTCCTGTAGTTTCATCGAATTGCCTAACGCTGAATTGTCCTCTGAGTGTCCACATAGTGTATATCCTTATTATTTCTTCATTTTTACTAGAGTACGAAGGTGAAGACATTGGATGTTATATCCGCCAGCTAAGATTGTATCGATTTCAATCCGCTTGTTTCCTTTGTCTGTTTCTACATTAAAAACTCCGTGAAAACCGTCTGAGGTTTTAGAAATATTTGAGTCTTTAACTTCTGTGATACCGAATTTTTCTAGCTTTTGAGCTACTTTAGCATTTCTTGATTCGATTGTTCTTTTGCAGTTCTTTTCAAATACCTGAGCAATTCCTGCATCGTTATTTTGAGAAAGTGTGTTATAATGACCTTTACCACCACAAATCCGAAACATTTCTTCGTAGAAACCCCAGCTATCGTTATTCCAATTTTTGTAACCTTCGTTTGTTTTTGCGCTATAGTGATAACCAAGGATGTTATCCATACGCCATTCTTTAAGAGCTGCTTTCCGCCCTAAGGCCCATTCGATTTGACCATCAATGAATTTTTTATCAAGATCAGTAAAGACTTTTTCTAGGTTTGAGATGATCTGCTTCATTTGGTAGTCTCCTTTGTTAATACCTTTATAAACTAGTTTTTAGCAAATGTAAAGGCTTATTTTCACTTTTTATGAAAAAAATGAAAAAAAAAGCCCCACCGAAGTGGAGCTTAGTTGGGAGGGGTTTAATCCCCTCCTTATTTTTAATTAATTCTACGCTGCGTCAAGAATGTGATCAACGCGGAAGATTCTGTAGTACTGGTTGGTTTTTACAGCAGCAAGACCATCACGACCCTGCATGTTGCCTGTATCAACGAATGGATTCGAAACCATGCCATAACGAGTTTTGAACCCGATACGTGGTTGGAAATCATTCTCACCAACAGCACGGACCATAGTCAGCGGTACATATGGGCAATAGAACAGGCCAGCGTCATAAGCATTGGTACCTTTGTATCCAACAGTGATATAATCAACAGTTGCATATGGGTCAATATAGACTTTGGTACGTCCGTTAAGAACACCAGCAAAAGTATTGCCAGTATCGTCAACAGTCAATGTGTCTTTCAGAGCTGGTGCATAATCGAGCATACCAGTTGCGGACAAGCAAGAAGCGACATCAGAAGAAGTAATGATGAAGTTACCACGACCTCTACGAGTTTCTTTTGCAATTGCGTTAGCTTCACGTTCGATTTGAACCATCAGACCTTTGAACTTTTCAACACTCCAACGACCATCAGCATCGTCTTTCAACGAGAAGATACCATTTACTGCGGTTTGAGCAGTAGATGCACCCATTTTAGCTTGGCTGTTGATTGTACGAATTACTTCGCGGTTGATTTCAGCAAGAATCTCAGTTGAAAGAATGTTGGCCAGTTCGCTTTCAGCGTCCAGTCCGTGAATTGCTTTCAGATCCTGTGCGAGTTCAAGCGAATATTCTGCTTTCAATGCACGTGTTTTGGCTGATACAGTTGCTTTCTCAATGGTGAAACCCATTTCATTGAAAGCAGAAGCTGGCTGAACGCCAGTAGTTCCAAGACCTTCACCATTTGGCGTAATCATACCGCCATTAATAGTGGTTGTACGCTCATCGTCCAGAGTAGTTGCAGTACCAGCAGTACCATCAGTAGTTCCGAGACCAGAACCATCAGCAGGCATTGCGCCGCCAGCTGAATCGCCAGAGAACTTAGTATCGGCTTCGTTGAACAGAGCTTCTGTAGAAGAAGTTGCACCTTTACCATAACGTGATTTCATCGCAAAGATCAGGCCAGTTGGACCAGTCATTGGCTGAACACCACAGACGTCATATGCCATCATGTTAGGCATTGCACGACGTACGAGCGAAATAAGGATTGGATCCCATTTGTCGATAGAACCAGTGCTATTGCCTGGAGCATCTTCTGTCAAGTAACCTTGCTGAGCAGAACGTGCTTCTTGCAGAGCTTTTTCTTGGTTTTCAAGAACAACAGCAGTTACAGAACGTCTGTAGCTATCGCCGATATCGCCAGCTGAAGCTTCGTTCAGGACGGGTGCCCACTTTTCAGTGAGAGATTTGTATGTGTTAGACATCTTTTTGTCTCCTTAGTTATTTGATCTGATTGCAGTTAGATATTGATCCATCCGTGCACTTGTTACAACTTCCTCGTCATCATCGAGATCATTAGCTTCGGTGATTGATTGACTAGGTGTAGAAGTTTCAACTTCTACTTGAGGTTGTTCTGAAAAGTAAGATTCTACAAGAGTATCTACTTTAGCAGAAAATGCTTCAGATGATTCAAAATCAATTGATTCTGCAAGTTTAGTTAGTTTATCGGCTTGAGTTCCAGCAAGATCTCTTGAAGCTTCAGCAATAATTGCCTGACGCTCTAGATTTTGCGTGTAGGATCTCATTTCCAAGATAGTAGCAGTTTCTTCATTGAGTTTTTCTTCAAGAGCAATTACCTGCTCAGCAAGATCATCAACAAGATCAACTTTGGATTCTGGAACTTCGATGTAAGATTCAGTGAACAAGTCTTTCAGACTTCCCATGAATGTTTCAGCGATTTCAGTTCTAAGACCAGTTTCAACAGCCAGTCTATTTTCTTCCATCCATGTTTCAACAACGTAGTTTAAGTAACCGTCGACTTTTTCGACAAGCTCTTCACGTGCTTCGACAACAGCTTCAGAGATTTCAGAGGCATATTGCTCTTCTAGCTCTTCTACTTTTTCAGCGATAAGAGTTGCAGTAACCATTTCCATATCTGCAGCTTGTTCCATAATTTTGGAATTAACAGCAGCTTCAAAAATTGTAGAAGCTTTATCTTTAAAACTATCTGAAAGAGTTGCTTCGGATTCAACCAAAGCAGTCAGATCGTCATCAAAGTTATATTCTACTAATTCTTCGTTACTTTCATCTAAGTCTAGATCTTCGCCAAATGCTTCTTGATACAATGTATTAATAACATCGGCCGGCAAAGCTGCCAACTTAGTCATATTTTCCATTTTCATGTATCCAGTTCCAGCATTTGGTTTTTGCATCGGGTCTTGACCTGATGTGTCACCATTCTTAGCTTGGTTTGCTTTAGTTCCACCGGAACCCTTTTTTGCTTCAGCTGCTGGGTCGACAGTACTATCACCTGATTTTAAGGTGCTGTCGACTTTTACTGCTTTCGCGTCGCCTTTTGTTTTTGGTGCCTTAGCCTCATCCACAACTTCCGCTGCTTCATCGAGGTCATAGCCATCCTGTTCGTAATTTTGATCAGTCATGTTTTGACTCCTCTATTATTTAAGCAACGAGAGGAAATTCTTAAACTCACGAGTTTGCGTTTCTTGCAATCTCGATCGCGGAGCTTTCTTAATTTCAGTCTCAATCTTTTCAATGTCTCGAGCTTCTATCACACCATTGTTCCATATCCAGTCGACCCCCTCCATAATGCCATTAACGAAAGCGTCTGGGGCGGATGGATCTTGAACAATGTCAACCGTTGCTAACATAAAATCTTCTTTTACATAGTTGGTTCCATTACGATTCTCTAGACTTCCCATACCACGAGTTGATACACCTAGTTGAACGCCACCATCGAGTAAACCTTTAACGATCTGCCCCATTGGAGTGTCTAATATAAGTGCCTTACCCATCACGTTATTACCGGACCAATTTAGTTCGGTAATGCGATGGGATACTTTGTCTAAGTTTACAGTGGGACCATCTGGATGGTTCAATTCACCGACTGCTCTCTTAGGAATTACTTGTTCTTTATTATACTTATCTATAGCTTTTTCCATAATAGCTTTTGGATAAATCCTACCATTACGGTTCTTGCTTTCAGCTTGTGCGAAAATACCTTCAATTACATGATTTTTTCCACCGTTTTCGGTAGCTTCTGTCATATAAGATATTTCTTGATCTTGGTATTCTGCAATTAATTTCATTTTTTTTACCTTATTTTAACCTACACGATATTCAATACCGTCGTCTTCATCTGCATTATGTGGTACATGCATGTCTGCTGCTGCATGTGCTTTTTTTGATGCATCATTTGCCTTTTCAGTTGGACGCTTCATTCTTTTACCACCCATTTGATCATGACCTGACTGAGGATTTTTACCTAATTTTGCATAATGATCTGCAGCACTGTAATGAAAAGCTGCAGCTTCACGATGTGCATAATGAGCTTCACTTTCTGTAGGAAACTCCTCTGCATCCTTTTCATGTTGATATGCACGGTCTTCATGGTGTATTTCTTGTCGCCCTGCGAAATTTTTCACATGCTTAATGTCTCTACGACTCAATTCGGCGTCGTGGGGGTGATTGCGAAGTGGATACTTCGCCGCCTCATTAACTTCATTTATAAAATTAGTAAATGTTTTCATTTTAATGGCCTTTATTTTTAATCATTTTTATGTTCTTCCATCCCACCAAGTTTTACTCATTTCACCAATGTCAATGGTGTTAACAGGAGTAGTAACTTTACGTACATTAGTATAAACTTCATGTCCATTTTCTTCTGTACGAACACCGCCTGTTTGCTTTAACCATAATATTCTACGCGAACGCTTATTAAAAGTAGTTGTACCAGGATCTGCTGGCGCATTATTATATTGATAACCAGTGTTATTTGTCATTGTTACCCAAGCCACTTTATCTTCCTTTAATAGCGTTGTGACCACGCTTAGTAAGATCTGATATTTTTTCAGCTGCTTCACCGTGATCAGCTTTGTGAAAAAAACTCTTTTTTTGACTTGCCAAGCTTCGACCTGGGTTTACATCACCTGATAGGCCTGTATGTTGTGCAGCAATCATATTGTGTTCACTACTTTTTTCTTTGTCACCTATAAATCCGTGCACATTCGCAAGACCTGTATGAAACTTGGATAATTCATTATGATGGGTACTAAGAGCATTCAGATGTTTCTTTTCTTTTTCACTATGCATGCCTTCACTATTTTTATACTTATTGTGAATTTTATTAATAGCGTCTGTATGCTCTTTATATACCGATACATGAGGACCTGCAAGATGAAGACTACTTACATCTTTGTCTTCTCTTATATTTTGCAGCAAAGAAGCATATGTCGTAAGTCGTTTTTCATTATTATTACTAAACATTTGCTACCTACCTTTGTACTGCTTAATGAATTCTTTAGCCATTGCAATAGCTTCTTTTTCATTTGAATATGTATCAAGCTCGTCACCGTCAATTAAAGTTTTAAATTTATTATGAGCAAGTTTTTGAATGACCACGTTTTTGCGGTCAATCTTAAACTTTTTTACTACGCTAGTAGCTTCATGTAAATTAGCTTTTAATTCTTTAAACTTAATCATAAATTTTTCTTCTTATTCGTTATCATACATTCTAGATGCTACATCAATTCTACTCTGTTCGATAGCAGCACTTAACCTATTATTGAGCTCACTAGCAAACATGTCACTAGCAGTGCTATAATCTTCTTCGTCAACCGAAGCTACAATAGCTTCAACTGGATTAATTTCAGGCTCTTCAACTTCATGATTTTCGTCATTTAGTTCATATTCATTTTCAAATTCATCGTCCATTGTATTCTCCACTTATTTACTTGTATTTATACATTTTAAAATTTTAAACCTGTTTATTTAGCAGATTTATGTGTAATGGTTATATTTTGCCCTTGCGCAGGCGGAGCCGCTTCAGGCTCTGGTTCAGGAGCGGGTGGCGGCTGAGCGGCTTGCCTTTCAATTTCTTGTTGTGCTGCCATACCTTGTTGATTAACAAGATCCTCTTGATCATCTTCAACTTTATCTTCTAATTCTTTCATATCTTCTTCAGATAATTTTAAAACATTCTTCATAACCCAGTCTTTTGTGAAATATTCACCTACATATTGACTAACCATATCTAATGTTTGTATTCTTTCTTTTAATATTTCAGACTCTTTCAATTCAGCAAAATGATTATCTCTATTATAATCAACTCGAATATCTCTTTCCCATTTTGACCAATCAGCTTCAGTTATAACCTTTTTAAGAACTAGCTGTTTCTTCAGGATTTTAAGAAATAGATGTGAAAATCTGTTGCGCAGTCTATCTATAAACTTCTGAAACTTAACTTCATCTCTACTAATTTCAGTTGAACGGCCAATACTAAATCCATTATTTTCTTGATCTAATCTTTGTAATGGAACATTTAAAGCTTTATATAATCGTTTCTGAAAGTAAATAATATCGTCAATCTGTCCTAGATTATCTCCACCTGGAAGACTAGAAATTTCTGTACTTCTATTACCTTCACGGCGTGGTAACCAAAAATCCTCAAGCATTGACATATGTTTACGATCATCTCTTAAGTCACCAGTATTAGCATCGTATACTAATTTATTACGATATTTAGCCATGATATTTTTCATGTACTCTTCAGCTTTACCCTTTGGAAGGTTACCTACATCGATATAAAAAATTCTTCTTTCTGGTGCTCGAGCAAGTCTGTAAATGACAAGCGAGTCTTCCATCATTCTTAGTTGATTAACTGGCTTAATAGCTTTTTGTAAATGACTAAGAACTTTTGATCTTTTCTCATCTAATAGTCCGGATGTGACATAACTGATAGAATCTTCAGTAAATTTAACTGCTTGTCTATTTTGTGCTGTATGAACAGACCCAGCTCCACCTTTTCCTGGAGATTCTTGATAAACGTAATATTCTTTTACGTTTTCAATTACTTCAGCATTTGTTAGTGGATCTTTTTTCTTTTTAACTTCTTTTACTTTACGCATTTTCGGAGCATCAATAAAACGAATGTCTTGAATGCCCATTTTTTCATTACTTGGATCTACAACTAAGTGATGATAAATTTTACCGTCGACATACCATCTACGAAAAATGTCATGACCATCTTCAGAAAAATTTAACATTCTTAAAATATTTTCGAATTCTTCTGATATTTGTTTTTTAATATTTTCACTGGCTTCAATTTCATCTAATTCTATAGAAACACCAGGACTATCATCATCAATAACAATAGCTTCATTTACAATATCTTCAATAGCAGCATCACATTCTGGATGTATAGCTACACCTCGATATTTCATTACTAATTGATAATTGTCTTTAGATCCACTTCCATCAATATCTACATATTGACCGAAATGACCAGCGCCCGATGCAGTTACATAACCTGCGCCGTCATCGTCTTTTGCTGTGACAATAGATTTTAACTTTTCATCTTTGTCTTTTGATCCAGCTCTTTTTATTTCAAAACCAAAAAGCTTAACTGAATTATCATCTGCCATAATTAATCCTTTAAATATGTTAGTGAGGGGGGAAAGTATTTCCCCCTACACCATTTCAATTAGTACTATTTATTACTCAATTAAGAAGTAACTTTTTGACCACTACCAGCACCTGTGAAACTTTCCCAGTATTGAATCATGAAACTCACGCCGAATTCTTCTACAGTATCGTTGCTACCGTATGCAAGCGCGATTTCAGAAACATTTGTTGGAAAACAACCTCTAAATATGTAAGTATATAGAGTTGATTCGTTTTTATCAAGTTGCTCAACAGTTAAATCAGCTTGATAATCTAATGGTGAAGTAACACCAGTATTTGATTGGTGAGCATTCATTGCATTCATCCAAATTTCCATACTTTTTCTTACTTCAAAATTAGTATCGTTAATGATATTTACTGACCAAGGTTCAAATGTTCTATCGCCAGCCATGTATAACATTCTGCCGCGGTATGGAACAGTAACTGGATTAATAGTAGATGCTGGTAAATTACCGGCATTACACATAAATGATGTTAGTTCAACATCACCAGTCATGATTCTTGGATAAGCAAGCGTGATTTTAAACAGATTGGGACGTGCGCCGCCACCTGCTAATTTAGCTTTAAATTGGTCTACACCTAAAATTGCCATTTTATTCTCCTATCCCTTTATGTAGCCTGACCAACAACTTCTTCAAACGAAACACCGGTGCGAACTGCAACGAAGTTAAGAGTGATGAAGTTAATCGACCGTGCTGGTTTAATAAAGAGACTTGCTACAAATTGATTTGTATCGATAATCTCAGGGCCATTATTAGTTTCGTCAGCAACTAGCCTGAAATCAGTAATACCTCTTCGACCTTTTATATCTCTCAATAATGGTTCAATGATATTTACAAATTCTGCTCTTGTAAATTCGTCATTGAATTCGAATAGAATATTTTTAGCAGCTTCTGCAATGGCTCTTTCGATAACCAAGAAGAGTCTACGAACGTTAATTCTATCAAATGCTGATGGTCTATCTAAGTGTGTTTTATCACCAAATAATAGAATACCGTTTCCTGGCATATTAGTTATTGGATTAATGCCATTTCTATAAAGCTGATCTCTTTGAGATTTATTAGGATTATACGTTAAACCAGTTACGCCAAAATATTGTCCTCTTCGTGTACCAGCAGGTGATACCCAAGGAGCAAAATTATTATCAGTAGCTGCACATAAACCAGCTGTTGAAGATGCTGCAGGAATGTGAATATACTTATCATTGTATTTGTCATACACTTTTAAGAAATTATTATCTACGCTAAGATATGAACTTCTTGTTAAGTTTTTAAGACCAGTTAAGATAGATGCATTTGCTGTTGCTGGACTATTAACAACTCCGGTTCTATGTGGTGAAGCAAAAACCATACAGTCTTTTCTAGTTTGAGCAGCAATTGATGTTAAATGATTAACCAGTGTAACGTGATCAGTTGAACCATTTAAACTCGGCGCAATTATAAAATCAATTAAATATTGAGCTGGATCGTTAATTAGATCAAAGCATAACTGTAAATCTCCAACTTCCATAGGATCACTATTTTCACCAGTAGTTAGTGTAACAGCAACTGGCGCGCCTAGTTTCATATCACTTGTTGTTGTTGCTGCAGCACCAGCACCAGATCCCATACCGGTTGGAAATGTAACCATTCGAATATATTGCGATCTCGTGTTAATAGCATCCACTATATAATTGTTAGTACCATCTGCATTCTGAGCGCCGAGAGCCTGTGAAATATAAGGATATGTTTCTAAAACTGACATTTTAGTTCCAGAAAGTAAACCAGTAGTATCTATAACTGCGACATGAACTTCATCATTTATCCCGCCGATATTTGCGGTATGAGCTGATGTTCCTGGACCAGTGTCAAAGTTATTTTTGTATGCCCAGGCATCAAAGTCGGTGTGATACGCAGCATTAGTTGGATCAGCGTGGTTTGATCCAACTATTTCTACTTTTATTGAATTTCCTAAATCACCGGGATATCTCGCGATGAAAGTGTGACCTACTGCTGTAGCCGCAGATATTTGTCCTTCAAAATCTGCATCGTTATCTACTGTAATATCATCTCTTGAACCACCACTTTGAAAAGCATTGACTCCTGTATTTGAATCCATACCTCGGATGACGTATAGGTCGCTTGAATACCTCAGATAATATGAGGCGCTGTGAAAGTCTACTGAAGTAGTATCACTTGGAGTTCCAAATGTAGCTACTAAAGTGCCTTCGTTATTTACGAGAATCGGTTCGTTTACAGGACCCCAACGAAAATCGCCTACCATGACACCTGTAGAAGTAGGTACATTGGGCACGCCATTTGTTAAGTCAATTTCTCTTGTAACTACTGCCGGAGACTCTGATGGTGCATATATTGCCATGTCGTTTCCTTTTTCCAATCTAATTGAATTATAAGTTTCATAATACGGTTTGACACTTCATAAATGTCTATCAACTAGTTATATTTATATACATTTGATTTTAAAGACTTGTACCATCCCAGTCTTGTACTACCCAATTTTGATCAGGAGCATCTTCGACTTGCCAAGGGCTTGCTGCTAATGCAGGTGCTGTATTATCCAATCCATCATCAACAAAGCCCCAATCTAGCACATCATTTTCAATCTCTAACATTCTTTGCTGAAACATTAAATCCCGTATGCTAATATCAGTCATTTCACCAAATGCCGATGTTCCTGCAAAATATCCAAACATAATCAAATTCATAACAATATCATCATGATTCCCATCTGATGCTTCGTATGATGAGCCTCTTGCAGTAAATGTAGAAATTTCTATGATTGTATCTTCATCTACAATTTCAAGTTTATTATTTTCTAGTAAATCTTTAAATGAAGAACATCCAATTCGTTTTACTTTACGAGTCATAAGAATACCAAGCGCATCAGATTTAACAACCGATTCAACAAACATATTTTCATATTCTAAATCGTGATAAAGTCCATTGCATACTACCATTCCAGCATCGTTTGATTCTATTACGACCATCGCTTGATTGTACGAATTTGCATATTTATAAATAATGTTAGGGAAGAGTAAGGGCGAAATAAGGTTATTGCGATACACAGCAACCTGCTTAAATGGCTCCGCGCTAATATCGATTACACTAAATGTGGAATAGTCCTGACCTCTTCCCTTCGCAACGTCAACCATCATCACGTAATTATGATCTTTAACTGGATCGGTATAAACTTTTACGCTATCGTTTGTAATTCTTATAGGTTCATGTCTTCTTAATTCTAGTAAAGTGTTTGCATTAATAAGTGTATCACCAGTTCCAAAGAACGTATTACCAAATTCTTGATCAAATTGTATAGGCGACGTATTTGCTACTGTAGCTTTTTTCCATTCTTCGTCTCTTCCTGGAACGTCCCACCAGTCGACTCGAAATGGAATAAATTCATTTGTTTTTTGTATCGCACCTTCCCAGATTTTATGAAACACATTACCTAAACCATTTGCAGTAGATGTAATAATAACTTTTGTATCTTTACCAGATGACACAACTGGATAAGTTGAGGTATAAAACTCAGAAGCTCTTTCAACAAATGCAAACTCATCAAGATAAAGAAGATTAACAGACATACCGCGAATAGATGATCCAGATGTTGCAGCAGCAACAATCCTTGAATTATTACTAAATTCAATAGATCCTTTGTTGAGAGCTTTACACCCAGGCTGTAAAAAGAATGGTAAGTTCTCAAGCATTAGAGTTACTCTTCCAAGCATCTCACGGGCAGTCGCTCCTTTATTTGCCATAACAGCAATAACTTTTTCACTATTAAAAAGCGCAAACCAAAGTAGATACGCCACTGATGAAATAGATTTACCAGATTGCCGGCATGCTAAAACAATATTGAATCTGTGTGTATTAAACTGATTAAACATTTTTTCTTGATATGGGTATAGATCAAATGGAACTAAACCTTTATCAAGGTGAATTACTTTACAATATTTTCTCGCAAAGTATGCAGGATCTTGCATACATTTAGCATATTCTTTAACTTCATCATTTGTCCAATTAGTAACAACACCATCACGTTTAACATTTGGATTGCCTAAATAAGAATCATTCTTTTCCATCATCTAATCTATCTGTAATATCAATTACGTTATCATCTTTAACAGGGTTATTCATATCTTGTAACATTCTCTGCAAATCTACGGTAGATCCTACAAATAAATTATTTGTTGTACCTTCTGGCGCTGTTACCTGAAGTACGTCTTTTTGATCATATGATTTCTTCTTCTTATGTAAATCCATAAGGCGGTCATTTACATCTGAAACATTTTTAATCATACCAGACACAACTTCAAAGGCTCTTGGATGCTCAAGTGCTCGAGCTACTTCAATCATATCTTCAAGCGCGGTCTGGCCTTTTTCGATTAAATCGTAGTAAGTTCTGCGAGAATAATCAAAATCATCTTCTGGTAAATTGTCTGATTTTTTCCAATCACTCATTTATCTAACTCTTTTTGTTCCGCTTAACGAAGAAGCGGGTCCTGAAGGACTCGATGTAGAAGCTCTTTGCTCAATATCACGCATTGCTTTTGCCTGAGGTGATATTGTAACTCTATCAGGCAGTATCTCACGTGTTTTCTTTGTCTTATTTGGATTATGATTGGGACCATGCGGACCCATCAAAGCGCCTTTCATTGCTCCAACAAACGATTCAGTATTCATATCAATATCTTCTTTTTTAATATGTTTCTTATGTTTCTTTTTATGATGAATAACTTTTTTTGCTAATTTATTACCAGCAAACCCGCCTACTGCATTACCAACATATCCTCCTAAAGTTGAGCCTACTGCTTTTCCAGCCTTATAAGCAGGATCGAATTCTTTAGTGGTAATATACCTAGTTGGACTCATAGATCTAGCTAAGTGCCCTCCGATTTTACCGCCAACATATGATCCAGCAGCACCACCGCCATATGAACCACCAGCTGCTGTTGCAGCCCGGGCTGCAAAATTAGCTACTTTACCTTCATCTAATGCCGTAGCATATCCTTTAAATGTTAACATTTTATTTTCCTTTACCTAAAGCAGCACGTTGTCTATTCACTATGTTTAATATATCTTGCTTATGTTTAGCTGCATTTGGATGATTTGCAGGTATCGATGTTGCTTTACCATCAACTCCCATAAGAAATGACCCTCCTTTTTTAGAAGTCATTGGATCTCCGGGCTTTGGTGAAGTTACGGGTTTGGCCGCTGATTTGTTATTTTGCGCTAATCTTTTAGCTTTCCATCTGTTAATCGCATTTGGTGATGCATTAATTTTTGGAAAACTGTTTGAAGTTTGAGGTTGAGTAGCTGCAGGAGTTTGAGGTTGAGTAGCTGCAGGAGTTTGAGGTTGAGTAGCTGCAGGATTACCGCCTGTTGTATTATTCCAACCAGGATGTTGTCCTGTTCTAGTATTAGATGGAGGAGTTGGAGGGGTCGGAGGAGTTTGGCTGCTTCCAGTATTTTTAGTAGCTTTGCCTGCTTTTCTTTTCTTTAAAAGAGCTTTCAAGCCTTTTTTAGCATATGCATAAGGTGAAGATACTACATCACCTATTTTCGCGCCTATGTCACCACCCAAACCACCGCCAGCAATTGCCCCAGCTCCAAAACCAATAGCATTTCCAATTCCAGGAGCTATGGCGCCTCCAGCAAGACCACCACCAATTCCGCCAGCAAGCCCGCCTGCTGCCATACCTAAACCTCTACCAATTGCTTTACCAACAGGTCCTTCATTTAATTTATTAGTTTTTAGTTCTTCTCTTAATTGAAAATATGTTTTCATTGTGATGAATCTCCGTAATATTCAGTAACGGTAGTAAAACCGAAATCACTAAACGGTGTTGCGTTAGCTGGGTTAGGTGTTGTAATTTGTTTAACATATAATCCATCAGAATCTGCTCCAGATGTTAGCAATGAAGCTTTATCTATATGAATATTAGCAGTTGTTGATCTAATAACTTTAGATCTTCTAATAGGTCCATGAAAATTAACTCTCATTCCAAAATCTAGTGTATAAATTATAGTTCTTCTTTGTTCTAATGATCCTTCAAAATCGTCTTGAAAATTAACGGATTGAAGAGTAATAGGAACATCTTCCTTTATAGTATCAAAACCAACTAAAGGCTTAAGTGTCAAAGTATATTGTGGATTGAAATATGGTAGAATTTGTTCTACAATTTGTAAGGCATCATCTTGCAATTTAGCATAAATGTTCAATGAGAAAAATATAGTATAAGGAGCTGGAGAATAAATTTTATTTGATTCTGTAGAACTGGTACTATACGCCTGAATATAATTATTATTCTTTGGAAGAATTCTTTCAGGATCATATGCTAATGAAGTTATTTCAAAAGACATTCTTGGTAACTTTAACGCTACTTTAGTGTCATCAATTAGCGAAGGATTTTCTCTAATTCTTTCTAAGTATTTGTCTTTAGGAGCATATGCTAATGGAACTTTTGTTTGATTAAGTACTGCACCATTCGATGCAGTTCGTTGAACATGAATATCATTAAATATTGTTCCAAATGTAGCTACTGATTTTCTAATTCGTTCGTGATAAAAATATTGAAACATTATGTATCCTCTGCATCGCCAAATGGGTTACCTTCAGAGAAATCTAAGAAGTCTATGAAATTTGCATTATTATTAGCATCAAATATATCATTTTGTGCTGAAAGATATCCAACATCTTCATTAACCGAAAGAATAGTTCGTGTTCTTGGATATAGATATGTGTTTGAATCTACATTTCTTCCATAGAATACATTTAGTGGGAATACAAACTGATCAGATGGTCTGTCATTAACAATTGTTTTACCAACCGTAAATCCTATTAATCCGCCTGACAATGAATCCAGCGCGCTGTCTGTACTGATATGTGCAAGCGTGAGAGTTCTTGTTTGAGGACTGTATTCAACAACTTCTCCAACAATGTGCGGATGTCTGCCAGTAATAGTTTTAAGAGATGAATCGATTTGATAGATATTTTCTCCTACCCAGAAATCAACTCCGCCTTCTAATTTATCGCTATCACCACGTAGATCACCGTTTTGATTTCTAGCTGAATCAAGACCAATAATTGTATTTGCTGCATCATTTTCAATACCATCAATTGTTTCAATTCCAGTATCAAGATCTTCACCGCTATATACGAACAGCTCACAACGTAAATTATATGTTGGAACATTATTTAGCTGATAAAATGGCTGCTCATGTTCGACATGCATAATTTCAAACATTGAATTAGAAAGAGGAAGATATAATACATCACCTTCTCTTGGTCTATCACCAGTAATTGTATTTGAGTTTTGCTCAACAGTATGACGCCATCTTCTTCGTGATACTACGAAATTAGCTGCGTCTCGAATTTCAACACCAAACTTTGTAAAGAGATCTCCTTCTCCATCAAAGCCTTGTTGATTTTCAATATACATTTCAATTTTATAAGCAGTTGAGAAACGAGAAGGTACATCTTCACCTAATATCTTATCTTCGTTAACAATTTCTCTTGGCATATAATAAACGTCTTGACCATAGATCTTTAACGATTCTATGATTATGTCTTCGTATAAATTTTGTTCATTTGCCGGTTTATCAGCAAAAAATAGATTCTTTGCCATAAATTATCCTACATAAAAATCAATTGGTAATTCAAACTCGAGTCTTAGTTTTTCTTCAGCGGCTTGTATTTCGGCATTAGCATCATCAAATATCTGTCTACCATTTAGCATCACTCCACCCGGAAGAGTCATACCCTCAAATTTCATAAGGTTTGAACCCCATTGTCTTTTAATAAGAGATGCTGCATATGATTTTAACCATAAATCATTGTAAATTGATTTAGTTCCAGATGTTGAAGATGGATCTACAAGCGCATAACATTCAGCTACAAGATAATCACCTGCCACAATATCTTTATCTGAAAAGTCACCAAATATTTGTAATCTATTTTGTCTACGCTGATAAGATACCTGGGGAGTGCCATTTAGCGTCATATTAATAAGATCAAGATATTGTTTCATCTGTACGAAATAGTCTAAACCACCAGTAAAATTATTTAAATTAACCATATCATTAAGCATCATTTGGTACTTAATGTCAAACATTCCTGCACTGCTTGATGAACCAACTCGAATAGGAAATAAATGAGTTACGAAAATAATATTATTTGCAACAGGAATCCACTTATTTGTAACATCTGTTTCTGTAACTAAATGTTTAAAATAAGTTTTGACCGTAGCATCTGAGTGATATTCTTGATATATTTCTAGCGCTTCATCGATTCTATCGTCGATTTGTTCGTCCGCAACATTAATATCAATTACAGGAGAACCTAATTTACGTAAACAATATTCCTCTAATTCAGTTCGTGTGGTTACTATAGCCATATTGACATCCTATTTAAATAGTCTTTGTACTATTTATATAGTTTTTTATCTCAACATATTATTAAATCATCCATCAGACCATGATTGAGCGGCAGCGCCTGTTGGTGCAGCGCCACCACCACCTGAAGGTGGACCATATAATAAAATATTCGAAACTTTAAAAGCCTTATTATCATTTGGATTACTATACACTTGCACCGCTGTCCCTAGATCATTTATTGCAATACCTATTCCTTCAGTATTATGTGTAGGTTCAGTATAAACATGAGTTAATATTGCTGCCATTTTACTCTATCCTGCATCTATGCATATGGAACATTATCTTCTGGAAATGCGTAACATGCCCTGTTCTCTGCGCTAGATTGATATGCGTTACCTGTCATATGACCTTTCATTATTCTATATCTAGTAGAACCTTCTAATATAACATTGCCATCATTAGCACAATCATCTGTTGTTCTATAAAAATTCATAAGTCTACCACGCCTTGGATTTTTATATAAATCTGCTGCGGCAGTACCATCAGGATGTGATAATCTATGTTGACCAATAAAAGTTAGAGGAGTCAACATATGCGCTGGAGTATCTGACCCAGCAATGGCAAAACTATCTTGTCTAATGTTTGGTTGAGGATTAAATGTTGAATATTGCATATCTGTTGTATGAGCCAAACCACCATGATCATACCCATTAGCAGCATTAGTAATACCAGTTCTTACTACACCAGTCGCATCTATATATCTAGGTTGTGTAACTCCAAACCAAGCATAATTTGACCCCGCCGCCGGATGCTGAGGATTGCTCATAACATTCATAGTTGCAGCATGAGTATATACACTAGGACAATATGTATTATCTATACCATATGCCCAAAGGTCTATTGTAGGATTATATTCAATATCATTAAGAACCATCCAACCATGATCTGTAGTAGTTGGCGTATTGTCTGCGCCACCCCCGCCAGTTATTATTTTAATAGCAAAAGTAGTATCATTTGCGATTATATGAACTGAATCGAGCACTTGTCCGTAGTCCGCACCAACGGGCGGAACAGCATTCATATAAGCAGTGGTACTTCCCCCAATACCAGTACTGACATTAGTATTAGGAGATATGTTTGATCCATTTCTATCATATATGTGTATTCTCCAACCATCTGAACTACTGATCCTTAGTACTACTTTTAATTGTGGATCTCCAGTAAATTGTGAGTGTGCGTAATGCTTTTTATAAAATGATAGTTCTCCACCAGTTGATTGGTTGGCTACTGAGACTGAGCTATAGATGCCACTCGTAGGGTATGTACCCGCTACTGTTCCTGCAGAACCATTAAACCCCAGTGAGCCACTGGCGTCTGATTGGGTTGTCCAATTTGTTCCCTGTAAAAAATCTTGTATACTTTTTGTCATGTAGTGAACATCATAGCTATTGTTTGTAGTGGTGTTCCTTGGTGTAAATTTTGCATATGCCATTATGTTATTCTCCTGTCCATTCTGTCCATACATTATCTTCATCTTTTAATGAATTTACTCCGACAGTAACAATTTCTAATGGAGAGCGTAAAGACATTATCAATTGTGTATCGTGATTTATGTCATCGACAATATAATCACTATGCATATGTGCGCTATTGAATGGTGAATTTTCTTTATATTTGTAAACTTTAAAATCAGTAATATAGTTTTCATCAGCAGAATCTTCAATAAGACCATGCCTTTGTCTAACTGCTAATTTTTGTGCATCAGTCAATGCCATTTTGTTGTCCTCTTATGAATATGTAAACGTAACAGTAAGATCAGATCCTGCTGTAGTGCTACCAATTTGTGTTATATCTACTGTTAGATAATCATCTTCTGCTAATGTTATACTTGGTGAACTATTTATAATTTTTGTTCCACCATCTGCAATTACTAAAGTTGCACCTGATGAGCCATTCTTATTTACAGTTATATTAATTGCTGCTCCTGCTGGCGCGGTATTTACTCTTGCTACAATTCTACTTATAGTCACTGCTTTTGGAGCATACCATCTTTTAGTTCCAGTTGTAACTGTCAATGCACCGGTTTGAACTAGATTTGTAAAATCTGAAGGTGAAGCGGTTGCTATCTGCCAGCCTGTGCCAGTTTTAAAGATATGTAAGTTACTAGTATCTTCTGCAAAAGCTAAGTCACCATTGACATTGCCTATCGCTGGAAGATACGTAGCATCTGCAAAAATGCTCACTGATGCAACTAACGAAGTTCCATCCGGAGCAATTAACGTTGCAGTACCAGCAACTTCCTTAATTTTATTTTTAAATGAAGGCGTATTTTCTACATAAGTTGCCATATCTTGAGGAACAAATTTACTATTTGTTGCATCATATACAATACACATTTGATTAACTAAAGAAGGAATAGGTCTTAATTCAATCGCGTTAGAGTGATTTTCTTGATCATGCTGACCGTAAATTACATAGTTGCCATTTTCATTGGTTTCTACTGCTAAATCTTTTATGACAATTGTTCCACGCATTGAAGAGTGAATTCCACACTGATAATATAAAGTATCGGGCGCATTAGCAGGTACAGTAAATACTAATGTTCCGGTTTGATTTCTTGAACCAGTTACACCAGTTGTATATTCTCCGACATAAGATCCAGAAACATAATTTGTTCCATTATCTGTTGTCAAGTAAAAAGGATGGCCAGTTGCAGTCAAATTAAATGTATAGGTACCGCCTCTGCGCAGCGGGCCTATTTCTGGATTATCTCCTGATCGTGTTCCGCTAAATGTATATACACCAGAACCAGAAGCTACAGTGTATGCCACTGTTGGAGCAGTTAAAGTTGGTGGTGTAATACTTGATGGCACTGTAAACGCTAATCTTTGTACTGAAGTAGACGCACCGCCATTAATACTTGCATGTGTATGATTCACTGTCGTAGTTGTTGGCCAACTTACTAAATTTTGATCGCCCGCTCCGTCAATCCACTTTAATTTAAAATCATGGCTTTGTGTCATACTTCCATATTGAGTATTCGCAAAGTTATTAATCTGATATGTACCTTGCATATAAAGAGGAACATTTGTTTGTACTTCATTTGTGATAGATGTTCTTGCATAGGGAAGAGAACTTGTTAACCATGTCCATATCCAAGCCGTGCCATGTCCAGCTGTTGGATCAGCTACTTGAATTTCTAATACTTCTGGCGCAATAGTTAAATCTACATTATCAAGTTGTTCAATTTGCTCAACTGCAGGTTTTGATGACTGTTCAACACCACCAACCGTAGATTTAGTTTCAAGTTTACCAGACGCAGATGCTTCTAATTTAATAGTATTCGCACCAGTACCAATACTAATTGCAGGTAAAGAGATTGATCCTCCGCTACCTGCTGAAATAGATCCACTATCTCCTAAAAATAATGTACTACCACTCAAATGAAGTGATTTCCATTTCTTTGTCGGTGACCCTAAATCATACGCAGAATCAGCATCTGGAATCCAAGATCCATGCGGCGTTAAATTAGCTAATGATCTACCTTTAGTTGACATATTTAAATTCCGTTGCTATGTTACTTAACTCTATTTATATACTTTTAACACTATAACTATTTTTGGTTTCAAACGTTTGGGCCGAACTTTGAGATGTTGATGAAGAACTAACTCTGCCAGTGATATTAAATTTATCTCCTCCAGGCCACCAAGATATTCCATGCGCTTCTGCGCCTGCAGGAGAAGCAACAGCATAAGAATTTGAATCAACTGTACTATTATGCAACAAATCATTATCTAAATTAATTTGAAAAATTCTATTTGTACCACTTACATTAAGTCTTCCATTTGAATCAGCAAAAGTCATTCCAGTAATATTAGCTATAGGAATCCCAATAGACGATGAATCTAAGATATAGTTCCAACTACTATCTTTAGACATTCCATCTAAACCAGAATCATAACTATACGTGTATTTCTGAATAATATCATCGCCTCCAATATAAAACTTGGCATTAATACTGTCAGTCCAATCTATTGCTAAACCTGCAGGATTAATATTGCTATCAAGAGTTATAATTTTTTGAGTATATTCTATTACAGCTGTTGCAGGATCATTTAGAGTATTCATTTTCCATTGTGAAATAGTACCGGTCTCGTCATGAACGTATAATTTATCTTCAAAAGTATTTACACTTGCTATATTATTACTACTTGTCATACCTGGATTTGAATCAGATTTTATTAAATTTGATACTAAATCATATGAATTTAATTCAATTGTATGAATATATTCATTGCCAGAAACAAACATTTTGTTTGAATCTACGATATTAATACTGTGAAAAGTATCTAAATCGTTACCGAGTCTAGAATTAACTGAGTCTAAAGTATTTAATAATATTCTTAAATCGTAACCTCCAGCATTAAATTCTTTACTAACTGAAGCAATAGGAGTAGTCAAATTGTATATACTATATTCGCTATCTGCAATCGGCGCAGGTATATTATATTGATATATTTCATTATCTTTTTTATTTAAAACATAAAACTTAGAATCATCTGGACTAAATCTTATACTTTCAGGCCCATGTGGTAATCTAGTACTAGAATAATTTTGGCTTGGCTCTTCTAAAAGTACACCTCCTGTCTTTGTCCCGATTGTATGCATTCCATCAGGAAACCCAGTACGAGTTGGTCCAATATATGGTCCAGTAGAACCGCTTGTCCACAAATTAGTACCATACTTATTTTCAGGATCGTCTCTTGAAGAAGGATCCCACGGTATAGATAAACGATATTCAACAAATCTTCCGTGAGTAGCTGCTATTGTATGGCCAACAATCATTCTAGTACCAGAAGAGTTAAAACATATCGATTGCGCTAAACCGTAATGATGATATCTTTCATAAGGTGAATATCGAACAACAAATTGAAACTGGCCGTACAGATACGTTAACTGATTGGTATATCGGGTCCAATAATATGAACCGCTTCTATAAGTGTTGTAGACGCTATAATAACTCGATATCGATCTTTCGTATATTATTTGATAATGTTCAACATTAGTTGTTATTCCAGTATCTGCTGAATCGACAGATAATGTATATATTTCACCTGAATCACTCATTGACCATCGTTTAATAACTCCACCATTTATAGCTTGACTATATTGATTGTACCAACCACCTGTCTGTACACTAATAGATGGCTTGTCAAGAGTATAATAATATTTTCCGTCTGGACTTAAAAAATTATCAGCTTGGTTATTAAGCTCAGAAAAATTACTTTTAAAATTATCTTTTCTATATGCGGTGTGTAAATCATACGCAGTAGTTAACCAATATTCTGCTATTTGATTTTTAGTTTTATCAATTACAAATAATTTTAAACCAGTAAGTTCGAATTTAAAGGCTGATGCATCAGATGCTCTCCAAGTATCATTATATAAATTTAATTTTTTTTCTGTCTCGTGGTCGATAGTAGATATATCGTATGGTATAGTTAGTTCGTATGACAAGACTTGGTTTTGTCTTCTATCTAAGAAAAATACCATACTTCCATTTAAATTAAATTGTAAATCAGTATGCTGTTCAGTAGTAGACTTTGTTGTTTTTTCTGCTAAATATTGAATTAGTGGTACTGTGAAAGTGCTCATGCTTAATAGTACATCGTCGTTATAACTAGAAAGTTCTGCTGTTTCCCAATTATAAAAATAGTCTAATTTAAGCGAATTTATAAAATTATCATTGTAACCTAAAGAATCTATAGTAAAACCGGAATCAACAATTCCAGTTGAATTAATTAGTTTAAACTTTGGACATGAATCTACTCCAGTAGGATTTACAGTTCCTTCAAATGAAATAATTGCAGTCAACGATTCGTCTCCAGCTTGTTTTCTTGGAACAAACGAAAACTCTGGGCTATTACCAGTAATAGCTACGATAGGAGAACTAGAAGAAGAAACCCAGTTAATGGCATTACCATCGCTATCAGTTGCTGTCAATTGTAATTGCGCGACAATAGCATTTTGTAATGGATTAAAAATAGAATCATAACTAGATTGTAACCCAAGTATAGTATTATAAGATGAATCTATTTTTTCATTAACCAACCCAACAGTAACCCAAGTATTAGTTATTTTACTAAATTGATAAATTTTGTTATTGCCTCTAACATAAACTCTTCCTGCATTATTTTTTATATAAGTTAGATCGGTCATATTGTTAAGCCTCCAACACTGTCTATAATATTAAATAATAACCCACCTTCTTGATAAGAATCGAATGAACTTATACCATCTGTTGCAAATCCTCCTTGAGGAACTCGAGTTAATGTAGCAAATTTTAAAATATGATCAGTAGACATATTAGTAATATTAAAATTATTTCTATCATAAATAAAATCTAATTTAACTGGCAATTGAGATTTATTTGGTATCTTATCAATATAAATCACTGGATTACTGTCAGTATATCTATTTTTGCCAGTTATACTTCCAAATACTATTGACGGTCTTGCCTCAAAAGAATCTTCGGGACTGTGATAATCGTTAAAATAAAAATTAGTATGACTGTATTGGCTATCTCTAGTAGTTTCTACAATCGGTTCAAATAGCTGTGAAATTGACACTTGCCAATCTATCCAATTATTATCATTATCTTTATTAAACATAGACATTTTTACTTGCAATCCCGGAGTATATCCAATATCTCCGGATTCTTTTAAATCTTCCCAAAATGGAAAATCACTATCTGGCCTTAAAATCACAATTTCATCATGAGTATTTTGAGTTACTATTCCACTTGCATTTAAATCTACATTTTCAGTATTGATTATGCTCTTAGTAAACCATCCTATCGATGATACATCAGTAGTTGAAAACGGAGTAAAATTATCAATTGAAACACTATCACCAGTAAACCCACCATTTAAGTTTAAAGTGCTTGCAACATTATTTAAAATTCTGCTTCCAGCTTGTGTTGTTGGTAATATGCCACTGCTCTGGTTAGAAAGTAAAACTGTATTTCCAACTGCTGTAGTTTGATCTGTTGTAAATGGCTCGAAGCTATCAGCAAATTGTAATCCAGTTTGAATTCTAAAATCTTTTAAATATCCGTTATATGATTTGAGTTGATTTGCGGTTTGCGGGTCTTTTAAACTACCAAAAGTTCTACCTTTTACTTGGTTACCAGCACCAATATACAATTTAGCATCTCTTATAGAAAGGTGTTTTGTATATATCGGTCCAAATGCACTATCGAATTGACTACCGTCTCTCCATATTCTTATCTTATCTGAATCTACTGTAATTGCATTATGAATCCATTTAGGATTTTTATTCATAGAAATAGAGCTAGAATCTTGAGCCCGATATGTTGCCATTTCACGTTGATCAACTGAATAGTTATAATTTGCATTTCTTGATACTACAATTTGACCTAATGTATCAAGAGAAAGAAGAGTTCCACCTTTAAATTCTCCGCCTCCTTGAGCTTCAAAACCACCCATTATTTTAAGTGAAGAATCTATCGAAGCATATCCAGATAAATCGTTATTCCAACTATTTAAATGATAGGTTGAATAGCTATCGTTTGGCAATCCAAAATGCTGATGTAAATTAGGTGGATGACTATATGAATAAATTATATATGAATCGGCTTGATTATGAAAATTGTTTCCTGAATTAACTATATTCCATCCACCAGATCTCTGCGAATCGACGCCTGCTCCAAAATCTGCAATTCTATTATCAGCTATATCGTCATACAGATGAAAATCTTTCATATATCCTTTAAACTGAGAAGTTATAATATTTGAATTTTTAACACCACTAAAATCATTGTTATTCCACCATGGTTCTAACGATGTATGTCTATATGTATTGATAGATGTTCCATTTAGTATATCATCAGCAATCCCGCTAGCCTTTGAAAATATAGGATCGATAACTTGTATGTTAGATCTAAAATTAAGATTGCTTCCGCCTATAGTCGCTGAGGCTTCTTCTTCAGCGGTTATATAATTTGAAAATACACATTTATTAAATGTTGTTTTTGATCCTAAAATAGAAGTTGTTTGTGCAGTATTATCAAACATATATGCCCAAGTAAACCTAGCTACTCCTGATAAATCAAAAAGAACTTTATATGCGCTTGGGCCGGTTGATTGAAAAGATAATGCAGTATGACCAATTAGAGGATTATTAGAATTATTATCAAATTTCTTAAACGTTAAAAATGCTAATTCAGTATTTTCATTTTGATTAGGTCCAAATACAGGAGCAACAACATCACTTACTCCGCCTGTATAATTAATATGAACAAGTTTAATATCATTAGTATTTCCACAAATCATAATATTTTTTGTGCCAAAAGGTGTTTTAACAGAACTAACATGAGTTCCCATTGTAGTAGTGATACCCCACGCTCCGCCGTTCACTGCAGTTACTGAATAATTACCTGGTTCTAATAATAAACAATCTCCATTAGTCATGCCTGCTATAGTAGAGGTAATATCTCCGGGTGTTGAATAGCTTACAAGTGATCCACCTGTTTTTAAAATATATGCTCGAGCCTTATTAATTCCGTGTTCAGACCCTTCATATTTAGCTAATCTGCCTGCCCAACTTACATGAGAATTTTTGTATTCATCAGTTTCTCCTAAAACAGTTTTATTAACATCAGTTGTTATTGCAGGAGTATATGCTTCTTTATAATATAACAAATGACTAGATAAAGGCCATTCTCTACTGCCCGACCCATATGAATCTCTATTGAAATAATAATTTCTTACATTTTCTCCAGGTAAAATTGTTTGATCAATAAATGGATTTATATTATGAGGTTCTGTTGGGCCTGTGCTGGAATAATAAACGCCATCATTTAAAAACAAATCAGCGCTCAAAGAAGCTCGAGCATCATTTACTAACTTTACTGGATCGTACACCCAATCTTTTTTAATTAGCGCAACTTTCAGTTCGAGCTGTTGTTTTACTGTAGCATCTTCAAGCCATCCTCTATACGATCCTTCATAATCAGTCCCGGCTCCGTATGTCGCACCTAATTTTGTTAATGTCGTTGCAGCGACTGGATTAGTTAAAGGATCATTATTTATGCCTTCAGGGATAAATGTGCCAGAAAAAGTAATATGAGCATTAACATAGTTAATCAGTTTAAGATAATCCCACCTGTTATCAAATTGAAATCCAAGTTCAAGGCTAGTATCTGCTCCTATATTTGAAGTAAAATCGACACTTGAAACATATACACCATCTTTATATGTATGCATTTGACCAGATTGTTCATCAATAATATAACTAGGTATAGCGTACTGTAGACTTTTTGTAGAACTTATTGTTGGAAATTTATATGAATTAGGATAACCAATATGATCTAGAATTGTAGATCCAGCTCCGGCCATAATATTTTTAACATTAAAAGTATCTGCAGAAGTATTTGCGGTTAGCTGATGCACCATATTACTTGATGTTAAAAATGGCGTAATTTTTTCTAATCCAAACATACTTGCAGGTAAGACGTCGTCTAAATTACCGGCTGAACCCTGATGATGTATTTCAAAATATATTATTCTACCATTAAGGTTTAAATTTGAAATAGTTCCGCAATTAGACAATACTACATTATCGTTTAAACCACCATCACCGCTTAAAACAGAATATCCTTCTACTCTTTTTTCTCCTAATCTTAAAAACAAATTTCCTTCAGCATCTGTTCTAAATGGATCAGGACCAGGTGGCCCCCATGCCAATGTCTGAGGTGGGAATGTACTATAGATTCTTCTATCACCTTCGTGTTTTGTTCCCATATTTGGCTGGTTTTTCCAAACTTTAAATTCTGAAACACCGCCAGGACCGCCTGCCGCCCATCTTAATAAACCACTAATATTATCGGGTTTATGATTAGCAATTTGTATATCGTCTTTTCCATTTGGAAAATAGCTTTGATTTGATTGGTAATAGCTTGGTAAGTTACCAATCTTCTTAGTCATTAATGTGATTTCAGCAGGCTGTAATTTAACTGACATTCTTACTTCATGCCATCTATTTCCTCTTCGCCTCGGAGTACCGGTATCAGCTTCAAGTTGATTGAAAGGCATGGTCAAGCTGCATGCTAAATAGCCATTGCCAGCTGAAAGATGTAAGTCATTACCACTTACCTTTAATTCTAAAGCCTCATTACCACTTCCAACTTTAAATATAGTTTTATTATTAATTGGCGAACTGTCTAACCAAACGTATCCAGCAAATGTAGCATCGTTATATGTGTCAAAATTACTGGTAATAATATTTCTTTTACCAGTAAGATAGTTACTATTAATAACGTCATTTGTTCGATATAATCGATCTGAATCTGGATATAAGAAAGCTCCTTTTTTATATTCATAAGTATTAATCATATCATTAATAGTAAGATAACCCATTTTAGGTGCTGTTAAATCTATATCAGTAGTGACATTTTCCCAATTTAAATGTTTTCCTATTTGATAAGCACCCAATTCTGTACTATCATAATAGGACCAATCTAATCCTCTAATACGAATTCCATTGGTATGAACCATTGCTATATTGTCTAAACCGTCATCTATACTTTGGTAAGAAAAATTTGAAGTAGAATAACTGTGGTTATGATATCCTGAAATCGTGGCTTGAGCTTGAGGGTCATTTTTTCTATACCACCCACCCATAGATATATGAGTAGATTTTGATGAATCTAAAACATTAAGAGAAGATATAAGATATGATCCAGAATCAGTTCCATATGCAGATGCTCTTTCTTCTACAGTAGTTGTAGAAGACGTACTAGAAGGAGAAGAATATGTACCAGATGGATGTGAAATAGTTCCATGTTCAGGGTCCCCAAACAAATAAGAACTTCCTCCATAACCGCTTCTATATGGAGTTATTCCTCTTGCAATTTGTGGATTACCTCCGACATGTGCAATAGAAGATTGACTTGGAATTAAATTTACGGCTTGTGGAACACTTGAATCTTTTTCAACTATATCAAAGAAAATTTCTGCATCAGTATTAGTGTCTGATAAAGTATATTGTTGAAAGTCTATGCTAAATTTATCTTCGATAGCATTATCATATCCAGTATTTGGAAATTTAAAAGCGCTATCCATTGACAAGTGCGCGCCAAGAAAGTTACTTGATGTATGCCCAGCAAAAAATAAACTATTACTAATAGAAACATTTAAGTTTTTTTTAATTACGGTTGAGCCAGTTTCTTTTACAAATGCTTCTTCGTCTAAATCAACAGGATCACTTGTTGATGACAACTCGCTTATTAAGTTTTTTATATATTTGACCAACTAGACATTCCCTAATAGTATTTTTTACTATTTATATACTATGGCGCCATAAGACTATCAGATGGATATTGATTTTTATAGAACGCATGAACTAACCACATTTAATGTTGTCGTATCCTCATTTGCAGGACTATCTGGAAAGTTTAGTGCCATGTCTTATCTATCCTTTAATACGCCTCAAAGCCAGTTGGAACGGTGTAGCTTAGAGTTTGACCTGTTCCAGATACGAATTGTGCAGTGGCAGCACCATTACCAGTAGCAGAACCATAAATGAAGGTAAGTCCGGTGGTAAAATTGACTCCAGATATATCTATACCCGCTCCAGTGCCAGGCGCGCCGCCTGTGTTTGTGGAACTGTCCCAAGTACCATCAACCCCAAACCACACCCTTTCAGCGGTCGTGTCATATGCCCACATTAGAGTATGTAGATTGCCATCGTCTATAGTACTAAGATTTGAACTGACTCCTTGTGGGTAAAATCTAGGAGTATTTGCGTAAAACGAAGTCTGAACATTACCGGTAGTATTCCAACCCAATGTCCCAGCCTGTGCCATTGCTAAATCTCCTATACCAAACATTAGAACATTGCTAGGTGATACCAAAGAAGAAGTTATGTCTAACTCTATATAGTATTTTCCTAGTTTCAAACCTGTTGTCGGCACATAACCAACTCCAGCAGTTTCACTTGAACCAACTTTAGCAGATATGTCTAACGCACCTGTTGTTGAGTTTGCATTGATATCCATTCTTGACCCAGACCCAGCGGTGGAGACATTCATAGGAGTCGTAAATTCTAAAGTATATATTGTAGACCTAGAAGTACTATGTAAACCGTCAGTCGCTTTATATCTTAAAGTGAAACTTCCCGTATCTGAATCTGCGGTAGATGGAGTAATAGTAAAAGCGTTACTAGATTGAGAAATAGTTGCTTGCGATTGGTTTGATGGATTAGTATCATATGAATATTCAATAGGAAATCCTTCTGGGTCGCTGGCTACAACAGTTTGATTTGTTGCAGTTCCGTCTATAGCCAAACTAGCAGATGTTGGTGGTGCTGTTGTCCATTCTGGTACAATATTTGTATCTGTATAGATTCTATCCCATTCAGTACCGTCCCACATATAAACTGCCTGAAAATCTGTGTCAAAACCGAAATCTCCAGCAGTGTTTCCAGAACTAGGAAATGAAGCAAAATTTGGATATAAAGTTGTGCCGCCACCAACTCCTGGAGCCAGTGCAGCGCTAGATAGTTTCCTATCAGCGACTGGAGTTGAAGCTTCAGCTACTGATGCTAAAGCTCCAGATTTTCCAAATGCTTTTGAGATAAGAGATGCTCTCGATACCATTACTTTCGTCCTTTATTTCTCTGTGAATAACCAACCGTTAGCGGTGTTATAATATACTAATCCAAATGCTGCTCTATTAACATCAATTGTTAAATCAGAATCTCCTCCTTCAATTTTATGACCATTTCTTCCAATTGTAATAGCATTTGTAGCAGCTTGTCCTGTTCCATCAATAATTCTAACTTCATCTCCAAGCGTTGCTGTTGCTGGAAGATTAACGGTTTTAGCAGTACTTGTATCAACAATTAATCTTTGACCACCAGTTAATGTTAATGGTGTTGTAGTAACTTCTATCCAAGCATCAGGAGCAGTTGATGCTGGAGTTCTTGCTGCAATATATGCACTATCAACTAATCCAGCAAGCGCTGCAGCATCTACCGTAACATTTGAAGCTTTATTTTCAATTGCAGTAATTGTAATTTCATCAGATGTTGAAGCACCAGTTGTTAGCGTAATAGTATTGGTTGTTGGATTAGATGTAAAGTCATCTGAATCCATAAGTTTAATACCATTTTGGAATACATTAAAGTTACTCGAATCAATTCCTAATGTCTTTGAATTAGCATCTGTACCAGTAAATGATGTTTGACCGCTTGTAGCAATAAACTTAAAGGTATTCATAAATGTATCACCAACAACTATATGTGAAGTTGTAACAGTTTGTGATAAAGTATTAATTACAAGATCATCGCCTGAGTCAGCAGCAAATCCATTTAGAGTTAATGAATTTGCTGCAGCATTAACTGTATAATCTACACCAGATACTAATCGAATACCGTTATTAAATACTTGGTAATTAGCAGTATCAATTGCAAGAGCCTCACCATTAGCATCATTTCCAGAGAATACTGTTTGACCAGAATCTGCTACATAATAATAATTAGCAAAGTTAACAGCATTTGTAAATGTTCCACCAGAAGCTCGAGCTGCAACGTAAGCACTATCAATCATTCCTGTTACAGCAGCTGAGTCTGTACCTGCTGGTAACACGCCTGGAGCCCAATAACTATTTCCATTATCCCAAATTAATATCTGACCTTCAGTTGGCGCAGTTGTATGAACATCAGCTAATGAAGTAATTGAAGATGTATTGTCTAATTTTGTTCCAAGAGCTGTAGCTGTAGTAGTAGCATAATTTGCATCATCGCCAAGTGCTGCAGCTAATTCATTCAGAGTATTTAATGTAGCAGGAGCAGCATCTACAAGAGCAGCAACTGCTGAATCAACTGAAGTTGTGACTGCGGCTCCAAGAACTGCTCCAACTGATCCAGTTGTTAAAGTTTGTATAACTACATCGTCTGAATCAGCAGCACCTAGTAATAAAGTAATAGTATTAGTGGCAGAATCTGCGCTATAATCTTCAATTCTATTTAAACGAATACCGTTTATGAATACTTGATGATTATTAGCAGTTAAAGATAATGATTGTGAATTAAGATCATTACCAGTAAATGCAGTCTGACCAGCAGTTGCTCTGTATTTGTAATCTTTAAAGTTGGCTTGACCTGCAATAATATAATTGCCTGTTGATCCACTACTGATATTAGTTATGACTAAATCATCACCAGCATTTGCTCCAGTAGTAAGAACTACAGATGTTGTTCCAGATACAGTATAATCAATATCTTTAAGAAGATGAATACCGTTTAAGAATACCTGAATTCCAGTAGCAGTTACAGCTAAAGTATTGCCAGCAACATCAGAACCACTAAATGTGGTTTGATTAGAAGTAGCTGTAAATCTAAAGTTAGAATATTCAGATGTAACAACTCCGCCGCCGGTTACAGTTACTCTTGCACTTATATAATCACTATCAATTAAAGCTATAATAGTCGCGCTATCAGCAGAACCTCCTCCTGAAGCAGCTCCAGCAATCCATTTGCTTGTTGCTGTGTCATATACTAATGCTTGACCATTAGTTGGACTTGGAACATTTACATCTGCAAGAGCACCAAGCGTTGTGACACCAGCCGAAGATCTTGCAAGGATATAGTCACTATCAATTAACTGAAGAACTTCAGCAGAATCAAATGTCGATATGGTTTGACGAGCTTGAACATATGCTGAATCAATAAGTAATGATCTTGCTTGAACATATGCTGAATCAACCATTCCAATTACAGCAGAACTATCAATACCTTGTGGAACAACTCTTGCTTGAACATATGCTGAATCAATAAGAGTAACTGCTTTATCCGAATCTAATTTTGATCCAATAAGAGCAGTAATTGTAGTTGAGAAGTTTGCATCATTTCCAAGAGCTGTAGCAAACTCGTTAAGAGTATCCATTGCAGCAGGAGCGCCGTCAATCAGATTATTAATTGCTGTTGTAATGTCAGCGCCTGAAGCAAGATCTACCCAAGAACCAGCATGAGCAAAGTATGCTTTACCAGTTCCATGTACGTGAGCAAACATACCATGATAAGATGAAGCACTTGGGAGATCAGCTAAATTAGAATACACATTAGAATATAGGATTTTATTTGTTCCCATATCTAAATCTTTGCCAGTTACATTGCTATCAACTCTAGCATCTGTATAATAAAGATTTGAACCTTCGGACAATTCACCGGTATTTGCTCCACTTAAATTAAGTGCAGTAGCAACTCCAAGAGAATCAGTAGTAAGAAATACTCCACCACTATCTTTAAGTCTTAATCCACCAAGATGAATAGTTGAACCACTTATATACAAATCTTTCCATGCAGCAGTTGGGCTACCAAGATCATATAACTTATCTCCACCTGGAAGAATAGTATTGAATGTTACGTTAGTATTTTCTAATGGAATAGCAGTCCAAGATCCGCCTTTAGATATTCTTGCTTTATTATCACTTGTTGTCACTGCAGTCATACCAGGATATGTTACTGGATTAGGTAATGAACCAGCACTAGCACCTACAGATTTAAAGCTAATTTGATGTGGGCCAAAATCAACAGATCTACTGCCAATTCCTGTTATTAGATCAACATGAGCACTATCAACGATGCCTTTAACATAAGCAGAATCAGCTACAAATTTAATATAATCACTATCAGCAATTGATTTGACATAATCTGAATCTGCAATCGACTTAACATAATCGCTATCTGCTATGCCTTTAATATAATCGCTATCAGCAATCGACTTAACCCAGTCAGAATCTGCAATCGACTTAATATAATCACTATCAGCAATTGATTTGACATAATCTGAATCCGCTATGCCTTTAATATAATCACTATCAGCAATAAGTTTGATATAGTCACTATCAGCAATCGACTTAACATAATCGCTATCAGCAATAAGTTTGATATAGTCACTATCAGCTACAAATTTGATATAATCTGAATCTGCGATCGACTTAACATAATCGCTATCAGCAATCGACTTAACATAATCGCTATCAGCAATAGACGTAATATAATCTGAATCAATAATAAATTTAAAATGAGCAGAATCGAGTTTACCTGCAGCTGTTAAATCTTCTTTTTGGACTCTAATATTAACAAAACTGGAATCTAATACCGATGTAAAAATATCTTGACCATCAATATAATATGACATGCCTGCTGCAACATTAATACCGTCTTTTAATCCACCACCAACAATATCTGTACCAACATTGATCGCATATAAACTACCAGGAGAATTATGATCAATACCAATACCAGATCTGCTACCGGTTGCAGCTGGTAGATATACTGTACCACCAAAAGTTTGTACTAATGGAGATTCAGTTTCTAATTTAACAAAACTACCATTTGGTTGCTTTATTTTAATATCGCCATCTACTTGAAGATCTCCATCAACAATATTGACAATACCTTTAATATTCATGGTATATGCAGGATCGTAGTTAGTACGTACACCCATTCTAAATAAGTTAGATGGTTCTGACGCTTTCTGTGAAACATTTTTCTGGAAAGCATAATTTGATGTTTCAGTTGCAATTAAAGCTATTGCTTCAGCAGAATCTAAGAATCTATCGGCATCAACTAAAGCATTAATATAATTTGCATTAATTACACCCTGATATGTTTCAAATTGATTAAATCCATAATTTTGTTGTCTTGCAAAAATATAATCAGAATCAAAGAAATGTGTTGCAGAATCAGGACTTATAAAGAATTGAGCAACCTGATGAGTAAGATAAACTTGATTGCCTTGATTTGAATCAAGAATCCTATCACCTTGCCAATATAGTGACTGTACATTAAGACTACCATTAACATCTAAATTATATCCAGGTGTAGCTGTGTTGATACCAACTCTTGGAGCAGTCGTGTGAAGATAACCAGATCCAGCTGTGTTATAAAAATACTGAGATGCTGGCATACTTGTGCGATAATGCGCTGTATTAATATGTGATTGAACATAAGTAGCATTAGCATTTGCTCTAATCCATGCTTGGTTAGCAACGTCTTGTTGAATATATTGATATAATGGTTTAGTGTTAATAGCAATATTACTTGTAAAGTTTGCTAAATCTTGAACATCTAATCCGTATGTTGCTCCAGCAGCTACTTTACCAATTGCTACTGCACCGCCCATAATAGACATCGTGTTATTAGCAGTTACAGTAGTAATATTTTGATCTAACCCAATTCCAATAGAATATTCACCAGTGACTTGAATTTTTGTACCAATCGCGACAGATCCAAGGGCAGTAGCATATACTTCGGTACCTAATGTAATACCACCATTTGCAGCTACAGTTCCTTTACCAAAGCCAATGCCACCTAAAGTTGCTTGGTTTAATTCACCGAAACCATACGCTTTTGCACTAGTACCATCAATAATATTGCCATGGCCATAAGCAAAACCTTCATCATCAACAGTATTAGAATGGCCAAACGCATAACCAAAATCAGTAATAGTGTTTGCTCTACCATATGCATCGCCACCTTCAGTTACAGTATTGCTAGATCCGTAAATATTACCATTCTTATTAAGAATATTTGATGCACCGAAGATGAATCCACCTTGAGATGAATTACCCCCGGAGATACCTAAACCTGTATTTGCATTACCATATACATTAACATTATAGAAGTTTTTATTGTCATTACCATACACATTAGATGCAACTTTAATGTTTTTATTTCTATGACCATATACGTTATGTACAGAGTTTATAGTTTCATTTTCCCATCCATAAACTCTTGAGAATTTTGTTATACTCTTATTCGAGTTACCTATTATAAAAGATTTATTAATACCAGTAGCATTTGATTTACCAACAACAAAACTAGATTGTCCAGTACTGTTTCCTGATCCGTAAACATACGAGTAATTACTAGTAGTATTACCTACACCAAACGCTGCAGCCTGTTTTCCACCAATTGTCTGGTCGCGACCAAAAGAAATTCCGCTAGCGCCAGTAGCAGACGTATTTAAACCTACACCAACACCAGTATTACCAGAACTAACATTGAAACCAATAGAAACTCCGGAGGTCCCAGTACTTGTATTTTGACCTATACTCGTACCGTTTGTACCAGCTGTGGCTGTACTACCAATCGCAAGAGCATTCGTCCCAGCTTGAGAATTCTTTCCGATTATGACTGAATTTGTATTAACACCAGTGGTATTATCTCTACCAATATTAAGACCATTTTGACCACTAGCAAGATTATATCCTATGACAACAGAATTTTTTGAGTTGTTAGTAAGCTTATTACCAATAGCAGTATTTTTAAAATGATCGTTATGATTACCAGGATCACCAGTAATTTCTTTACCAATTACGACACCAGCACCAGTAGTAAGATCTTTACCAATAGCAACTCCGCCGTCAAGTGTAATTGCAGCACCGCTTCGGCCTGTATTTGTAATTTCAAGACCAATAGATACTGATTTTTGCTTATTGCTGTTTGTAATATCTTTACCAAGACCAACACTAAATTGACCTGGATTAGTAACAGTATGACCTACTGAAACTGATGCAGTAGTATGAAGAGGACCTTTTGCTATTCCAACATAAGATACATTACCAGCATTTGCGTCATAACCAATAGCTGTTGAATAATCAGTAGCTAAAGTATTATAGCCAATACCCTGTGATTGGAATCCAACTTCATTACTATCCCATGTTACATTTGTTCCATCAACTTCACCTGCTCTGAAAGCGCCATATTCTGGAATCCACATAAGTCTTGAACCAGCACCAATTTGAGTACCAGCTTTACTTAATGGAACAACGCCTGCTTTTGGATGTTGAGCAATAGTTGCAATATTTGAGCTAAGGAATAATACATTACCAGAATCTACTGCAAATCTTGTTGTTCCATCATTTGCATGAATAGTATCTTTTTGACCAACAATTACAGAACCTTCTTCGTCATAATAAATTTGTTGATTACCACCTGCAGGACCTATTCTATTCCAAGGAGTAATTAATCTTTCACCAATATAAGTCGAGTCTATAACTCTCATAAGATTAGAATCGAAAGATCTTCCAATATATGGATTAGTTAAAATAAATCCTCTAGCTGAATCGTAAGAAGATGAGTGATAAGGGCCGAAATACAATTCAGCGCTTTCTCCGGCTGTCATGGTTTGATTAATACTATCCCAAAGTAGTCCGCCATTAATTACTCTATAATCAGCATCAGCTCTGCGACTACCTCCAAATAACAAACCACCGTTTTGTATTTTAGCAATTTTACCGTCTACAGTAAATCCAGTTTTAAATATAGCACTATCATTAAATGTAAATTGAGTATTGGCCTGAGCAGAACCACTATCTTCACCAGTAGCACTTTTGCTACTTGTAATATTAAGATTACCACTTAAAGTAATAGCCGGATTTTCTAATTGAAAACCTGATGCTACTGTAAGAGGACCTTTAACTGTAAGTGATGCATCATTCTTTCTACTTCTTGCTTCAATTTTAATTACATCATTTAATTTTAATCTTGTATTTGCAGCAGAGTCAAAGATATGAATAAGACTATTACTTGCTTCTTCCCATTTTTCTCCATTTGATTCAAGTTCAACACCATTAATATATACTTTTGTTAGACCATTTTTAACGTAACTAAGAATTTTACTTGTTGGGCTTGAGTTGTCACTATCTTGAAGTCTTAGACCAAAAAGACTACTACCTTTAAGAGATGTTATTGGATGTAGTCCTCTATTATCAATTCTAAGATCTGTTATTGTAGAGGTATTTGCTGGAGGTGAGCCTACGCCCCAGCCAGGAAGTGATGCTAATCTTAATTCAATAGTATTAGTTCCGGTTACTACAAAATCTCCAGTTTGAACACCAAGAGCAGCGCTTCCTGTGCCAATGTTGAGCTCTGAAGAATCAAATCGTGGCGATGATCCAGGCGGATTCCAGTTATAAGGTCTAAATGATACTACAATATGACTATCATCTAAAGCTGGACCAGGTATTCCAGATATAGTAATCGAAGAATCACCGAGTGGTAAATGGTTATCTACTCCTGCATTCCCAACGCTTCCAAGAATTATTCCTAAAGCTCCACCAGCTCCATTATCAAGAGTTAATTGATCTCTTGAAACTACATAGCTATCAGCATGATCAATCCTAGGATCTTTTGGTGAACCATCAGTAAATATAAATTCAAATGTATCGTCTGGTGTTATTTTATGTCCTTCAATAAGGCTATGTCCACCAGCACTAAATCCAGAATCAACTCTTACATCACCTTTAACGTATAATCTAGATCCTGGATGATCGATAGGAGCACTATCTGCACCAATTGCAACTTGAGTATCAGTATTAAATCCAACTCCACCAAAATAGAGAGTATGACCATCAGCAGATCTTCTCCAATGCGAACTATCATTAGCATTATGAAGAATATAGTTAGGACTAATAACAGTTTTCAGATAACCAGAATCGATAACAGAAGCAATGACCGACGAGTCAATGTTCATTCTATCTTTTACATAATCATTAGTAACAATTGTTGCAATATAGTCTTGAGTTGGCCAAGCGACCTGAGTACCTTGAGCAGATGTAGTAATAATAGGAGATTTATGATCAATTGCGGCTTGTAAAGAAGCATTATCTTCTGCAGGCCTATTTCCTAAAGATGCGCCTGCTACCTGATAATTTGGAAGATCAATACGAGCTTTACCAAGAACATCAAGCGAGAATTTCTTATAATCTATTCCATCAATATTATCTTTGTAAGATGCATCACTTACACTAACATCATTTCTAGCAATTGTAACAGCATTACCTTGTGGAATGTCTGCAGCAAGAGATGCATCTGCTTGAAAGTTAATAAGTTGATCGCCCTCTTTTAAGGCCCAGAAGTTATCAATAGAAACTCTTGCTTGAACATATGCCGAATCAAGATGATTTTCTAGAATTGGAATAAGTCCACCAGTTGGTCTTACAACAAAGCTGTCAAACGACATTCTTTCGCCAGTACCAGGATTATCACCAATCGTAAATACACTACCTGAAACAGATTGTCTAAAATGAATTGAGCCTTCTACAGTAGCGCTATCAGCTACAGTTAGTTTTCCAAGTATATTTAAATCAGCACTTGGTGTAGCTACTACAGTTGGAACGACTTGAGCATAAATTGCTGATGATGTATCAAATGTTCCGCTGTAATCTGTGGTAGTAACTGGTTGAGTTAATGCTTGATCATGAAATAATTCAAATTTATTAGTATTAGTTATACCTCCAGATCCATTATCTGGCCCAGTAAAGAAAGTAATTGCGTCTATAATACCAGCAGGTGATGTAATAGCAACTCCTTGGAATCGAACAGCATCACCTACTGTTAAACCGTGAACACCACCGGTCGGTAAAATAACTTCGGTTTTTGTGCCTGATGCAGAAATAGTAAAATTTGATACTAAAGCTGCAACATTTATAACTTCATAGCTACCATTGACCGAATATATACTAGGTTCGCTTGACATATCAAGTGGTACAGTACATGCTCTATCAGTAAATAAATTAAATGTATTTGCATCAACTGCCTGAACAAAATATATATTATCGGCTGTACTATTATAATTAAAACTACTAGAAGTTCCAGAAGTACTATCAGTCTCAACATTAACAAATTTAATAGCTAATCCGCTGCCTGGGCCACCTGCAGTAGCCATCGAACCGGGGGCTGCAAGTTTATGACCACCGGATGAAGTTACTGTTAAACCATTCCAGAGATTATTTGCTGTTACACTTCCATTTCCACTAGTTGCGTCAATATTAATAGTAAATCCATCGGGAAATGTAGAAACTGGAGTTGTAAATGCTGTGTGTGTAACAACAACAATAGGTTCCGTGCCTTTAATAAAATCTTTAATATTAACATTACCAATATAAAGTGTAGCACCACTATCAATATTTACATCACCATGAATATCAAGAGTATAATTCGGATTAAATCCAGAAACATATTTTGCAGCATTATTATGAGGTGTTTTCGCAGTTTTACCAATCATAATATTAGTATTGTTTAAACCCTTGTTTACAAGGTTACTATCAAGAATACTAGTACCAGCATCGTTAAATGTCTCTGGCTTCATAATTACGATGCCATTACTTAATCCGGTTGGAATAAATGTATTACCACCAATAAATATAGTATTATCAGCAGTACCACCTACTGCAGTTCCACCATACTGCGCATTTACTCCAGCTGTGTGTGAATCTTTCCAACCCGCACCAATTACAATATTATCAGCATTAGTATTATTAATAAAACTATTATCTTTACCGAATATTAAATTATTTTCAACACCAGTACCATCTAATTTATTATCTTTACCAATTAGATAATTGTTATCTCCAGCATTATCAAGTATATTACCGTCACCAATAGCAAATGATTTATTAGTAGCACCAGTTGATGTATTAGCTAATCCAAATTTATTACCAATACCAAATGCGTAAAGTTTAGTTCCAGTACTACTTGAGTCTTGCACGTTACCTTCACCAAGGAACATGTTTTGATCTGTTATAATTTGGTTATCTTTACCAATTGCGACACTATACTTACCTTGACTAGTAAGACCGTATGTAGAACCTCTAAGAAGAATATCTCCTTTAGAAGTCCTTTGTCCAACTTTATTTTTTGAACCTAAAGATATAGAAGAAAACCCTCTCGCATATGGTTCTTGACCCATACCTATAGAAGTAATACCTAAATCAGAATTTTGATGTTCAGCAAGTAAAATTTCACCAGCTCTAATAAGTCCAGCTCTTGAGCTGTACATAAACATATTGTCATATTCATTACCAGGAAATACTCCAGCAGAATCGAATATTGCTGAATCAGTAGCAGAATAAGTTAAAGCTTTTAAACCATCAACTTGGAAATCACCACGAACATCAAATTCTGTATTTGGTGTTGTTTTTTGTACACCAATATTTCTTGGTGTTTCTTGAATAATAAACGTTCCGTTATCAACAAACGCATTACCTGCAATAGGGGCTCCACCTTCTGGATTCCACTGCGCAAATGTGCCGCCGTAAAGAATATCACCGCCAACAAATAAATTACCAGCTCCATCAATAGCCGCAAACATATCTGATTCTCTACCAATCGATACGTTACCACCTTGAATAGCCATGAGGTTATCATCTACAACAATACCTGGTAATGTTCTATTTGGATTATTAAGTAAATCAGCGCCTGCTCCATATGTAGGAGTAGTAGTGACCATTTGAAAATTTATGCTTTTATTAGCAGTATTAGCAATATGACCATTCATACCAAATGCGTAAGAAGATTGTCCTGAGACTATATTTTCTCTGCCAAACGCAAACGCATCACCTCCACCAACTTTATTATAAGAACCAATTGCAAACGATAAAGCACCACCAACAGAATCTTCCACGCCAAAAGCATAACCAGCATTACTTTGAGCTCTGTTGTTTTGTCCTATTAAAAAATTAAAATTGCCGCCAGCCGATTTATTGTCAAGACCAATAAATACCTGTTGGAAACCGCCATTTGATACCACATTATTTTTACCTAAAATAAAGGTATCATCACCCATTGCAGTGTTTCCTGCGCCAAGTAAAATATTTCTATCACCGCCATCAGAATTGCTTGCTCCAATACCAACAGAATATAAACCAGTTATTTTATTTTTGAAACCCATAGCAATTGAACTAATACCGCCAGCTTGGCTACTATCACCAGTTGCAAAACTACCTTGACCAGATGCTTTAACATTTCTACCAAAAGCCGCTGAAAATTGACCTAAAGCACCCCAAGCAAAATCATTATGGTTTGTAAAGTATCCACCGCGCGTTGATGCTTTTCCTGGAACAAACGAAAATCTAGATCCTTTATCTGAATCAGCAAGAGCGCTTAGTGTTGGATCACCGTAATTAATTACAAGATCATTTGCCATAGAAATCTCGCCAGAGACTTTATCATTATAGCTAGCATCAAAAGTTTGACTACTTCCTGCTAAAGGACCCTTTACTTGAAATGGCCCGCCATGAACTTCAAACCTAGATTTAGGTTTATCTGTACCAACCGCAATTCTACCAAATCCACCATATGGATAAGTTGCTGAAAAATCTCTTGGAGCAAAATACGCATCATCTATAGCTGTAGCTGTAAATAATCCGCCGCCTGTAAATGGAACACCATTTTGTAAAAGTTCGCCAGTAAAGTTAATACTACCATCTTTATGAACTTCGAATAAAGAACTATCTTCAAGTGATATAGCTCTTATTAAAACTGAAACGTCTGAATCATTAGCACTAGTACCATCACCTGGAAATCTTCTAAGATCTCTTCCACTGTCTTTATGTAAATCACTTTTAAAATAGTTAATAGGTAAAGTAGAAGTTAATGAATATTTACGCCCCGCAAATTCGGTTGAGTCGCCATTAGTAGTTACTGTTAAACCATAAAATTCTCTAGCTTGAGCAGAATCTGGATAATATATTGAATTTGGATCAATTGTTCTTAATCCAGGTTTTGAAGCATAAGAACCTAATCTAACTCCTGCAGCATCAACAACTCCAGTATTTTTATCAACAACAAATCTAAACCAGCCAGAATCTTGTATAATTTGTTCTGCAACCATAAGACCAAATCGAGTACCATTAGCTCTATCAGTTTTTTCTCCGTAAAATAATTCGCCGCCTTGAATAGAGTCTAAATTGCCAGAAGTTAAAACTGAACCTGGAAGTAAATCTGTAACTCTTAATTTTTGAAACATTGCTGGAGAATATGATACTATTTCTCCGGTTGGTTTAATAGTTAAACCTTTAAAGTTACCTTGAGTATGCCCAATTTTTAATCCATCGGTCGAATCATACATGAAGTCTGAATCGCCACCCAGTGTTTTGTCTGCATTAACAAATGGCACAGTACCAGGAGCAAGTGACGTACCTGGAGCGTTAAATTCTAGTCTATTGACTCTAAGAAAATCAACATCACCAGAATCCGCTTTAAAATATTTAAAATACGCTGAGTCAGCTTGTAAATCTTTATTATAGAAAAGTCTATTTGTTGTCCAATAATTTTCGTATTGTGTTCCAGCAGCACCAGCTTGCCAAGTAATAGTTGCACCTACTGGTCCACCTACTGTAATGCCTGCTCCTGATGCCCATGCTGAGTCAGCAGCATTATCAGCCACAACAATGTTTTTATCTACGATCGTAACTGTTTCAGATTGAATTGATGTTGTCGTACCTTGCACATTAAGATTACCAACAATATTAACATCACCTGCAACATCACCAAACGGAAATGGATCGATGTTAATTGTAGCTGGACCACGATATTCTGGGCTATGCGCAATACCAAAACTATGATATAAAGAATGACCGCTATCCACATCAAGTTGACTAATATATGCATTTGTTATTTTTGCAGAGTCAGCATCAAATTGGCCAATATAACCGCTATCAGCATCTATTCTTGAAATATAAGCACTATCGACATCTAACTGACTAATATATGCAGAGTCAACCATTAGTCTTGAGATATATGCAGAGTCTACGTCGAGTTGACTAATATATGCAGAGTCAACCATTAGTCTTGAAATATAAGCACTATCAACATCAAGTTGAGAAATGTACGCACTATCGCCTTTTAATCTAGAAATAAATGCAGAGTCAACATCAAGTTGACTAATATAACCACTATCAACATCAAGTCTTGAGATATATGCACTATCAACATCGAGTTGAGAAATGTATGCAGAATCAACCATCAAGCGACTAATATAACCACTATCAACATCAAGTTTTATAATATGTGCAGAGTCACCAGTGAGTCTTGAGATATAGCCAGAATCTACGTCTAACTTCCATACAAATGCTGAGTCACCAGTAAGTCTTGAAATATAGCCAGAATCTACATTAAGCTGACTAATAAATGCCGAGTCCGCTTTAAGTCCGTGTGTATATAAGAAATCAATGGCACGTTCTGAGTCAAGAAGTAAAAATTTATCACCAATCGCAACTCCAGGATTTCCTGCAGCTTGCATAAGAGTCATGAATTTTTCACCACCTACCGCAGCTACTCTACTTGCCATTTGAGGAACTACAAGCGAATCGACTGCTGGACCTACACCAACGAATAATGTTCCGCCTGCTACACTGTCATAATATGAATATGCAAGCTCGCCTAATGCTAAACTTGAAGGGGTGGCTAATTGGCCTGATCTCTTAATCTGGATTATAGATGCCATGAAATAAACAACCTATCTAAATGCTTTTATTATTTAATCTTATTTATATGTTTTTAGAAGGTATCTCCACCATCTATTATTTGCCCTTGATTTAAATGTTTTACAGCTGTCCACAATTCTGTTTCAGCATCAAATGCAATCATTGTTCCGCCTGGAATTTGTCCTGCCGGGGCAATCGCAGTATCGCTCACATCTCTAAGACTGTTTCTAATTTTAATTTCTTTAATAGCTGGAAGCGGTGTTCCAACTTTAATGTTTTTAACGATGGTACGATTTGATGTTATTTTAATTGCCATATCGTTACCTTACGTTGTTACTTGAGGTGATAGCGTTAACTTACCTTCAAGTATTCTTTCAACCACGCCTAAACCAGTATTGCTATCTGTTCCTTCTAACTCTACATCATATACATATCGCCCAGCTTTCATGCGGGTTGTTTGTATATTAGTTAATGATATTTGTAAAAGATTTTCTTGATTAGCTGGATTATAAGCAGTACATGAAAATAGTTCAGCTGAATCAGTGGAGTTATAACTCTTTTTGATTTTTCCACGCATAATGTAATAAGATCCAAATGACCCTGCATCAGAGTCCCAATTAATCAGGAGTTTTCTGCTACCATCTGGATTAAACAACTCAAGTTGAATTACGACATCGGCTCCCTGATCAATATTTAAGTCTTCATAATGTGCCATCCTCGACCCTCGTTTTAGTTTATACTATTTATAATATAAAAACAGATTGCGCGTCATCTATATTCATAAATTAAATCTTAATATTGCTATTTATACTATTTACATTTATAGCAAATTGTTGTATAATAAAGAGTAATCTTTAAACGGAGGGTAGTACCTAATTATTACTAAGAAATATATCAACTGGAACAGCTAATCTAAGATTAGCCTGATAAGTTTTTACCAAATGATATACATATCCAGGCATGATTATTACATCACCGGTATGAGGAGTATATTCGATAGGGTTAAACATTTCAGCTGTTTTTCCGAAATATCCTCGATTAGCATTTACTCTTGGATCATATGCTACTAATTCTCCGCCCTTATCTATTTCATCAGCAAGTACATAAAACACTGCAGCAAACTGAGCTCCTGAATGATTATGAATATTCATAGAGTATCCCTTTTGAGATCCTGTTAACCATGAACTAAAACTATGAGATATATCATTTAAATTACTATCAAATACTTCTTTAAAAAATTCCGTATATTTTTCTATAGCCAAATCTTTTAACAATGGAATTTTATCTGTGAGCGAACCACTATCGTATTCAGCTTGTGGTTTCATAATACTTGCATTAAGTAAAATCTCTTGAACTAATTCTTCGCATTGATTTAAAGTAATTTGAGTTTTAAATATTGGAGTTGACCAACAATCATTAATACCCAATTTCAACATCATAATATCCTTTTATATCACTAACCATGCCATGAATTATCATCAATGGCCAATCTATATTGTTAAGTATTCTATCGTATATTTCTTTACTACTATCATATGTTTGAAAATACGGATCGTTTCCAGCTAAAAGCATTGGATCATTTAATAGATCATAAAAGTCTTCGTTAAAATCTTTACTAATCCAATGTGCATAACATATTGCTACAGCATAACTTTTAGCTGGATATAGCCATTCATCTACTTTCTCATTAAAATGTCGAATAGCATTTTTAATAATGACTTCTTGATTATCATCAAAAACTATTTTTACTTTATTTAAATCGTCTGTATGGTCTTTATTTAGCCGATGATATACTTCTTGTTTAACTTGCCATTCTTTCATGATACCAATCCAATAATCCTCTATATCCGTTACAGCTATTATCTAAATCTTTGACATATCGATAATGCTCTGTTAAGCAGTTTCCAAAGTACGTGCAGGACGCACATATAGGACTTATCATTTCTTCTTTTTCTTTATTTGTCCAATCAATGTATTGTTCCCAAGAATCCAATTCAAGAAAGAATTCTTTATCCTCTTCATCAAATTCCAAGACACCAAACTTGCCATTAGGTGTGATATATACGTGATCATCTGAAAATGCATTATATCTTCCTTTCGTTGATTCTATAATTCTATCTTCATTTACAAATTCAAACTTCATAGTATCTTTTAACTTAAGCCACTTTATAACAAAATCTTCAAAGTCTTTGTGCGTCACATTATGGGCATTTGCTTGATTAATTGAATATGGTTTAATCTCAACAGACGTAATTGACGAACACATATTTAACATGTTAATCATTTCAGATACATCTTTTTCTAGCACCTTTGGAGATGCTAAAACTAAAACCGCAATAGGTACTGTACTCATTAACATATTTTGAAACACAAGTTCAGACTTTTCTCTTGCTTCAAAATCATATGATACAGAAAGATACACATCATCATCAAAGAAACCTGGATGCATCATAGAATAATTTGTGTTGATGCTAATTTCACCTGAATAATATTTTCTTATAACATCTTTAATGCCATAAAAATACGACTTTTTCATTGCACCAACTTCACCACCATATAGGTCAATATGTTCTATATCTGGTACTTGAGATAGCAACTCATCTAATTTATCAAATGAAATTTGTTTTTGATCTCCAAGTTGCTTAGTAGATAGGTAACAAAAATCACATCTAAAATTACAAAAATATGAAGGATTAATCGATACGATCATTACCTGTACGGAAAGGAAATATTCATTACTACTGCAAGTCTATCTTCTTCACCATAATAAGGAGTTACTTCATGCCATACATGAGCTGGAACAATAATTATTGTATTTTTTTCAGTCTCAATAGACATTTTAGATTTAGGTCTTGTTTTTATAACCTGATTAAATGCTGGGTCATGAAAAATTAATTTGCCGCCATCTTTGTCATTATCTACACAGTCTAAATAATAAACCGCGACCATTGAAGCACCACTATGACAATGTAAACCTTTATAATCGCCATTTCTCATAAAAGGCAATCTTCCAGTGGTCTGTTCCATACGTTCTAAAATTTCGGCATGTGTAATTGATTCATCATATTCATTAGCTAGTTTTAAAAATGACTTTGCAAAAAAATCGTGTAAATTTTTGATTTCATTATAATTTTTAATATTATCATCAGTAAACAATGGAATGTGCACACCATCATCTCCACCATCTTGATATGAAAGACCTGCCATAGCTAAATGATTTCTAAATATTGCCTGACATACCGAATTAAGTGTACTACTTTCTTCTTCATTAATATTATGTAACTCATGTAACATTTTTATTGGAAAAATAGTTTTTATCATGCGTATTCCCTCTCATACGGCGTCAACTGTCTATTGATGCTATTTATACTGATTATATCAGATGCTAAAGTTTTCATATGCTCACAATGATCTTCTACCATATTATGTTGTTTTAAATCTTTAATAGTTTTTTTACATCCATTACAAATTTCAAACATCGGGCAAGTATAACATGCATTTTTCAAACTCATTAAATTTAAATCTGTCGCAAGCGGTGTTGAGAATCCACCATTCATTTCGTAATCAAAATCAATAGCCTTATCTAAATCATCACCAAACGCACCACAGGAATAGTAGTCACCTTCAGGCTGAAGCGTTCGAATACCAGAATCACATGTTCTTGATTGAGGGCATATAGTAGATTCTCCTCTCAATCGTACCATCATTTGCTGAGTATTATGTTCCCAATCGCTTAAACCAGCTTTCCATATTTCGACATAACGTTCATATATTTTTGATAATTGATATGGAGCTGATTGTGATCCTGATGCCATTGCATAATTCACTTTACATATTACATCCATCTTCTTTGCGAGTTCAACGGTTTTAATATGAGTATCTTCGTTCTCTTCAACGATTACAGCTATGAAGGATGGTCTATATCCAACATGTTCTAACATCGCATCTGAACATCTCCAGAAATCTTCTTCTGTAAACTCACTATAATCGCCCTTTAATCTTCCACCACCATATTGAAATGACGTAGCCACACCTACCCTCGGATGGTTGAATAGTTCTTTCCATTTTAGTGGCTTGGTAAGAAACGGGTATAAATTTGTTGTAAGTGATATAGACGCTGGCATATCATGCTTATCAAGAAACTCTATAATTTTCCAATAATAATTTGGCTTCATCATTAATGGATCACCACCATTAACAATAATTGTTTGTGTATCTGGAAAACGTTTTAAAAACTTAAATATCTTATTTAAATCAAGAGTGGCTGTATTATCTTCGAACGTAATTTTAGATGATGAACAAAACGAACATTTGAAATTACATAGTTCGGTTGGTTTAACAATTAAGTCCATGGAGAATCGCTAACATTAAACCCAAAATTCATAGTGATTCTGTGCATATCAGGATCTCTAAAGTGTTCAACTCTGTGTTCAAACTGTTTATCTTGGCTTCCTACTACCACATCATATTTTTGAGGTAAATGAAATGCCGTGATTCTATTATTTTGTGATATATTCCTAAACATAATCTCGCCGCCAGCATCATTATCCATATCAGTAAAATATAGAAGAAACATTATATTTGCGCCTTCACAAAAATCATTATGCCAATGACATGAAGTTTGTTCGGTGCCATTCCAACAATGATAATAAATCAAATCTTGTTTTTCTGAATATGGTTTTAAATAATGATTAAAAAGATAATCAGCAGTCATTAGCATTTTCTTTCGCATACCCAATATATAATAATTTAAAGGAAATCGATAATCTTTTCTATTACCAATACCTCTAAGCCATTTTATATTAGGAATAGTATTTTCTAAATATTGAAACGCTAAGACGTTATTTTCTGTATAAAACCCATCATCCATTTTCCAACCATTTTTCACAGCATTTTTACCTTTTGTCTAAAACCATATGACAGATCATCTTCACCATCACGTTTTGGTTTAAATCCCTTTGTTTTTTTAACATAATTAAACGTTTCTTTAAAAACACATTCTTCCATATCATTGTGATCACCTGGCATATCCGCTTTTACAAAACATGTAAATGGACAGTTTTCATAATATTCGCACTCAAAACAATTATATTTTTTTAAAAACTTTTCTACTATCTCTCCTGTTTCAAAAGGTGTTTCACCAGTTTTTTTATCTCGTTGATACGCTACACCACAACATCCACCAGGCGAAGAACCGTCAGGCTGAATAGTTATTGAATTACCTCTTGTACACATCATTGCACCAGTCTGATTCAACGGATCATGAAACGCGTCCATGTTTTCGCATTCAGGATAGTTATCTATTAAATATTTATTGAATGCTAATAACTCGCTATCTTTAGGAATTAATTTTGCATCTGTTTTAATCAGTGGCGATGGCATATAAGCATCAAAATCAACCGGAAAGTTTTTATACAAATAATCAAAAGTGCTTTTATCATTGCTCTTTATAATCGTCTGTACATTTTGGCTAGTAGTAACAATTGAAACATTTCTAATATAATCCTTAAAAGTCTCTACATTCTCTAAGAATATTTCCTGTTGACCTTTATTGAAACGTCCTCTTGGATCATAAGATGTTGAAAGTTTTATATCGTGTTTTTTACAAAAGTCCATGACTTTACTAGAGTTCTTTTTATCAAACATAAAATTAGTAAGATAATTGAAATAAATTCTTTTGTCACCAATGTTAATCTTGGATCTGACTAAATCCATAAATTCGTCATATACGTCTAAAAAGCCTTTTTCAATCCATAGATCTTCAAATAATTCTCCACCTAATAAATGTAATTTATAGTCTTTTGATCTTGGTGAATTGTTAATGAATTTAGCAACAGTATCGCTTTTTGCTAAAATTTCTTCTCGAGTAGCTCCGACCATTGAGTTATGATCTTGTGGACAGAATACACATTTTAAATTACAATGTTCAAAGAATATTATAACAAGCTCACTTGATCGAGTGATCTTGCTTCCTAAAATTTTGTATATATCAAAATCAAGTGGAGCTGGATTAATAGGTGCTATAGACATTCTTTACTTACCTCTGACATAATTATATGTCTATTTTTTTCTATAAATTTATTTATAGTATTTGCTCTAAACTCTTGATTTAAAACTTTAATGCTTTTTGGTTGAGAATTTGGATTAAATATATCTCTTATTTCAGAATATATATCATCCCAACTATCTAATTTACTTATAGCTTCATATGCTTTTTTAGTAAAGACAGACGGTGATACACTATTTTCAAGCATAGGATAAAAGTGTTGCAATAAATAATTTCCAGCACTATTCATAAACCACATTTCATGCATTTCTTCAATTGTAAACGAAAAGCACGATGATATAGTTTTAAAATATGATTTCTTATTTTTGTATAAATTATTCCAACTATCTATTCCTTGTTCATCTGCAATATCAGTGTAAACTTCAACTGTTCGAATATCATATTTAATTTTATATTCCTGAGAATTAAGAGCTGAATCAGGAAGAAACATATAATCGTGTCTATAAGAACCAAACGATTTGAAATTCCAGATATATTCCATTTCATTATAAAAATCATCTATCGTAGAACCCGGCATTGCAAGTATCATTTCTAAATTAGGTATTGGAAACCCATGCTTTGAACATTGTTCATTAATGTGTTTGCTTAATTCCAATTTATCTTCTGTATTTAAATCAACTCTTTCAGCTATTTTCATTGCAATGTCAGAACTGCTTTGAATAGATACCGATGGAACTATTGATATATTAGCCATCTCACTCCACATGTTTTTCCCGTTTTTCATATTTGGAGAAGCATAATTTGTTCCAACAATTTCAAAATACTTATCAATCAATTTTTTTCTTCTACTTAAATCTTTAGATTTCATAGTAGAAATATCGGTTAAATTAAAACCGTTTGTCCAAGCATATTCAAAAATTTCAAAGTCTCTTTCAAAAAAAGCTCCAAAGTTTGCATCATTTAAATATGCAGATCTATAACCGGCTTTCAACATAGCAGTAATATCACGTTTCACTATATCTAATGATTTCTTATAAATCTTTGTATTAATGCCACCACCCCATTCACAAAATACACACTTATAAGGACAGCCTCTCGTTGTCTCTAAAACAATAAATGGTTCCATTTTATACTTGCGGGCATACTCAAGTAATTTTGTAAGATATTCTAAATGATCTTCGTATACCGAATAGTCTTCTTTTGATATATCATGTATGACTTTTACGTCTGACCTTAATTCCCATGGAATACTTGTTGGATCGATTTTGTTTTCAATAAACTGATCTATAAGTTCAGCCATAAATGGTTCACCTGGTTTAGTAGGTCTACAAATTAAATCATACTGAGGACGAGAGGCTAATAGTTCAGGTTCATTAGTTCCTATATGTGGACCACCCAAAACCAATATTTTTTCTGGATATTCATTTTTAATTTTATTAGAAATTTCATCACATATCATATAATTCCAAGTATATGAAGAAAACATAATTACATCTGCTGCAATTATTTCATCTACTACTTCATTATACGATTTATAGCTATTCCATTTATATGGTGATTCTAACCATTGCACTTTTTCGCTATATTTTCCATACCGTGCATAATAACTTTGCATCAATAAAAATGTAAAATTATTTGCTAATGACCAGTCAGCGTGAGGAGGATTGACAAATGATATAATCATATTTCATTCTATACATTATAAATTAAAAAATATTTAGACTGTCACATATTTAGCAATAACAGTTTTATCAGAAATAGAGTTAGCGTGTAGCAGTGAATGAACTAAATAATGATTTACTGTTTCAAGCTCTAAAGCAAAGAATTTTTCAGGTTCTTTGTCATATGATGATTCAATTAAGATAAGTCTATCCAACAACTCATCTGTTAATTCAGTAGTAATTGCTGGTAAGAATTCTAATATGCTATCATCTCTTAAAGTAAAATCAGACCATTGACTTTCTATAATAGCTACAAACTCTTTAATAGTATTGAGATCTGAATCAGAAATGTTTTCAAATATTATATTATCACTACTAGAAGCACCACTTAAATATTTTATCGACCACATATCATCTTTAATAAACACTTGAGCAAATTTAGAAGTATCTGTAAAAATGTCATTAATATTATTTAATGTATAAGTTTTGTCTAAACTTAATTTATCAGCAAAAGGTTTAGTTAAGAAATGTTGGAAAAATACTTCTTTTAATTCGTAAAGATATTGTTCAAACACCTTTTTCAGCAAAGGTCTGACTGCGCTTTTTAACTCGGCTTTTGAAGATTTGTTATTGAGATAATTTGCTAGTAGATGTTCAACACTTATTGTATTTTTATATTTTGTCATAAAAGCTTTTTTCTTAGCTGCAGATGGAGCTTTAACGCTGTCATAAATGGTCTTGAAATTTTCTACTTTTAAAATTTCACCAGCTCCTAATTTTGCGTTGTTGCTTGAAAATCTGCCTCTAAAAAATGTATTGAATTTAAAAGCATGTGCTCTTACTAATGATTCGACTGAATCAGCTGTAGGAGTTTTTAAAATAAATTTATACCACGTAGACATAATAAATTGCAATGCTGCATTGTCACAATAAACGACGATTCTTTTATTTGTAGCATCACATTTAGTAGCTAATTGATCAAAAAGAGTTGAAGCATCTTTAAACGTTTTATCTTTTCCTAAAATATCATCCCATTCAAGTCCATATGCGATAAGTTGACCAGATAAGATTTTTTGGAGATCTTCTAAAAGATTAAAACCGTTATTCTGCGATACAACAATACGATCAAATTTTGGATCGATGATATTATCTGTTGTTACATAAATTTTCTTAAACAGATGTATCATAACTGTTCTCCTGTGGCGATTGCGCTTGTTAGTAAAAACATTGGGTTATTAACATTTGCCCAATAGCTAAATAAATTATTTCCTTTAAACATATACTCATTAAAGTATGATTTATAATATGTTTTATGATGTTCAATTACATTAGCATAAAACAGATAGAATCTTTCATGCTTAAGTAAGCTTACAAAATTTATTCCGGTCAAATCTTTGGTATCATCTTTTGGAAATGCTTTGACATAATCTTTTAATTCATCTGATTCAACAGTATAAAGATTATATAATGAAAGAGAATCTAATTTTTTAGTCCACGTTGTAAGTATATCAACATTATCATCTATAAAGTTTTTTTCTGTTAGCTCTACTATACCTTTCATTTGAAGTAACAAATTAATTACTCTTTCTTCAAGAGTTGGTACATTTATAATAAAATTAGCTAAAAGATATTCTTTAGTCATATGATCAAAGTCTTCTTGACTATCAAATCCAATATCACACGGCAGTTCTAAATTGCTAAGATACGTTAATAGCTTTGTTCCTTGTAATTGAGAATTTTGGTAATCAACCATATAAAAAGTTTGATCATCTTCAAAATACAATTTTAGATCTTCAATACTGAACGGCGCAGTAACATCAATAACTTTCATCGTCTTCCTCGCGAACCATGACAGCTGCTATGACAACTGCTGTGACAAATATTAATAGTTACAGTAATAGTATTAGATACTAACGAATTAAATCTTGTTTGTAAATCAGTAAATTTAGCTTCTAATCCAGTAGCAGTAATTTGTGTTCCAGATGATAACGTAACACCAGCTGCAGATAAAGATTGCACATAACTACTGCTTAGATAAGCTTTTTGTGTTTGATTAAAAATTAAGCCTGGGGTTTGGTATGTACCTATATTACTTGTTTCACCTGTTACGTTTCGCCTTGCATTTAAATTTCTAATTTGACTATATGCCGCGGTTTCATTTTCAATTGCGGTATTAATAGTAGCAGCATTAATTGGATTTCCGGCTATAGTAGATCCGCTAATTCCAATGCTTCTCCCAGCAGTCGTTCCACCAAAATAGCTTGTAGAAAATCCACTGAACGGAACAGAGTTGGTACCCCAAACAATCCCAGAATTTGCACTTGCTGGAGCAAAATCCGCAAATCTATCTATTATATTCTGTGCTGTAATTGGACTTGTTAATGTAGCCATTTCATTCTTCTTTCGTTATATAGGTGTATTTATACATGTTTTGCTAGTTCTATCATTAAACTTTTAGGAGCTCCGCAAATATCGCCATCCCATCCTAGTTGATGACAATCTCCTCCGCAAAATCTAGAAACAGGACATTCTAAACAAAGAGGATTTCTCATTTTTTCTTCTAATATAGTTCTTATTCTTTTAGGACTTTTTAGTAATATATCGATAGAATCATCTAGACTTCCAAAGGCTTGTTCAGGAGCGCTATTTGGACATCCTGCGATAGTTCCATCACCATTTATTGTAAATAGTTTTTGCTCACAATCTCTACAAAATGTTCCGCATGTAGTCATAGTCTTTTCAAACTTAGCATAGACATTTTCTAAAAAGTCATTTTCAAACCAATCTCGTGCTCCATGCTCTTCACTTTGAATATGCATTTTTAAAAAATATGAATCGAGTTCTGCATTGCTTGGAAAGATTTCTGATGCTTTTCTTGCACTACCATTATTAGTTAATCTTTCAAGAGAAACTTCTTGAACACCTAATCTCCTACACCATCTTAATAGCGTTATAGGATCTTTAGCAAGAGTATCTTTAGTGAGACTAATAAACAGGCGAATAGTTACTCCTTCAGCAAGCAATGTTTTTACATTTTTATGCCAAAGATTATATTGGGTATTATTTTCAAATCGTATCTTACGATCCCAAGATGTACCTAATCTATTACCGAGCGGCCCTTTAATAAATTCTTTATGTTCATCTTTTAATTTAAATACTAGATTAGTTGTTGCACCCCAAGACATCTGATCCCATAGACCATCGCATGCGTCGTATACCTTTCGCATTTGGCCAACCGGTACAAGAAACGGTTCACCACCATGAAATTCCATATGTATAGAATCTTGTGTTGCAGGTTTTTCTTTTCTAAATCTATGAATCCAGTCAACTAGCTTATCAGTATTCCAATAAATCTTTTGACCGCTTCTTCCGCTCGTAAAACAATGCGCACAATTAAGCTGACATGTTTCTGTTGTTTTGAGATACATCAGCCAGTTCATTATTAATTTTATCCTCTGTATAATTTTCTAAACCAAAGCTCAGTGTCAATGCTTCATCTTTATTTAATGCTTGATGAGGAGTATTGGCTGGTATATGTATATATTCTCCTGGACTAATAGTCACTGGCTTATCATTAATTATTAAAGACTTAGATCCTTCACAACAATATATAATAACATCATCTGGGTCGGTATGCATATCAAAAGAATAAGACCCAGCCACCGCAAAAAATAAATGACACGTAACGTGTGGTTTATGTTCCCAATCAGTTTTTACTTTCCAGCAATATTCGTATATTGCTGAATTAAAATTTTCCATACGTTCAATTTTTATAGAATGGTTTTGTTTTTGTGCTTTGCACAAATCACTAAAGCTAGTAATTAGTTGTTCACGACCCTGTTCATCTATAGCATAAACCATGTTTTGTTCATACATATGATTTGCAGTAAGTGCAGATATGAGTTGAGATTTATTAATCATAATTTAATTATATACTATTTTTAATTAAATGTAAACAGTTATTTACACTTTTAATACACATTCTATTAATTTTTCTTCAACTGCAGTAGACGATTCTAAAGCAATACCTATTATTCCGGTCATACCACCGGTTGCAAAGCCATTAAACTCTTTACCTGCGCATCCATTATGGTGAGCATATACAGGATCACCTTTATTAACAGCTCCAACTATTCTAACTGGAACACGTCCCTTAAGAGCAAGTGCTTGTCCATCTATATCTGCGTTCATTAAATATGCGGGATCAGCTGAAACCACACCCATTGGAATTCCATTTGCAGTACATGCTACTGTTTCTTCAGTTTCGTTTGATGATATCATCATTACTGTTCCAACTGGATGCTCTTCGCTTGTAGTATATTTTTCTGCAAGGTCAGCATAATTTGCAGACGTTGCATTACCAGCAAAAGTTCCTGCGGTCAATGTATGTGATGATGGATTATATAGTAAATGATCGTTATCTGTATCAATATATGGTCGCTGGTAACCTGCGCCGTTATTATCACTAAACAATATTTGATAATTTACGTCATCATTTTTTTCATCTACATTAATATTATCGGCATTAGTAGCCAGTGTTACATCACCACTCGCAAGAGTAACTACTCCAGCATTAGTAATTGTAGCATCTCCACTTAACGTGGCCGCAGTAAAACCAGAGCCATTACCAATTAAAATTTGTGCATCTCCTACAGCAACATCTGATGGTACACCTCCAGTAGCTGCATTTCTAACTTTAATTGTACTAGCTGCCATATTACTTAGTTTTGCATTTGTTACATTACCATCTAATATTTTAACAGTAGTGACGGCATTATCTGCAATTTGTCCAGTTGCTACTTGAGCTGCTACCACATCACCAGCAACTCTTCCAACTACCGTATTTACTGGCACAGCAAAACTTACGAGATCTCCTGCAGCTCGAGCAACAACACTATTAGTAGAAATCGATAAGTCATCAATATTTGCAGTACCTACTTTTGCAAGAAGAGTGTTATCACCTAATGCTAAGTCAGTTGGATTTTCAGCGCCTGCCGTAGCATTTACCTTAACTGTATTAGCTGCCATATTGTTTAGTTTTGCATTCGTCACCACATCTGGTTGGATTGTAACAACACCAGCATTTGTCATAAGAACATCTTGAGATAAAGCAGCAGATGTAAAACCAGTTCCATCACCAATTAAAATTTGCTCATCAACAACAGCTTTATTTGACGATGCTCCAGCTGTATTTGCATCTCTTACTTTAACTGTATTTGCTGGCATATCTTCTAACATAAGACCATCAGCTTCTTGAGTTAATCCATGACCACCTGCAACATTAAATACACCAGATGAATCATCTATAGTAGATTTACTTATACCAAGTCCTGCAGCGTAATTTGTAGTCGGAGGAATAGCCCAAGTAAATGTTCCATCTCCATCAGATCTTAAAAACTGATATTGAACACCTCCACCAAGGAGAGAATATCCGCCCATACCGCTAACAGCTAAGTGATGAGAAGTAATAACATCTGAATCAATATTACGGCCAGAGATCGCATGCGTATCTATATGATATTCTTTAAGTTGGTTTGAATCTATCCATGCCATATCATGTAAGTGGTTCATCGCTGATACATAACTAGAATCATGACCAGTAAAACCAGGAGATCCTGTTTGGCCACTACCGGTAGTCAGCGCATCTAAGTCTCCTCCTTGTTCACCAATGAGGTTGGTCTTCTGTCTCCAACTATTAATTGTATCAGTTAGATTTACGATTACCTGTCTAGCCATTTGATTCTACCATTTTTTCTGTTAATTGCGCTAACATTTTTTTTATTTCACTTACATCATTTTTTAATTCAACAAGTTCTTTTTCTTTAGCAGCGTCTAATTTCTTTTTCATTCTAGCCATATTTATAGCATCGTTATCAATATTTAATATTGCTCCACTAGCTAAATCTTTAACTAAATTAGGATGACCATTTACTTTTACACAATTAATATTACTTCTCAATTTTAAACTCCTAACGCTATAACTCTTAAATCTTTAACTGTAGGAACCTTTGAACTGTTATTAGCAAAAAATACAATTTTAATTTGGAATGTAGTAAAGGCTGGAATAGACCCTCCAACGCCGCCAATTAAATAGCGATATTCTTTATAAGAATAGATATTATCTGAAGTAGAAACAGGTGCTTCAAGTTCAGCTATTGTCCAGTCAATATCAGTTAGTATTGTATCTTCTGTACCAGTTTTATAATATACATCAAATAACGAGCCTGTAGGTCTGTTACCAGCTAATAAAACTTTTAATCCTACTGCAGTATTTGTTAATGTCACTGGCTTTGTAATATGTTTAGCAAGAGCACTTCCACTAAACGGAGTAGTTTCTGCAGCATAATCAAAGATCACATTATGACCAGAAGTAGCTGATGCTGCTGGTCTATCTATTTCATTTTTAGTAAGTACTAATGAACATCTTTGCAAATCAATAATAGGCGAAACAAAAGAGCTAGTTGTACTCATTGAGAGTCTTAAAGAACCAGTATTAACTCCACCTAATCCGCCAGCACCTGTTGCAGTATCTTCTTTTACTGCATTTGCTACCATTATCGGAGTCTCAAAATAATTTTTCTGATTAAGCGCAATATCGGTATATCCTCCTGCTGGCGCAACATATGGAGTTTCTAACGCAACATTCGAATATCCGGAATACAAGCTTGCTTTTGGAATTATACTTGTATTAGGAGGATCAAGAGTTTGAACAATAGGATATAAAGTATTTCCTTGAATATTTTTAGTTGCAAATATTTCACTTCCACCGCCTTGAGCTGCTGAAGTCGCTGATCCTGCAGCTAATGTAATTTTATAGCCTGTAGGATCAATATGGGTTATTGTATGAGTAGTGTTAAGTTGAGAAGCTGTAACGCCTCCAACCGCAGTTGCTCCAGTAATAGCAACTTTATCTCCAACAAATAAATTATGATTCTTATGGAAAACTCTTATTGAAGTTGGAGCTGAAGTATTTGTTAAAATAGGATTAAGACCTAATTGAGCAAGTGGTAAATCTGCTGTATTAAGTTGAGCAACTGCTTGTATATTAGTAGCAAAATCAGCTCTATATAATGTAAATTTCATATCCTGTTCTTGAGAAGCTTCCCAAGTTGTACTGTTTTGTGACTTAAAGAAAGATCCTAAGAATGGCTGTTTTGTAATTCTTCTTGAAGTAGATCCTAATTCCCAGTCACCCATAAATGATGTCCATAATAAATAATCTGTATTGTCGCATATACAAACAATTGCGTATTCTGTTCTACCAGATAAGTAGATTGGTTCATCAAAGGTAAATGTTGTTGAAAGACTTGCGTCATTAGAAATTGCAACATCACCAGGTGCTAAATATTTTCTAGATCCTGGTACAATTGTATTTGATGCTGGATAACCATTTACAAGAGGTCTTAATTCAATCCATACTGGTAGCGTAGCATGTTTTGTTTTAAAATATAAATCAACTTTAGTTACAAATATACCTTCGTCTTGAGGAACACGAAACGATTGCGCTAAAGGATCAGGGGCCTCGCTCCGATCGATCCGTGGCACAGGTTGCAATCTAGATCCAGTTACTACTCTACTAGTACTTGAAACTCTATTTCCAACTACTGTAAGATGTCGAGTAGATAATATTTCTTCTTGCCAAGTCTGTAGAGCACCTGAAGCGTTATATGATGCTACTGCTCGTGATCCTGGCAAACCACCGTTGTTCGCTGTTTCTGTAACGTCAAGTAACATAAAATTAGCGTTACCAGTTCTAAATTTAGTTGTACTATTATTAGGAATAAAAAAAGATCCTGCGACACTACCCTTTGCATCTGTAAGTAATGCGCCACTTCCATCTGGATGTGTTGTAAAATTATTTGGCGATTCATATTCAACTCTTGAGGAATTAATTCTATCAAAGTTTCCAGTACTTCTAACAAAATCATCCATTTTAACGTTATTTAAGTATGCAAAATGATATGCATTTGGCCGCAACCCAATAGCTTCAAAACTAACTTTTCTACTTCTCATGAATGGTATAACTGCTACATCAATAATTTTAGAACCCAAAGAAGTTCGAATAGTTTCAGAAGCCACTACTCTATTTACAATTGAACTTGTAGTTTGGTCAAATCCCCAAACTGTTAATCTTCCACTGGTCTGAGAGAATGCTCGACTAGATGTCGTTGTAGCTGATGCTACTGTAGTTTCATCCCCTACTTCCATTCCTTCAATGTCGTTACCTAACCAACCCCACTCTGATTGATCAAAAAGAAGCGCTTGATTGAGATTTAATCTTGTTCCACCGTCAATCACTTTTGCAGCAGCAATTTGATCAACTTTCCATTCATCTGACTGAGGAGATAACGTCATTGATCCACTATAAATGGAAATCATATATGGATTAACATTTTCTGTACGTGATACAACTGATTGTGTAATATATGCAACTTCAGTATGTTTAATATAAATGTTATCTCCTTTTAAAACGGTGTCTGGTGTATCTACTCCGCTTACAGTCCTCGAAGAAGAAGTTGCTGCATCGTAAATAAGCCCTACATTATATTCAGTAAAAGGTGGATGTAAAGTCATAGTTTTTGGATCAATAGAAGCTTTATATTCAACTGAATTAACATTAGCGTGAAAAAGATCTTTAAAATTATCTACAAGAAATCCAGATTTAGTTCTATTATTACCTGAAGCATCAATAACTTCCAACGCATTAGTATCTAGTTCTAATAAACTAAGAGCTACAGTTTCTTCTAATAAATCTACTCGCTTATCGATTTTACCAATATCTTTCATGGTATAACCTTTATTTTCAATAAATTTAACGACCATGTCAGAAGGAGAAATTGTACCACCGTTAAGTGACGATCTATATAATTCTAAAGATTTAGGTGGTTGAGATGGTAATACTGGATTATCTGCTGGTGTTCCTTCTAAGTTTTCTAAAATACCTTCAGAATTTATAATGATTCTATCTTGTCTTGGAAGATAATGCTCAATTCTCACGTCTATAAGTGTATCATTTTGAGGTAATTCATTAACTACACCACCAGTCGCTCCTCCAGTATCATTAAATACTGAACCGCCAGGTGCTATAGCTGATCTGAAGTCCATTACGTCTCTGAGTTGAACTACTGTTCCATCTCTCATGATATATTCTGGAATATCACCATATCCAGCCGGAAGACCTGGATAAGATCCTACTGCAAAACATACACCGGCTCCATGTTGATAATATGTAAATTCTACATAAACATTACCAGTAAGACCGCTCGTAGATTTTCTTATTAATTTTCCTAGTCCGTAGAATCCGTCTCGTTGTCCGTTATCGACTACAAACTGATCACTTACATCAGGTCCACTTGATGATCCTTCTTTAATCATTGTTACTGCAATAATATCGTTTTGATCAAGATCTACAGTTCCAATACCACCGCTAACAACAATAGCAATAGTTTCTTGTTGATTAGTTGAAACCGTTTTTGATCTTACAGAAATGTTACTTGATTTTTTAACATATGCCAATACTTCAACAGCATTAGTAGCATGTGGTAAGCCAGTAATTTGAATAGTCTGACTACCCGGAGACCCTATTGTTGCAGCAGTAGTGACTGTACCTCCTTGCATTATAATCCAATCACCAGTATTATCAAATATTTCTCCAGATAAACCAGTAAGTGTTATAGAATTACTTGAAGGAGTTCCTGTAAATTTACGCATTACAGTCATATTAACAATTGCAATATCTTTTGGTCTTTTATAAGGAACTTCAAAGAATAAATTATTATCATTTGCTTCTTTAAGAACTGCTCCAGCAGGGCTTCCTTCTAATACTAATGTTGAATAAACACTTGTACTAGTACCAATTTTAACTGCATCTCTAAAGCTATTTGTACCTGTCATTACTACATCAAATATAAAGACTCTAAAGTTCGAACCAAATGCTGCTGGTGCATCTACATGGCGTACTCTACAAGTTCCTAACACTGAATTATCAGCTTTGTAAATATTAACTGCTGGAAATGTAGTTTTTTGATTACCACTTGGTGAATCCATAGGTAATGCGCCAACAAATGCCGATACAATTACATAACTTCCGTATTCTGCAGGAATAGAACTAATATCGCCAGTCGAAGTATTACCAGCAAAGGTAGTTGCTTTATTAACCGAAATCTGTGTTCGAGTTGGTAGATTAATTCTATGACCATTTACATATGCTTTACCCGGACTTAATTCTGCTTCTAAGGTTGTACTACTACCAGAATCGTATGTCAAATAAAATGGATCTACAACATAATTACCAGATTCTTCAGATGTTCTTTGAGCGATTAGATCATTAATTTTATTATATTGATTAAATCCTGTTGCTTGTTCTACTATAACTGAATTAATAATATTAGCAATATACATAAATGTAGTTAAGCCAGGATTAGCCGGTTTAACTACAAGTGTTAAAGTTATTCTATAACGGTCAGCACCAGGTGCTGCAATATTTGGAAATTGTCCTTGATTGTCAAATAACGCATCATTATCAGATGCGGTGACTACATCCTGAACTACATTAAATCCTACCTGCCCTGTAAAATCATTGCTATATTTTGAAACAATTATTGATTGAGATGTAGCAAAACAAAAATGACCTTGCGTAAAATAATCACCTGATGCGACTGATAGTCGTACACCTTGACCGTACGATGGATTTGATTCAGTATGATTAGCTTTAATTTTATACGATTCACTGCCGTTATCTATTTGAATCGTTTCATCTGGCAAAAATCTTAAGGTAGAGATTCCAGCGGTCTGCGATCCACCACTTCGATACATAATATAAAGTGTAGGAGGATTTTCAGCTGTTCCATCCCCGTCTTCAACACAGATAATCTCAGCACTAATACCAGAAGTTAATCCGTTAAAAATAGCTCCAGGCACAGCTAGTGTGTTTGCTGCAAATGCAGTAGTAGGAGCTTGCAAAATGCCTGGCTGCAATTTAACAAATTGAATATTAGCGTTTAAACTAATTCCACCTGGATTAACCATCGCTCCTTCTTTAAAGATATTTCGACCAAACCGCTCCATATCTTTTTGAATAATAGTTTGGGATTGAGTTAATTCTCTTGCTTGTAGCGCTCTACGCGGATTAAAAAGAATTCTTTTGTACCCAGCGCTATCGGAAAAATCATCCTTATAGGTAGAATTCATCAAGTTTTCTGAGAAGCTTATTGGCATGTTATTACTCTACTCTTATAATTGGATTATTACTTTAATATCTTCGGACTGATTTGCAGTACGAGAAACTGCTACTCGATTATCTAAATATAAAACTTCACCAGATAATCTATCCACTTCACCTGGATTATCATGTGTTTCAATAACACCTTCACCGTTTCCATTTGTTTCTGCAATAGTTTCACCAGTTTGAAATTGTTTAAAACCAGTTTCAGGAGACTGATGGTAAAATAATCTTGATCCTAAAGTTACACTTGAATCTACATTATCTATATAAGCTTTAGCTCCACTACTTACACCTTCAATAATTTTATCTTTATTAAATGCAATAGTATAACTTGATAATTTAATATTTCTAGATGCTATACCAGTAAGAGCAAAAAAGTCACCTGCAGAATCTCCGGCGCTTGGATTTTTTAAAAGACCTATTTGTCTAAAGTCTTGAGATAAAATAAAATCATCATCAATATCTAAAATTTTGCTTCTAAACATTAAAGCATTTGCTTTTAAATCTTTCCTTGCATCTCTGCCAAATCCTGGCGTTGGCCCGATGATAGGTCTTGCTTGAGCGCTGTCACCGCCAGATCCATCTGGAGAAATTGTAACAGCAGCGAAATCATAGCTATCTAAATAGCTTAATGTATTTCCAGAAGTAGGATTAGTATTAATAGCAGTAATTGTTCCGGCATTTGAATCTATAACTGCAGTTACAAAATTTGTAGCAGAATCACCGAACGATAACGTTCCATTCCCACGAATAACGACATTTGGCAAAGCTCCAGTAGTTCCATATCCATTGCCACCGTTTGTCATTACGAATGAAGTAATTCTACCTGGCTTAGCATTTTGTTGAATTTCCCACTGCTTAATTTCAATTCCTGTTGAGTTTGAATCTGGAGCTGTTTCTTGAATATGAACAGGCATATACTGAGATGACAAAAAGAAATTAGCTTTTAGAGCACTAACAGTATAAAGAAACTTCCATACATAACCATCTGATGTCGAGAACGGATCAACGTTTTCGTTTCCACTTGGTTTCACAAGAGATGGTTGCACAACTCCTTGTTTATTTCTGCCAGTCCGTAAACAAATATATACTCCGTAATTATCTGTTAAAACATAATACCTAGTTCCAACACTTAAACTACCTTGTCTTCTATCATCCCATTGAGGGTAAACTGTTCCGTATGCCCAATCTTGTCTTGGTACAACGAAACTAGCAGCTTCTACTTTTTTTACGGATTGCAACCGTTCTTTAAAATCTATTATATCAAATTTGGCATTAATCGGAGTAGTAGCTGCATCATTACTATCCCAAATTTCAGATCTTCCAACACCAATATAATATTCTGTGCCTGAGGTATTATAATCGCCCAGTAAAGCGCTTAAGATGTTAAATTTTAAATCATCAGTGACGATAGCTGTCATATTTCTTTCCTAACTTAATATGTACTCAAATTGTAATAGTAAAAATATTAATATTTGTTAACTATATTTATATACTTTTTTTAACTTATCCTACAATATCAGAATCATATAGCGGATAAAGTTGAGTCATATCTGAATCAGCTTCAAAGAACGCTGCGCCTTGTTCTGCATATGCAAGAGATGTAGTAATAATAGATGGATACGGCTTTGTCATATACGATGGATTATCTCCAGTGCCTACATAGAAGGATGGATATGTGCCATGATAACCATAAGAATCGATACCATTTCCAAGAGAAAGCGTTGGGTTGCTATCACTTCGAATAAACGATGCGCTATCTGCTGTAGTATTCCAAATTTCTCTTGTTTGTGCTGCCCAAGCATAAGTAGTAGGATACGCAGCCTCGAGCTCAGTGATAGTTCTATTAAGATATATATTATTTCTTAATGGTTGTGTATGTAATCTAAGATTATAAACATTTCCATTAAAAGTTTCTGATGTAAGTGAAGTAATATCTAATTCTTGGAAAGTCTGAGCTGTTAGTCTTGAACCAAGTGAATCATAAAAATAATTTTCAGATATTGAAGCTTCACCATGAACAGCGAATGGTTGTATATCAAATATTTTAGCAGTTACACCAGAAATAATTGAATTGGTTGCTGGCTCTTGTATTACTATTTCAGCGCCTAAGAAAAATCCGGCTGGATGTACAAACTTTTTATATAATTCTTCCCAACTAGGCATACCAACATCTGTTCTAATTAGATGAGATAGCAATTGATAAATTTTTCCATCTTGTAATACTTTTTGAGCATCAACTCCAATTGGAGAAGAGGAATCATTAAGATAAAATAAATCGTTTTTAGGATAATGAACAACTGCATCTGTAGCAAAAAAAGCTCTAAAGAAACCTTCAGCCGAATATTTAGATCCTTTTACTCTATAAAACTTTGCAAAATTACGAATAATTTCTCTTGGTACTTTTGGAAACTTTAAAACACCAGTTGATAATGCAAATTCATTTAACATTAAATCTAACTGTTCTAAAGAATTATCTTCAACATCTCTACACGTATAAACATCTTTTACTAAAGATCCAAAACTTTTAGCATCTAAAAATTCGTAGTAGTATTCTAAAAATAATATGATACTTGGATATTCATCAACAAAATATTGAGGCAGAACTTCTTTAACTGAGCTCTTATGCATCTCTATCGGTAATCGATTAAAATCTCTTAATGTATGCTCTAAACCTTTTACCATTCTCTTAGTAACCTAACACTATATTAGTATCTTGATAATCGATATTAACACCAACTGTTAGATTATTTTCAGATACACTTAATACGTAATTTCTAAGAGGTTTAATTACTGTTTGATCTTGAGGAATAGCTTTAATTTTGACAGAACCTGATCCATCTATAATGGCTCTTGGTGCAAATCCGTTTAACTGGACTAAACCGCTTTGCGGAAAATATGTTCCTAAAGTATCTACTATTACCGAACTATTTGCATCAACAATTTGAAGTACAGTAGTACCTAGTTGATTTCTTATTCTCGCAATAATGTTATTATCACCATACGTAAATGTGCTTGATTCAATACTATATCTATCCTCAGATGGATTTTCCAGTCGCACCGGAAAATATAATTTATACGAATCTTCTAAATTGAGTGTTGGCTGAAAGCTTATTTGAAGTTTAACATTCATACTAGAAGAAAGAACAGATGGGTCATAAGCATCGATCTTTGTTAACAATGATGATCTTCTAAAAGTTTTACCAAATCCAGCTAATAGTGTATCAAAATGTGTTTTAATAAGATTTTTTGTTCTAGCTTCGATATTACCTGACTTTAATCCAGTAAGATTAGGGTCCCATTGAATATTTGCATCGATTAAAAAATCAAGAGAAACTGGCTCTACAAATTTTGTACTTATAGCCATAATGGCAAGATTGTTGGTGTATATATTAACTATATTCGACTTTATATTTATTTTTTCTTCTTCAGTTACACCAGATCCATAATCTAAGCTGATATATACACAACCATAATCAACTGGAATATTATCTTGACTTCCCCAGGCTGCAACTGATTGAATAGCTGGGAAATTAGCTTTAATCATTGATTCGTAATCTAAAGCAGTAACAAGTCTTTGTTGTGTACTAAAAGCAACAGGTGCCAACTGCTTTATAGTGTCAATAGATTGTAAATTAGATCCACTAATTGATTTTGAAAGTGGTATTACATTTACTGGATAGCTTGTGCCTAATATAGATATTTGATTATTTGCGGTAAATGCAATTCCTCCATTACCAGCTTCGCCTGCTGTACTTAAATAGCTCACAACAATCTTATTACCAGCTGTCGGTGATTTGCCAAAAGTTACTCCATCGCCAAAATTAATTTCATAAAAACCATTTGGCGTTTCTCTTATCGTATAATACGTTGAAGTAGAATCGACTGTAACAGCTCTATCTAATTCAGTATAAGTTTCATAAGATGCAGATGTTGTAGAATTATATACTGTTACACTAGCGGTTTTAACGTCGATATTTTTATCTGGAATAACATATACTTGTCTATCTGTAGTTGCTCCTACTATAAATGTCTTATTAGTAACTTTACCTTCATAGGCAATAATTTCAGACGCACCAGTAGATGAATTAAAAGTATAAACTCCGTTAGATTCTACACCAGTGTATCTTTGTCTAGTATGAAATTCATACGAATTCCCATCAATAGTAGTACTAAATGTAAATCCAGGTGGAAGAAGAATAGATGTAGGACGGTTAGCTACTAATCCAGTATTAACCGTAGCTTTTAAAGCTACTCTTGAAGATGTTTTAGAAGCAATATCTAGACCTAGCATTTCAGCATGAGATACTACAGAAGGTCTTAACTGAGCAGTATTTAAAAATGATTCGTTTAACGCAAAATTAGCAATAAGACCGTTATAATGCGTGTTATATGCTAACACATCTAGTATGTTACTTAAACCAGAAGCTTCAAAGTCATAGTCAGTAAACTCTGATTTTTCTTTAAAAAATGTCTTAAGAGCACTTTTTATATTTTCAAAATCAAGTTGGGTTGATGTAATATTTGTTGCCATTTATCTTAACCTTGCTACTGAAGTTTCTATAACTTCTATTGTTCCTGTAGATAATACTAAAAACTCTATTCTACAAAAAATGTTATTTAAATCGGGTCGAATCGTAGATTGAACATTTAATATTTTTGCTCTCGGTTCCCAGTTTTTTACTGCCATTGCGACTTCTTGGTTAATATCATCTTCTAACAAATCATCAGCTAATTCAAAAAGCAATCCAGTCAGATCAGCTCCAAAAGAGTGCTGAAAAGGTTTTTCAAATTTGTTAGTCATTAATAAATTTTTTACAGCCTGTTTAACTGCAGCTGCTTCTGTTTTTTTAAAAATATCACCATTAGTTTTTAAGTTAAACAATAGATTAATGTCTTTACTCTCTCGAATACCAGAAGTGATAATACCTGCAGTTGAAAGATTTCCATCTTCTGTTGAGAATGCTCTTGTTACCATTTTATTCTATCTTCTATTGTTTATTCTATTTATACATTTATTTGTTAATTATTTGTTATTTTAAACTCCAATTAAGGCTTCCTCGGCCTTGCGATGCCGGCACTATAGAATCCTCTAGCCCCACTCTAATAGCCATATACATTGGTCGATCAGCTGAAATTGCTCTGCTTACATAAACTCTATATTTAATAGGACCATGGAAGTCACGTTCATTATATCCGACTTGTTTAAAGAATTCCTTTTCGCCTTCAACATCATGGAATATTAGAGTACTTCCTGGAGCATGTTTTCCAGCTTTTGCTGCTGCAGTTAATTCGTCAATGCTTCCATATGTGCCATTCGGTAGTTTTGTTTTTGTCCCGGCTTTCTTCGGTTCTGGTTCCTTAACAACTTTTGGAGTTTCTTTTTCTTTAACTATTTCAGCTTTTGTTTCAGCTGTTTTATATATTTCGTTTGATCGAGGAGCTGGAATCGATCCGCCTTCTTCATCTCTCATTGTAAATAGACTTGCATCTTTATAAATGTTAAAATCTCCTCCCCAACCCAATCCAAAAGATCTAGCAATTTCTGCAATGGCGTCTGGAAAATCATGAACAAGAGTAGTACCCTTTAAATTCTGAGAAGCATTAATGTTTATACCTAAACCAGACGCATTAGAAGTCCATAAATCCTCTCCTTTGTATTCATCAGGAAGATTTGAATATCTCTGCGTAGTTGTAGAATATCCTTCTAATGTTTTAATTGTATAATTATATTCTGGCCCTTCAAGTTTGTTAATAAATCCTTGAAGATTATCCCATACTACAGCTGATACCATGGCATAAAACCCGCTTTTAGTTTTAATTTTCTTTAACCCTTCCTCAGTAATAGCTGGAGCTGTTATATCTTCTAATTCAATTGCTCCTGTTTCACTTAAAGTTATTTCAATTAAATCTTTAGCTGATTGCAACTCATCATTAAAAATAGTTTCTAGCTCTTGTTTAAATGTAATTTTATAATTCTGTGGTATTTCTGGCATAGTAACTATAATTGAACAATATAATATTTTTTCTCCATTTGATAATTCATCTACTTCATATGTATCGTAAGATAATATTAATTTATCAAATTCTGCATTGTCTTTTAAATAACTAGCTAAGTCAAAAGTTACATCAGGAGACAGCTCACCAGTTCTACCATTTCTAACTTCAAATGCAACTACCCTACCAGTACTTGATAATTTTGTAATAGAGTCTTCTGGGGCGGATTTGTCACTTGGCCCTAATTTTTGGACACCCTCAACTATTTTTACATTAAATCCATCCATAAATTTAGGAGCTTTTACTAATTTTAATAGCTTAACACTACCAACTAAATTCCTTGCTACTCTATGTCTTTCAATCTGACTCATATGATTCATTGTTTCAGAATTTGGAAAGAATTTTGCGATTGGTACGCCAGCTGAAAGAAGAGTTCCCATTTTAATAGTTTTAATATGGTTTGGATTATATTGTGCTTCAGGTACAATAAATTTAATTTGTTTTTTAGATGTATCGCTCGCTTTATATCTAGAAATTATGGTGGTAGGATCAACCGCACCGATGACTTGCCCTCCCATTCTAGATTGAGTTTTCTTTCCGACTATACGATCTATATGTGGAGGAACTTTTTCAGTATATGAAGAAGACAATACCCCAGCCGCGATTTGCTCTTGAGTAAACGATAAATTATTTTTATTTGCTGGATTACGCATTTTAATTCTTATTTCAGCTGTAGTGAGAGGTTTCTCTGTAACTCCTGCTGTTGTAACGGTTTTATCCATATAATTATAGATTCCATCATCTTCATCTACAAAAACTGATTGTACCATATACGCAGATTTATCTAAGAATATAGAAGAAGTAGTTGCGGTTGGTAATGGCTTTAAATTATCTAATCCACTTGGCCCATAATCGCTCGCAGCGTCTGTTGGCCATTTCTTTGGTCCCTTTGTAGTATTTGGCGGAATGTCAGCAGTTGTATCTGTTGCGGCTGAATAACCATATCCTGAACCAGCGTGTGCGCCAGACGAAGGATGAAGGCCAGCTTGGTTTGATACCATTGCCTGAGTGGCCGTGCCTTGTAAATCACCGTATACAACTGGAATATTCATATGACCTGTTGTCACTTGAGTATCATTATAGATAGTTGCAGTTGTTACATTGTCAATTGCATTTATTGAATGGCCAGTAAACATATTATAATTATACATTACAATATTCTCACCACCAATAGTTCCAGTATTACCTGTAGCAGTCAAATCCTGAGCAACAATATTGATATTAGGAGAACTTAAAGATATTTCAGTTTGTGATGTAAGAGTTGTAGATCCTTTGTGATTATAATCTGCTTCACCTCTCACAACAAACTCATAATCTGCTTTTACTGAAGTGCTTAGTTTTCCAAGAAATGTATTTGTAACATCTTTTAATACAGTAGTACTTTTTACTTTTTGAATAGTTTCAGCCATCATGCCAATAATTCGTTTAGTATAAGACCCAAAGACGTTTACGATCCAATGACCTCCAACTTTTAGATTATAATTTCCTCCAACATCAAGATTAAAATCTCCACCGATATTCATATTTAAGTCACCTGAATAAGTAAGATTGCCATTTCCTTCTGTAAATAGATGATGATTACCAGTTATCAAATCTACTCTATTACCTCTTGCATTAACAATAATAGAGCCATCTGGTTTCATTTCAACTCCGGCGCCTGACATATGCTTAAGTAGAATTCTTTCGCTGCCTATAGTATCATCATAAAGAATCACATGGCCTTTCGGTGTTGTCTTAATTGATACTTCAGTTGCAGAAGATGGAACTTCATGTACAAGAGATATATCTTCACGACCTACTGTAACAGCAACGTCTGTTTCTAGGTTATGAATTGTTTCTCCTCTTGTACTTTTTTCCGTTCCTGGTTGATAAAAATATTCAGATCGAGGTAATTCTCCGGCTGGATCTTCAAATCCAGTACCTAAAGTTTTACCTTGTAATGTCGCTTGTCTATTCTTATCGATTAGAGTATCAAGATCTGATCTTAAACTCATGCGCCGCTCCCCCAAAATTTAAAGTCATCTACAGTCTCAATTACTTTTCCAGCTTTATCTTTAATTTCAGTAGCAGCATTAGTAGCGTCTTCAAGATTTAAGCCCTGTTTTAAATAATCTCCTACACTTTGATTATTTACACCGACTCTCAATACCTCATCTGGAATAACATCAAACGATTTTATAACGTCTCCGGCTTTTAATTTTTTGTCATTAAGAAGACTTACAATTTCATCATATCCATGAACTGCAACTGGAATTTTTTCTGGAAGAGGTATCGCGGTTTTTACTTGTTCTTTATCTACTACATTCGGTGAGACCGCTGGCGCCGGTGTAGGAATAACATTTGGAGCATTATACAGTGTCAGAGCATCTGATGCCATAGGCGATTCTCCAACTAAAGCATCCTGATCCATTGCTGGAAGACTAGGATCTGTTTGATTAGTTTTCTTATATCTATTTTTTAAATAACTACCTACATCGAATCCAGGATCTAATTCTTGATCTTGCAATTCGTTATGACCGAATATACTGCAACCTGGCCAAATAGTATAAAATGCTTTACACATCATATCAAATGAAATATATTGTGATGATGTCAACGATTCTCTTCCATACACCCAGTTCTCTTTTTTTTCTGAGGAATATGAATTCAATCCTCCTATAAATGCAATACCAATGCTGTATTTATCGTGACCCGGAGCGTGTTCTCCTTCTATATATACCGGCCGTCCTCTTTCTATTTGTCCATTCTTTTTTATGATATAATGATAGGAGCATCCTTGATGATTTAATGCTATTGATCTAGCATGAACTTCCGCTGCTCCGGCATGTGCCTGATCTAAAAAATGACTAGACCAATGAACAATCATTTCTGTAATTTCTCTTTTAACACTATTAAATTCAGCCACTAATTCGTCGTATGTATTCACTCGAGTAAATGCATATTCACCTGGATTTTCAACTTTTCTAGAATTATCAGATATAGTTGTTTTATTTCCATCCCAATTCGAAGCTGCTTGTCCTATATCACTTTGCGGTGCTGACAACGGAGGAGCATCATTATCATCAGTTTCTACATTGGTAGAAAGATCTGTTGTAAGACTATTAACTTTGTTTTCTATATCACTAATAGATATTCCTAATTGTGATTCAATAATAGCTCTTGACTGTGCAGGATCCATTCCTGGAATAGTAATTTGACCAGTATCTGGATTTACATATGGAACAATATTAGAACCAAAAGTTGTAACTTCACCAGTATTAGGATTTTTCCACGGTACAATTTTACCATCCTTAGCGCTTTTGATTATAGATGCTTTATTAATATCGTTAATAACTTTTGTAAAATTTTCTTCTTTTAGATCTTTTACGGATTGAATCGTGTTTTCAATTGATAAAACCGAACCAGCTAAATCTTGAATACCTCTTTTTATATGATTTTCTGCAGATAGTTTTGCATTTTGAATTACTCCAAGTTTCGCATTTATATTATTGTCAACATCAGTAACAGTCTTTAAAATTTGATCTACACCTTTTATTGATATATCTAAATCTACATTCAAAGCAGAAGATATTCCACCTAGACCACTAGTTAGACCCTTTAGTTGTGTAGGAATTGATGTTAATCTATTCAAATTGCCTGTTAAATTTGTTTCAAGCCCATCTGCTAAGGCTTCTAATTTAGCTACCTTATCAAGACTATCTTTTGCAGCACTAAGCAATTCAGTTGGAACAATACCCTTCATTATGTCGTCAAATTTTGGAAGTGATCCTGTAATTTTATTAATATTCGATTGAATAGAAGCTGGTGTTCCAAGCAATTTATTAGCTTTCTTTATACCAGCTCTTATATCCGCATTTTCTGTTTTTGGAATACCAACAAATCCAGTATCAGGATTAGTCCAAGGTCGTGCGCTCATTTGCTGAACAATTTCAGCTTCTGCTGCAGTTAAAGACTTATTCATCTTATCTTCAAGACCTGGCATTTTATTTGTTAGTTCTACAATAGGAGCTACAGCAATAAGATTAGCTATACTTTCTTTAGCTTCAGGTAAAGATTCAGTAACTGATTTAATTCCGTTAATACTATTTCCAACTTTATTTAATAGCATTTTAGTATCATTTAGCGATTTAAGGCCTTTACCAACGATGTCTACTTTTGAAGTCAGATTTTCGAAATCTAAAGTACCTCTTACGTTACTTAGTTTTGAATTTAAATTCTTAATATCCACAATCAGCTCTCCTTATGAACTACCACTAACAAATCTACGATGATAAACTTTAGCCCATTTAATTCTTTCTCTTAAAGACTTTGACCAATATCTTCGCCCACCGCTATTTTTACTCGTGCCGCCAGCTGTATATGGACATGAACCAAATTCTCCACCATATTTTATGAACTTAAACGAAGGTCTTTCAAAGAATCTACACACGCTATAAGCAGTATTTGCTACATCACTGCCACATGAATTTATATGTCCCCAAGCACTTTTCTCATTATATTGACCGCTATCTGTACATTCGTGCCATATAAATCGGGCCTGTGCATCCAAACTTTGCCACGGTAAATTCATTTTTTCAGAAAATAATATTAAATTTTCCCAACGTTGACCCCTCCATTGACACAAACCAAATGCAGGAAGTCCAACATCATCAGGATTAATTATTTCGTTCCATGGCCCGCTTTTAAAAAATACTGACTGACCTTCATAGCTACTCTGATATTGGTGTGATTTTGATGCTTTTGTTACAGTATAAACTCCTCTATAATCTCGTCCACCACCTGGTCCAGATTCTATTCTAATATTTCCCATGAATCCACAGACTTGAGCTGGTTGCATAAAATTACTTAAAGCAGTAAATAGTTTTTCTTCTGTTCCATTTCCTGGCATAGCTTTAGCAATTGCTTCTATCTCAGCTGAATTCGCTTGAGTTGAAACTCCATCACCTTTAGAATATTTTCCTTCAGATCTAACTGCAACATTTTCACCGCCATCAACTAATTGATTTTCTAAAGAAGGATCACTTGCTTGAATATATGACGGTAATTGTCTAGTAATATAGCTTCCAAGGACTAGAGGTATTTGTGATAACTTTCCGTCTAAAAACATACCATGCACCATCGCCCCGCGGCCTAATACACTGTTTTCACCATCACCTGATATTCCAGGAGAAGTGACTGGAATTAAAGTTTGAGCCCAAGGTAAATCAACGTCAGCAATTTCTAAATTATCATGAATACCAAATATTCTAACTTGAACTCTTCCCATTCTTTTGGGGTCGTCATTTCTTCTAACCTTTCCAATAAAAAATCTTGGATCATCTCCCCAATACGCGCTCGATAAACTTTTCATTTAAATCTTACCTTCTTCTATGACCTAATTTAATTAGGCCTAAAGTAGTGGAAAATGCTCCATCTCCAGCCGGACTAAAAGTGTGTTTAGCAGTGTGTATAATATAATCTCCAGATTTTTTTATATCTAACTCTTCATTATTTTCTGCTCTATGATGCATAGCATTCTTTTTAAATTCAACAGATATTTTATTACTTATAGACATATTTTTGTCTTTTGCTAAGAAATTTTTACCTGGAACTGTAATAGTTAATCCAGACTTATGTACATAAGTTCTTAATCCTAATGCTGTTACTTTTAAATTATGCAAGTTTCCATCTTCACATTCGTTATAACCTCTAATATCATCTGGTAAACCACTAGATATTCCACTTTGAGAATGGCTAGTAGTAATATTTGTTATAGTAGCTGCATTATATTGACCAATATTTTTACCTGCAAAAACCGCTTTGTCGTCATACACCGGAATATCTAATTCATTCATAATACCTAGCATTTTTGCTCTAGCAAACATTTCTCCTGGATTATGTTTTCTAACATGAATAGTGCCTTCAAACGTATCAATAAAATTATATGTAGCAGGGCCCAGACCTAGCATATTATACGTATTCTGACTTTCATTTTCTTTATACATATGACTTTTAATTAAAAATAATTTTTCAATAGGTTTTAAAGTTTGCGCTTTGGCTGCTATAGCTTCAGAATATGTGTATGGAACTAGCCCAGTTCCTGGATTATTTAAAGAAGGTAATTCTAACATAGTTTCTAAATCTAAAAATCTAATTTTATCATCACCCATACTAGCATACACATAATATGGAAACCCATTCGTTGTCACACATCTATCACACAACCATTTTGCTGCTTCTAAAGGACCCATATTTGGAATAATAACTTTTAAGGATCCGTCTATAACTGGTTCTCTATTTTTATTAAATAATAACTCATTACTTAAAAAATAATCAGCTCCACTATGAGTATATCTATCTAATTCACGTAGTAAACTTTGTATTATATCAGTAGCAGTACTAGAAAATCCGCCGGCATTAAAACCTCCTCGGCTTTCGATGGCTTTAAAAATTTTATTTACACTCATTAAATTTGATTGATAAGCTCTTTCTTCTATTAAATGTAGTAACACAATTTCATTATTATCGTTACTTTTACCAGTGTTTGTTACTTTATTTACAATAAAACGTTTAGTAATAAAGTTTTGACCATTATCATCTAATCCATCACCGCCTAAAATTGTTATTTCAACTCTTTCAGTTCCTTGAAATGGAAATCTATCTCCTAAATTTTCATTATCTAAAAATGCTAAATTTGCGGTTAAAAACGGATTTTCTAAAGATTCAAAAAAACTTATTTCGTTTATCATATTTTTAATATCATAACCTTCAGCAGCCCATTCATTCCAACGGTCTGCTGTTATCACAACTCTTTCGATAACGTATTCGTATGGATTGCTATATTTACTAATTTCTGCCATTTGAAAATTATCCAGTCATATGTTCTATAAATGCTCTATGAACTGCCCGAATTGCTCCAGCTTTTAATACTTTAATAGTTCTTAGCTCATCATTTTTAACTGTGTGATGCTCAAATAGAGTGACTTCTTTTATAAGAGAACTTTGATTTTCACTTCTCACATCGATATCTACCCACTCTCCATTAGCATTTTCGTAATGATGAGCAGAATAAATTTCAAGAGATGAGGATTTTAATTTAGCATTTTCAAATAAAGTAATATCAGGATATGGTACAACTGAATCGGGATCGGTCAAAGAAAGAGGATTTTGTATTATTCTATCGAACTTTACTGTTTCTCCGTTTATCCAGGTTCCGGTAGAATTACTAATAACTATTTGACCTAAATCTAAATTTTTTCGAATTACTGTACCTGTAGCGCCTGATTGGGTACCTTCTACTAAACTACCTACACCAAATATTTTGACTAAGTCAGAACTACTTGTAGGGTGTCCTACATGCGGTACTCCATCATCATCAGTTCTAAAAACAAGAGTAGTATTAGGATATGCGGCTGTGGTTTTTTCTAATAGCTGATTATACCCAAGAGGCCATCCACCTCTTCTAACATGATCATTCATCAAATAAAATGTCCAGTAATATTTTGGGTCATCATATAATTTAGCAGATATTACATCTGGTCTATCTCCATCTAAAACAGTATAAGTTAAATAATGCTGAAATGACTCTTTAAAGGTGTCAAGAATATCTGCGTATGCAGATACATTTTGAAAAATTGTAAGTGCATTGTCTGCACCTCCAAATTTATATTGTACATTTTCAAACGGAGCAAAATATCCCATTTAGTATCCTTTCCGTATATCATCTTTATTCAACAATTCATTTTCTCGTAATGTCATAGATATGGTCGTTTCTTGCCAATCTCCACCTTTGAAAAAAGATCCAGATGGAGCATTAAAAGTTGCTTGAAAATTAGTTAAATAACACGGTTTGAATTTTATAAAGTTTCTATTATTTCCTCTATCTCCGTAGTGCATACTGATTTGAATTTCATTTGGAAATCTGTATCCAAATGGAACACTTATTCCTCCAAGAGTATCGGTATTAAACGCTTCTGGATATAATTCAGTTCTAAAGAATTTTACAATTTGAACAATTTCAAACGCCTCTTCTTTTGAAACTGGTTGCATTTTAAAACTAAATGAAAATGTTCTTAAATTAGGTTTATCAAATAACATTGTCATATTAGAAATAGGTGAAGTTCTTAATGATCCTCGTACTGCTCCATCTATTGCTCCATTTTTACCAGCCATACCTGCAAGACGTGTTACTCCTAATCTTGCTGCATCTTGACTAACTGAACCTTTTAATGCTTGATAAAAATTATCAAGTGAAGATAAGCCACCACTAGCTAAACCTTCTAACAACCCACCGCCATTAGATATTGCTTCTGAAGCAGCACCTCCCATAAAGCCAAGATCGGCTGTAGAATAATTAACGCCGTCCTGAAATGTTATATTTGAAGGCATATACATTTTACAGCTATTTTTTCCTAATTCTTTTTTTTCATTTGACATAATATTATTAGTATTTGAAACAAAATTAGCTTGACCTCCATCCGGCTCCATGGGATCTTCAGTCGGAGTAACACCAGTTGCAGCTCTTATTGTTAGATCTGCTAAGCTTTTAAACATTTCACCAAAAGCTTTCATTGACTCACCTAACTCTGGAGGAGTAGTAATTATTGGTTGAAATAAGATATAAGCTTTATAATCGTTTTCATTTACTAAAGGAAATTTAAATCTTCTTTTTCTTGTTTTCACTGCATTTGCAGTTGCAACATCGGCTTCAGCTTCGAAATCGAGACCTCCCATTTGCCTCCCGGCACGGGCTTCGAAATCAAGACTGCCCATGATTCGTTTTCTTGTTCCTCTGAGCCTAGCAGCCGTATCTTCGACGTTAAATACCATACGAAATTTCCTATAAATAAAGCTAAATTCTACTAGTTATATTTATATAGGAAAACATGAAAACATACTCGGGTAAATTTAATCCAAAAAATCCTCGTAAATATCGTGGAGATTATACTAAAATCGTATATCGCTCGATGTGGGAAAGACATTGTTTTCGATGGTGTGATGAACAAACTGATGTAGTCTCATGGTCTAGTGAAGAAGTTATAGTTCCTTATCTTTATGAAGTAGATAAAAAATATCATAGATACTTTGTAGATCTTAAGGTTACTTTTAAGAACGGAAAAACATTATTAATTGAAATAAAACCAGATGTTCAGACACGCCCTCCAAAAAATCCAGGTAAAAAAACTAAACGGTACATAACCGAAGGTCTAGCATATGTAAAGAATATGAATAAATGGAAAGCCGCTAAATCGTATGCAGCAGATCATAAATGGGAATTTCAGATATGGACAGAGCATACACTACAGCAAATGGGAATAATGCCAAAACCTCCAAAAAAAATGAAACCACTTCCTCCAATGAAGAAACCTAAGAAAAAAGTATAAATAGATTCATGACAGAGATATTTAAAACACTAGAATTAGAAGCCTTTAGAGCGGGAATTACACCTCGTTCTAAAGAATCGCGTGAATGGTTCCGCAAGAAAATTACTTCTATGCGCGGAAAAGAGTTTCGTAGAATTAAACAAGGTACATTAATGCAAGAAGATGAATTGACTCTTACTAATAATACTGATATTGGTAAGATGTGCATGTTCTTCTATGATCCAAAGCATAAAGAAACATTGCCATTTTATGATAGCTTTCCGCTTGTAATTATTATTGGTAAAGCAAAGGGAGGCTTTTTAGGAATGAATCTTCATTATTTGCCACCTACTTTACGAGCTAAATTTCTTGATGCTCTAATGGAAAATGCAGGGCAAGATGATTTTAATGTTACATATCGAACAGTCAAAGCCGCAACAAATATGAAATACTACAAACCTACTATTAAACATTATTTAAAGAAACATTTGAAAAGTAGACTTGCAACTGTGCATGCACCTGAGTGGGAGATAGCTACATTTCTTCCAACTGCATCTTGGAATAAAGCATCTGGTGGAGAAGTATATCAAAATTCGAGGAAGATCATAAATGGCTAATAGTCGTATATTTAATATTGATGCTTTTAAAGGTCAGATCGGAAAAGGCCTAGCAAGATCAAATAAATTTGTGATAGGTTTGCCTGCAGGTAGAACCATAGAAGATGACCACAACAAATTTCAACCTCCAAGCAATGAATCGCGAGTTGCTGCAGTGGCTCAGGGTCTGCCAGCTCGAGATACCTTACATTTTTTATGCAGATCCTGTTCTTTACCTATGAATCAAATGCTAACATCAGAGCGGGTAATAGGAATGAAACAAGAGAAAATTACTTATGGTTATGCTCAATCAGATGTAACACTTTCTTTTTATGAACCAAATGATTTTCCAATAAGAAAATATTTTCAAACTTGGCAAAATACACAAGTAGATCAAGATGAAGGAGAACTTAACTTTAAAAAATCATACGCAAAAGATATGACAATAACTGCATTTTCAACAGAGGGATCTCCTTTATTTGGCGTTTCATTAATAGATGCTTTTCCTGTGACTATAAATCAACAAGATTTTTCGAACGAAAATAACGGTATTGTAGATACAACCGTGACTATAACATATACTCGATATTTGTCACAGATACCCTCCGCTATGAAAAATGTTCCAGGTGGCAGTGGCTTAGGTCTTCCTGACGGAATTGATAAATTCGTAAAAGATGTACGAGATTTAAATAAATTAAAAAGTGTATGGTTAGATCACGAAAGAAATATCGGATAATATTTATAATTTTAAACCATGAGGTAATATAATGGCACTACCAATTTTAAATGACAAACCTAAATATGAAATGACTATTCCATCAACTGGTCAAATAGTACGTTTTAGACCTTATCTAGTAAGAGAAGAAAAGGTTCTGATGCTTGCTATGGAATCAGAAGATTCAAATCAAATGTTCTCATCAATTATTGATACCATAAAGGCGTGTGTCGATACAGAGGAAAGTGATATAAAATGGAATGAACTCGCAATATTTGATATTGAATATATGTTCGTAACTATTAGATCTAAATCTGTTGGAGAAACAAGTAAACTGAATTTAAAATGTACTGAATGCGAAGAATCAAATGAATTAGTTGTTGATCTATCTGATATTGCTCCGGCTATGCCTGATGTGTCATCAACAATTGTTCTTACAGACGATATTAGTTTAGAAATGCAATGGCCAGCTTATAGTGATTTAAATAAAGCTGGAATGCAAGAAATGAGTAGCACTGAACTTACAATGATGATGATTGGTAATTGTATTAAATACGTAAATACAGTTGATGATCAAATTATACTGAGAGACGAATCACAGGAATCAGTGACTGCATTTATTGATTCTTTAAGCACAGCACAATTTGAAATGATAAAAAATTATACTGAGAAAATGCCGCAGATTATAAAGAATATTGAATTTGATTGTGAGAATTGCAATCATCATAATGAAATTAAACTACAAGGAATGGCTGATTTTTTTTAGTATGCCTCTCTCATGATAGTCTTATAAATTTTTATAAGAGTAACTTCAGGATGATGCAAGACCATAATTATTCGTTAAGTGAACTAGAAAACATGATACCGTGGGAAAGAGAAATCTATATTATGCTTTTAAGTGAACACATAAAAGAAGAAAACGACAAAGCAAAAGAGCGTAATCTTGGGCAGACGTAATAGGATAGAATAATATGGCAACTATAGAACAGTTAACACAGCAGCTTGTTAATGTAAACGAGAATCAAAACGACACAGCCAAAGAGACTAAAAAAGAAATTAGTGATCTGTCAAAAAGTGTGAAAGATCTTCTAAAATTTCAAAAAGAGCAAGCAAGAAAATCTGGTCAAGATTTGGAAGCTGAAAGAGAAGCATCGAGAAGAACATCAAGCGCGGTTGCCACTTCTGGCGGCAGCGGTGCTAGCGGTGGTGATGCAGGTGGTTCTATGGGTGGAATAGGTTCAATGCTAGGCGGGGTAGCTGCTTGGGCTGGGGGATTTCTCTTAAAATTTACAAAAATTTTCGGAATGCTAAAACGTATGTTTATGTTCGGAGCTCGAGCTACTGGTATAGGTGCAGTAATATATTTAATTTATCAAACCTTTAAAGATATTGGTGAAAATAAAAATTTTCAAGAAGCTATAGAAAAAATAAAAGAAAGTTGGAATTCTATAAAAACTTCATTTACTTCTATAAAAAATAAAATAGTAGGTTTTTTTGTAGATGAAAACGGTGAGAAAACAGATCTAACAAAAACAATAGAAGATACTATAAATTCAATAACCGAATTTCTTGTAAAACCACTTAATAGAATTAAGTGTACTATTCAAGATTTTGTTAGTGTAACACTCTCAACAGTTGTGAAAAGTATTGAAACCATATTTAATGGTATCGATTTAATATTAAGTGGAGAGTTCGGCGCAGGTTTGAATGAACTATTTAAAGCGGCTTTAGGATGGGATTTTGAAGCCGGAAAAATGACAACAGAATCTATGGGCTTATTGTGGCTTCTTAAAAATTCTTACGATGCTGTTCTAAGTCTTATGCCTGACATGGAAGTGGTTATACCCTCTATAAGTAAAAGTTTTGACGATATGTGGAATAGTTTATCATGTCATATTGAAGATGGATTAGCTTATATTACCGAAAAGTGGGAAGTGCTTTCTGGATTCTTTACTGAAACAATACCGGGATGGATTGAAACTACAAAAGATAAATTTGTAACAGCATGGGACATCAGTAAAGATTTACTTAAAACTAAGTGGGATGAAGTAGTAAAATTCTTTACTGTAGATGTACCAAAATATTTTACTGATTGGCTTACCACCGCTGTTGATAATGTTGCAGCTCCAATTGCTGCAACCTGGGCCAGAGTAGTTGATTGGTTTCTCAGAGTCAACACCAAAATTACTACAAAATATGAAGAGATTAAAGCTTTCGGTTCTGATATAATATCTAAAATAAAAGATACTTGGTGTAATGTTGTTGAATTCTTCACTGTAGATATACCAGCTAAAATGAAAGAAACTTGGGAATCAATAAAAGCTTTCGGTTCTGATATAATATCTGGAATAAAAGATACTTGGTGTAATGTTGTTGAATTCTTCACTGTAGATATACCAGCTAAAATGAAAGCAGTATGGGAAACAATAAAAGCATTAGGAAGCAATCTATTAGGTACTGCAGAAACTGGTCTTAAAATGTATTGGGATTTTCTTGTTGATTTTTATACCGTTAAAATACCAGCCGCAATGAAAGCAGTATGGGAAATAATAAAAGCAGGTGGCACAGGTATATTAGATAATATTAGCGCAAAATGGGAAAGTCTTAAATGTTTCTTTACTGATACAATTCCAGAAAAAATTAGTAATTTTTTATCACCTCTAGAAAATTTTGATGTAATGGAATTTATTACTGAAAAATTTGAAGCGGTTAAATGTTTCTTTACTGATACTATTCCAAACAAAATTGCTGAATTTAATCCGCTTGGTGAGTTTAATTTGATGGAAGAAATAGGTAAAAAAGTGGCTGATATGCTAGCTATGATTTTTGATCTTATTCCAAGCATAGAAGATATTAAAAATACTATAATAAGAAGCGTAAATAAATTAGGCAGCGCTGGAAAAGCTGTAATGGACTTTTTCGGATTAGGATCTGGAACAGAAGGTCCAGGTCCGTTGACTTCAAAGCAAGAAGTAGCGGCGGCCACTGCAGAAAGAACAGAACAGGGATTAAAACCTTTCGCGGGTATACTGGGTGTGCAAGCGTTTAACCCTAAGACTGGGGATATGCAGGATCACAATTATCTTCAGATGAAAACTTTTTTAGCAAATGAACATAGTGCTATGAATAAGCATCTAATAAATAAGAAAGCTGACGACGAGCGGCTTGAAAGGCTAGCACAATCTGATAAATTAGGGCTAATAGCTGATAAGCTTGAAGCATTAATAACAGAACAGGCTATGAGACCTCAAAATGAAGGTTTAAAATCTATGGTTAATAATCAAACTTATAATTATGTCACGGCACCAGCAACGTCAACTGATGATGAATACGGTGGCCTGCTCAATCGCCTGAGACGATGGTAATGCCGACAATTAAGCCGGCATTACCTAGTTATATTTAATCGTTAACTAAATTAGCAAAATGCGACATAATATCGTCATCATCATCTGAACTAGCTACAGCACTCATTGCAGGTTCAGGAGCCGATTTAATAGGTGCCGCTACTTTTTCTTCTCCAAGGCTACGCTCTTGGGCTACTGTGGGAGCTCCAGCAACTGCTGCTTCTCCAAGTACACTCATCAATTTAGTTTTTAGCTCTGTATAAGACTTATATTTAGTAGGGTCAGTATACTCAGCCAAATCATGCATTGAATTATAAAGACCTTCAAGTTTTGCATCATCTTCAGAAAGCGTCTCTTGAGAAGCAAATTCTGATTTATCATAGTTGCGATAACCTTCGACATCCCGAATTTTTAGTTTGAAGTTAGCACCAGTCCAAAAATCAAATGGATTGATTGGTTCTTCATCTGCAAATTCTGGTTGCATAGCATCCATTAGTTTATCAAAGATTTTCTTACCATATTGATAGAGAAATACCTTACCTTCGTTGGCAGGATTACCTGGATCAGATACGATAAGAACGTTTGATACATAATGCAAACGACGTTTTTGGTTACGAGCGATTGTCTTATCAGACTCAACACCACTATTCCAAAGACGGCTATTGACTTCACCGACTGGATCATCTTGTCCAATAGATGTAAGTGATCGTTCAATGTACCATTTACCAGTTGGGCCTTTAAAGCCATGATCCCAATAACGAACCCAAGGCAACTCAGAACCTTCTGTAGCTGGGAGGAAACGAAGAACAGCATAACCGTTATTCTGTTTATCGACCGTAGGTTTCCAAATACGATCGTCTGTGTATTTGTTTTTAGCACCGCCAGCAGATTCTGCTGCTGCCACGAGTTTATCAATTTGGCCGCGGTTCCGTTTTAGATTTGCAAAAGACATATTGTATTCCTTATATTTGCTGAATTATGTTTTGTATTAACTGAATTATTATACCACATTTTTGACATGAAGTATACCTTTATTTATATTATTTTCTAACAAAAAGAACAGTTTCTTTACCAGTGTCAGGATTGACTGATGGAATTGCAACATGACCTTCGGGAACAGGTTGAGTTCCGACATATTGCCATGTATTTCCAGCCGCTGCATTTGCTGGACCAGCAGCAAAAAACTCTTCATTATCATTCAAAAAGAGCATCGTAATCATAATTAGTTCAAACATTCTTGTTTTCCTTTGTGTGTTTATATAGTTGATAATAGTAGTCAAAAGTTACTGGATAATTGTCTGGATCGGGTAGCACTCCTTTAAACATTTTAATAAATTTATTTATTTCTTCATTGCTCATGATTACTCCTTAAAGCGCAATACCATTCCCAAAAATAATAGGCATTTAAGAACATCACCGCCACGATTATAAGGCTGCTAGAAAGATTAATTACAATATACGAAAGTATATCTGCAAATATGTATATCACTACATAATCCCACCATCGTATCATTCAAATAGCAATTCATTTTGCTTTGGTAAAAAATTAAGACTCATTGCTTCAGCTTCAATTTTTTCTCGAATCACATTTGATATAAACTTTTTTACATCTTGTGGATCAATATTAGTGATGTCACATGTCACAATAACAGCTTCCATATATGATAATTTTTTATCAACAACTTGCTCTTCAATTAACTTACCAAACTTGGCTCTGTTCATGAACTTAACTTCTTCTTGCATAATCATCCTTTCTATTTAGCCATAACTCTAACAAGGATAGTATCCTTATTGATGCGACCATTTACTTTATCTTTAGTTTTAGTCGTGAGCTCAGACCATTCTTTTCTAATTTGATTTGCAGATTTTGTCAAAACCGCTTTTATAAAATCATCTGGCTTGCGAAGTTTAGTGCTACGTGAAAGATCAGCATCAAGGCCTAGAATAGTAGTACCCTTTACTTCAAACCCAATAGATTTTTGGCATACATATTCTGTTAGCTCTTTGTATTTTACATTAAAGGTATACAAACGCATTGCACCAATTATAGAGGTTGGATGAATTGAAGTAAGCTTAAACTCCTTTGACTCTTTTGCGTAATTGAGTTTTTCAACTTGCTTATCTGCAGTTTTAACCTTTGGCTTACGAGTAGCTCGTAATGCCTTTTTTGATGCCATGAATTTATCAGCATCATTTACGAGTTGATTGAGAAATTCAAAATATTTTTTACGTTCTGAAACGGAAAGATATGAAAATGCTTCGACTAAATCTTCGGTTTTATCTTCAACTAATTCTTTTGCTTCATTACGAATAGGTGTATAGTAATCCAAAACAGCTTTGGCTGTATTATTTGCAGCATCAACTTTTTTTAATTCATCATAGAGTGAATAGTTCATGCATTCCTTATGATTTTTAGGATCATATTGATCAAGAACATATTCAACTTGGGCAATAAATTCTGATGTTTTTTCTTTTAAAATTTCCTGTATAGTTTTTCTTTGAGGTGATGTGTCGTCACCTAGTTCAGCTTTTCGAGCAATATTGTTTTTGCCACGAGTTAGAATTTCTTTCATATGACGATTTAAGCAATCTTCAGCTTTCCACCATACCGGAAATTCCTTACCCATTTCTTTCCATGCAATAGTAGCTGCTACAAAAGGTATAGAAGTAAAAGCCCATTCAGGCGCTTCAATGGCGATTTTAGCCTGATCTTTTGGCATAGTTGTTTTAATATAAGATTTAATTTTTGATGAAACATCTTTTTTATCAAGATCAGTACGGCAATAATCATTGAAATCACGAAAGTTTCCCATTGGCCCTGCCGCAAATCCAGTTGACTTACGTCGGGAAAATGTTTGCTTAGCTTTAACTTTTTTTCCAAGCTTACGAGTTACCATTATCAAAGTCCTCTATTTTGATTAAGTCATAATCTCCATCATCCATTTCTTCGTAATGAATATAGCCATCATGACATAGTTTAGTAATTACAAGATCAATTATGCCTTCGACGTTTTTTTCTTCTGCATTTCTACGACCAAGAACAAAAGAAGTAATAATAATTCCACTGACTAGTAAACCAAGTTCAAGCATAGTTATCTCCTTAACATATGACTATAATAACACAAATAAGAGTCATTGTAAACCCTTAAACGCATTTTTTTTTATTTTTTTTATGATTTACCTGCAGTAACATATGAGCCTTCAGCCATATCATATGCTGCTACTAATTCTTTTAACATGTATGGTGATATTACCACAATATTAAAATCATCGTCATCAGTGTATTGACGAATATAACAAAGTTCTTCGTCAACTATAATTTCAACATCATCGGTTTTTCCATTATTATCTAAAATGGTAATAATACTATGATCATATTTATGTTCAACTGTAATCATAATTTTCTAAGTAAACCTTTTAATTTAACAATTTCAGAATTAGTAAGAGTTGCATAAGGGGCTTTTAGAAGTCGATTCACTGCATTAATGATAAAGTCTCTATCGTTCTGATTCATTTCTTAGCGGCCTTTCTTAAGCTCTTGAGGGACGCCGAGATGATAGTTGGATATTTTCCAATATAACTACCTGCTTCTAACATGTCTTTACTCAATAGATGTTTATGATAGTGTTCAATGTTGTCCCATTGCTTAATAATATTTTTTGCTAATTTATCATAAAAATCATCAGATAATATTGGATCATCTTTTTCATAATAAGCATACGATGCCATAAGGTAATATGGCACCGTCATATTCACATTATTAGTAATTATTTTAATAACGTGTTTATCTAAAATCATCTACGCATACTCGCCGCATCAATTGCTGCCTGTTTGTTGTCTTTACGAATTGGCATAAGATTACTTTTATGTGTTACAACAATACCAGCAATCTCATTACCTGTATATTTATTCGTTTCTTTTAGTGTACCATTATCAATACTATTTGACAATTGATCTCTTGAAACTTTAAATTTTGGCCGCTCATGACGATAATCTTGTTTAGTTCCTTTCACACCCATACGATCAAGAAAAGCTTGATGTTCAGCTTCCCTTGCTTTCCAACCCGGCTTCTTTTTGATTTTAGATTTGCCATGTACTTGAACACCTTGAATCATATGCATAGACATTGTATACTCCTTTATCGTTAGATTTAATCTATCACACTTTTAAGAGATTGTAAAGGATTATTTTAATTTACATAGAATAAACTTTTGGGCGATAAACATATTTACATTCCTGTACGCTATCGACACGAAAAGACCGCCAGCCTTTTGCGGTCGTGTCCCAGCATGGAATGACTTCAGGATTTACAGCACGAACTTTCTTTTGAGTAATAGGCTCATCTTTTTCAGCAGATGGAATCATACCTTCTAGCAAAGTACAAGTCATAACTCGCTTATCACCATTTACTTTTGTAAAGGTTACTTCGCATACACCTGATGTAAGCATTCCCATAAACTTATCACGAGAATCACTGTTAGCGGTTTCATTTAATACTTCAGTCATTGATATTACCCTTTCCGGTAAATGCATCATTTTCTAAATGATACTTATTGATAAGTTTTTTTAAAAACTTGATTTCTTCTTCTAATTGAATAATATGATCAGCGGCTTTCCAAGCATAATGCTCAGTACATCTAGCCTTCCATTCTTCACCTGCTTGGTTTTTAAGTGATTGAACAACTTCAGATTGCTGTGGACGAGGATTAATATCTAAATAAACCTTGTCCACAACATCATGTTCATTTTCCTCCTTTTCAAATCCGTGTGTATTAGGCTCATTCATTAGTTTTCTCCAAATCACTGCAACTGGAATGTCCACTGGTTTTTAATGTTAGAACTACTATGACCCCATCGATCTTGACGTGTTTGACCACGGTCAAGGTGCCAACGATCTTTATTTAAGTTTTCACACATTTTAATTGCATCTTCTTCAGAAGTGCAAACAGTCCTAAGCGTTTGCCCAGATGTTACATGCCACAGCTTTTGATTAATTCTTGCCGGGTCTTGATGAACATTCCATTTAAAATCATTAGTCATAGTAGTCTCCTTTAAAATGCCAACTGAATATCAGCTGGCCCGTTATAGTATTCGTCGCTATGCATACCCATAGCTTCAAGCAACTCATCAGTTTCTCGTTTGAAAATTCCCCAGAACTTAGGATCGTGCTTTTTGATACTTTCAGCATTATGCTGAATATCAAATTTCTTAATTAATCTTACCCAATACGGCGCTTTTGCTAAGCGATCACGATCAAACTTTTTTCGAAGTGATCGATTACCAACAAACGTTTCAACGTCTGTAAGAAACCATACACCTTTCGCAACTTCATCTCCAAACTGCTCTTTGATGTCTTTATGATTATATGATGTATCTTCAACAACATCATGAAGAAGCGCCACAGACATAGCCACAGTAACACTAACTGGGTTTGGGCCATGAGGATCTGTATAATGCGGATTGTCATCCAGATGCTCTTCGATCATATCAGCAACTGCGATAGGGTGCGTGATGTAATCTTCACCAGTGTACTTACGTTTTTGATTGGAATGCGCCTTAGTTGCGAATGTAAGTGCATTACCAAATGCTTCATAATCTTCCATATCGAATTCCTTAGTTAGACAGTTTATAAAGAACTATGCCTAAGTTTCCTGCAGAAATTAATAAAAGTCCATAAGTAATCCAAAATGGATCTTCGTGAAGATCACTTTTTAGATAAGCACGTAAACAAAAAATGCCCACGAAAAGGTTGATAATTGTCATAATTTCCATTATTTTTTACTCCTTAAAAACATATCCCAGAACATCCACATAATACCAACTAACGGAACAGCTAGACATATTACAGCTAGAACTATTAATATAACCATTACTGTTAGTTCGAACATTACTAGTAATCCTCTTCTTCATCTTCTTTTTCGATAAACAGTTGATCTGTATTGTTTGCTATAAACAGCCAAACTAATACGCCATAGCACATTAAGTATCCTGCAATCGAGTCCAGTATTATAAGACAAATACCAAGCCCACCGAAAAATAGAGTGAATGCGATCCATAATGGATTAATCATTAGTAATCTCCCCAATCTGTATCATGACGAGTGGTTTCATGTAGTGTTTCGCCATAGTATGTTTTAGCATATTTAGATGCATCAGTATAATGATTAACATTATCTTGACCACCAGTAAAACCTGAAAGCTTTTTATCTTCAGCTGTACGCTTTTTACGAGCAACGATACGAACTTTTGCAGTATTTTTACGAATTGTTGCCAACCGCTCTTTGCGAGCCTTTTCGTTTTTTTGCTTTTCAGCAATTGCTTTAATTATTGCCAGCCGATCATCTAGGTTTTTAGCAATCATAATATTCTCCTTTGTTAAGTCTAATCTATCACACTTTTAAGCGAATGTAAAGGATTATTTTCAATATTTTGAAAAGAATTCCAAAGAATTTCTTCCTTTTCAAATGCATCTATTTCCCAAGGGAGATTTTCATAATCAATCCCTTCATATGTTTCACCAAACCAAGTCTTTTCGATATCACAGAATTTTTCATGAAGGACTTGTTGAACATGGACGAGTTCGTGAAAAATTGTTTTTATTATTTCTTCGACTGATTTCTTACTATTAATTTCGATAGCAGCAACACCATCTTCTTCATCGCCAATACCGTCAAAATAACCACAATTATCTCCATTTTTACTTTTAAATACAATTTGAAGCTCTTCAAGGTCTTCAAGAATAAGCATTTCATTTGCATATGAAACTACCGAGTCAAGAACTTCGTTTGAAATTTTTGTGGGTTTATTGTATGTATCGAGAATCATATTATTATACCGCCATGAGGTCAAAGGGATCGTCGTATAGTTGTTCCCAGCATTCTTCAAGGGCATCTTCATCATTTGAAGAGAAAGTAACAGTATTGTCAGGATTGATTGTGTAGTCAATCCCTAATCCATCAGTGAAGATAGGAAGAAGTGAAAATTGAAAGGTTGGGTTAGGTTGAAAAGTGAAAGATTTCATTTAGTTTCTCCTTTGTTAAATATAGTCTATACTATTTTTGGCCAATTGTAAACAAAAAAATGCACCCGAAGATGCATTTAATTATAGGTGTAACATATTTGTCACATTAATATTACCACTCTTTATAGCAACCATCTTCTTCGTTATCATTAAATCCTTTAGTATAATCTACAATTTCTTTTGGAATCATATCTTCCATTTTAATACATGGACTATTATATGTACCCTCAACAAAATAATGAGGATTAAAACCTCTTCTATAATAACTATCGGCGGCTCCTCTATCGTATGGACCACCATGACGTTTATCATATGTCATTATATTTCTCCTATGTTAACATTGCTATAAGAAGACATGCTAGGAAGATGCCTTCAAGAATCGGTTGTTCGAACATTTTTGTACCTCAATTTGTTTCATTATGTATTCCATGTAGGTTGATCCTACTTTGTTTTTTACTTCTTCGATAATTGACTTATCGTCAATATTGTCAGCCAGCCTTTTTGCCACCAGCTTAGAAATAAATTCTAAATCGTGATAATCATATAAGGCTGGCTGACATATTTTCATGCTAGCATTTTTTCTTTACGAGCAGCTGCTAATCGGTCATATCCCTTTTTCCAGACTTCTGGAGATTTGATATTTGATGACTCAGTAACTTTCAACTTCTTTTCTTTGAAGCAAGCTTTAAGATAAGCAGCTTGTTCGCTACTCATAAACCGAGAAACCAGTTTAAGAAGAGTGATACGAAAGCGTACATCATGGTGCATATTGCCTGCGCTATGTGCCATCTCATGGAGAAGAACATATTGATTTAAACCGCTTCTACGATTAAGATCAATATTATGAGCCCATGCACGACCAGCTGTTCTGCTACCAGACATTTCAGCCAAAGCAATATTTCTTACACCGGCAGTTGATATTTTTTTCCAAGTCTTTGAAGCTAAAACTTTGTCACAATATTTTTGAGCTTCTTCAAGATTTTGAAACTTTTTACCCTGACCATAAGTACGTTCGTACTTAAACTCAGCACTGTAAACTTTTGATTTATCTGAGTCACGAGAATATTTGCCATTCTTACGGCCAGTTTTAATCAAAGTTTCTTTCTTATTTACATAGTCAAGAAACTTCATAATAGTATCATCATCCCAACCTTTACTTTTGAGATCAATTACAACTGGCTTTTGATAAGAACGATAAATCATACTGCATTCCTTTGCATTTCTACAATCATATCCAATTCAATAGTATCAGCCTTATCATCGAAGACTTCTGACAAAGCCATGATGTGGCCAGCTGGAATTGGATCTTCTGATGATTGTGTATTAGCAATTAGCTGCCGAAGCATTTGTGCGATTTCTCTATATTCTTGCATTATGTAGTCTCCTTTGTTAGATATAGTCTATACCATTTAGGAGTAAATGTAAACAAAAAAATGCACCCGAAGATGCATTTAATTATAGGTGTAACATATTTGTCACAATTAACCTTTATAGATTTTAGTAAGCAGATCTTCAAATTGTTCTACTTTTTCAAGTCTATTTGGCCAATGAATATAATCTTTCTGTGGATTTTTCTTTAGATTAGATAGTAATGGAATCATTGAATTATACAGCTTATCAACTTTTTCTTGTAATACTTCTAAATTTTCTCCAATGCTTGCTTGAGATTGAACAGCATCTTGAACTGCTTCAAGTTCTTCTTCTGTAACTGCCGTAAATCCAAAATCAAAAATGTCACTCATCTGCTGTTCCTCTATTTTTTAATATATCTTTCATAGTGCCAGATGCTGTAGTGGTAAATAGACTTGGAATAATACTATGAATAAGCAAAAGTGGAACTAAAACTTGTAATTTAATTGCGATTATTACTGCTCCACACATATGACCTATTGCAGTTTCATTTACATCATTTAGATGTGATTGACATTGTTTGCTAAACATTAGTAATATCCTCTAATTCTTTGTATCTTCTTGCAATATATGCATGATAGCTTTCTTGTTTTTCAACTGGCATTACTTTCATATCCATCATTTTACCTCTAAATGCTGCGTCTTTGATATTCTGTCTAAATCTTAACATTCTTTCTTCATGATAATAATCAGACATTTGTCTATTCAATTCAATTTCAATTTCGAGTTCAGTCATAGGCTCTGGCCTTCACTTTCAATTATAATCTGTCCGTCTAACATTTTCCATTTATCCAGTACTAAAACAATTCTTTCATTTGGATTTCCTCCAACTTCAACACATCCAATTTCTAAAGGCTTCCATTTTTTAATTCCGTACTGTCTATTTAATCTTTCGATCAAACCTTTTGAAAGAAAGTCAATATTCGTTCTTGTAAATTGAACACATTTTTCAGAAGAATTAAATGTCGTGCCTTCTATTACGTGTCTATCATTAGCATCAGCTGATAATATGAAAAGCGAATATATCATCCACATAGCAGTTTCCATCTTTAAAATCCACCAGGAGAGAAATCAGTTCCATTTACAATAATACATGAGTATCCACCAGCAGTTCCAGCAACTGTAAATGTTCCGGTATTCTGATTCACATATACACTAATATCAATTCCCATTGGCTGAGCAAATTGTGGAGGCCGTCCAGGAGGAATTCCAAATATTAATCCTCTTGCTTCAAATAAAAGCTTTTCTCCGTGTTCTTTATCAAGTAATGTTTTCAAATATTCTTCGGTATCGCATGGAATTCTTATTGATTGTTGTGTAGGATTACGAGTAACACTATAGTTTTCAAAGTTATTTTTATCTTTTTCAGGACTAATTATATTTGGTTCTAAAGGTTCTACATAGATTTCAGGATCTGCTTTTACTGATATACTTGCAGTGCAAGATGCTACTACAAATATTATAGTTGCTAATAATACTTTCTTAAACATTTGTTAATTCTCCGATTCGTTTCATATATGCATATTTTTCTTTCACTTCTTCGGCTAACTGTTTCTTCAATATTTCGATTGTATTTGCTTGTTGCAGGAGTATCTTTCGATAACGTTCAGCTTCTGTATCGTCTGTTAACTGTACCATATTAATACTCCTTTTATCTTTAGTGTAGATATTTACTACGACGAGTTATTGTTGTAGCATCTACCTCAGTCCTTCGCATGAACGGACTTACTTGACCTCTACACTTACTAATTTCATCGATCATTGATTCATATTCTTCATCATTTAAGACAGATCTATATATGCTTAAAGAACACGCAGCTAATACTCCAGCAATTAACTCGGGCGAATTACCGTCGTCCATTAATTTACCACTAATATAATTTATAATCTCAGCCATGCGCTCAAGTTCCATTTCATCTTTTTTCATTATGGTAATCCGTCCACATAAATTGTTGACCCAATATATTGATTTCCTTTTACATTGGTTTGGCCTCTATAAGATCTGCCATAGCTCTCAGCTCTCCAAAATACTGTTCGAACTTTATAACATGTTTTAGTGTTATTACTAAGTCCAGCCCCAAGCGCTGATCCAATTATTGCTCCTTTGTCATTGCCTACAAGAATTTTTCCAATCACAGCACCAATAACTAAAGAGCTTAAGAAATTAGAAGAGCTTTGACATTGATGGCCACGATCTTGAATATGAGTAACATGAGCAAGTCGAGTAGCGGCGTGACTAGTAGTGCTAACTAATGCAAGTGCTGAACACAATAAAAGTAATTTTTTCATCTTCTTCTCTCCGGTTTATCTAATAACAATTATACCACTTTTTTAATAAAAAGTAAACAACTATTTAAACAGCACAGCTAGCCAATGAGTACAGTCGTCACATGGGTCGTCAATCAACCAATTTCTAGGAAAATCCAAGAGTAGTCTCCTGGATCCCTACTCTTTCATATTTTTTATATTTTTTATGTAGCAATCCATATTGTGATCGCTAAAATTATCTATCTTTAATTTCATGACACCGCCGGCCATGCCTTTTAGTCTATCCCAAAATCTTTTAAATCCAGATATTTTTACTACTTGGCCTTCTGAATTCATATAATGTTCTGTTCCGTGATGTCTATAACCCATCATTACTAAGGGCACACGCGTAACAACATCATTATTATTTACGAATCTATGGTGGACTACACCAAGAGATTTGCAGTATTTTTTAAAGCCTACACGAGGAGAACCAAATGTATACAGTTCAACCGGATCTTTTAAAAATAAATTATGTAAGCATCTTGACGACATAATAGTTGCCATGCCAGCACCAAGCGAATGTCCGCAAAACCAAAGTGTTTTGCTACTATTTGGTTTTCTGGTTAAATCTTCATATATAGCTGGCCAAAGCTCATCGACCTCAGCTTTAAATCCTTTATGCACTCTTGATACAGTTTCTGCCATTACAGGAATTGATTGTAAATCTGCTTTAATATCATTAAACTCAGTTGGTTGAGTTCCTCGACATGCTATAATACAATCATACTTATTCATAAACCGATAGGCTTGCGCACCGTTAACATCATAAAATTCAACGGTATTGAATTCGAGTTTGCGAGCCGCTGTTTTAGCTTTTTTAAGATCAGAATATGCGATTGCTGATAGTTGAGCAAACAAGAGACTTCTGGCTTTAAAACTTAATTGATTTATTGGTTGTGCCATAATAGTATTACCTTGTATTTTTTAGATAATACTATTTATATATTTACTCGCTTAGAAAGACTGCCTGGCCCTTAATGACTCCACCTTCTTCACGAAGTTCAGCCTTTGCTTTTTTTTCGTCTTCTAGCTTTTTAATCTGAGCTGCCTGATCTCTAATAATTTTTTGTTGTGCTTCAATATCCATAAATTGTTTATCCAATTCTGATGTTTGAGGAAATTCAATAATTTTACTCATTCACTATCTCCTTATAATATATACTATATATATTTGGCTCCAAGGGCAGGATTCGAACCTGCACGAATATAAATATTCTTTTGCTAAGACTACATATTCACAGCATAAACAGTGCTGCGTGTCTACCTATTCCACCACCTTGGATTATTCTTACTTTTTAAGAGTATCGAGCGCGCTGATCATGCGTGTCATACCAATTCCACCACCAACTCTTGGAAAGAAATCAAATTCAAGAAACTTTTCAAGTTCTGCTTCAACGCGATCTTTACCAAATAATTGGTTAATAAGACCAGCATATTCGCCATTTGAAATAGTATGAAATGTATCTCGCATTTGGTCTTTATCAATACTGCGTTCTGCACTACCAATTGTTTCCATACCACCAAGGATAACATCAATCTTCTTACTTGTACCATCTTCATTTCTTGACATATTCCAAAATGGACTTGTAAATTCAGGAAATTCTGTAATCATAGAACTACCAAAACTAGCTTCCATTGATAACTCGTGCTGAGCATCTAATTCTGTAGTAGAACTTAGACCGTAATGTTGTTGCCATTCACCATATGTTTTTTCTGTTGGAATATCAAATCCTAAGTGATTACATAATTGATATTCCATGGTCTTAAGATCATCGATGTCTCCTGGCATTTCAAATTCAAACATCGGAAAAATCGTATCGTGTCTTCCAGGAATTGCATTTGGTTCTTGTCTATACGAAGTCGAGACACAAAAAAACCCCTTCGAAGAGGGGCGAGTTAATAATTCATATTCCAACCACATCTGGCCAGTTTGAGGAAGAGGCCATATTTGCCCTTCATAATTATATGTTGCTACATTTTCTGGATCTTCACATGCAGCTAAAATGCTTAATCGGTTTTGTGTATGTACTTCTTCAAAGCCTCTATTCAAAAAAAATGACCTTAAAAGGTCAACTGCTTTTGTAAATTTTTTTGGTTCAATCAATTGTGTCACTATCTTATCCTTTTTTTATATTTGCCACATTGGGAATATTTATACAAATAATTTCCATTAATATCATTATTAGCTGAATTATATACAGCCCAACGAAAACAATTCCAAATATTATATGAAGTGTGATAGTACCAAGGGAAAGGAAATTCGTGTCTCCTTTCCCTTAATTGTTTATACCAAGCAATAAATAATTTTATTCTTCTATTCAAAATGCTTACTTAACATTTCAAGACGTTCACTTGCATGACCCATAGTACTAAGCTCTTTTTGCATAGCCTCTACAATATCACTATGTTCGCCAATACCAACAGGATTATTTAAATAAACCATAAAATTAGTTTTAGCTCTTTCTAGTTCACCTTCGGCATGCATACGACATGCTTTAATCAATTGTTCTTTCACTTACCTATCTCCCCTAATGGAATCACATCTTTTGAATCGATGTAATCGTCCGGTGTATATTTTCTTACATTAACTTCTTTTATCATCATTCCATCACGCATTCTATACGTAATAAATTCTTGTCTAATTACTCCTTCTGTTGATGCTTGAAATGCAGATTTAAATGGGCCAGATGTATCTATTTCATCTGAAATTTTAAAGGTATAATCAACCATATCATCAGAACTATCTACAATATAGCTTTGTTCATGTTTATTATGTTCACCATGTCCCCAACCAGAATAGTATTTTGGTGGAACAATATCATTTGGTCCAATTGACTTAGTCATGCTTTTATATCTACCCTTTTTGCTTCAACTTGTGGAATATGTGTTTTTCTACCATCAGCGCCATAAGTCCCATTATGTCCTTCATAAGATTGTGCTAAAGCTTTTTGTGGAGCCTTTATTGATTGTTCTGTTCTTCGTCGAATATTTTCAACAATATTCATTTGTTGTTCTTTTGCGGCTTGAGTCTTTACTATTAACTCAAGAGGCTGAGTGGCATAATGGTGTGAAAAACCTGGTCCTTTTACTTCCATTTATAATCCTCCTTATTATGGTGCGAAAGGTAGGATTTGAACCTACGATCAACCCGTTATGAGCGGGGGGCTTTAACCACTAAGCTACTTTCGCGAATTCTTCTACTACTTTAGCATTTAACAGATTAGCAACTTCAAGTGCTTTATTTTTGTTATCAAATGTTAAATCGACTACAGTAGGTGTTTTATATATCATATATCCTAATTCACCGGTCATTACAACTTGTTGAACTATCTTATTATTTCTCATTAATTTATACAACTCGTTAATCCTTATATTAGTAAATCAAAGGGGAGACCTTCTGCAGTGCCTCCCCTTCTATCTGCATTTTACGTATGCAGCAACCGGCTGAGTTTCGCGGTATCAGCGCTTGTACCGACCTATAGATCGGGGCCTCCAAAATCTATAGGGTTTCACTAACTAATCCCCTCATTGTTCATAGTTAGTGTCTGGCGGACCCTAGAGGATTCGAACCTCTGACCTAGTGCTTAGAAGGCACTCGCTCTATCCAGCTGAGCTAAGGGACCAATACTTATATTATATCACAGTTTGTTTAGTATGTACAATATAAATTATATTGCGAAACTTTCTCCACATCCACATTGAGCTGTTGCTTGTGGATTTTTTACAACTAAATAGTTTCCACCTAGTTCGGTTATATAGTCAACCGTACAACCAAATAAAAACATTTCAGCCATAGCATCAATAACTAAAGTGCTATCTATAACTGTCCCTTTTGAGTCATCATCTACATATGTCCAATCATATTTAAACCCGCTACACCCGCCACCTTTTACTTCAAGAAGTACATAATTTTTATCAGCCAAAACTAACTGATTCGTCATATATTCTTTTGCTTTTTCAGTAAGTGATACAATCATTTCTGCATATACTTCAATAGTTCTGGATTGTTAGTTTCTAGAACAACGAAATGGCCAAAATATTTTTCAAATACTTTTACCAATTTATAGTAATCTGTACCTGCGCACATTTCAGACATAATAGGCGATGCTTTCATGCCCATTGAATGAGCATATTCTTTTGCTACTTTTAATAGATAAAATGCGTTACCATTAGGACCATCAAGGTCAATAACTATCTCAGAAGCTCTTGTTGTTTTACGAATCATATTAAGGCACCGAATACATAAGGATTTCAAGATATTTGCACAAAGCACAAAAGGCTAAGAACCATACAATACATTTAAATGTATCTGCAATGGTATCAATAAAAATTTTGATAGCTTCTATCATTTTTTGGAGTCTTTCCATGCATGTTTCATACCTAAAACATAGCCCATCACAAAAGCTGATATTGACATCGTGCAAGCAATAAGTGTAATACTAACTTGATAATCCATTATACATTACCCTCTTTAGTGTGAATTAAGGTTTGTGGACCAAGAGCAATTTCAAAACCATTATATTCAGTTTCGTATATGCCATTCTGCGGTTCGTAACGAGGATTAACTACTTTAGCTTGAACCATCGATATAGACTGTTCACCTTGAACATTTTCAAAGCCATTAATGCGTTGAAGCTCATTAAAGATAGCTTGTCTAGGGAAGTTGGAATTTATCGCGCTAAGTTGTGGTTGAGGGGTATTTGTATCAATCATAATCATATCCTTTGTTGTTAGATACATATTAACACATTTTAGAGCGATTGTAAAGGATTATTTTCAATATTATGCATTTTTTTTAATCTTGTTTATGAATTGTACAGTGATGCACGTCTATTCTATGATGATCATGATCACCATTGGAGTCTATCACAGTGTGATAATGATGTGTAGTATGCGAATATTTTAACTGTGTTCCAGGCGGAAGTACAGTTTCTGCTTCCGCGGCATGTTTATTACCTTCTACACCACTCATATGAATACCTTTATTACTGGCTTCAGCGTGAACGTGAATCATATGTTTGGTTGTTTTACCTACATTTTCATTATTTGTATTTTTATTTAAAGGGAAAAACTGTGTACTATCATGTCCAGAATGAACTGCAAATCCAGCTGCGGTGTGCACATCATGAGTAGTGGAAATATGAGCTGGAGAATGAACAACGCCATCAGTATGTTTTTCAGCATGTTTGATAGCTTTTACAAATGAAGGATGAACACCAGAATAAAGATGTACCCTATGGCCAAGAGGTTTAGCTGCGGTTTTAAGATGATCTGCAGCGTCTTTATCTTGACCAACAAGTGCATGTGGATGGTATTCACCCAACTTTTTATTTTCTGTCTTAAGTTTATGCTTAGTTATAAAATGTTGAGCTATCTGACTAGATGCCCATTTTTTACCATCGCCAACTGTGTCAGATTTTCCAGCTGTAAAATGACGAAAAGCTTTGTGTTGCGCTGGTGTCATTTTTTGTTCAAGTTTACTTGATAAAGAGCCTACTTCTTCTATGTCAGATTTATCTCGATGCCATGCTCTGAGTTGCGTGCCTGTTTCACCAAAGACATTCTTATTCTTTTGAGCATCATCAATATGTGTTCTTTTCTTATTATCATGTAAGTCATTGCGAGGTTCGTGATGTTGATGATCAACCCGTTTTTCTGTTTTTGCTTGCTTAAAACCAGTAGTATCAAATCCTTCAAATATACCCCTTTTAATTCTTTTTGTTCTAGGAGTTTTGTCACCTATAGCTTTGCTGAGAGTAACCACACCATTGCTCATATAAAAACCTTCATCTTTTATGAATGATCCAAATCTTTCCATTATTTACTTTCGTTATGTGATTTAAAATGATTGAATATATGAGTGTTGCCATCCTCATCAGTATGCTGTGTAGTTTTAAAATGTTTGTGGTGAGAACCTGGCTTTATACCAAATTCTTCTTCTTCTTTCATATTACTATGAGGTTGCATATGTAATACTTCGTCGTCAGGATGTGTATGATAGACATTATAATAATGTGTATTTGATTTATCTGATTTTTTATTTTCAGCAAAAGCTTTAGCAATAGATAATTTTGGTGTAACCGAAGCGTAGCTTACGTGCTCTATAACGCCGTCTTTAGAATCTTTAAGCGCATTATGTGTTCTCGCGCTGACACCCGCAAATAATTTCACGTGAGTACCTGCTTTTCTAAAACCTTTCATTAAATGTGAGTGTTCTTTTTCCCAATGGTCAATATTGTCTTTGTATGGAGTTTTATTACCATTTTTATCTTTTTTAGCTTGACCAAGATGCTTCCAATGATCTTTTGGAACGGGTTTACCATGTTTTACCATGTGCTTATGAATTAAATGATTATTTAAATTATATGATCCGTTACTATAATTATTTATTGCTTCTTTTGTTTCTTTAGTAACATCACCAGTGTTTTTTGCTATTTCTTTATGTAATTTTTCGAAATGTTCGCTACCAGCATACATATCACGCCCGCCATGTCTACGTAACTCGATTTCCATCGGAGCGCCACTTTCAACGTTAGGCTTATAAGACTCTTTGATATTTTTCTTTTTAGATCTATTAATCCTATGATTACCAATAGGTTCAAGAATAACTGCTACGCCATCCTTGTTAATATAATAACCTTTGTCTTCTTTTGAATCTTTTGAATATTGTTTAAATGTCTTCATCTTCGTCGTCATCTCTACCATATGGATATTTAAAATGGATAGGTTCAAGGATAACTGCTACACCGTCGTCATCAATATAAAAGCCTTTATCTTCTTCTTCCATGATTATTTTCCTATTTTATCTAAAGTCGCATGAATATCTTTTCTGAGCTGGTCATAACCACTAGGACCATCTAATTCAACATGAGTATTAATATGATTTTTCAACTCAGCGGCATGCTTTGGAAATCTTTTTATAATAGGTTGCAAAAACTTAGTAGGACTCTGCATTTTATCATTTGAATCTTTTGCCTTTTTTACAGCAAGCCCGTCTGTAAATTTATTAAAAGTTTTTTTAATCATATTATATCTACCTTTGTTGCGATATTTTATTCTATTTATAAGTTTATACCTTTTGTTTTTGCAGAGTCTATCAACTCTTTTATAAGTCGAAGAGACATTTCAACTTCTTCTTCTTCAAGAAGTCCAAGGTGACCACTATATGCATCAGCAATAAACATATCAGTAATCTTTTCTGGATCATATTTTGGTTGATGATAACCAGCTAAAAGAGCATGTACACATAGTTCATCAGCACCAGAATGTGGAACTGGGCCGCCTCGCTTAAAGCTATTAAAAAAATCTTCAATATCCATTAATAAATTCCTCCTGGAATTAAGAAATAATCAATAGCGATCATAGCACTCCCGAGCCATAGACCATATAATATAACATCAAGTGTATCTAAGTTTTTCATGATTTAACCTTTTCTAAGTTTTTCATTTCGATAAGAGCATGACCTTCACGATAATACTCATTACAAAATTTAACGGCCGTAGTTTTATTTATATTAGACGACCATGCAACGAGGGTTTTAACGCCATCGATCCAGTCATAGCAACGTACTTCATACATTAATAATCTTCCTCTTCTTCATCTGAAAACCACATATCGTCTTCACAAGAGTTGCACATATGACCATCAAAATGACCTAATTCGTCTCCACATTCTTCGCAAAACCGTTGTTCTTCTTCTTCAGCATCAAACATGCTTTCGGTATTAAGCTCTGTTTCCAAACCAGGATTATTAATGATGTGAAAGAGAGTCTGATCGATAGCGCTTTCAACTGCTTTTTGAAATGGATCACCATTGTAATTGCCTTCATAAAGACGACCACGTGTAAATGGATAAATTATTTTATGAGTAGTAGCATCGATACAATCGTGGTTAAGAAGAAAGTTAACAGCACCTGAGCTATTATTTCCCATACCGTTATTGTATAATTCATGACCTAAGCGGCTAATACTCCGGATCATTTCGCCTGCTACACTATCAGCATCACCTGTAGATGGCATTAGATTAGCTAAACGATCATAGTCTGTTTGGTACTTGCCTTTGTTGGCCCAATAAGTATTTTCCATAGTATATCTCCTTTTGTTAATATCTTTATAAACTAGTTTTGACCAATTGTAAACAAAAAAATGCACCGAAGATGCATTTTTTTGATATTAGATAAAAGTGTGATATAAATGTTACAGTTACTTTACTCCCTTTCTAACTTCAACATTATCAGAAAGTTTAATTAGTTTTGTATCTGTTGTTCTATTATGAATAATAAACTGAGTATCTTTAAACTCTTTGAACATATTAGTCCAGACAGGTCGCCAGTTACGTGTTAATCTTTCGGTATTCATATTGTCTCTATCAGATGGAAGATATAAATCTGTACTAGACGTAATATCAAAAGCAAATATAGAATCAAATCCGTACATATGAATTTCTTCGCATTTCAGTTTGTTAGCTGTGTAATGAGTAGCCATATGACCACAATTAAAATCAGTATAGTTTGCAACGTATCTTGGCAACACCATATAAAATTCTTTGATCTGAGGGGCGTATTTCATATAGAAATCGTTTCTCATCTCCATCCATTTATTGGGTCTTGCGCCTAATACCCAATCACCTGGAACAACAACATCACCATCATGAATTGCTTTCATCATTTTAAAGTCAACCATTACTGTTGTGTATGCGTTGTGCACAGTCATAGGTGGAAGATTGCATAGAATCTTTAATCCCTTTGACGGCTTATAAAAACCTGCGCTTGGGCCGTTACCAATAATATGTGCTGTTTTAGTCATTTACTCATTAGACTCCTGATTTTATCTTTACCTTTATATCCAGTCCAATGAATAGCTTTTTTCTTTTTGCTGTCCTGACCGTCTAGTAATTGAATTCTTAGCCAGTTATATTCGTTTGGAAGGCTTGTGATATATATCATTCTCTGTAAGGGATGCTCTTTTAGCATCTCATGTAATGTTTCTTGATCTCCAACTGATGGTTTAGTTCTTACTAAACCAACCCACTGGTGCAAAATCAATGGAGTACCTTTAAATGCTACAATACCAGAATTATGCCAGACTTCTCCTCTTCTTGCAGACCATGGTTTATCTTCTACCATTCCAAGCCTGTTTTCTTCTACATAATTAAATACGCTTGACATGTCTGAAAGTATTTCAAAATCAGTATCAATCCAACAAGTATACTCAGAAAGTTCAGATGCATCAAGCATTGATTTAGGTTTCTTAAACCAACCTTTCTCTTTATGTTTAGTCATATCAACAACGTGTTTTATAGGATTATTTTTAGATTTATCTTTTATAGCTTTTAAACAATCTTTTGATACTCCAAAATTAGCAAATATTAGTGGAGTATTATTCCACTTACTATAATTTTCAAGAAACCATGGAAGCATCCATTCAGTTTTTTCATCGCATCCTGTTAAAAATGCTTTATCAAATAATTTCATAAGCTTCACCATATCCATGCTTTGCAAGACAGCCCTGTTCTTTTTGAATAGTTGTAAAGCTATCTTTTGCTTCTGCAACATATGGATATAGCTCGTGTAAAAAATCAAAGCGATTATTATGAATGAATACATCTGTAGGACATGCATCGATCTTAGCACGAGTAATAAGAGCTTTTGCGGCTGATGAATTAATCATGTAAGCGTGGGCGCCAGGAAGATATTGTTTAGATACTAATTTATTTAAACCTAATTTAGATGGAGTATGAAATTTACCATATGATGGAGCACCAATTGAAACCAGAACTGGAGCATCCCAATGCATTCTCGGCATTATTCCTAACTGACCAGTCATAATAGCATCATGCTCAAAAATGATATATGGTTCATCATTCTCTTCAGCACATTGTTCCCACAATCTATGATGAGAAAGAAATCCGCTCATACATCTCTCTGGTCTTGAATATACTTCAGTAAATCCAGCAGGTTCAATGCCTCGATCTTTTAGCATTTTAATTGGTTTATCTTTTGGAGTAGTAGCTTTAAATAATTCTACATCTTCAATTCCATAATATGCTGCGCTTTTAGCACATCTTTTAGCGACCTGTAAAGATTTTTCATTATTCATTATAGTAATTACATAAGCTTTAAACATATCAATAACTCTGTGCTAGGC
>Ga0208973_1000011_pt1 | contig 103950 bp, 99 predicted proteins | sample AOAMet_66_BLW_10_2_FD_188233 | JGI IMG/M metagenome (GOLD analysis project Ga0208973, IMG submission 188233) | Ammonia-oxidizing marine microbial communities from Monterey Bay, California, USA - CAN11_66_BLW_10 (SPAdes) | ecosystem: Environmental > Aquatic > Marine > Intertidal zone | place...
ACTAAGATCACCAGCAAACTGGGTCCCAAAAGCATCATCAGCGCTGTATCTTCAAAAACCGAGTGAAATAAATTGATAAAAACCAAGGCACTTAAAGCCTGCATTTTATTCACATGGCCGGCCTTTACCTCTTTGATCATAAGACCACCGCCAAAGCCCAAGCCTAGGGTTAATCCAACAACCATAATTGTCGAAGCATTTTCATCTATCTTAATTAAATTCAAGAAAGGCCGCATACAAAGCGCTATCAGCCTTTCAATGCCGAGGATCTTGAGGATTGCCAGCGCCGTTAACAACGCAATTATTACAATTTGAATAAAGATCAGACCTTTGATTTGATCTACGCTCCACTCGAACAAGGAGGGGGCAACTTGAAATTCCGGTAGATGTATCAAGGCTTTTTGTTGCAATAAATCGAAACTTGTTAAAACTTGGTTCAGTAAAAAACAAAAAATAACAGCCGTGAAAACGCGCAAGCAGACAACAAAAATTATTTTTGTTCCCGCCTGTCGAGAAATCACCGCCTCAACTGGCAAAGCATGCGCGAATAACATAAAGCTCGCAAGGATACTTGTTTCAGCGACGCTAAGTTCGGTGATCATCTCAAGAGATGCCAGAACGATCAAGCCAGCATAGGGGTTTGTGAGCATTGTTGTTGTCAGCACAATAGATAACGCGGCCGGCAAGCCAATCAATTCAGTGACCGGTTGCAGCCAAATATCAAGAATATCCACAGCACCCAAGTCTTGCGCAATTTTTACCACGATCAAAGTAGGAATCATTACGCGAAATAAGGACCAAGAGACTGTAATGATGTCCTCAGCCAGTTCTTTGAGATCAATCGAAAATAAGGTCATTTCTCTTTAGTCACGAATTTTTCTATATATCTGCCGTGTGTTTAAACTAAAAACATGTATCCCTAAAAACTATTACAAGAGGTTTCAAGCCTTATACCTTGCCATAATGCAGTTATCCGTGAGCTTATGAACAACTTTTGGTCTTACTCACCTAATTTGAATCTGATTTTACGAAATTGAGGGTATTGCTGGTGTTTAATATATCAAATTTTAAGTTATTGATTTCTATTGGCAAATATTGCAAAAAATGAACGCTAAACTCCCATAACCAAAGTTTGGATGTTTGTAGGAGGAAGGCGGTTTCACAGCCGTTTTTTATTCACGGAAAAAGGATGTTATCTTTGCGTGTGTCTACGACAGAATTTGTAGCTATGATGGCGATGCTGGTTGCGACAGTGGCAATGTCTATAGATGCAATATTACCTGCTTTATCGCTCATTTCCGAAGAATTTACGCCACAAAGCCCTAATCAAGCGCAGATGGTTTTGTCTACCTTTGTCATCGGTATGGCAGCTGGCACATTATTTACTGGACCATTATCTGATAGCTTTGGACGAAAATCAGTTATCTATTTTGGGACTTCGTTATATATTTTTACCTCTATTTTATGTGTCATATCCCATAGTTTTGAGGTGATTTTAGTCGCTCGATTTTTGCAAGGCGTCGGAGCTTCGGCACCAAGAGTGATTGCACAAGCTTTAGTAAGAGACTTTTATCAAGGCCGTGAAATGGCTCGGATTTCGTCATTTATTATGATCGTTTTTGCTTTAGTACCTGCGGTCGCCCCATTGTTAGGTTCATTTGTTATAATCATGTTCGAGTGGCGAGCCATTTTTGTTATGTTCATAATTTTTGTTGTTGCCAGTACCCTTTGGGTCGGAATTCGAATTGATGAAACTGTTACGATTGAGCGGCGCATTGAATTTCGATTGGATCAATTTTTGAAAGCAACCAAAGAAGTTCTACACAACCCTATGATACAGATGTCAATCATCACGCTGGTTTTTGCCTATAGTATACTCTTCACGGGTATCTTTTTGATCCAACCAGTCTTTGAGCAGGTATTTCATCAAGCTCAGAGTTTTCCATTATGGTTTGCTTTAATAGCTCTGCTTGCGGCTTCATCTAGTTATTTAAACGCACAACTTGTTCGTAAGGTGGGAATGCGCAAACTCATTTATATTGCTTTTACAGCACAGCTGGGACTGAGTTTTTTGATGCTTTTAATTTACGCATTAGGATATTTTGTTGGTAATTTTGGTTTTGCTCTTTTTGTGTTTTGGATGTTTAGCATCTTTTTCCAAGCTGGTTTAACCATGGGAAATCTCACAGCGCTTGCAATGGAACCGGTTGGCCATATTGCAGGAACCGCTGCGAGCTTAATCAGTGCTACAGCCACGATTGGATCAGTTATTTTAGCTGCAATTGTTGGTCAACTTTTTGATGGAACACTTTTGGTGATGATTCTTGGAGTTGGAACGTTTACTCTTTTGGGCATTGTAAGTGCCCACCAATTAAGACGGTATGAAAGGGGCAATATTCATCCGGACACAAAGAGTTTATAATATCATCCTATTAAAAAATAATCCCTGAGCCCATGGCACTATACAAGCGCGGTGTTTCAAGGCTCTGTCGTGAAAACTATGCTCACCTTGGCTCTTCCCGTAGCTTGTAAGCACAAAATATGCGCTTCATTTGCACGGCACGCAATATCGCAACGGCAAGACGTTAGGTCATGGCCTGCTGATATGTATCATATTCACGCGTTTGCGATACAAAAATTCAAAGATAGCGGTCTTTCTTCTTAGGCCAGTAGCAATCCACCCTTAGGCGCAATCAATAGGTGGGGCCGCCGCTATGGTTAAATTTGTATGGGAACCATTGAGACTGGTTTTCAAAAGAGCGGGCCGTAATTTATGGAGATCGAGCTTACTACATTCAGCTTGGGTTCAAACCGGTGACGCAGGAAACATTTATTGCGCTATATACATTTCAGTTTCCTAAAAGTTGGCTTGCACAATCGCAATAGGCGCAGCCATGCCATCTTTCAACTCCAGGTGCAGCGGTGTTTCTGCTTTCGACGACCCTGCATTTTGCAAAATAACGAACAACATAAAAGCTTTGTACTTCCAATATGGTTTCGACACAGTGTTTGCACCTATAGTCGAGCCCATCAAACATGCGACACCCTGCGTAGTTGATCTTTTGAAATACACACGCATAGCATGAGCGGCGAAAATTTAGGTCAATGACACCTGTTTGAAAGGTGGTGCCCGAGGGCGGATTTGAACCACCGAAACGAAGGCTTACAGAGTGGCAACATTTGATTAATATATTTTAATAAATATGATCCACATAGATATATTTGATAAGTTTTTAGTTAATCTGGTTCAGCTTGCTTGGCGCTGCGTTCTCTTAGCGAAATTAAAAGTCCCGACCCTGCAATTAAGCCCACTCCAATCAAGGTTGAGCCACTTGGAAACAAGGCCCAAATTACAAAGTCAATTATCACCGCAAATGCGAGGTAACAGTACTCAATTGGTGCAACAAAGGCAGCGTCGGCCATCTGATAGGCTCGGATAGATGCGGTCATTGCGACGATGTGGGTGGCAGCAGTGGCGATAATCATGATAATTACCGGTGGTGCCAATGGCACCCATTCCTGGAATAAAAACGGATTTTTTAAAGCGACATCAGGCGTAATCGGAAAAATTGGCAAGAAAGATACCATAAATATGCCGAGGCCTGCATAAAATAGATTGTGTACACTGGTCAAAGCAAGACTGGGTTGGGTTTTGCAAAAGCCACGAGTGACAATTACTCCTGCTGCATAGCAAGCGCCCGCTAAAACGGGCATAAACAAAATTGGCCGAAACGCCGTAGAGCCCGGTTGAATTATTAACAAGGCTCCGAGAAACCCTATGATTATCGAAAAAATACGCCAACGGCCTATCGTTTCTTTTAAAAAAAAGTGGGCGAACACACAAACAAAAATTGGGGCCATAAAAAAACATGCAGCCGCATCCGAAAGTGATACGAACGGGTAACAGCCATAAAAAAGTGTGTAAGCGAGACACATAAAAAAAGCGCGTACTAACGGCCAACTAAAGGTCGTGGGTGTAATATCACTCCATCTGTCTTTAAAGCGTGCCCACAGGCATAAAAGTGCAATGACGACTAAAGACCTCAGCAACATCAACTGCCAAATTGATCCCACTTGAGTGAGAAGTTTCACTACAGTGTCTTGAATCGCAAATCCTGCAGTCGATAGCAGCGCAAAGAAGATAGCTTTTCCATAGGGCGTCATAGGTTGTGCTATATAGGAATATTTTAAATCTGTAGGTTCGAAACCGACCCGTCCATCAATAGTACTGAGTATTTTGGTTCTTTACTGCCCCAGCAGTTTTAACGCAGTCTATCGCATCCGCATCCGGGCAGGCCGTACAGACTTAAAAGGTGAATAAAAAGGTCGATATATCCATCAAAAACCAAAATTTTTTATACCCCAAACTTCCTTATTAGGTAGTATTTGGCGCTCTTAGGCTAACCAACTTAAGCATCTGAAGCCTAGAACGCGTCATGCTTTACCCAGAAGTTGATGTGTTTGCAAAAATGTTCATCGTAATTTGAGGTGAGTCCGGCCTGAGGCGTGGATTGAACCAAACGTTTTGTGGCAGCAAGAAAAGCAGTTGATAGATTTTTGTCGTTTTTAAGCAGGAATTGATGCGTAATCTTTTATTTGGTGGCATCAGTGGAAACTTGGTTGAACGTGTAAAGATAGACTATAGGGATGCTCCAGCACCCCTATAGTTGACAGACAAAGCAACAAGATCGGTTTAAACAGGGGGACGAAATGAAAACGCATGCACAGGCAGTGGTAATCGGCGGCGGGGTTGTTGGATGCTCGATCCTCTATCACCTCACGAAATTAGGATGGAACGATGTTATTCTGCTGGAGCGGGATGAGTTGACCTCAGGCTCAACATGGCATGCGGCTGCCAATATCCACGGACTTCACGATAGCACCAATATAAGTCGCATACAGCATTACACCATGGGGCTTTATAAAGACCTAGAGGCGGAAACCGGCCAGAGTTGCGGCGTTTTCCAGCCCGGATCCCTTTATCTTGCGCAAACTCAGAATCGATCACACCAATTGCAGCTTCAGGCGGCAAAAGCGAAGCTTTACGGAATGAATTTTTCTGAAATCACTCGTTCAGAAGCTGAAGAGTTGCATCCACTGGTGAATTTTGATGGCATCCGCTCGATTATGTGGGAACCTGATGGCGGCAATGTCGACCCCTCGGGCGTGACCGCCGCGTATGCCGCCGGCGCACGTCAGAACGGGGCAGAAATATACCGCTTTACACCAGTAACAGGGACTGAAGTTCAGCCTGATGGCAGTTGGGTCGTGCGAACATCTAAAGGTGACATTAAAACCCAATGGGTGGTTAATGCCGCTGGTCTTTGGGGCCGCGAAGTTGCTAGGCTTGCAGGGTTTGAATTGCCACTGCAACCCACCGAACACCAGTATTTTGTCACTGAAACAATTGCCCAGATTGATGCGATGGACCGCCGTTTGCCATCGGTGGCAGATCGCGATGGTGAATATTATTTGCGTCAAGAGGGCAAAGGCCTTCTGGTTGGTGCTTATGAGCGCAACCTACGCTTCTGGGCCGAGGGCGAAACGCCTGCCGGATTTGGCCATGAGTTGTTTGAAGATGATCTGGAGCGGATCGAAGAAAATATGATGCGCGCAATCGAACGCGTACCTGCCGTGGGCGAGGCAGGAATTAAACGGGTGATCAACGGCCCGATGATTTGGTCACCAGATAGTAATGTATTGTTTGGCCCAGTGCCTGAACTGAAAAACTATTTTTGTTGCAACGGTGTTATTCCGGGCTTTAGCCAGTCAGGCGGTTTGGGGCTTTTGGCGGCTGAATGGATAATTGAGGGCGAAACAAAATACGATATGTTTGCGTGGGATGTGGCACGCTTTGGCGCATGGGCAAGCAAAGAATTCACCAAATCGCGTGTTGGTGATCAATATGCCCATCGTTTTAGCATCCACTTCCCCAATGAAGAGCGCTCTGCAGGTCGTCCGGTGCGCACGCGCCCCATTTATCAGATGCAAAAAGAGATGGGCGCGGTCATGGGGCTCAACTATGGCTGGGAACATCCGCTTTGGTTCGCCGAGACGCCGGGGGTTAAAGACACCAATGGTTTTACCCGTCAAAATTGGTTCGAGCCAGTGGGCAAAGAATGTAAAATGCTGCGCGAAAAAGCCGGTATTATCGATATTTCCAATTTTGCCAAATATGTGGTGCAAGGCAAAAAAGGGCGTGACTGGTTGGATGCGGTTTTTGCTAATAAAATGCCAACTGAGGTGGGGCGATCCTGCCTGACGCCGCTGATATCAAGGCGCGGCGGTCTGGCGGGGGATTTTACCGTCACCTTGATTGCACAGGATGAGTATTGGATTTTCGGCTCAGGCATGGCGGAGCGCTATCACAAACGGTTCTTTGATTCAGTGCCACTGCCAGAGGGCGTTAGGTTTGACAGTCGGACTGAAGCAGTCTGCGGGTTCAACCTGGCCGGTCCCCTATCTCGCAAAATTTTGCAACGCCTGACAAATACATCGCTGAATAACGAAGATTTTCAATTTATGCGCTCAAAATGTGCCGACTTGGCCGGTATTGATGTGAAAATGCTGCGTGTGTCTTTTACCGGCGATCTCGGCTGGGAAGTACATTGTAACACAGCGGATCAAAAGGCGCTTTACACAGCTTTACTTGAGACAGGCAAAGAATTTGGAGTTGGGCCAGTGGGCAGCCGCGCGCTTATGGCGATGCGTGTAGAAAAAGGATATGGTAGCTGGTCGCGTGAATACAGCCCCGAATATTGGCCGCATGAGCAGGACATGGATCGCCTGTGTAAAATGGATAAAGATTTTCTCAATAAAGCCGCGCTGCAAGCGGTTCTGGCGCAAGAGCCGCGCGAACAGATGGTGTTGCTGCATCTTAATGAGGCCGCGGTAACCGCTTCAAACGCTGATGCCACAGGGGGTGAGCCAGTATTCAAAGACGGTAATGGCGTTGGACGGGTGACATCTGGCGCATATGGGTATAGCGTTGGCCTCTCTTTAGCACTGGCTATGGTCAAAGATGTAGGACCAGGGGATGAGGTGGAAGTTATGGTGCTTGGCCAACCGCATAAAGCCAAAATACTGCATCAGCCCCCCTTCGATCCCACGGGTAAAAAACTGCGGGCTTAGAAAATCTTTAACTTGAGGTCGATGATTTGGTGTAGTCGACCACTTAGAACCCGCAATATTTTAGGTCGAACGAAGGGATCGTGTTCGTCTGATAGGGTTAATACAGGCCAATGATGATAGATAAATTGATATCCGTAAACGTGAACACCTAATATTCAGGCTGGCTTCAAAAACTTTTGATCACGTGGTAGTGACATCGATATGAAAGCTAAAGTTTCATCAGCACAGTATTCAACTGTATCATACCTTTTCATAGAAGACTGGTTATACGCGTTGCGCCTCCTCTGTACTGATGAAAAGTATCTTTCATTTTTGAAACACGCTGATTTAACGATCGAACACAACCTATCACAGGCTCGTGTGACATTAGATCAACTGGTTCGTCTTTATCAACTTTCTGCAGTGGAAACTGGTGATGAAATGATGGGGCTTTGGAAGCGCCCTATCAGAGCACGTGCTTTGCAGCACCTTTTGACATCTGTACGCGAAGCGACATCACTCACATCAGCGCTTTATAGGTTTTCAACGTTTTGGAACCTATTATTGGACGAGTATCAGTTCACGCTAAACGAAAAAGACAACAGGCTTGTGCTCGCGCTTGAGGCGCAAGATGAAAGCATGCCGCAGCGATTTGGACATATGCTGATCCTCAAGCTGGCGCATGGTCTTATTTCTTGGTTAGACCGTAAGGAGGTTCCTGTAAGCGAGGTAGGGTTTGCCTTTGATAGCCCCAACTTTGCAGATGATTATTCGGTAATTTTTCCGTCATTAGTGAAATTTTCTTGTCGGCAGACTTTCATTTCTTTTGATCTAGCAGATCTCGGCCCTGTACAAATCCGCAGCACAGCAGATCTTGACTTGTTTTTGGAGAATGCTCCGCGCGATTGGATTTTTACGCGCTCTCGCGAACATACCGAGGCATTGCGGGTCCGCAGTTATTTAAGCCGGATGGGTTGGGAATCCGCCAATCTGACCGAGGTTGCTCGCTCGATGCATTTGACGTCACGCACTTTGATCCGCCGGTTAGAAGCCGACGGCACATCATTCCAATCCATCAAGGACGCTTTGCGCCGCGATATCGCAATCCGTCACCTTTCAATAGGGTTGAAAAGTATCGAAGAGATTGCACATGAGGTTGGTTTTTCTTCTGCCGCAAATTTTCACCGCGCTTTTCAAAGTTGGACAGGCACCACGCCAAGCTCTTATCGAAACGGGAAATAGTGCATTAGATTAATTTGTCACTTTTTGACAATAACCTGTCATCTGAAGAGATGGATAAAGAAATTTAAGAACGTTATTCGTCCATAAAATAACAATTTATGTAAACCGTTGCGTTTTCTTAAACTCGCCCTCTTCATGGATTTGGCGGGATAGGAAAGGGTGGCCTGTCGAAAGGAACATTCTATGTCCGAAAAACTCAATGGAATTCTCGAAGCTGCTCGTCTTCATGCAGAAGAGGTGATTTTACCGCATGTTGATGACTGGAATATAACAAAAACTTGGCCCCGTGCTGCTTCTGACAAAGCAGGTGCTGCAGGCCTCATGGGGTTATACGCGCCCGAAGCATTTGGAGGGCAGGGCTTACCGCTATCAGAGGGTATACAAGTCTATGAACAGCTAGGGCTAGGAGATGGCGCTTACGCGTTTGCCCTTTCGATGCATAATATTTGCACTTTTGCTGCATGTGGATACGGCACCGAAGCATTTAAAGACGTATGGGGAATGGAACTCACCTCCGGTCGAAAGTTGGCGAATTTCGCATTGACCGAACCTCAATCGGGATCTGACCCAATGAAGATGTATACCCGCGCCACGATAAACGAGGATGGCACTTGGACAATCAGCGGTGCGAAAGCATGGGTAAGCTTGGCAACTGAGGCGGATGTCTACTTCACGGTCGTGAAAACAAGCGATGTACCTGGGCACAAAGATATGGCGATGATTGCTATACCTGCTGATGCATCAGGGGTCAGCTTTGGTCCAATGTATGATACGCCATCCTATAAGTTTCTACCGATGTCAGAGATGTATTTAGAAAATGTCGTTGTCAGCGAAGATAATATCATCCTACCCATCGGTCAGGGCTTTCAAGGCTCGCTGATGGCGATTGATATTGCGCGCGTTTCTATAGCCTCAGGATGCTGCGGCCTGATGCAATCAGCCCTCGACACAGCCCTCTCTTATTCTAAAAATCGAAAAATGTTCGGCGCTACAAACCTTGATCTAGATGGCATCCAATGGATGTTAGGTGAAGTGGCAACTGATCTTGAAGCTTCTAAACTTTTGTATCGCAAAGCCGCAGAAGCGCTTGGCACACCAAAAGGGCCACTTATGGCCGCACATGCAAAACGATTTGTACCTGATGCGGCTGTAAAAGCTGCGAACACTTGTACACAAGTTTTGGGCGGAATGGGTTTGCTGCAACCTTATGGGCTGGACCGTTTGTCTCGTCTCGCACAAATGCTGCGGATAGTTGATGGCACAACAGAAATTAGCCGCGTTGTTATAGGGCGTGCCTTGCAAAAGCGTGCAGCTGAACTGCCAGATTTACCAATCCCCAAAGGCTTTGGTGAAGCGGATGAAGCCACTGTATCCGTCGCTGCAGAGTAATCCGTTGCATAGCGGAATTATAGAAAAAGGCTGGCGGTTTTTAAAGCTGCCATCTCAAACAGCCATGGTTGCTTCGTCCGCAAAGCTGCCGGTCGCTGTGCGCTGCACAAAGGTCTGCTTTGCGGACAAAGCGCGGTTTCGTGGCATCCGGAATAAAGCCGCGCGCTGTGATTTATGTGATACATGCTTAATGACGCAATTTTAAAAATTGAGCGTTTCGCGCTTTAGCTCGGAAATTAGGAACTCAGCGGTTACTTTGATTTTTTGAAGGCGGAACTTGGGTGGATGGTAAAGCAGATACATCGCCATTTTTGTATCTCCGCTGGTTGAAAGAGGGCCGTCCTCAAGATCGATTGCCTGTAAGCGCCCATCAGCGACTTCTGCCGCAACCGCCCAATTGGGAAGAAGTGCAAGCCCTCGCCCTTCTATCACATTCTCCATAAGTGAGGGTCCATGATTGCTGACAAATACTGGTGCCAGATCTATTGTCTTCCACGTTTCGTTCTTAGATATTTGCCACTTTAACACACCATGTGGCGTGCGATACATAACAACGGGGTGATGATTAAGCTGATCTGACGACTGAGGAGCGCCGTGTTCGGAGATATAGTCGGGTGACGCCACCAATATAAATCGATGTTCACCCAAACGCCGCGCGACAACTTGCTCTGGCAATTCTGCGGCCGCGCGAATTGCAATATCTGCATCGTTATTCGAAAGATTGAGCATCTGGTCCGTGATATTCAAATCAAACATTATTTCTGGGTATAAACGTCGCAATCGTTGCAATGCGGGAAATACGTATAACTCGGCATATCCAGGCATGGCGGTAATGCGTACGTTTCCTGTTGGTGCAGAAGATTGAGCCTTCACCATCTCATCTGCCAAATCAATTGACTGCAATGCTGTTTTGATTTCGCTCAGATAGACCTTTCCTAGCTCAGTGAGACTGACCGACCGCGTTGTTCGAATAAACAAAGCTGCGCCAAGATCAACCTCCAAATCTTTTATACGCCGGGAAACAGAGGAAGACGGTACACCAAAATGATTGGCTGTTTCGCTGAAGTTTAATGTCTGCGCTAGCATTGCAAAATAGCGGAACGCGCGAAGCCTATCCATAACTCGACCTTTGCATTATTGCCTTTTGGACATCAGTCATAGCTAAATTTGTGATATTATCAATAAGATCAAACAAATTTATGATCTTTTAAGCAATGATAGAAAGTAAGAGAAAACATGAAAGCGGCCGTTTTTCACGAATATGAGGGCCCGGTTGAAATCGCCGAGGTCGCCAAGCCCGAATTACAAGATTCAAGCGTCTTAGTGGAAGTATATGCTGCCAGTTTGAACCCGATCGACAACATTCTACGGGCTGGTTATTTGCGACAGATGTTAGAACTCACGTTTCCGCATGTGAAGGGCTATGATGTGTCGGGTACGGTTGTTGAAATCGGAAAGAATGTCAAAAGCGTTAAAATTGGGGATGAGGTATTTGCCCGCCCTAACCAAATGGATGCTGGTTCGGTTGCTGAGTTTGCGCGCATTCAAGAAGACGAACTAGCGATCAAGCCTTCTAACATGACCCATGAACAAGCGGCCTCTGTCCCTCTCGCTGGGTTGACCGCGTGGCAAGCGCTGGTCACCAAGGGTAAGATTAAAAAAGGCAGTAAAGTTTTGATCCATGCCGGTTCGGGCGGTGTTGGGACCCTTGCCATACAGATAGCTAAGCACTTCGGAGCTTTCGTTGCAACGACCACCAGTGGCAAAAATGCAGGTTTTGTCAAAGAGCTGGGTGCTGATTTGATCATCAATTATACGACCCAGAACTTTGAAGATGAGTTGTCTGATTACGATTTGGTTATCGACACTATTGGAGGTGAAACGCTCGCGCGCTCTTTTAAGGTGTTGAAAAAGGGTGGCACGATGGTTTCGGTTAAAAGCCAAGATAATGATAACCTCGCTGAAAAATACGGCGTCCACTTTGAATGGTTTTTTATGTCTCCGGATGGCAAGATGCTTTCTGAGCTGGCTAAACTGATCAGCCAAGGCACCGTCAAAACCGTCATAGATAGCATCTTTCGGATGAATCAAGCCGCGGAAGCATTCGACAGGCTGGCAACCGGTCGTGCCAAAGGCAAGATCGTTATAGCCGTCAAGTAATCGCTGTTCTTACATTTAACTCACGTGGTGAATGCCAATTTGTGCTGACGAAATGCCGCGAAACAGAAAGCCTTAATCATGTTTAAAAAACTTCTGGGCATTGCGCCCAACCCGACCGAAGACGGCGCCTTTATGCCATCACGTCTTGCCCTGAAATTAGCGACCTCCTCCGAGACGGATTACGATGGCGGCGCATATCTCAAGCCCTACAAGGGTGGAAAGTCCCGCGTTCTGGTGGTGTTGACCGAAGAACGCAATATGACAATGGCGAATGGCAAGAAGTTTTCGACAGGCAATCATCCAGTGGAAATGGCACTGCCCATGCTGCATCTGCAAGCTGCCGGGTTCGCGCTTGATATCGTCACCCCAACAGGTGCGCCGGCAGCTATTGAAATGTGGGCTATGCCGAAAGAGGATATTGCAGTTACAAAACTTTTTAGCGATTATGCCGATGCGATTAAAAATCCGGGCAGCCTGGTAAATTTCGAAGTCAATTCCTTGATCGACGATACGCCTTATGTTGGCGTCTTCATTCCAGGCGGCCACGGCGCGATGTTGGGCCTTCCTGAAAACGAAGACCTGGGTAAAATACTGCGCTGGGCACACGGAAAAAACATTTCCATCGTTTCCCTTTGTCATGGCCCAGGAACATTGATGTCGGCTAGAAACGATGGAAATTTCATCTTTGATGGTTACAAAATTGCTCTTTTCCCGGACAAAGTCGACAAGCAGACACCAATGCTGGGTTATCTGCCGGGCCATATGCCTTACGAGTTAGGAGAGGAATTAGGAAAGCTGGGATTAACCATCGTCAACAAAAAAGCCGACGATACTTGCCACATAGATAGAAATCTAATCACGGGTGCCAGCCCTATGGCTTCCAACAAACTTGGTAGGCTTGCGGCAGAAGCGTTATTGGAGACGGCCCGCTAATCTGCAAACAACGCAAGGCGTATTTCAGACATTCATGCGCTTTGCAGCATTGGTCACTTTGACCTCTAACAAACCATCCCTAACTGCCACGCGACAACTAGCCCGGTTTTCGCGAACCGACGCAGCCGAGGCATTTTTACAATTGCTTACTTCGTTGCCCGCCCCATGCGCCAAGTAGCGACGGTATTCTTGATACGGCTTACGATGATCGTCATATCCGCTTTTTCAAAATAGTAAGCATCGTGGTGGTTCAATTCGGAATCCGTCTTCGAGAACGGCCCTAGTTTCTCTACGAACTGGTTTTCGTTCCAAAGCACTCCAATATTGACGTTTAGCATAACCCACTTCTGGGCAATGTTTTGCTCGTCGGTTTGGGTCTTACTAGCGCCCGATCCTGTTAACGAAACGTCAGCCTGTCCGCTGATTTCTTCGTCAATGCGCTTGGCTTCGGAAGGGCCTTTTTTGGCACCCCATCTCGGATAAAAGGTTACTTCCGCAACATATTCGCCGGTCGGCAATCCTTCATTTCGTCCGTCAATTGTCACCGTCTGCTCTGGGGTAGTAAGAGTGACGCGTTGCGAAACCCCGATGTATGTGTCCTGCGGATTTTGGTCCTTAATGGATACGCTAGCCATGACTTCAACTGGCAACGGAATGTTGGTTGTGATGTTCAAAGACACTTCGTAGGCAGAAATTGCGGTTGCTGCGACAGAAATATCGTAGTTTTCCGTCGGACTAGCGGCAGCTTCGGTCGTGATGGGATTGACTGGATCTGGTTCGTTGCGGCCAACGAACACAGCGAACGCACCGGCTAGAAAAATCGTTGAAAGTATCAGAACGCCCTTTTTCATAACGCGGTTGGCCAATTCAAAATCGTTACTGTTGATTGGTCGTAGCTGCCAACGGCGCTGCGGAGTCAAGCACGGGTTAGGCTACTTCTATGCGAAAAGCACCGCTAACTTTCCCGTGATCGTTCCGGGGCGATCTGCAGGAGCATCCGATTTAGGCAATGATTAGGCAGAGTAGGATTGTCGCAAAAACATCCAATGAAATCAATCGATAATGGTGGGCGACCCTGGAATCGAACCAGGCGTGCGTCTCCGCGAGGGAGTTACAGTCCCCTGCCACACCTTGCGGCCTGTCGCCCACTGCTCTCTTGAAAGAGCACACTGCCTCGTACAAGGGGAAAAACACGAGGTCAACCTGAAATTTATCACGCGTCCAAATCAGTTTATCCTGCATCAAAAAAACGATGTTTTTGTCGGAATTACCCGGTTGACGCACCGTGCCGATTAGCGCGTGTTCAGAGCATTCATATCAAGGCTTAGGGAAAGGCCTCTGGTTTGGTACTGCGCGCCATATGATCCAAAACGGCATTTACAAATTTTGCCTCTTTTCCTTCTGGGTAAAAAGCTGAGGCAACTTCCATATATTCGGATATAATCACTTTCGGAGGAGCCTCACCGTCTAAAAGCTCGGCTCCGGCAGCCCGAAATAGGGCACGCAAGGCTGGGTCTAACCGCCCCAATGGCCATTTTGCAACCAAAGCCTGATCGGTCAATTGGTCGATAGGCGCCTGCAGGTTTACGGCCTTAGTGATTATATTTTTAAATAGGTCAACATCGCCCTCAACGAGCAGATCGCCCTCATAGTCAGCGCCGAAGCGATGGTCTAGAAATTCGGTGCAGATGGTTTCGCTGGTTTGACCAGAGCTTTCCATCTGAAACAGCGCTTGCATCGCATAAAGTCGGCTTGCACTTTTCATCTTACGCTTTTGATTTCCACTTATCGTAAAAGCGGTATCGGAATTTGTCATAATAGGCCTGTCTTGGGGGCTAAGGGGCCGGGGGCAAACCCGATTTTCTTTTGGTCACCTGACCAGGCGCGGCTATGCGCGATCAGATGCAACGCTGCGGCAGCGGCGCCTCCGCCTTTATTTTGCGCCTTCGGATCAGCGCGCGTTTCGGCTTGGAGGCGGTTTTCAACCGTTAAAATACCATTGCCAATGCAAAGCCCTTGCAGACCCAGAAGCGTAATAGCCCGCGAACTGTCATTGCATACGGTTTCATAATGCGTGGTCTCACCGCGAATAACGCAGCCCAGCGCGACATAGCCATCAAATTTCTGCAAGCGCTCGGCGATGCCGATCGCGGTCGGAATCTCTAAAGCGCCAGGGACTTCGGCCATCTCGAACGTGCCCCCCACATCCGCGATTTGCTGCGTGGCCCCTTGCAAAAGATTATCGGCAATATCTTTGTAATAAGGCGCCACCACGATCAAAAGCTTGACCGGTTGCTCAAAGCTTGGCTGAGCTAGCGTGTAATGTTGTTCTGACTGTGCCATTACCCTAACACCGATATTTTGCGCGTTGACACAATTTCCAGCCCATAGGCGTCTAAACCCACAACCTTAGGAATCGGAGAGTTGGTCAGAAGTTCTAGCTTGGACAGGCCGAGCGAAGATAATATCTGCGCGCCAAGCCCGTATTGGCGTAATTTCTTGGGCGAGCTTTCTTCGCTGCTTTCTAATTTCATCGCTGTGTCGCGCAATAAAACCACAACACCGCGACCCTCGCGCGCGACCAATTTCATGGCATCGCCAAATTCAGCGGCGCGCCCATTGGGGCCAGTGCCAATAATGTCGAGCATAGGGTCCAATGCGTGCATCCGCACCAATACAGGGTCAGATCCCGAAAGATCGCCTTTGCAAAGCGCAATATGCTCATCCCCGTGGGTTTCATCTACGTAACTGCGCATCACCCAACTGCCGCCAAATTCTGATATGATTTCTTTCTCGCTTTGAACCCGTACCAAGTTGTCATGCCGCCGGCGATAGGCGATCAAATCGCTGATTGTACCAATTTTCAGTCCATGACGCTGCGCGAAGCCGACCAAATCGGGCAGGCGCGACATGGTGCCATCCTCATTCATGATCTCGCAAATTACCCCGGAAGGGTTCAAACCGGCCAAACGGCTGATGTCAACGGCGGCTTCAGTATGACCGGCGCGCACCAACACACCGCCTGTGCGTGCGCGCAAAGGAAAAACATGGCCTGGAGTCGCGATATCTGACGCAGATTTTGACGCGTCGATCGCCACCGAAACGGTGCGGGCCCGATCCTGCGCGGATATGCCTGTCGTCACCCCTTCGCGTGCCTCGATTGAGACCGTGAACGCGGTTTCGTGGCGCGATGAATTATGCGTACTCATAAGTTGTAGCCCAAGCTGGTCAATCCGATCAGAGGTCAGACATAAGCAAACCAACCCACGCCCATGCTGTGCCATAAAATTGATCGCATCCGGTGTGGCCATTTGGCCAGGTATCACGAGGTCGCCTTCATTCTCACGATCTTCATGGTCAACAAGAACAAACATCTTGCCGTTTCGGGCGTCTTCGATGATCTCCTCGATCGAAGAGATCATGTCGCTATAGGCGTTCTCGACCTCGCCCGCAGTTTCATAATTCATGGCTATGCTCCAGCGCTTTGGCCCTGCTTTAGTGGGTTTAAAAAGATTTGACCAGAGGCAGTATTGCTTTTGAACTGTGCTCTGAACCGACAGCTTCTTTTCTTAAGGTGGAAGCTGGACGTTTTATTTTTCGGATCAAGATTGTAAGGAATAAAGTGAAACCGCTGCTGCGTTCGAAACATTCAACGATCCGAAGCTTTTAGCAGAATGTATTCTCGCCAAAACATTCACGGTCTCTTTTGTGCGCTGTCGCAAGCCTGGCCCTTCGGCGCCCAAGACAAGCGCAAGAGGTCGGTCGCGTTTATCGACGCTCGCTTGCTCGATCGTGAGATTGGCCTCTCCATCGAGCCCGATAACCCAATATCCCATTTCTTGCAGCGCAATGATCGTATCGCTTAAATTACGCAGGCGCAGGTAGGGTTGGCGTTCCAATGCGCCGCTGGCAGTTTTTGCTAGGGCTCCAGTTTCTGGGGCGCTATGCCTTTGGGTGCCAATCACCGCATTGGCACCAAACACTTCTGCAGATCGCAAAATCGCGCCCACATTATGCGGGTCGGTGACTTGATCCAACAAGACCAAACGCGGCGCGCCGTCACCAGCGGCCAAGGCAACATCCTGAAGGCTACCCCAGTTAAGCGGTTTCACCTCCATAGCAGCCCCTTGATGCACTGAGCCGCTGTCTAGGGGCGCGGCAAAGCTGCGGGGATCGGAAAATTCAGGTTCGATACCCGCCACAGCGATTGCCTCTGCCAATTTATCGGCCGCGTTTTTGCTGACCACCAGCCGTAGTTTTTCACGTTGCGGGTTTCTAAGCGCATCTTGAACAGCGTGGATGCCAAACAACCAGATGGTTTCTTGGCTGGCAGCCTTTTTTTGTTGCTCTTTCTGAACAACCCATTTGGGTTTTTTCATGATGTCACTCTGCTCTATCCTTAGCGTATGCAGCCCGCTATCATAGACCGAGGGCACGAACCAGAGGGAAGCCAAGTTTCATCTGGTAGATCATTCCAGGCCCTAGCGCCTATATAACAATTTCAGAAAATCTTGAGGTTAGCGGTTAGGGGTTTTGCTATTCGTGTGATCTTTGCGCGGCTAATTATTCTGTACTAAGCATTCAAAAAAGAATATTATTTAGCCATCCTTAAGTATTGCATTTGACTTGCTTTGGTTGACGCTGTGGATTAAATTTATACTTAAAGCCCATGTTAACGGGAGGCGCCGAATGAGGGATCCACAACACCATCTTGCCAAGCTAGATCCGGTTTGGGAGCGTATTCGACAAGAAGCCGAACAATCAATTCAGCGCGAAGCGCTTCTGGGCGGCTTCATGCATCAGATAATTTTGCAACATTCAGATATTGAAGCTGCGCTTTCTCATAGTTTGGCGCAAAAACTGGCCTCGGCGCAGATGTCTGAACAGGCGCTGCATGATATGTGTGCGCTGGCCTATGCGAATGAGCCAGAATTGGCGCTGGCGGCGCGGGCAGATATTATGGCAAGCTATGACAGAGATCCGGCCTGTCACAGATATATGCAACCGCTGCTCTACTTCAAAGGCTTTCAGGCTGTGCAAGCCTATCGCGTTGCGCATTATCTGTGGAAAGATGGCCGGATTGATCTGGCCTATGTTATGCAATCTCGAACATCCGAAGTGTTTGGGATCGATATCCACCCGAATGCCCGGATTGGAAAAGGTCTGATGATCGATCACGCGCATTCGGTCGTGATCGGGGAAACGGCGGTGGTGGGCGATAATGTTTCAATGCTGCATGCCGTTACCTTGGGCGGGACCGGCAAGGAAGAGCAAGATCGGCATCCAAAGATTGGTGATGGGGTGTTGATTGGCGCCGGTGCGAAAGTGCTGGGCAATATTCACGTTGGGCGCTGCTCGCGCATCGCCGCAGGGTCGGTCGTGCTGGATAATGTTCCCGAAAAATCCACCGTTGCCGGCGTGCCTGCAAAAGTTGTTGGCACCGCAGGGTGCAGCACGCCTTCAATATCGATGGATCAATTGCTTTCGGGCGAGGCGAGCCTGGACTGATAGTGTAAAACCTTAGGGTTTTGAGGGCCTATATGGTTGAGATGTAAAAAGCCCCGGCTGATAAAGCGGGGCTTTTTTAATGTGGCGTGAGCCCGTGCGGCGCTTAGGCCAGCATCGCCATTGGGTTTTCAAGGTTTTTGACGATTACATTTAAAAGTTCGGCGCCCAAAGCCCCATCAATCACCCGATGATCCACCGATAATGTCAAGGACATCACGGTTGCTACGCCCAACTCGCCCGACGCGGTTACGACGGGCTTTTTCTTACCCGCGCCCACGGCTAAGATCGCGCCATGGGGGGGATTGATCACGGCATCAAAATTATCAATGCCAAACATTCCAAGGTTTGAAATCGCAAAGCTGCCCCCCTGATACTCATCCGGGGCCAATTTTCGTCCCTTTGCCCGTGTTGCGAGATCTTTCATCTCGGTGCTGAGCACGGAGAGGCTTTTTTGATCCGCATCTTTTAGCACGGGCGTGATCAGCCCCCCATCGATGGCCACAGCCACCGCAATATCAGCAGGGGTGAATTGCAATATACGATCACCGGCCCAAATGGCATTGGCGGTTGGCACCGTCGTTAGGGCCAGCGCGCAGGCTTTGATCACAAAATCATTGACCGATAACTTCACGTCACGTTCTGCAAGCGCGGCGTTCATCTCACCGCGAAAGCCGAGCAAATTATCAAGCATAACATCACGGCGAAGATAGAAATGCGGGACCGTTTGCTTGGCTTCGGTTAATCTGGCCGCGATGGTCTTGCGCATACGATCCAATGAGATTTCTTCATAGGCACGCTCAGCATATAGTTTAGAGATGGTTTCAAAATTAGCCGATTGGGGCGCAGAGGCCGCGCCGCTTGTGCTTGCCGCACTGGCCATTGAAGCCACTGTTATGTCGGCAGACACAGCGCTCCCTGCCGCTTCAATATCGGCTTTTACGATCCGCCCGCGCGGCCCGCTACCCGATAATCTGGTTAAATCAACATTGTTCTGCGCTGCCAATTTGCGCGCCAAAGGCGTTGCAAAAATGCGTGCCCCCTCCGCCGCCTTATCTGCGGCGGCGGGGGGCGCCGATGCGGGAGAGGAGGCGAGCGTTGCGGACTTTGCTGGGCTTGATGTGGCTGCTTCGGCGGCCGGGGCAGGGCTTGCAGGCGCGCTGGGCGCTGCGTCGACCTCTGAGGAGGATTCGCCATCTTCCAGTAAAACGGCAATCGCGCTATTCACGGCCACATTCTCAGTGCCTTCCGCGACCAAAAGTTTGCCAATGATGCCTTCGTCAACTGCTTCAAACTCCATCGTGGCTTTGTCAGTTTCGATTTCAGCCAGCAAATCTCCCGAGGCAACAGCATCGCCCTCTTTTACCAACCATTTGGCAAGCGTGCCTTCTTCCATCGTCGGAGACAGCGCTGGCATCAAAATTTCTATAGGCATGATCCGATCTCCTTAGCGGTAGGTAACAGAATGAACGGCGGCGATGACCTCATCGGTGGTGATCAGGGCATGACGCTCCAAATTTGCCGCATATGGCATCGGCACATCTTTGCCGGTGCAATTGATCACAGGCGCGTCCAGATAGTCAAAGGCGCGCTGCATAATCACAGCGGAAAGATGGTTGCCAATCGCTCCAACGGGGAAGCCTTCTTCCACCGTGACGCAGCGGTTGGTTTTTTGAACCGAGGCCAACACCGTATCGTAATCGATCGGCCGCAAGGTGCGCAGATCAATCACTTCGGCGCTTATGCCCTGCTCTGTCAGTTTATCAGCCGCTTCTAACGCGTATTGCATGCCGATGCCAAAGCTCACGATGGTAACATCTGTCCCTTCGCGCCAGACTCGGGCTTTGCCGAATGGAACCGTGAAATCTTCTATGTCTGGCACGTCGAAACTGCGGCCATATAAGATTTCATTTTCCAAGAATATCACCGGATTGTTATCGCGAATGGCGCTTTTCAGCAGGCCCTTAGCATCCGAAGCCGAATAGGGCATCGCCACTTTAAGCCCGGGAATATGCGCATACCAGGCTGCGTAATCTTGGCTATGCTGCGCGCCAACGCGCGCCGCCGCACCATTGGGGCCACGAAACACCATTGGTGCCCCCATTTGACCGCCCGACATGTATAGCGTTTTCGCCGCGGAATTGATGATTTGATCCATCGCCTGCATGGCAAAATTAAACGTCATAAACTCAACGATTGGCCGTAGCCCGCCAAAGGCTGCACCAACCGCTATTCCTGCAAAACCATGTTCGGTGATCGGCGTGTCGATCACGCGCTTTTCTCCAAACTCGTCAAGCAGGCCCTGCGAAATTTTATAGGCCCCTTGATATTCGCCTACTTCTTCGCCCATCAAAAATACGTTTTGATCTTGCCGCATTTCCTCGGCCATCGCGTCGCGCAAAGCCTCGCGCACCGTTTGTTGTTTCAGCGTTGTGCCTTCGGGCCAATCGGGCGCGGTATTCGGAGCCAGCGCGGCCGTTGCCGCTTTTGCCGGCGCAGCTGCCGGCACAGCTGCCGGCGCAGGCGCCTCTGCTTGCGACGGGGCGGGCGGCGCGGCGCTGGGCTGTGCTGCAGCGGGTTCGCCTTCAGCCAGTATGGTTGCAATCGGGCTGTTCACTTTTACGTTTTCGCTGCCCTCTGCCACGATAATTTGCCCAATTATACCTTCGTCAACGGCCTCAAATTCCATTGTTGCCTTATCGGTTTCAATTTCTGCAATGATATCGCCAGCGGCCACAACATCGCCTTCTTTGACCATCCATTTTGCCAATGTGCCCTCTTCCATTGTGGGGGAAAGGGCGGGCATAAGAATTTCAATTGCCATCATAAATCTCCTTATGCTTTAGGCGTAGATATCCGTCCAAAGCTCGTCTAAGTCGGGCTCTGGGCTGGTCTTTGCAAATTCGGCGGATGCGTTGACGATGTCTTTGACGTCTTTATCGATCGCCTTTAGCGCCTCTTCTGTGGTGTGTTTGCCCGTTAACAAAAGGCTGCGCACAGATTCGATCGCATCGCGCTCTTCGCGCATTTTCTGAACCTCTTCGCGGGTGCGGTATTTGGCCGGATCAGACATGGAATGGCCGCGATAGCGATAGGTTTTGATTTCTAAAATATATGGGCCTTTGCCGCTGCGGCAATGCGCAACCGCTTTTTCGCCGGCGGCTTTCACTTCTAATACATCCATACCATCCACGGCCTGACCTTTGATACCAAAAGCCTCACCGCGGGTGTATAGATCCGGCGTTGAGGTCGAACGCTTTTGCGCGGTTCCCATCGCATATTGGTTGTTTTCGATCACAAAGATCACGGGTAAATCCCAAAGTGCCGCCATATTGAAGGTTTCGTAAATTTGCCCTTGGTTCGCGGCGCCATCGCCAAAATAGGCAAATGTGACGCGCCCATTATCAAGATATTTATCCGCAAAGGCTAAGCCTGCCCCCAGCGGCACTTGCGCCCCAACGATGCCATGCCCGCCGTAAAAATGCTTTTCTTTACTGAACATGTGCATGGAGCCGCCTTTGCCTTTGGAATAGCCACCGCTGCGCCCGGTTAATTCGGCCATAACTCCGTTTGGATCCATGCCTGCGGCAAGCATATGGCCGTGATCGCGATAAGACGTAATACGTTTATCCCCGTCTTCGGCAGCAGCTTCGAGCCCGACAACCACGGCTTCTTGGCCAATATACAAGTGGCAAAACCCGCCAATCAGGCCCATCCCGTAAAGTTGCCCTGCTTTTTCTTCGAACCGCCGTATCAGCAGCATGTCTTTGTAATAGCCCAAAAGTTCTTCGGGTGAGATATTGGGTTTAGCTGCCGCCTTTCGTGCCGCCATGTCGCGCCTCCGAATAAATTAGTTTAATGTTAAACCATTCCTTACAGCAAAACAAAAAAAGTTGCGAGCAAAATCTTTTTACGGTGTGTTTACGGTGTGTTTACTGGGTTTTGGCTGACGAAACGTTAGTTGACAACCAGCTCTGAGCTGCGGACATAGCCCAAAATTTCTCGTACACGTTCGTCTAAAAGATCGATATCAAGATATTCGTCCGACAAGCGTTGCGTGAGGTTTTCCATCTGGACGACCTCGGTGTTTAAGCGCATCAATTCGCTGCTTAAATTGTCTGAGAAACTGGTTATTTCGGCGCGGCGCAATACGCCATATTCCCCTTGAATGGCTGCAAAGGCAAAATAACTGCCCAAGCCGGTGGCCAGCGAAACCACGGCCAAGAGGCCCCAACCGGAATATGTTCTTGTTTGCGTCATACCTGCCTGTCATGCCCATATGTTTGGACTTGATCGAATTATGACACAGGTGATTCGCCTTGTGAATCCCCAAAGTTACTTTTGACGAGATTTTGTTTCCTAGGGCGGCAGTGCGCCTAGGCAAAAGGTGGGTGTGCCGCCGGTTTCAGCAAAGACTCGCGTCTTCTCCCGCGACAGAGGCGTCGTATATTTCCTGAATTGATTGCGAAAGCCTTTGGTTGAATTCAGCGTCGGTTTGAGCTGCCGACAGGCCATCTAGCAGCGCCCGCGAAAAACTTGCGATCATCCCTGCATTTTGGCGGAGGCGTTGATTGGCGATGGGGCGGGTGTAACCGCCGGAAAGCGCCACCACGCGCAGAACATTTTGATGCGCAATCAAGGGTGCATAGCTGTTGTTCACTTCTGGCAGGGTCAGTTTCAAAATAACAGATTGATCAGCGTTTAACCGATCCAGTTGGGTTAAAATTTCGTCGCATAACAGTGTTTCTGACACGGCTTTATCCGCGCTTTGAATATTAATTTCAGGTTCGATGATTGGAATCAAACCATGTTTAAGGATCGTTAGCGCGACGTCAAATTGTTGCGCGACAATTGCGGCAATGCCCTTTGCGTTCGCAGAATGGATTACAGAGCGCATTTTGGTGCCAAAAATCCCAGCATCCGTGGCGCGCCTCAGCAGCGCGTCTAAGCCCGGTATCGGCTTTAAGATTTGCACGCCGTTTTGCGCCTCTTCCAAGCCCTTATCGATTTTCAGAAACGGCACCACGTTGCGCGTGCTCCATAAATAATCGGCAACGCTTATCTCACCGACCTGCCGCATCATGGTGTCTTCAAAGAGGATCGCCCCAATGATTTTGCGTCCATCAAATGCGGGCGCGGTCATCAGCCGGCAACGCATCTCGTGGATCAGGGTGAACATCTCTGCGTCGGATTGGTAGGCGTTGGTTGAAATTCCGTATTCAGCAAGCGCCTTGGGCGAGGAGCCACCGCTTTGATCGAGCGCAGCGATAAAACCCTGCCCCGTGGAAATTTGGTCCATTTGCGTAAGAGTGCTCAATGCGCCATCCTTTTTTTCAAAATGCGTTGTCCTGCCCGCTCAAAACGCAGGCAGACTGCCACCTTCTATCTTAGGGAAAGGTGGCAGCGCAAATATGATAGCGCCAACATATTGAAAAAAGTGATTATTTTTTAAAAAAAAGGGTGCCTGATACGGATGCTCGCTTACTTTTGCGTGAGCGCAGCGACGCCAGGCAATGTTTTGCCTTCCATCCATTCCAAGAAAGCGCCCCCTGCGGTTGAAATATAGCTGAAATCCTGCGCAGCACCGGCTTTGTTCAAGGCAGCAACGGTGTCTCCACCGCCCGCCACCGAGATAAGCTTGCCAGCTGCGCTCAGCGCTGCGGCTTTGCGCGCTGCGGCGTTGGTCGCGCGATCGAAAGGCTCTAATTCAAAGGCGCCCAATGGGCCGTTCCAAACCAGTGTTTTGGCTGCCTCGAATACGGAAGCGATGGTGTCAACCGTATCGGGCCCAGCATCTAAGATCATCGCGTCTTTTGGGCAGGACGCGGCGGGCAGGGTTTCATGGGGCGCATGGGCTGCAAAGGCGCGGGCGACCACAATATCCGAAGGCAAGATGATTTCGCAGCCGGCAGCCTTGGCTTTCGCCAAGATGTTTTGCGCTGTATCTGTCATTTCATGTTCGGCCAAAGACGCGCCGATTGCATGGCCTTGAGCGGCTAGAAACGTGTTGGCCATTCCCCCGCCGATCACCAAATGATCCACTTTAGTGACCAAATTGCCCAGAAGATCGAGCTTGGTTGAAACTTTTGCACCGCCCACCACGGCCACCACTGGGCGCTGCGGCGCGCCCAAAGCCGCCTCTAGGGCTTGCAGCTCAGCTTGCATCAAACGTCCTGCGCAGGCTGGAAGATGGTGGGTCAGGCCTTCGGTGCTGGCATGCGCGCGATGCGCTGCGGAAAACGCATCATTGCAGAAGATATCCCCCAACGCGGCCAGGGCGGCGGCAAATTCTGTAGTATTGGCTTCTTCATCTGCGTGAAAGCGGGTGTTTTCTAACATGAGAATTTGCCCTTCTCGCAACGCCGCGCTGGCGGCTTCGGCTTTGGCTCCGATTGTGGCATCGGCCCAAATTACGGATTGTCCAAGCGCGGTTTCCAATGCGGGGATCAGCTGTTTCAGACTTAGTGCGGCGCTGGCAACGCCTTTGGGCCGGCCAAAATGGGCCATTAGAATGGGCATGCCTTTAGCCGCTAATATGTCTTTCACGGTTGGAACAATTTTTTCGATCCGCGTGGCGTCGCTGACTTTGTCGGCCTTCATCGGAACGTTGATATCGACGCGCAGAAGCACCTTTTTACCCGATATGTCCATATTATCTAAGGTTTTCCAGCCCATCTATTTCCCGCTTTCTTTCACTAAATTGATTCGATTCAAGCTCTGTATAAATGATCTGACGCGCGGTGCACCTTGTTCCCCAAAGGAATCCAGCATAGGAAGCTGCACCAGTTATCAGAAAGGATCGATCATGGCCGAGAAAAAGGCATCTAAAGCGAAGGCGAAACCGGCGGCAAAAAAGCCTGCTGCAAAGAAAACAGCGGCAAAATCTAGCCCCTATAAAGATCCTGAGAATACAATCTTGATTGAATTGAAATCGGGAACCGTTGTGATTGAACTTTTACCCGATATCGCGCCTGGACATTGCGATCGTATGAAAGAATTGGCGCGCAGCGGTGCCTATGACAATGTGTGCTTTCACCGCGTGATTGATGGTTTTATGGCGCAAACCGGGGATGTTAAAAATGGCAATATGGAAGCCGATTTTGATCTGCGGATGGCGGGAACGGGCGGTTCTGAATTGCCCAATTTGAAAGCTGAATTTTCAGGCATCCCGCATGATCGTGGCACGATCGGAGCAGCGCGCAGCGCCAATCCTGACAGCGCAAACAGTCAGTTTTTTATAAATTTCGGCGATAATCACTTTTTGAACCGGCAATATACGGTCTATGGGCGCGTGTTGACCGGAATGGAATTGGTGGATGAGATCGAGCGCGGTGAGCCGCCGATGACCCCGGATCGTATGATTAGCATGAAAGTGGCGGCCGATGTTTAAACTAAGCGCGTTATGCGCCGTTTTAAGCGGGCCGGCCTTGGCGGCGGGTTTGGTGATTGAGGTCGCAGGCGAGCAAAGCAAGGGAACAGTTACCATTGATTTGTTTGAAGAGATCGCCCCGCAACATGTTGAGCGCCTCACCACGCTGGCAAGCGCGGGTGCCTATGATGACGTGGTGTTTCACCGTGTGATCGAAGGGTTTATGGCGCAAACTGGGGATGTGGAATTCGGAAAAGCCGGAGGCAACACCTCCATGGCAGGGCGGGGCGGGTCTGATTTGCCAGATCTGCCTGCAGAATTTTCCGATACGCCCTATGATCGCGGGGTAATTGGGATGGCGCGTGCGCAGAACCCCAACAGCGCCAATAGCCAGTTTTTCATCATGTTTGCCGAAGGATATTTTCTGAACGGGCAATATACGGTGGTGGGCAAAGTCACTGACGGAATGGATGTGGTGGATGCGATCAAGCTGGGCAAAGGCGCCAATGGCGCGGTTTTGGGCATGCCCGATCGTATGTCGAAAGTCACAGTGACCGATTAAATCAGCCGGTTTTGAACATTTAAACGCGCCTCGGGCTCAGCCTCTGCCTGAGGCGCGTTTTTTATGTCACCAATTGCACCAGTGCGTGGCGCTTTTTACCAGCGCTCAGCTTGATTGGGCTGCCAAATGCAGCCGCATCCAGCATTAGGCCAGCATCGGTGAGCGGCTTATCATCCAGTTTGGCGCCATTTTCTGCGATCAAACGTTTGGCTTCTTTGCCCGATTTCACCAATCCTGCTTTGACGATCAACTGTACAATCGAAATTCCAGCGCCCAGATCTTCTGCGGTTAACTTCACGGTTGGTAAATCATCGCCAATGCCGCCTTTTTCAAACACTTCACGCGCCGTGGCTTGGGCTTTCTCGGCGGCATCTGCGCCGTGTAACAGCTTGGTTACTTCATGCGCTAAAATGGCTTTTGCTTCATTGATCTCAGAGCCTTCCAGCGCGCCCAGCCTCTCACATTCACCGACCGGCAGCTCTGTGTAAAGTTTTAAAAATCGCCCCACATCCGCATCTGTGGTGTTGCGCCAAAATTGCCAAAACTCATAAGGGCTGCGCATATCTGCATTCAGCCAAACCGCCCCATCAAGAGATTTGCCCATTTTCTTTCCGTCTGAGGTGGTCAGAAGCGGTGAGGTTAAGCCGAACACCGCGTTGTCAACCACGCGGCGCGTCAGATCGATTCCATTGACGATATTGCCCCACTGATCCGATCCCCCCATCTGCAGCAGGCACCCATAGCGCTGGTTGAGCTCTAGAAAATCATAGGCTTGTAGGATCATGTAATTGAACTCAAGAAAGGATAGTGATTGTTCACGATCCAGCCGTGATTTCACGCTTTCAAAACTGAGCATGCGATTCACCGAAAAATGCCGTCCAATATCTCTTAGAAATCCCAAATAGTTCAATTCATCCAACCATTCGGCATTATTGATCATCAGCGCATCGGAAGGCCCATCACCATATGTGATATAAGAAGAAAACGCGTTTTTGATGCCGGCGATATTTTCGTCAATCTTGGCGGGTGTCAGCAATGGGCGTTCATCCGCCCGAAAGCTGGGATCGCCCACTTTCGTCGTGCCACCACCCATCAGCGTAATCGGGCGCCCGCCGGTTTTTTGCAACCAGCGCAACATCATAATTTGAATGAGACTGCCCACATGCAACGATTGGGCAGTTGCATCAAAGCCAATATAACCGGGCATCCCGCCCGCCAGTAAGGCTTTGTCTAAGCCCTCATAATCCGTGCAATCGGCCAAAAATCCACGAGACATCATGATGTCAAGAAAATCAGATTTGGGTTGAAAGCTCATGGGTGGCCTCACATAGTTATTTTTAAGCGCTTCTATACTGCGGAAGCCGGGCAAGGAAAAGGGATCTTCGTGGAAAAGCTTGTAACGGCGGTTGGCGCGATGTCTGGTACATCTTTGGATGGGGTGGATGTGGCGGAAATCACCACGGATGGTCAGAAAATCGCCTCGTTTGGGGCAAGCGCCTATCACCCTTATAGCGCGGCTGATCATAATATTTTGTCTTTGGTGCTTGGGAAGTGGCCCGAGGCGCAGGGGCTAGAGACAGCGCGCGGGCTTATTCATCAGCGGCATTTAGAGGCCTATCAGATGCTTGATGTGGCTGAGCTATATGGGTTTCATGGGCAAACTCTGGCCCATGATCCAAGGGGAAGGGGAACCCACCAATTGGGCGATGGGCACGTTTTGGCGCAAAGGCTTGGCAAGCCCGTTGTTTGGGATTTTCGCAGCAAGGATGTGGCGCTGGGCGGACAGGGCGCGCCTTTGGCCCCGTTTTTTCATTTTGCCTGCGCGCAATGGGCGGGTTTGAACACGCCAGTGGCGTTTTTAAACTTGGGCGGTGTCGGCAATCTCACATGGCTCAACCCAAGCTGCGCGGCACCTGAAGAAAAAGCTGCCCTGCTCGCCTTTGATACGGGCCCGGCCAATGCCCCGCTGAACGATCTGATGCATCATCGTTTGGGGCAACCCGTCGATCAAGAGGGGCGCTTGGCCACCACGGGGCAGGTTGATCCAAAATTGCTGTCGCGTTGGAAAATGCATCCTTATTTTTTTCAAAATGTTCCAAAATCCTTGGATCGCGACGCGTTTTCGGCAGAGCTTGCAGAACTGGCAGATATGTCTTTGCCAGATGCTTTGGCCACCGCGGTGGCCTTTGCCGCATTTGGCGTGGCGGAGGCGGTTGAGCGCTGCCCAATTGCGCCCGCTGCACTTTACCTTTGCGGCGGTGGTCGCCACAATTTGGCGCTTTGTGATGCGATTTGCGCGCAAGTGGCCTGTCCTGTGCAGCCTGTAGAAGCGATTGGTCTGAACGGAGATATGTTGGAGGCCCAGGCTTTTGCGTATTTGGCGGTGCGGGTGCTTCGAGGGCTGCCCATTTCTGCTCCAATGACAACCGGGGTGCCTCAACCTATCTCGGGGGGGCGCATCGCGGGTCTTGATTTTTAATCTGAAAGTTTAAAAAATATTCCCTGTGGGCTTTGAACAAAGCGGGCTGAAGATCCCGGACGGGGCGGGTCAAAAAACAGCATAGACTTTGCCCGATTATTTACCTAAAAGCGGCTTACGTTAGCGCTAACAATTGTTTTATTTGATGGTGGCTGGCAGCCGGTTATAAAAGCCCAACGAAAAGAGGTGCTGACATGGTTTCACGCGTTATTCCCGTTGATCCGTTTGATTTGGTGATATTTGGTGGCACAGGTGATCTTGCAAAACGAAAAATTATTCCTGGTTTGTTTCGGCGTTTTGCGGCGGGTCAAATCCCGGCTGAGGCCCGCATTATTGGGGCGGCGCGCGCCAATTTGGACACGCCGACTTACCGGGCGATGCTGCGGGACGCGATTCTTGAATTTGGGGTCAAAAACCCAGATGCGGATGTTTTGGCCGGGTTTTTAGAGCGCTTTGATTATGTTGCAATCGACGCGATGGGGGAGGCTGGCTGGGAAGAGCTGGCGAAGAAAATGCGACCCGATACGGTGCGTGCGTTTTACTTTTCGGTTGCGCCAAGCCTGTTTGGCGCCTTGGCCGAACGGTTGCACAAGCGCGGCATCGCCCTTTCGGATAGTCGGATCGTGGTCGAAAAGCCGTTTGGCCGTGATTTAAAAAGTTCGCAGCAATTGAACGCCACATTGTCAGAACATTTCAGCGAAAAGCAGATCTATCGTATTGATCATTATTTGGGCAAAGAAACCGTACAAAATTTGATGGCGATCCGTTTTGGAAATATGCTGTTTGAGCCGCTCTGGAATGCGCAATATGTTGATCATATTCAAATCACTGTTGCGGAAACCGTGGGCGTGGGCGGGCGCGGCGAATATTATGATAAATCCGGCGCGATGCGCGATATGGTGCAAAACCATTTGATGCAGCTGCTATGCTTGATCGCGATGGAGCCGCCCGCACAATTCAATCCCGATGCGGTGCGCGATGAAAAGCTGAAGGTGATCAGAGCCTTGGACGCCGTACCAGCGCATCATATCGTGCGGGGGCAATATGCCAGCCCAGACGGTCAAGAAAACTATCGCCAGGATGTGAATAATCCGCGCTCTTTCAGCGAAAGCTTTTTGGCTTTGAAAACCCATATCGGGAATTGGCGTTGGGCCGGTACCCCCTTTTATTTGCGCACGGGCAAACGCTTGCGCGCCCGCAGTTCGGAAATTGCTGTGGTTTTCAAAGAGACGCCACATTCTATTTTTGGCCCAGAAGCGGGCAGCCATCGCAACGCGTTGGTGATTCGCCTACAACCGGATGAAGGCATCACAATGGATGTTACGATCAAAGAGCCGGGCCCGGGCGGCATGCGCTTGGTTGACGTTCCGTTGGATATGACCTTTGCCGAGGCGTTGGGCCCTGAGGCCGAAGAAGTGCCAGATGCGTATGAGCGCTTGATCATGGATGTTATTCGGGGCAATCAAACGCTGTTCATGCGCGGGGATGAAGTGGAGGCGGCTTGGCAATGGACCGATCCGATCATTGAAGATTGGGAAAAGCGCAATGATGTGCCCAAACCTTATGAAAGTGGCAGTTCTGGCCCCGAGGATGCGCTGATGCTGATGCATCGTGATGGTCGCAAATGGCGGGATATAAAATGACCTATCAGTTCGAAGAATACCCCACGCGCGCGGCGCTGGTCGAAAAGCTTAGTCAGGCCTTGATCGCCGATTTACGCAAGGCGCTGTCCCGCCAATCGACGATCAGTTTTGCGGTTCCGGGCGGCACCACACCTGGGCCAATTTTTGACCAACTCTGCCAAAGCGATCTGGACTGGGCGCGGGTGAATATTTTACTGAGCGATGAACGCTGGGTGCCCAGCGATAGCCCGCGCTCGAATACCGCCTTATTGCGCAACCGTTTGCTGGTGGGCCCGGTTGAGGCAGCCAGCTATGTGCCGCTTTACGCCGATTATGCAACGCCGGAAGACGCGATGGAGCCGTTATCGCACCAGCTAAAAGCCTGTTTACCACTGTCGGTTTTGCTGCTTGGAATGGGGGCGGATATGCATACGGCCTCGCTGTTTCCGGGCGGCGATCAACTGTCCTTTGCGCTGGGCGATAGCGCGCCGCCTTTGGTCGCGATGCGCGCGCCGGATGCGCCTGAGCCTCGTGTCACCCTCTCTGCTGCGGTTTTGAACGCTGCGCAATACAAACATTTGGTTATTTTTGGGGCTGAAAAACGCCAAGCATTAGAACAGGCGCAAAGCTTGCCTGCGCAAGAGGCACCTATTATGGCCGTGCTTGCCGGCACCACGGTGCATTGGGCCGACTGACAAGCATAGCGCTAGGCAAAAGCAAGGGGATAAGGATGTTTGATGCGTTAAAGCGCCATTGGGATGCGCAAAAACAACAGCCCATTATGGCGCTTTTTGAGGCCAAAAACCGGGCAGAACAATTTTCAGTTCAGGCCGATGATTTGCTGTTGGATTACTCTAAAACTCGGATCGATGCGATTGCGCGCAAAGGCTTGCTGGATTTGGCGCAAGCGCGCGGATTAGAAGAGCGCCGCCTAGACATGTTTCAGGGCGCCGCGCTCAATGAAACCGAAGGACGGGCCGTGTTGCACAGCGCATTGCGCAATTTAGACGGGCCAGATGTCTTTGTGAACGGCCATAACGTGATGCCCGATGTGCAAGAGGCGTTGCAGCGGATGACCCATTTTTCCGAAGACCTGAGGAGGGGGCGATTTCAGGGGCCCGGAGGGCCAATCACCGATATCGTAAACATCGGGATTGGAGGGTCAGATTTGGGCCCCGCCATGGCTTGTTTGGCCTTGGCACCCTATCATGATGGCCCCAAATGCCATTTCGTTTCAAACGTCGATGGAGCCCATTTGCATGATATTTTACAAAATCTGGACCCAACGCGCAGTTTATTTATCATAGCATCAAAAACCTTTACCACGATCGAAACCATGACCAATGCGCAAACTGCGAAAGCGTGGTTGGCCCAGCATGTGACGGATCCAGGGGCGCAATTTGTGGCGCTTTCCACCGCGCAGGAAAAAACCAAAGCTTTTGGGATTGCCGCCGAGCGGGTGTTTGGCTTTGCCGATTGGGTCGGTGGGCGCTATTCGCTTTGGGGCCCTATTGGGCTGAGTTTAATGCTGGCGATTGGCCCAAATGCGTTTCGCGATTTTCTGCGCGGTGCGCAATCCATGGACCGGCATTTTTGCACCGCAGAGCTATCGCAAAATATGCCAGTTATGCTCGCGCTTGTGGGGCTGTGGCATCATCAGGTTTGCGGCTTTGCCACCCGCGCCGTGCTGCCCTATGAACAGCGCTTGAGCCGTTTGCCTGCCTATCTGCAGCAGCTCGAAATGGAAAGTAATGGCAAGCGCGTTGATATGAACGGTCAAGATTTGCCATATCCGTCAGGTCCGGTTGTCTGGGGCGAACCTGGCACCAATGGCCAGCACGCTTTTTATCAACTGATTCACCAAGGCACCGCGGTTGTGCCCTGTGAGTTTATGGTTGCGCGGGAAGGCCATGAAGCATCGCTTGACACGCATCACCGGCTTTTAATCGCCAATTGCTTGGCCCAGTCAGAGGCCTTGATGCGCGGCCGCACATTGGAGCAAGCCCGCCAATTGATGATAGCGCAGGGGTTAATTGGCGATGAATTGGAGCGGCAGGCGCGGCATCGCGTCTTTCCCGGCAACCGTCCTTCAACCACGCTCATCTATCCACGGCTTAGCCCGTTTGTTTTGGGGCAGATTATTGCTCTTTATGAACATCGCGTATTTGCCGAGGGGGTTATTTTGGGAATCAATAGTTTTGACCAATGGGGGGTCGAACTGGGAAAAGAACTGGCCCGCGATATGGAGCAGTTGCTCAGTGGCGCGGCATCGGCCGCGGATAAGGATGGATCAACGCAGCGCTTGCTTGATTATATTCGCACCGCACAAAGTTAAAGCCAGCACTGCCTGCGCGCCGGCGCACCCGTTTGTCACCCAAGACCCCATTTTTGTTCAAGCGTTTCAATAGCCGCGATCCGATCCGCTGTTTTGGGATGGCTCATCAACCATGCGGGAAGACTGCCTATTTGCCCTGTCAGCTCTTCCAATTTCAGAAATAACGTTTTTTGCGCGTCGGTTCCCAATCCCGATTTGACCATCAGAGCTGCGGCATATTCATCTGCCTCGTATTCATCGCCGCGCGACAGACGCGCCATCAATAAATTTGCCACCAAGCCGGCAATCCATGGGCCTATCCCAGGCAAAACCCGCCCCAGCACCATCCCCAACGCGGCTCTTACGGCATTTTGGCCGGAAAAATCGATCATACGCCGACGTGCATGGCCCAGCGCAACATGGCCAAGTTCATGCGCGATCACCGAGGCCAACTCTTCTCCGCTGACATCGCCCGCCTTGTATTTATTGTAAAATCCACGGGTGATAAAAATCCGTCCATCCGGCGCGGCCAGGCCGTTGATCGGGTCGATCTCATAGATTTGAACGTTTAGCTTTGGAATATCCAGCGCTTTTGCCATGCGTTGCAACAGGGGGCTCAGCGCGGGATCCATTAAGGTAACAGATTGCTGATCCAAGGTTTTTGCAGTGCGCCAGGCAGAAAATTTATACATCACCAGCCCATAGATCAGAGCCAGAAGGATAGGAGAAAATCGCAACATGACTGTGATATGGCCTCAGGCTGCCGCCTTGACAAGCCCTATCGCACCAACTCTTTCATGCCACGCTCTAGCCCGGCCAAGGTCATCGGGACCATTTGGTCTTCAAAAATCTCTTGGATCATTTGAATGGATTGGGTGTAACGCCAATGCGTGTCTGGCACCGGATTGATCCAAATATTCGACGGCCATTGCGCGCGCGCGCGCATCAGCCAAGTTTGCCCTGACTCTGCATTCCAATGCTCATTCGCGCCGCCTGCATAGGCCACTTCATAGGGCGACATACTCGCATCTCCGACGAAAATGCATTTATAATCAGAACCATAGGTGCGCAAAATCTCATGGGTTTGGGTTTGATCGTTCCAACGTCGTGCATTGTCGCGCCAGACCCCCTCATAAAGGCAATTGTGAAAGTAAAAATATTCCAAATGTTTGAATTCGGCGCGAGCAGCTGAAAATAATTCTTCTACTAATTTGATATAAGGATCCATCGAGCCGCCCACATCCAAAAATAGCAGCACCTTGATCGCGTTGCGGCGTTCGGGCCGGGTTTGCACGTCAAGATATCCATTTTCGGCTGTTGAGCGGATGGTGCCATCAATGTCCAATTCATCCGCAGCCCCATCGCGGGCCCAGCGACGCAGGCGTTTTAAAGCCACTTTGATGTTGCGGGTTCCCAGCTCAACGCTGTCATCAAGATTTTTAAATTCGCGCTTATCCCAAACTTTAACCGCGCGCTGATTGCGGCTTTCGCTTTGACCTATGCGCACCCCTTCAGGGTTATATCCATAGGCGCCAAAGGGCGAAGTGCCTGCCGTACCAATCCATTTGCTGCCGCCTTGATGGCGTTTCTCTTGTTCCTTCAGCCGCTGCTTTAAAGTCTCCATAAGCTTGTCAAAGCCGCCCAAAGCTTCGATTTCGGCTTTTTCTTCCGGGCTGAGATGCTTTTCCGCCATTTTTTTCAGCCAGTCAGAGGGAATATCCACCGCGTTCAGGATATCTGCATCGCTGAGGTTTTCTAAGCCTTTGAAGCTGGTTTGAAAGGCGCGATCGAACCGGTCAAGATGGCGCTCATCCTTCACCATGATGGTCCGGGCCAAATAGTAAAACCCCTCTAAATCATAGATCACCATGCCGGTTTGCACCGCATCTAGAAAACTGATGAATTCGCGCAATGAAACTGGAATGCCGGTTTTTCTGAGCGTTTCGAAAAAGGGCAGAAACATCGCGTTAGATCACCGTACGATCAATAATGATGGTGATGATCAAGCCGATCAGTGCAAATAAAATTCCATAGCCAGCGGCATATTGCGCCATATCCAGCCCTTTTCCTCTGCGCTTTCGCGCGATCGCCGCGCCTAAAATGGCACCAAATAATCCGCTCAATAGATACATAATTACACTCTGTTTTATGGGGGTTGCTTTCAGGATAAAAGCCAAGGCTCCGCTGGCTTTGATCTAGCCCCTTTATTTGTAAAAGTCACGCGCTCTGCTGATTTCAAGTAAAACTTTCGCGCGCTGCGATCAACGGCCGCTGCGCGCCATAAAGGCCAAGCGTTCAAATAAATGCACATCTTGCTCGTTTTTCAGCAAAGCCCCGTGCAGTTTTGGCAGGGCATTGGCACCATCCCGCTGAAGATCCTCGGCGCTGAGATCTTCAGCCAATAAAAGTTTCAACCAATCCAAAACCTCGGAGGTCGAGGGTTTCTTTTTCAGCCCGGGTTGCTCTCTGAGTTCGTAAAATTGGGTTAGCGCGGCGGCAAGTAGTGATTCCTTGATGTCTCCATGATGCACCTGAACGATTTGTTTCAAGGTCTCGGGATTGGGAAATTGAATATAGTGGAAAAAGCAACGGCGCAAAAACGCATCGGGCAATTCTTTTTCGTTATTTGATGTGATGATCACGATAGGGCGGTTTGTGGCGCGCACCGTTTCCCCAGTCTCATAGACGTGGAATTCCATTTTATCCAATTCCTGAAGGAGATCATTTGGGAATTCTATATCCGCTTTATCGACCTCATCGATCAACAAAACCACTTTTTTATTGGCTTCAAAGGCCTGCCATAACTTGCCTTTGCGGATGTAATTGGCCACATCGTGCACGCGTTCTTCGCCCAATTGGCTGTCGCGCAACCGGCTGACCGCATCATATTCATACAGGCCTTGCTGGGCTTTGGTGGTGGATTTTATATTCCATTCAAGCATCTCCAGGCCAAGCCCGCTGGCGACTTGTTTCGCCAGTTCGGTTTTACCTGTGCCAGGCTCGCCTTTGATCAAAAGCGGCCGTTCCAGCGTGACCGCGGCGTTCACAGCGATGGTGAGATCTTCCGTCGCTACATAGTTTTTGGTTCCGGTAAATTTCATTCTTTTGCCCATATTCTTGCCAAGTTGCGCGGAACTTAGCGGGTTAATCATTTTGCTGCAATCTGTTGCTATTGAGTAGTGACAAGCCCGTCTTGTTACGGTAGGTGCGTGCCAATGGGAACGGAAAGTTGTGGAAGGAGACATGCATGTCATACTCTGATCCAAGCCAAGGGGTAGTAATGAAGCAAGAGAGTTTTATTCCGGATAGCTATACTCCTGCCGAAGACGAGCCATTCATGAATGAGCGTCAGGTGGAATATTTTAGAAGAAAGCTGTTGGATTGGAAAAATGATCTGATGAGCGACAGCAAGGAAACGATCGAAGGGCTTCAAGACGGCACGCGCAATATCCCAGATATTGCAGATCGCGCCAGCGAAGAAACTGATCGCGCGCTGGAATTGCGCACGCGGGACCGCCAGCGTAAGCTCGTGTCGAAAATTGACGCCGCGCTGCGCCGCATTGACGAGGGCGAATATGGCTATTGTGAGGTCACGGGTGAGCCTATTTCGCTTAAACGGCTTGATGCACGGCCTATCGCGACGATGAGTTTGGAAGCTCAAGAGCGCCATGAGCGGCGCGAAAAAGTGCACCGCGACGACTGAGGAAACCTGAAAAGCCGATCCGCTAGATCGGCTTTTTTATTGAGGTGAAACATGGAGAACGGCTTGCAGGTCCAGGTCGTAGGGGGCGGTATCGCGGGTTTGGCCGCGGCGCTAGCCTGTGCTCAAAGCGGCGCCAATGTTCACCTCTGCGAGCAGGCTGCGGCGATCAAAGAGGTTGGGGCCGGTTTGCAAATTTCTCCCAATGGGCTGGCCGTGCTCAGCCGCTTGGGGCTGAAGGACGCGGTTGCGGATATTGCAGATCGCGCCGAGGCGGTGGATTTGCGCGATTACAAAGACGGAAAATTGGTCTGCCGTCTTGATTTGAAAGCCCACGCGTCGGATCTGGATTTCTTGCTGGTGCATCGCGCCGATCTTATCCAAACCCTCTTTCAAGCCTGCAAAGCGCAGGGGGTGCGCTTTGCCTTTTCGCAAAGCCTTTCCAGCCAAGATCTTTTATCTGGCGCTTTCGGCCGCGAGGCGGCAGCGAGCCCCGTGGATTTGGTGATTGGGGCGGATGGGGTGCGCTCAAACATGCGAACGGCTTTGCTGGGTCCATCTGCGCCGTTTTTTACCGGGCAGGTGGCGTGGCGCGCGCTGGTCTCCAATAGCATGGATCATCCCAATAAGGTGATGGTGCATATGGGGCCGGGGCGGCATATTGTGAGCTATCCGCTGCGTGGCGGCAGCCTGGTGAATTTGGTGATGGTACAAGAACGCAGCCTATGGGCGGGCGAAGGTTGGTCTCATCGCGATGATCCTGCGCATGTTCGAGCTGCTTTTGCTGATTTTGGCGGGCTTGCACATGTGTTGCTGAACGCGCTTTCCGAGGTGTATTTATGGGGTTTATTCCGTCATCCTGTGGCCGAGTGTTGGTTTCAGGATCGCAGCGTTTTAATCGGAGACGCCGCGCATCCGATGCTCCCTTTCTTGGCTCAAGGCGCCAATATGGCCTTGGAAGATGCTTGGGTGTTGAGCCGGGCATTGCATCTTCATGGTGCAACGCGGCAAGGCTTTCAGCGCTATCAGTTTTTGCGGCAAGCCCGCGTGAAAAAGGTTGTTGCAACAGCCCAAAGCAATGCCCGCAACTATCATCTCAGTGCCCCGCTGACCCGATGGGTCGCGCATAGCGCATTGCGCGGTTTGGGGGCGGTCGCCCCAAGCGCAATGTTAAAACGTTTTGATTGGTTATATCGCTTTAACCCCGATACGGGGCTGTCCTAAAGATCTAATTGCGCCCAAACCGGCACGTGATCTGATGGTTTTTCAAAGCCGCGGATGTCTTTGTCGATGCCGGCGTCAAGCAGCAGGTCGGCGCAGGCAGGCGTCATGAGAATATGATCGATCCTGATTCCGTCATTGCGGTTCCATGCTCCGGCTTGATAATCCCAAAAACTATAATGGCCGGGTTCTGCGTGCTTGCACCGAAACGCATCTGTGAAGCCCAAATGGGTGATTGCTTGGTAGGCTGCGCGGCTTTGCGGTAAAAACAACGCGTCATCTGTCCAAATTTCGGGGCGGGCGGCGTCCTCTGGTTGAGGGATGATATTGTAATCCCCGGCCATCAAGGCGGGCATTTCTGCGGCCATAAGCTCTATGGCGCGTTGGCGCAGGCGTTTCATCCAGGCAAGTTTGTATTCATATTTGGGGCCGGGGGCCGGGTTGCCATTGGGCAAATATAGGCCGCAGATTTTGAGCGCGTGCTTGCCGATGACAGTGGCTTCAATCCAGCGGGCTTGCACATCTTCGGGATCCCCGGGCAGGCCAAAGGAAATATCTTCCAGCGGCAGTTTCGACAAAATAGCCACGCCATTGAATGATTTTTGCCCATGGGTCACCACTTGGTAGCCACGATCCTCAAAGAGATCGCGCGGAAATCCTTCATCGACAGATTTAATCTCTTGCAGAAGAGCAATGTCCGGCGCGCTGCTGTCAAGCCAATCGCATAAGGCCGGCGTTCTGGCTTTAACGCCATTGATGTTGAACGTTGCTAATTTCATCTTCACCCCCAAGCTACCCTTGCCCTGAGCCTTTAGCGGTGTCTTGCGGTTTTTCGCAAGCGAAACTGCGATGTAAGAATCACTCAATACACTTAAAAGTTGTAAATTGAGCCGGGAAGAGTAGGTTTTTTATAAATTCCTTCAAACTAAGTAAAAATTTAAATTTTTATATAACAGAGGTTTAAATATGTTTTCGGGCTAAATTTTAGGAATTTTCTTCAATAGCAAGAAAAAAAACTTGCAATACAACCTAAAGATGTAATTAATAGATTATACAACCTAGAGAGGAAAAAAACATGTTAGCCCAAAAATTCGAAATCCAAGCCGCTTCCGCCACTCAAGAAACTGCCAGCATGCATAGTGGCGAGGGCACCCATTTGTTCACATCCGCCTCAGAGCCTTTTGGTCCGATGCAGGCGTATCTTGGAGAAGGTGTTGAAATGTTCACCTCTGCCTCAGCGCCCGCCAGCGCCCATGATACGCTTCACGGTGAAGCTGTTGAAATGTTCACCTCTGCTTCAGCCCCCGTAAACGCGAGAGATACGTTTCAAGGCGAGGGCGTTGAAATGTTTACCTCAGCCTCGTCTCCAGAGCATGCGAGCGATGCAATTCAGGGCGATAATGTGCATCTTTTCACCTCTGCCTCAGCTCCCAGCCAAAATTCAGATTTGGACAGTGGCAATGGTGTTCACTTATTCACGTCTGCATCGTGAAGGCCGTACGCATCGATTTTGCTCACCCACCCGAAATGCCCCATTAAAGAAGCCTCGCGACCTCACCTAACCAGATTAAAACGGGGCTTCTTTATCTTCCTTGACCAAATAGGAGTAAGAAAATGTCAAACATCATTAGCTTCCCGCAAAGGATCCGCCCCTTGGAAGAGGCTGGCCGTATTGGCATTTTAATAGATTGCTTTTGCAATCGCCGTCGCACCACGGAAGATGTGTTTTGGCTGAAAGAAAACGCCGAACTGCTCAATTTGCTTGAAACCAGCACGGTGACGTTGAACACCAGCGATTTAACCCATTACCAAAATTTTTATGACAGTTTAGAGCATAGATTATGCTTTTTCCCGCAATATTATCGGTTCATCTTATCGCTTGCGCTTGATCTGGAAGCTTTGGGGCTTGGGCAGGGTAAATCTGCGAAGCTGTGCGAGTGGGTTGTAGACCACAATTTGGTGGGTGCGGAATTATCAGATTTGCAACGCGCAGAAGCGGCGCGTTTATTGAAACGCGGTCTTGGCCGCGCACAGCGAGATGATCCGACCTTGGTTGACCGCTTACATGGTTTTATCGATCAATCCGAGACTTTTTCAATTCCGAATAAAAAGGCGGCGTATGAATTAACCCATATCGTTTTTTATCTGAGTGAATATGGGCGTAAAGACCCCGGTATCAGCGCCGATGCGGTCCGTTCATTGGAATTTGCAGGCTTGTTGGCGCTGCTGGATCACAACACGGACCTTCTTGCCGAGATTTGCATTGCGTTACGCTTTGCCGGCCAAACACCACCGTTGGGCTGGGAGGATTGGGTGTTTGAACAGCTGGCCGGGTTTAAGGCCGTAAAAACCGAGATTCCCCGGAAAATTCTGCCGGGCGATGAATATCACAGTTATTTGATGTGCAGTTGGCTCGCGGCCTTATCAGGGACGCCGCTGTTTGAAGGCGCGAATGAGCCCGCCACCCTATCGTTTCACCCCGCGCCCAAACCGGTTTCAGCGCTGCGCGGAATGTCCGAAAGTATTTTTCAAATGGACAATGCAAGAAGCGCTGATTGGTTTAAGATGCGTGGTACTTTGACTGTAGATTTATCGCCCCAAGCTTATCGTGATCTGCAATTGGCCGAAGCTTCGAGCGATAAGTTTGATGAGTTTTTTCACGGCTTCGCGCGCTGCACGCCCGTTTTAAAATAACCCGTTCCATATCCAGCCTTTTATGCAGGCCCGCGCAGAAAGCCCGAATAGGCTGTCTGCGTCGGTCTGTTTGGTCGCTGGTTGAAATTGCGGGTTGTCACGCCGATTACATTGAAAAGCTGGTTCCGCAGCCACAAGAGCTTGTGGCATTTGGGTTTTCAATGATGAAGCGAGCGCCGATTAATTCTTGTGAAAAATCGATAACTGCATTTTCCAAAAAGGGCAGCGACGCGCTGTCGATGATCACTTTTTCAGGGCCGCTGCCAAGCACAAGATCATCATCTTGGGCTGTATCCAGCTTGATCTCGTATTGAAATCCCGAGCATCCGCCACCTTCAACGGCCACGCGTAAAGCTTGACCCTGCGCAGAGGCTTTGATTTCTGACAACCGAGAAAAAGCGCGTTCGGTGACTTTTGGGGGCAGGTTCATTATGTTACTCTCCATCGAGGTGATCTGGCCGTACCATAAGAGTATAGGCATTCGCTTTGGATACGGCAAGAAAGGCAAACCGATGGGTGAAAAATTTAGTTGTGATCCCGCGCAAAGCCGCGGGCGCCGGTTTGCAGAGGATAGCAGCACGTTTCGATCCTGCTTTCAGCGTGATCGCGACCGGATTGTGCATTGCAGCGCTTTTCGCCGCTTAAAGCATAAAACGCAGGTCTTTTTGGAACATGAGGGCGATTATTTTCGCACCCGCCTGACGCATTCGATCGAAGTTGCGCAGGTGGCGCGCACGATTGCGGGGGTTTTGGGTTTAAACGCGGAACTGACGGAAACGGTGGCGTTGGCGCATGATCTGGGGCATCCGCCATTTGGCCATACGGGCGAAGAGGCTTTGGATGCATTGATGGCGCCTTTTGGGGGGTTTGATCATAACGCTCAAGCGGTTCGCATCGTCACAAATCTTGAACGCCATTATGCCCAATTTGACGGGTTGAACCTAACCTGGGAAACGCTTGAGGGGATTGCCAAGCATAATGGACCGGTCACCGGAACGTTGCATTACGCATTGGCGGACTATAACCGCCTGCATGATTTAGAATTGTCTGGCTTTGCCAGCGCCGAGGCGCAGGTGGCCGCCTTGGCCGATGATATCGCCTATAACAACCATGATTTGCATGATGGATTGCGTGCCGAACTGTTTTCAACCGATGAATTGGCGGATCTGCCAATGTTAAACAGCTGTTTTGCTGCGGTAGATGCAAAATACCCAAATTTGAATTATTATCGGCGCCGGCATGAAGCTCTGCGACGCTTCTTTGGAATATTGGTGGAAGATGTGATCGCTGTTTCGTCAGATAATTTGGCAGACTTAAACCCACAAAACGTTGAAGATATCCGCCGCGCAGGGCGCCCAATGGTACAATTTTCACCGGCGGTTTGGACGGATTTGAAAGTTATCCGTCAATTTTTGTTTGAGCGTATGTATCGAGCGCCTAGCGTGGTGCTGGTGCGTCAAGAGGTGACAGAAACGCTGAATGATTTGTTTCCTTTATTTTTAGAGCGCACCGATTTGCTTCCAAAACAGTGGCGCAAGGATATTTTGGAGGCCACCGACGAAACCAAACGGGCCCGGCTTGTGGCCGATTATATCGCTGGCATGACGGACCGGTTTGCCCTGCAAGAACATGCGCGTTTGGTCACTGGGGCAACTCCAAGGCGAATTTCTGCGCTTTCAGGCGCATTGACGCGGCTGTAAACGGGGCCAGAGCGCAGATCCGCGGCGAAACAGCGATTGACCTAGCCGGAGCGCGTGCTACACCCCCGCCAAGACAGAGGAAGGCTTCAGATGAACCTATTTCACGATATTCGACTTTTGGTTGTGCACGCGCTGGATCAAATGGTGGCAGCCGATCAGCTTCCGCAGGGCTTAAGCTATGCAAACGTCACCGTTGAGCCGCCCCGCGATCCGCTGCATGGGGATATGGCCACCAATGCGGCGATGGTTTTGGCCAAGCCTTCGGGGCAATCGCCACGCGCCATCGCCGAAGCATTGGCGCCTCTGTTAAGGGCTGATCCAAGGATTGCCGGGGCAGATGTGGCGGGGCCAGGGTTTCTCAATCTGTCGCTTTGCACAAGCGTTTGGCAGGGGCTTGTGGGGCAGGTGCTGGAAAATGGCGCTGCCTATGGCCGCAGCGATTTGGGAAACAAACGGTCGGTAAATGTTGAATTTGTCAGCGCCAACCCCACGGGCCCGTTGCATGTAGGGCATACGCGTGGCGCCGTGTTTGGCGATGCGCTGGCCAATTTGTTAGATTATGCGGGCTTTGATGTGACGCGCGAATATTACATCAATGATGGCGGCGCGCAGGTCGATGTTTTGGCGCGCTCGGTTTACTTGCGCTATCTCGAGGCGCATGGCCAAGAGGTTGCCTTTGAAGATGGCACATATCCGGGGGATTATTTGGTGCCTGTTGGTCAGGCGCTGAAAGATAAAGTTGGCGATGCCTATCTGGAGCAACCCGAAGATATTTGGCTGGCCGAAATTCGCGCCTTTGCCACCCAAGCGATGATGCAATTGATCAAAGATGATCTGGCCGCGCTGGGCGTCACGATGGACAGTTTCTTCAGCGAAAAATCGCTTTATGGTACTGGAAAAATCGAAGCGGCAATCGAAAGTTTGCGCGCCAAAGGGTTGATCTATGAAGGCGTGCTTGAGCCCCCGAAAGGTAAAACGCCCGAAGATTGGGAGCCGCGTAAGCAAACGCTGTTCAAATCGACCGAACATGGCGATGACGTGGATCGCCCGGTAATGAAATCCGATGGCAGTTGGACCTATTTTGCCCCCGATATTGCCTATCATTATGATAAGGTCATGCGCGGCTACGATCAATTGATTGACGTGTTCGGCGCGGATCATGGTGGTTATGTCAAGCGGATGAAAGCGGCGGTATCGGCGTTATCGGATGCTCAAACGGGGTTTGATGTCAAACTGACGCAATTGGTCAAACTGTATAAAGACGGCGCGCCGTTCAAGATGTCAAAGCGCGCCGGAACTTTTGTGACGCTTCGCGATGTGATTGATCAGGTGGGCGCAGAAGTGGCGCGGTTTGTCATGCTAACGCGCAAAAATGACGCGCCGCTTGATTTTGATTTTGACAAAGTCCTTGAACAATCCCGCGAAAATCCGGTGTTTTACGTGCAATATGCCCATGCGCGCGTGTGCAGTGTTTTGCGCCGCGCAACGGCGGCAGGGATCGCGGTTGACGATGCCACGTTGCTACGCGCCAATCTAAGCGGAATGGAACACCCCTCAGAATTGAGCGTCGCGCGCAAAATCGCCGAATGGCCGCGTTTGGTTGAGGTTGCAGCGAAAGGAAATGAGCCGCATCGGGTGGCCTTTTACCTTTATGAACTGTCGAGCGATCTGCACAGTCTTTGGAATAAAGGCAATGAAGTTGAAGCTCTGCGCTTTTTACAGGAAGACAATCCTGCAGCATCGCAATCAAAAATCGCCCTCGCACGCGCCGTAGCGGTTGTTATTTCTGCCGGTCTTGGTATTCTAGGCGTAAATCCGGCAGAAGAAATGCGCTAGAAAAGCCATCGCTGCCGGCGAGCAAAAGAGAGACCGGAGAGGCGTTTAGCGTTTTCATCGGAGGGCATAATGGCAGAGTACGAGCATTTAGAGGCACCGACCGCGCAGACCGACCAGCGCCCAGGATTGGGCGTGGGCATGTTTGCCAGCTGGATCGGGGCCGGGCTTAGCTTGGCTTTGGCGATTGCCATTGGAATGTGGGCCTATCAAACAATCATGCGCGATGTCAGCGGTGTTCCGGTGATTAAGGCGTCTTCAGATCCGATGCGGGTGGCGCCGGAAAATCCCGGCGGGCTTTCCGCGCAGAACAAAGGCCTATCGGTCAATCGGGTTGCAGAAGAAGTTGCCTCGAAAGCCCCCGATCAAGTGATGCTGGCGCCAAGCCCGGTTTCGTTGTCAGAAGATGATCTGGCGAGCGGGGCCTTACGGGCCCAAAATTCAGAAAATTCCGGCGTGGTTTTGAATGCGCCGATACCGCTTGATATTAACAATTTACCCGATGATCTTTTGAACGATAGCAGCGCACGCGACGGTATAGCATTACCGGCTGATGGTACGATACGAAAGCAATCAGACTCGATTGAAGACGCGCTGAAGCTTGCATTGCAGAACAATGAGAGCTCTGTGGGGCTGGCGCAAGCAATCCGGCCACCCAAACGCCCATCAAACCTGGCGCCCATCGGTTCAGCGCGCGCCGCGCAAGTGGCCTCAGTGCGTGATTTGAGCCCGTCGGATATCTCAGCAGGGTCAGCGTTGGTGCAATTGGGCGCGTTTGACAGTGAAGCGGTTGCGAAGGCCGAATGGCAGCGCTTGGACAAAAGGTTTTCAAGCTTTATGCGCGGGCGGGATCGTTTAATCGTGAAAGCCACCAGTGGCGGCCGCGATTTTTATCGCCTGCGCGCTGTAGGATTTGCCGATATCGATGATGCAAAGCGCTTTTGTGCAACGATGGTGGCGGGCGATGTGGATTGTATTCCTATTCTTGCTCGGTGATGGCAGGCCAAGAACTCGAATTTGGTCCCTTTATTTTTGGCTGCGCAGGGCCGGTTCTTAATCCAGAAGAAGAACGTTTTTTTCAACGCGCCAATCCATTTGGATTCATCCTCTTTGCGCGAAATATCACCAGCGCCGATCAGTTGAAAACGCTCTGCGCATCCTTGCGCGCTGCCGTCGGTTGGCACGCGCCGATTTTGATCGATCAAGAAGGCGGGCGGGTTCAACGATTGCGCCCCCCCTTGGCGCGCGATTGGCCGCCACCGCTTGAAGATGGCCGCGATTTGCCGGCTGAACAGCGCGCCGCGCATATTCAAGACCGCTATCAAGCGATCGCACGAGAATTAAGCGGCTACGGGATTGATGTGAATTGCGCGCCCTGTCTGGATATTGCGCGCGCTGAAACACATCCTATTTTGCAAAATCGTTGTTTTTCCAATGAGGCGGCGCAGGTGGCTATGATGGGGGCTGCCGCGGCCCAGGGCTTGGCCGATGAAGGCGTTTTGCCCGTTCTAAAACATATGCCTGGTCATGGCTTGGCGCGTGTTGACAGCCATTTGCAGCTGCCACGGGTGGGCGCGTCATTGGCCGAATTGCGCGATAATGATTTCAAGCCTTTTGCGGCTTTAAAAGACTGGCCAATGGCAATGAGTGCGCATGTGGTTTATGAGGTGATTGACGATCTTGCGGCTACAATTTCCCCAAAAATGATCACGTTAATCCGTGAAGAAATAGGGTTTGACGGCCTTTTGATGACGGATGATATCTCTATGGACGCGCTCGGGGGCAGCTTGGCAGAACGCAGCACGGCTGCTTTGGCCGCCGGCTGCGATGTGATTTTGCATTGTAATGGGGGGCTGGATGACATGCAACAAATCGCTGCGGCAAGCGGCGTTTTAAGCCCGGAGGGACAACGGCGTGCCTTCGCGGCCTTGCACAGACGCAGCGCACCCTTAGCCAAGGATGGTTGACATCACCGCCGCCAATGCGCAGCTTGTGAGCGTAAGTTAGCAGGATCTTTATGCAAAACCTATTCTCTCAAAGTAACGCCACGCTTTCGGTTGAAGACCGCCTCGCCGCGGAAGCTTTGATCGTGGATGTGGATGGGTTTGAAGGGCCGTTAGATTTGTTGTTAACGCTGTCGCGCTCGCAGAAAGTGGATTTGATGAAAATCTCCATTTTGACCTTGGCGCGGCAATATCTGGCCTTTGTCGAGCGCGCCAAAACGTTGCGTTTAGAATTGGCGGCCGATTATCTTGTGATGGCGGCTTGGCTGGCTTTTTTGAAATCGCGGCTCTTGCTGCCGCCTGACCCTTCGGATGAAGCCCCCAGCGGGGAAGAGCTTGCCGCGCATTTGGCCTTTCAATTGGAGCGTTTGCAAGCCATGCGAGACGCGGCAGCGCGCTTGATGGCGCGGGATCAAAAGGGCCGCGATTTTTTTGTGCGCGGCCTGCCTGAGACCGTAGAGCGCGTTAAAAAAGTGAATTATACGGCAACCTTATTGGATTTGATGCAAGCCTATTCGCGGATCCGCACGCGCGATGAATTCCGCCCCTTTGTGATGGATCGCAACAACGTGTTCACGATGGAAGAGGCGCTGGAACGCATGCATGGACTGATCGGATACGCGGCAAAATGGACGGATATCGCCAGTTATATCCCGAATGATTGGCTGGCTGACCCTCAGCGCCGGCGCGCCGCCACTGCCGCAACATTTGCGGCCACGCTCGAACTGGCCAAGGCCGGCCATGTTGAAATTCGGCAAGAAGAGAATTTTGCCGCGATTGAATTAAGAAAGAAAGACGGAGCTGCAAATGACCTCTGATCTGAGTGATGACCACCCTTCAGAAAGTTTGTTCGAGGCCCCCCCGATGGGCGAGCAAGAGCGGATGGTTGAGGCTATTTTATTTGCCAGTGCAGAGCCAATTACGGTGAAACAACTGAATGATCGCATGCCCCATGGTTGCGATTCTGCCGAGGCTTTGCTTCGGATAAGAAAACGCTACGAGGGGCGCGGGGTGCATGTTGTCAAAATTGGCGATGCCTGGGCCATTCGCACCGCCGCTGATCTTGGTTTTTTGATGCAAAAAGAAACCGTTGAAACCCGCAAGCTGAGCCGTGCGGCAATCGAAACCTTGGCGATTATATCCTATCATCAACCTGTCACGCGGGCGGAAATCGAGGAAATTCGCGGTGTCAGCGTTTCGCGGGGCACGGTTGATCAATTGCTCGAAATGGAATGGATTCGATTTGGGCGGCGGCGCATGACGCCGGGCCGGCCAACCACATTCGTGGTGACACCGCATTTCCTCGATCATTTTGGTTTGGAAAGCGCCCGTGACTTGCCCGGACTTAAAGAATTACGCGCCGCCGGATTGCTCGAAAGCCGGCCAGGCATGGGGCTTGATCCATCTGGTCCGTCAGAGGATGAGTATGACATGAGCGAAGAGCCCGAAGAGCAAAGCGAATTGTTCGAGGAAGAGTAATTCGCCGGTCAAGCGGCTTTGAAATGTTTGGAAAGTTTCAACCCTTGGCCCTGGTAATTCGATGCAATGCCGGCACCATAAATCTGGCTGGGCCGGCAGCGCATTCTTTCGTAAATCAACCGCCCCACGATTTGCCCATGTTCAAGCACAAACGGGGCCTCATGGCAGCGTACTTCTAAAACGCCACGCGAGCCGCCGCCACCGGCTGCGTCATGGCCAAAGCCCGGATCGAAAAAACCGGCATAATGCACCCGAAATTCGCCCACCATGGCCAGAAACGGGGCCATTTCGGCGGCATAATCAGGCGGGATATGAACCGCTTCTTGGCTAACAAGAATATAAAATGCGCCCGGGTCCAAAATAATTTGGCCGTTGCCGCTGTGTAATTCTTCCCAAAAATCTGCCGGTTCATAGGCTCCGATCTGTTCCAAATCGATTACGCCCGTATGCGGCTTGGCACGATATCCGACCAAACTGCCGTGACGCGGTTTTAAGTCGACCGAAAACCCCAACCCATCATCGATGATCGCCGGACCATTTACCAATGTTTCAGCCTTATGCAGCTCTAGCAACTGGCTGTCCGATAAAATGGCCTGGCCGCTTCGAAATCTTATCTGGTTCAAGCGCATTCCGGGGCGCACCAGGACGGAAAACGATCTGGGGCAAATTTCGGCGTAAAGCTGGCCTTGATATCCCGGGGGTATCCGGTCAAATTCGGTGCCTTGGTCGGTGATCACGCGCGTTAACAGGTCAAGGCGGCCGGTCGAGCTTTTGGCGTTGGTGACGGCTTGCACGTCTTGGGGCAGGTTCAACCGCTCCATTAACGGCACCACATACACGCAGCCCTTTTCCAATACATAGCCAGCGCTTAAATCTATTTGGTGCATTTCAAAATCTGCTAGGCGCTGCTCAACCTTGGCGTTTTTTCCCGCCAAAAACGAGGCGCGCACCCGCCATGCAGTGTTTCCCAACCGCAGGTCAAGGCTTGCCGGTTGGATTTGCGCAGGGATAATGTCAGGCTCTGATGCAATCTCGCCCCGCTCAATCAAATCCGCAATTTCTTGGCAAGCTAGCACACCGGACATGTCTTTTCCTTTAACGCGGTTTTCAGTCAAACTCTTTAATCAGAATATGTCACAAAGAACCACTGCTCAATGGGCTTTTCTTTTCTGTTCAACCTCTCGGCTGAAAGAAACTGTTTCGGAAGGGTTTTGGCGCTGGACGGAAATATTTTGGGCCGTGGCTTTTTACAAGCTGTAAAGCTTAGCAAATTTCTGGATCACGCCATGCAATGCAGCAGCGCGTAGATCATAGCCCTTATGTCGCTTTTGTTTGGTAATGCAAAACAAACCAACGCGGCAGCGGGTCAATGGCGCGGGGTTTAAGATCGCTTAATTTAAATGCTCTTTTAACATCTATGAAAGTGCAAGCATTGCCATTTGCGCTGATTAGATTAGCTTTCTCTAAAGAGGTAAGGGGGCTGTGATGCGGATCATTCAGGTAAGTTTATTGCTGTTTTGGAGCAGTTGTGCGGCGCTGATTGCGCAGCCCTCTGAGCAGCTTTATCAATTGCTGCATTTAGATGAGCTGGTCGAGATTGTCAGCGAAGAAGGGCTTGCCGATGCAAATGCTACGGCAGACGCCTATCTGCAGGGCGTTACACGGGGCAGCTTTGGGGCCTCGATTGCCAAGATTTATGATAAAAACAGCCTGACCTCGCGGGTCAAGGCGATGTTTGCAAAGGCCTTGCCTGCAACCTCAGCTGATAGGCTCATTGCGTTTTACAACAGCGATTTGGGGGTGCAGGTAAGCCAGCTAGAGGTAAGCGCGCGTCGGGCGATCACCGATCCTTCCATTGAAGAATATGTGATCGAGCTGGTGCTTGAGGCCGAAGCTCAGGGCAAACGGCGGCCACAGGTTTTGCGCTCTGCGATCAAAGAGATGGATTGGGTCAAACAAAACCTTGCCGGCGCATTCGAAGCGCGGTTTGCCTTTCTGGAGGCCCTTTCACAGGCCGAGGCTTTAAAGCTTGATCAGGGGCAAATTTTTACATTGATGCAATCGGATCAAGAAGCCTTGAGCAAAGAAATTGAAGAGTGGCTTTTGGGATATATGCATATGGCGTATTCACCGCTTTCCGATGCTGAGCTAACCGCTTATCTTGCGTTTCAAACATCGCCCGAGGGAATGGCCTTGAACGCGGCCTTGTTTGACACGTTTAATAAATTAACCACTGAAAATGCAGAGCAGCTGGGGCAATTTACGGCCTCTGCGCTTTCGGCGCAGGATTTATAGAAAAGCCCGCTGCAAGGGCCTTGACTTTGCACAACAACTGCTCAATAAGCGCGGCTTCATTGGATGCATTTGCATTTGATCTCACATTCGCCTGATCGGGCGCGCTGTTCGAGGTGGCTGCCAGCCAAAACGTCCCGAAAGGGAGGCCAAAGAACGCGGCAATAAAAGGAAGACTATATGTTTGCGGTTCTTAAAACCGGTGGTAAGCAGTATAAAGTTCAATCGGGCGATATGCTCCGCGTTGAAAAACTGGCTGCAGATGCTGGAGAGACAGTTCAATTTAACGATATACTGATGATTGGTGGCGAAAGCCCGGTTGTTGGGGCGCCTATGGTGGCAGATGCTGCTGTGCAAGCGGATGTGGTCGATCAGATCAAAGGCGACAAGACGATTAACTTTGTGAAGCGTCGCCGGAAGCATAGCTCGCAGCGCACCAAAGGGCATCGCCAGCAGCTTACGCTGTTGCGGATCACTGAAATTCTGGCCTCAGGCGCCGGCAAGTCTGGCGTAAAAGCGGCCTTAGGCGCAGGGTCTGCACCGGCGGCGACTGCGGCCCCGAAAGCCGCAAAAGCGCCCGCAAAGGCAGCAGCCAAAGCGGCCCCGGCGAAAGCGGCACCTGCGAAAGCCGCCGCGCCTGCCGCTGATAAAGCTGCCGATGATTTGAAAAAATTATCCGGAGTTGGCCCAGCGCTTGAAAAGAAATTGGTTGCCGGTGGCGTTACCAGCTTTGCACAGATCGCCGGCTGGAGCCCAGAAGATGTTGCCTCCGTGGATGCCGAACTGGCGTTGAAGGGCAAGATCGAAAAAGAGGGCTGGATCGCCCAAGCCAAAGATTTGGCATAAGAAAAGGAGCACGATCAGATGGCACATAAAAAAGCAGGCGGTTCATCCCGCAACGGTCGCGACTCAGACGGACGTCGCCTTGGTGTGAAACTTTACGGTGGTCAATTGGCGATCCCTGGCAATATTATCGTGCGTCAGCGCGGCAATAAATGGTGGCCGGGTGAGGGCGTTGGTGAAGGCAAGGATCACACGATCTTTGCAACCACTGAAGGCAATGTAACCTTCCACAAAGGGTTCAAAGGCCGCACGTTTATTTCTGTTTTGCCAGCGGCTAAAGCGGCTGAATAAACGGCATCGCTGCCTTACATTTTGATGATTTAGGGATCGGCATTGCCGGTCCCTTTTTTTGGTTTTATCGTGAGGCGTTTGGAAGGATAAAAATGGCAGTTTCTCTGGGCGCCTTTGCGGCCTTTGCCGCCTCACAAATTGCAACGCCGGGTCCGGCAAATATGGCCATGCTCAGCACAGGAGCCGCCTATGGGTTCCGCGCGGCGCTGCCGTTTGTGGCGGGCGTGGTGCTTGGTAAGCAGCTGATCATTTGGCCGATTGGGTTTGGCCTCATGCGCTTATCTGATACGTTGCCTGGCCTGTTTGTGGCGCTTAAATTCATCTCGGCGGCTTACATTATTTGGCTCGCATGGCGGGTGGCGAATATGCGGTTATCGACAAACGGAGGCGCTGGGGCGGCGCCAGGTTTTATCGCCGGTTTATGGGTACATCCGCTGAACCCTAAAGCTTGGGCGATGATCGTGGCGGGGTTTACCAGTTTTGTCGATCCCGGAACGCCCAGTCTGCAAGCCACGTTTTGGATTGCCATTACGTTGATGGGTATTCAGTTGATATGCCACCCAATCTGGACGTTTTTTGGCGATCGTATCGCCTCTCTGATCTCAGGCCAGCGCGCCGAACGTTGGTTTATGCGCGCTCTTGCGGCGCTGACGGTGGGCTTTGTGGGTTATGCGCTGCTGCTTGGCGGCTAGCCCTGGTCAAGAAGAGAAAAAGCCTGCAATCGCGCAAGGTTTTTCTGTCCCCCGCTTCTAACGCAGAGATTGGATTTTTTGGACTTATGGTATAGGCTGCAATCGACGTGTTTTATCTTTTTGTGTGTTGGTTTGGAGTTAGGCGTTGGGTTTATGTTTGACCGGAAACCGTTTGGTTTTACGATCTTTGGAGCTTAGGGATTGCGCCGAGATGGTGCGTATTCTTGCTGATCCGGCGATCTCTTATTGGGTGCCGATTTTGCCGTTTCCTTATACCGCAAGTGATGCCAAAGGGTTTTTCAATCTTCTGCAGGATAATCCACATCGGCAGGTTTGGGCGATCACGCTGAAGGAAGAATTTATTGGTCTGATTGAAGAGTATCCAAATTTTGGATTTTGGTTAGATCCGGCCTTTTGGGGCCAAGGCCTGATCTCTGAAGCGGCAGATTTGGTTTTGAAAAAATACTTTTCTGATCCGCAGGCCAGCCCGCTCTTGGCAAGCGTGCGATTGCAAAACCAGCGTTCTATGCGTGTATTGGCAAAAAATGGCTTTGCGCCAAATGGTCCGCCGGTGGCAAGCTATTCAAAAGCCTTGCGCCAATCGGTTCCGTTGCAACCGATGGCGCTGACCCCTGATCAATGGCATTTTTTAAACCCTGTTTTCATCGAAACGCAGCGGTTGCAAATCTTTCCGCTTGCCCAAGTACATCAAGATGCGTTGTTTGACTGCCTTGCTCAAAAGCAAGTTGCACGGAACCTCGCGATTGTTCCACATCCTTTGCCGCGCGGCTTCGTGGGGCGGTTTATTGAGGCGGCGCGCTGGAAAGGCGCGTGGAATGGACTGTTTGCGCTTGCGGATAAAACCCAGAACGTGATCGGGATGATCGGCTTTCGCGCGGCCCCATTGAGCGCACCGGTTGCGGCAGATCTTGTATATGCGATACATCCAAAGCAATGGGGGCAGGGGCTTATGAGCGAGGCTGTAAATGCCTTTTGTGCCTTTTTATTCCGGCGCTATCCGCTTGAGGCCATCACTGCAGAGCATTTTAAGGATAATCCCGGCTCGGGGCGCGTGTTGCAAAAAGCGGGTTTTATGCCAATACCGGTGCAGTCACATCCCAGCGAGATGGGAAAATCGGCGGCAAGGCTTGAGCCTGCGCCCATAACCCGATATCGCCTTATGCGACCCGCATAAGGACCCAGCACATGAAATTTCTAGATCTGACGAAAGTCTATATCCGCTCTGGCTCGGGTGGCGGTGGTTGCGTAAGCTTCCGGCGGGAAAAATACATCGAATATGGCGGGCCTGATGGCGGTGATGGTGGCAAAGGCGGATCCGTGATTGCCGAGGCGGTTGACGGGCTGAACACCTTGATCGATTTTCGTTATCAGCAGCATTTCTTTGCCAATAATGGCGGCGCTGGCATGGGGCAACAACGCTCGGGGGCGTCGGGCGATGATATCCTGCTGCGGGTGCCTGCCGGCACGGAAATTTTGGATGAAGATCAAGAAACGGTGATTGCTGATCTTACCGAAGTGGGTGATCGGATTGTTTTGGCAAAAGGCGGCAATGGCGGTTTTGGAAACCTGCATTTCAAATCCTCAACCAACCAAGCGCCGCGCCGCGCCAATCCCGGGCAAGAGGGGATTGAGCGCACAATCTGGTTGCGGCTGAAGCTCATCGCGGATGCAGGTCTTTTGGGCCTGCCCAATGCAGGCAAGTCAACCTTTTTGGCGGCCACATCGAATGCGCGGCCCAAAATCGCAGATTATCCGTTCACCACGCTTTATCCAAACCTTGGGGTTGTTGGGATTGATAATACCGAGTTCGTTGTGGCTGATATTCCAGGTCTGATTGCTGGCGCACATGAGGGGCGTGGTTTGGGGGATTTGTTTCTGGGGCATGTGGAACGCTGCGCGGTTCTTTTGCATTTGATCGATGGAACCTCGGGTGATTTTCTAAATGATTACAAGACGATCATAGATGAGCTTGAGGCATATGGCGGCGCTTTGGCGCAAAAGCCAAGAGTGACCGTGCTGAATAAGGTTGACGCATTGGATGATGAAGAGCGTGCGTTTTTTAAAGCTGAGCTGGAAGCAATTGCTGGCGGGCCTGTTTTTTTAATGTCGGGTGTCAGCCGTGAGGGGGTTGAGGCGGTGTTGCGCGTCTTGCGCCATGAAATTGACGCAGGGCGCAAGCAAGAAACAAGAGTGGAACAGGAAGATTTGGAATGGCGTCCCTAAGCGCTGCAAAACGCATTGTGGTTAAAATTGGATCGGCTTTGCTGGTGGATCCAACCACTGGCGCTTTGCGCAGCGCGTGGCTCAAATCATTGGCAACAGATGTTGCTGCGTTCAAGGCCCGGGGCTGTGATGTGGTTTTGGTGTCCTCGGGCTCGATCGCCTTGGGGCGCAAAGTCTTGGGGTTGTCGGTGGGGGATGTTGCGCTTGAACAATCGCAGGCGGCCGCCGCTGTGGGGCAAATTCAACTGGCCCGCGCTTATGAAGAGGCATTGGGTCCGCATGGCATAACCACAGCCCAAATTTTGGTGACCTTAGAGGATAGCGCCGATCGGCGACGTTATCTGAACTCACGCGCAACGTTGGAAACTCTGCTCAGCTTAGGCGTTGTGCCCATCGTGAATGAAAACGATACCGTGGCAACTGATGAAATTCGCTATGGTGATAATGATCGACTGGCCGCGCAAGTGGCGGTTACGGTGGGTGCGGATCAATTGGTTTTGCTATCCGATGTGGATGGGTTTTATTCGGCCAACCCGCAGCGTGATCCATCGGCGAGGCGCTTTGAAATGGTGAAAGAGATCACGCCGCAAATTGAAGAGATGGCAGGCGAGGGCACCTCTGGCCTGTCCAAAGGTGGCATGAAAACCAAGCTGATGGCCGCCAAAACCGCAACAGGCTCAGGCTGCGCTATGCTCATTGCTGCAGGCTTTGTGGATCACCCGCTGACCAGCTTTGATGCAGGCAATTCCGGCACGTGGTTCGCACCGCAAATGGATCCGCAATCGGCGCGCAAACGCTGGATTGCTTCGATGAAACCGTTGGGGCAGATCGTGATCGATGAGGGGGCAAACAGGGCGTTGAAAAGCGGAAAGAGTTTACTGCCAGCGGGTGTTTCTGGCGTGTCTGGCAGTTTTGAGCGCGGCGATTGCGTGGCCATTACGCTGGCCAATGGCGCTGCGGTGGCGCTTGGAATAAGCTCGTATTCTTCGACAGAGGCGGCGGCTTTGATCGGTTTGAAAACCTCTGAAATTGAAGCTGTTTTAGGGTATCCGGCCCGCGCCGCGCTGGTGCATCGCAACGATATGGCTGTGTAAGGGAAGGACCAAGCGATGAGTGAAGTTCAGCAAATGATGCAAGATCTGGGGCGGCGCGCGAAAACGGCTGCGGCCAGTTTGGCCTATGCGCCCGCCGCGCAAAAAACCGCAGCCCTGATGGCGGCAGCGGATGCTGTAATAGCGGCGCAATCAAAGATTATCGAAGCCAATAAACTGGATATCGTCTTTGGTCGTGAAAAGGGGCTGTCTGACGCGATGCTTGATCGTTTGATGTTGGATCCTGCGCGCATCGAGGCAATGGCCGAGGGGCTTCGGAACGTGGCGCAGCAAGAAGATCCTGTTGGGCGCATCTTGGAAGAATGGGAGCGTCCGAACGGCTTGTCCATTCAAAAAGTGGCAACGCCGCTTGGCGTGATCGGGGTGATTTATGAAAGCCGCCCGAATGTAACGGCGGATGCGGGCGCTTTGTGCTTGAAATCTGGCAATGCGGTGATTTTACGTGGTGGCTCGGAAAGCCATCACAGCACGGCGGCGATCCATGCGTGTTTGGCTCAAGGCTTGGTTGCGGCAGGGCTGCCTAAAGAGGCAATACAAACCGTACCCACGCGCGATCGTGCGGCGGTGGCCGCTTTATTAACCATGACCGATTATATTGATGTCGTGGTGCCAAGGGGTGGCAAAGGCCTGGTTGGTTTGGTGCAACGCGAGGCCCGCGTACCGGTTTTCGCCCATCTTGAAGGCATCGTGCATATCTATATCGATGCGGCAGCTGATTTGGCCAAAACGCTGGATGTCGTGTTGAATTCGAAAACCCGCCGCACGGGCATTTGCGGGGCTGCGGAATGCCTGTTGATCCATCAGGATGTGGTAGACACCATTGGGTTTGAGGTTGTTCAAGCGCTCATTAAGGCAGGGGTTGAGGTGCGCGCTGGCGCCGGCGTTGATGGGTTTTCCGGAACGCAAGTCGCAAGCGCAGAGGATTGGGGAAAAGAATATCTTTCCAGCATAATTGCCGCCAAATCAGTTGTCGATATGGAAGCTGCTATTGCTCATATTCGCCAATTCGGCTCGGACCATACTGATTGTATTATGACCGAAGATAACACGGCGAAACAGCGGTTCTTTGCGCAGGTTGATAGCGCGATTTTGATGCATAACGCGTCGACGCAATTCGCTGATGGAGGGGAATTTGGCATGGGGGCAGAGATTGGCATCGCGACGGGAAAAATGCACGCTCGCGGCCCCGTTGGTGCGGCCCAATTGACCAGCTTTAAATATTTGGTGAGCGGGGATGGCGCTGTCAGGCGCTAAGATTGATCGTGATCAGGCTTGGCTGTACGCAGACGTTCAATTCGCGGCCGATTTCATGAACGATGCTGGGCAAAAACAGAAATTGCACATGCTCTGGAAGCGAGGCGTGTTTGGGGCACATGTTTGTCAAAGGGTCCCAAATAGCCGCATCTACAATGATCTTGGTTGAATGACCCTCAACGCTTAACCGCGGGCCGCGCTCGGTCACCGATATTTCGCCGCCAAGCGGCAAGGCCGTTTCGATGCATAAAATCGCCAGAAAAAGCGCTTGTGCTTCGCGGCGGGTGAGGCTTCGATGGATTTTCCAGTGTAAATTTTGTCGGGGCCCGTTGATCAGCGGCATTAAGATGTCCAGTAGAGTATCGGTTGAAAGCTGGCGGTCACTGCCGCTTACGCCAAAGGCAACGCGAAAAAACTTTATACGGCTGGCCGCATTTTGGCAGCTTTGGGTGATTAAAGATATCTCGGCTTCATGTTGCACCGCACCGGACAGCGATATCAGCTCTAACCCGTTGTGTATTGCGCCAATTGGGCTTATCAGGTCATGGCATATGCGCGAGCCAATCAAGCTTGCAAGATGAGATGCCGATTGTATCATTGGTAATGCCTCAGCGTCAGGAGTGGTGTGGTGGAGGACTTAAATCTTTTCTTAGAGCCCGGCATGCTGGTACGCCATCCCAGCCAGCCAGATTGGGGTATTGGGCAAGTACAGTCTCGTATTAACGGTCGCATTACCGTGAATTTTTCTGAAATGGGTAAGTTGGTCATTGATGGATCCAAAATTGCGCTTGTGCAGGTCTATGATCAAGAATAGCGATTATCAGAGCTGCATTAAACCTATAGTTGTAATCAATAAGGGCCGGATTCCGGTCAAATTGAAACGAAATTGTATCAAAACTTGCATAATAAGCGAAAGATACGACTAGATGATGCTACAGAGTGACACTGATTTGGTCGTAGAATTGGCTGAAACCAGGCCTGATTTGCGCGCGGCGCAACGGTTGCGCTACGCTGTATTCGTGAAAGAGCTGGGCGCTTCTGGAGCCGAGATAGATCATCAAAACGAGCTGGAAATGGACCGGTTTGATCCCTTCTGCGATCACCTTATCTTGAAGGATAAGGCTCGAAAAAACTGCCCTTTTGATGGGATTATAGGGGTCTATAGGCTTTTGCGTTCGGAACAAGCGGCGCGGATCGGACAATTCTATTCAGAAGATGAATATGACCTACAAAGATTATACGCCACTGGGCGTAACCTGCTTGAACTTGGACGCTCTTGCGTACATCCGGCGTATCGCGGTGGCCTCGCAATGTATCATTTATGGCAGGCCTTGCAGCGCTATGTGGCAGAGCACAAGGTCGAAGTTTTGTTCGGGGTGGCCAGTTTTCATGGTACTGATCTGCAGAAATTGGCGGAACCACTAAGTTGGCTTCACGCGCGCCACTTGGCCCCCGAAGCGCTGCGGGTCGCCGCAAGGCCAGGCGCGTTTCAGGCGATGGATCTGATCGCACCCGCAAGGATTGACCGGCGCGCGGCCATGTTGGCCATGCCGGCGCTGATCAAAGCCTATCTTCGGTTGGGCGGGTATATCGGTGAGGGGGCTTTTGTCGATTTCGCGTTTAAGACCGTTGATGTTTGCCTTATTCTTGATCGAGACAGTATCAGTACACGGCAGAAAATGCTTTATTCGGGTGATCTTTTAAAGTCATGAACACTTGGTATGGATCAGAAGATTCTGAGGCACTAACGGGTGTTTCTTTTGCCGGTTGGTGCCTTGTTGGTGTGCGGCTTCTTGGCTTGGCGCCGATCGTTTTAAGCGGGCTGCTGCTGAGCGTGCTGCTCCGAGGTCTGGAACGCCCGATTTTTGGTCAAAACCGCCCTGTAACGCCATATATTACGGTGGCTGTTTGCCGGTTTGCGCTGCGTATTATTGGTTTGCCTTGCCGCGTAACAGGCACGCCAATGCGCAGCCCGGGCGCTTTTGTTGCCAATCACAGTTCATGGCTGGATATCTTCGTATTGAACAGCTGCGCGCGGGTTTATTTTGTCTCTAAAGCAGAAGTCTCGGCCTGGCCTTTAATTGGTTGGTTGGCGCGGGCCACCGGCACCGTTTTTATTCGCCGCAGCCGGCAGGATGCTGCGCAACAAACAGAAATGTTTCGCGCCAGATTGCGAAATGGCCATCGTTTACTGTTCTTTCCCGAAGGAACCTCAACGGATGGGCTGCGCGTTTTACCTTTTAAGTCAAGCTTGTTTGAGGCTTTTTTTGCGTCTGATGACGCCTGCACAGATCTATGGATTCAACCCGTGAGCGTGACTTTCTTTGCGCCATCACAGCGCCCAGCGGCGTTTTATGGCTGGTGGGGTGATATGGAATTTGCCACTCATTTCATCAAAACGCTGAGCGTTTGGCGGCATGGGCGCGTTGAGCTGTGTTTCAATGCGCCGCGCCGCGTCGCGGATTTTTCATCTCGCAAAGATTTGGCTGTCACATTAGAGGCGGATATCCGCAATACGCAGGAGCGCGCGCTCAGCCTTGCGCGTGCTGCGCGTGAATAAGCGCTCCTAAGGCCGCAATTGGATCCTCCTGCTGCCAAATTTCTTCGGCATAGGCAAAGAAATCAGCGCAGGATTTGAGTTGAAGAATTTTCGTGGTGTCCAGCCCGCCTTCTGCCACTATCGGTACTTCAACCATTTCGCTCCACCACGCGAAGAGCTCTGGATCGGCGATATCTCCTGCGTTCAGGTCATTTTCGTTTAACGGGCCGAAACAGACGTAATCTGCGCCGGCCTCGCCTGCATTCAACCCTTCATGCCGCGAGATACCGCAAAAGGCGCCAACGATTGCGTCTTTGCCCAGCTCGGTGCGCGCCGAGCGTATTGAGCGGGCGCCATCGGTTAGATGCACACCATCAAGGCCGAAACGTTCAACCAGAAAAAAATGGCTTTGCAGCAGCAACGGCACATCGCGGCTGTGACAAATCTCGCGCAACGTATCGGCAGCCTTGCCAATCATGCCTTCATCTCGCGTGCTCATTGCCAAGCGCACGCAAGCGATCTCATGCAGATCCAGCATTCGTGATAGTAAATCTGCATAGCTGCTCAGTTCAAATTCGGGCGGGCTAATCAGGTAGGTCTGGGGCTGCTCGATTTCGGCCATGTTTTGGGCTCCAAGTGTTTTTCGTCAGGCTAACGCGATTTGCCTGCGTTGACTATGGCTGATCTTTGCTAGGGGGCTTTAAACCCCGGTCTTTCTGGCGTAGAGCAAGGCCATTATTTAAGGAGGCTTAAGCCGTGCCTGAGTCACAGCGTCAACCCTATTTTGTTTTGGTCCGCCCGCAAATGGGCGAAAATATCGGCGCATCCGCCCGCGCGATGTGGAATTTTGGTTTGGAGCAAATGCGCGTGGTTGCGCCGCGCGATGGTTGGCCCAGCACGCGCGCGGTGGCGATGGCCAGTGGCGCGGGCCGGTTGCTGGATGCGGCGCAGCATTTTGATGGAGTTTCCCAAGCGGTGGGCGATACCAGTTTTGTCTTCGCCACAACAGCGCGCGGCCGCGGCTTAACCAAGCCTATTTTAGCGCCGGAAGAGGCGATGCGCCAAGCTGCAGAAAAAATCGCTCAGGGGCAAAAAGTAGCCGTGTTATTTGGCCCAGAGCGCGCGGGGTTGGAAAATGAAGATATCGCGGGGGCAAATGCGTTGATATCGGTGCCGGTTAACCCTGATTTTCCATCACTGAATTTGGCGCAATGCGTGCTGCTGATGGCCTATGAGTGGCGCCGCGCGCAGGGGCAGGTTGAGCTGGCGCGCATGGAACTGGCAAAAACCCAATGGGCAGAGGCGATTGAGGTTGAAAAGCTGGCCCAACATTATGAAGAACGGCTTGAGGATGCTGGGTTTTTCTTTCCCGAGGCCAAGGCGCCCGGCATGAAGGTGAATTTGCGCAATATGTGGTCTCGCTTTTCACTGACCCGCGCGGATGTGCAAATGTTGCATGGGGTGCTGCGGCAATTGGTGCGGGGTAACAAAGGCCAAGACTGACTTGAACAGCCGCCGTCTTAGGCTAACTTTTAGCATGTAGTGATAAGGGTTTTTTTACGCAGATGAATGATAAAAGATCGATATTTGAAGAGGTTGGATCGCAGAGCGCAGCAACTGACGGGGCGCCGGTTCAGGGTATGATTGATCAGGGTCGCGGCGCCGGGGCCCGGTTTTGGATCCGGATCTGGTTGTATCTTTTATTTGCTTTGGTGGTGACGATGATTCTGGTTGGGGGACTGACACGCCTGACCGATAGCGGTTTAAGCATCACCGAATGGAAACCCGTTTCCGGGGCGTTGCCCCCCTTATCTGCCGAGGCATGGCAGAGCGAGTTCGAGAAATACAAAGCCATCCCCGAATATGAACTTCAAAACAAAGGCATGAGCCTGGCGGAATTTCAATTTATTTACTGGTGGGAATGGGGGCATCGGCAACTGGGCCGCGTGATTGGATTGGTTTGGGCCGTTGGGTTTGCAGTGTTTTTCGCCGCCCGTAAAATCCCCGCTGGGTGGACTGGCCGTTTATTGTTGCTGGGTGTTTTGGGTGGCATGCAAGGCGCGATTGGGTGGTGGATGGTGGCCAGCGGCCTAACTGGCGAGCGTTTGGACGTGGCCAGCTATCGCTTGGCAACGCATCTGGGGTTGGCCTTTGTTATTTTGGGGTTCATCGCTTGGTTTGCGCTCTCGCTCGGCCTTTCAGAAAGAGCGCTTTTGCAACAGCGCCGCAGGCGCGAACAGCGTCTGTTTTCCATGAGCACCGGATTGATGCATTTTACCTTTTTGCAAATTTTAATCGGAGCGCTGGTGGCGGGAATTGATGCGGGGCGCAATTATATCGACTGGCCTTTAATGGCGGGCGGTTTTTTTCCCCCCGATCCATTCAGCCTAACGCCTTGGTGGCGTAATTTCTTCGAAGATGATGGTTTGGTGCAATTTATTCACCGGATGTCGGGTTATCTGCTCTTTGTCTTTGGCGTGGTGGTTTGGAGGCGGTCGCGCAAATCAGGAAATAGCCTGGTGCGCTCTGGCTTTGCTTGGGTGATGGGCATGCTCGTGCTGCAGATGGTGTTGGGCGTTGTCACCGTGATGCATTCGGCGCCTTGGTCCTTAGCGATCCTGCACCAATTGGGGGGCATTGCGCTGTGGGTCTTGGTTATTCGGGCGCGTTTCGTGGCCGGATTCCCGCCCGAGCAATTCATAAAGGGAGCCTAGATCATGAGCGCCTATCAGATTTTGATGGAGTATCAGCATCAAACAGAGGCATTGTCAAAAATCGCGGCCCGCCTTGACTGGGATCAGGAAACGATGATGCCGTCAGGCGCCATTTCAGACCGCTCACAGGAATCGGCCGCGCTTGAAAAAACTTTGCATGCCCGGCGCAGCAGCACCGAATTGGGGGAGTTGCTGGCCGCGGCGCGCCAAACACAACTGGCCGCTGCAGAACAGCGGCACGTGCAGTTGATTGAGCAATCCTATCAACGCAATTGCAAAGTGCCCGAAGAGATTTCGGTGGCTTTGGCCGGATTAACGTCAAAATCGCAACATATATGGGCCCAAGCACGCGCGGATGAGGCGGTTGCAGATTTTACACCGATATTGGCCGAGGTGGTTGCCCTGCGCCAGCAAGAGGCCGCCGCCTTGGCCGATGGCACAGGGCTCAGCTCATATGATGCCTTGCTTAAGGATTATGAACCCGATGGCAGCACGGCTGAAATTTCAAAAATGTTTGATGCCTTGCGCAGCCCATTGGTCGCGCTGCGCTCCGCGGTGCTTGAGCGCCCGCCTGCGCCTGAATTAGAGGGGCAATTTGATCCGCAGCTACAGTTGAAAATGAGCCAAGAGTTGGCAGAATGCTTTGGCTATAACATGGCCTCTGGGCGGATCGATAGGGCGGTGCATCCCTTTTGTTCCGGAACTGGCGCGGATGTACGGATTACCACACGCACCGATCCCAGTGATCCGTTAGGGTGTTTTTATTCGACCATTCATGAGGTGGGTCATGGCAATTATGAGCAGAATATAGATCAATCTTATGCCTTTACGCCGATTGGGCATGGCTGCTCAATGGGGGTTCATGAAAGTCAAAGCCGCATTTTCGAGAATCAATTGGGCCGCTCTGAAGCGTTCACCAGCTTTCTTTATGGCCGGATGCGCGACGTATTTGGCTCTTTTGGCGTTGGCTCTGAGCGGCAGTTTTACCAATCGGTGAATCGCGTCAGCCGTGGTTATATCCGAACCGAAGCTGATGAATTGCAATATAATTTGCACGTGATGATGCGGTTTGATCTTGAGCGTGATTTGATGTCTGGAGAGCTTGCGGTGTCGGACCTTGAAGCGGCTTGGAATGATCGGTTTTTGTCAGATTTCGGATATGCGGTTGATCGCCCGTCGCATGGGATGCTGCAGGATGTGCATTGGTCAATTGGGTTATTCGGCTATTTTCCAACTTATTCTTTGGGCAATGTCTATGCGGGTTGCCTGTTTGAAAGCCTGCAATCGGCGCTTCCAGATTTAGATACAGATCTAGCTTCGGGTAATTTAGGGCCTGCCTGTGCATGGTTGAAACAGAATGTGCAACGCCACGGTAATCTTTTGCCGGCCCATGAATTGATGACTGCCGCTTGCGGCAAGGCACCATCCGAAGCGGCATTCCTGCGTTATATCCACGCAAAGTTTTCAGACCTCTATGATTTGGCATAGATAGGTGCAAATCATTTTCTAGGCTTGGCCGCTTTGCGGGTTTAGAATTTAAGCCTCGCCTTCCGGGGCTTCTTCGTCCTCCGACTGTTCGACGATCCGGGCGACGGAAACAACTTCTTCGTTGTTGCCTGTGTTGAAAACTTTCACGCCGCCGGCGCTGCGCGAGCGGAAAGAAATACCTTCAATGGGCACCCGGATGGATTGGCCTTTTGAGGTGGCCAGCATGATCTGATCTTCCAAATCGACCGGGAAGCTGGCAACTAAATCGCCGCCCCGCATCGCTTTATCCATTGCAGCAACGCCCATGCCGCCTCTGCCACGGACGGGATAATCATGGCTAGAGGACAGTTTTCCGGAGCCGCGACTGCTGATCGTTAAGATCAGGTTCTCGGCGGCTGACATTTCGGCATAGCGTTCTGGGCTTATGGTTGCATTGGCGCTGACCTCTTCATCCTCAGTGCCAGCTCCTTCGTCATCAACCATTCCCGCGACGGCGCGGCGCATCTTGAGATAGGCGGCGCGCTCATCTGAGCTGGCTTCAAAATGGCGTAGGATCGACATTGAGACAACGCAATCATCACCGGTGAGGCGCACGCCGCGCACACCGGTGGATTTGCGCCCCTTGAAAACCCGCACCGCGTTGGTTGAAAAGCGGATCGCCCGGCCTGATTTGGTGACCAACATCACATCATCGTCTTGAGTTGCGATGCGCGCGTTTACCAGCTCTACATTCTCTGGCAGATCCATGGCAATCTTACCATTGGCGCGGACATTGGTGAAATCAGACAGCGCATTGCGGCGCACATCGCCGGCCGATGTCGCAAAAATGATTTGCACGTTTTCCCATTCCTCTTCGGGGATATCAACCGGCATGATTGCAGCGATCGAAACTCCGGTTGGAATGGGCAGAATATTCACTACAGCCTTGCCCTTTGAGGTACGCCCGCCTTGGGGCAGGCGCCAGGTTTTCAGCTTATAGGCCATGCCATCGGTCGTAAAAAACAACAATTGGGTATGGGTATTTGCCACGAAGAGCGAGGTGACCAAATCTTCATCTTTGGTTTGCATGCCTGACAGGCCTTTGCCGCCGCGACGCTGGGCGCGAAAATCCACCAATGGGGTGCGTTTGATATAGCCCCCCGAGGTGATCGTCACCACCATATCTTCGCGCTCAATCAGATCCTCGTCATCCAGATCCCCGGACCATTCGATAATCTCTGTACGGCGCGGAACCGCAAATTGCTCTTTCACGCTGTTTAGCTCATCCGTGATGATCGCCATAATACGGTCACGCGAGCCTAGAATTTCTAGATATTCGCGGATTTTTCCCGCCAATTCTTGCAATTCATCGGTTACTTCTTTTACCCCGATTTGGGTCAGGCGTTGAAGGCGCAATTCAAGGATCGCGCGGGCTTGTACCTCTGATAAATGATAGGTGCCATCTGCATTCACAGGATGGGTCGGATCATCGATTAGTTTAATATATTCAAGTATCTCTTCTGCCGGCCATGCCCGCGTCATCAATTTGGCGCGCGCATCGGCGGCGTCAACCGAGCTGCGAATGGTCGCTACAACTTCATCAACGTTTGAAACGGCCGCGGCCAGCCCGCATAGAATATGGCTGCGTTCGCGCGCTTTGCGCAGCTCAAACGCGGTTCTGCGCGCCACAACATCTTCGCGAAAGGCGATGAAATTGGTTAAGAACGATCGCAGCGTCAATTGTTCCGGCCGCCCCCCGTTTAAGGCCAACATATTGCAGCCAAAATAGGTTTGCATCGGGGTGAAGCGGAATAGTTGGTTCAAAACAACCTCTGCGGTTGCATCGCGTTTCAATTCGATCACAACCCGAACCCCGACCCGGTCGCTTTCATCCTGCACATGCGAGATGCCTTCGAGTTTCTTTTCGCGCACCTGTTCTGCGATTTTTTCAATCATCGCGGCTTTGTTTACTTGATAAGGGATTTCATCAATGATGATGGCAAATCGGTCTTTTCGAATTTCTTCGACGCGGGTTTTCGAACGGATAATAACGCTGCCGCGCCCCTCTAAATACGCTTTGCGCGCGCCCGAACGGCCAAGCATGATGCCGCCGGTCGGAAAATCGGGCCCCGGTACATAACCCATTAATTCTTCGCTGGTGAGGTCGGGATTCTCGATCAAAGCCAAAGTGGCATCGATCACTTCGCCCAAGTTATGCGGCGGGATGTTGGTTGCCATGCCAACGGCAATGCCCCCCGCGCCATTGACCAGCATATTTGGAAATCGGGCTGGAAGCACGGTTGGCTCGCGGTCTTTGCCATCGTAATTATCTTGAAAATTGACCGTATCCTTATCGATATCGGCCAATAAGAATGAGGCCGGCTTGTCCATGCGCACTTCGGTATAGCGCATTGCGGCGGCATTATCTCCGTCCATAGAGCCAAAATTGCCCTGACCATCCAGCAGCGGCAGCGACATTGAGAAATCTTGCGCCATGCGCACCAAAGCATCGTAAATCGCGCTGTCGCCATGCGGGTGATATTTACCCATGACGTCCCCCACGGGGCGGGCTGATTTGCGATAGGATTTATCATGCGTATTGCCGGTTTCATGCATGGCGTATAAAATCCGGCGATGCACCGGCTTTAATCCATCGCGCAGATCCGGGATCGCGCGGCTGACGATCACGCTCATCGCGTAGTCAAGATACGCGGTTTTCATTTCCTCCGCGATCGAAACGCTGGGCCCGTCATAGACAGCGCGTTGCGGGGGCGTTTCTTCGGTGGCTTCGGGGGTTTCTGGCGTGTCGGTCAAATAAACTGCTCTTTTCGATGCCTAATCTAAATCTTGTGATTTAACCTTAGCAGAACAACCATATACTGCGCAATGGCAGAGGCTGTTTCATTCGGTCAAAGACGGTAATTTCTGCAAGATTTAGGGCAGAATGCGCGTGTATTTTGCCCCTTCTAGGCTGACTCCGAATTTCAGACCGGCTTGGCCAAAAACCACCGCGATCACGGGGGCATTCAGCGTGGTGGTGTCAAGCCGGAGCGACTCACCATCGCCCTGAAACGCATAATCAATATCGCCGCCTACGGTCCAACCGTCGGAATTGCGAAAATCGTCTAACGCTTTCGAGCTCATGAAAAACAACGCATGCGCATATTGTTGCGCGCCGAACTGCCAGCCATAGCCGGCGGAGGCCATAGAATAATATTCGACCGTCTCTCCTTTCGCGCGCAGTGCCCCGCGCCCGTAAGAGCCGCCAAAGCCAAAACTGGCCTCGGTTATCAGCGGCATGACCAACATACCCGCGGCGCGTTGGCTTAAGTCTTGCGTATGGGGATGGGTTTGATAAAGCTGCTCGAGCGTGGCGTCTACTCTGGCGTCAATTTTGGTGGCATCTTCTTTTAAATATTCGGCTTCTGCCTTTAAAGCCTCGGTATCAACAAGCGCCGCCGTGCAGCCGTTTAACATAACGACTGCGGCAGAAAGGCTTGCAAAGAGACGTAATTTTGAGGTCAGCTTGTTCATTTCATTTTGCTCGATTTATAGTGGTACCGGGTTGCCTCAGTCTCTAGCCTGTCTTACGCAGTTTGTCATCCTAGATTTCGCTCACATTCCCTTGAGTTTTTGGGCCGCATAGGGCGCGTAATAGGTTAAGATACCGTCACAGCCTGCGCGTTTAAAGGCCATCAGGCTTTCCAAAATGACCTTATCACCATCAAGCCAACCATTTTCGATCGCGCCTTGCAACATCGCGTATTCGCCCGACACTTGATATGCATATGTTGGGGCGCCAAATTCATCTTTGACCCGTCGGCAGATATCCAAGTAAGGCATGCCTGGTTTGATCATAACCATATCGGCGCCCTCGGAGAGGTCTCTGGCCACTTGGCGCAGCGCCTCATCTGAATTGGCTGGATCCATTTGATAGGTGGATTTATCGCCCTTTAAGGCACCCGCAGCGCCGACCGCGTCGCGAAATGGGCCGTAAAACCCGCTGGCAAATTTTGCCGCATAAGACAGAAGTATAACATCTTGATGGCCGGCCTGCTCAAGCGCCTGGCGCAAGACCCCAATGCGGCCATCCATCATATCCGAGGGCCCAATGATATCTGCGCCGGCTTTCGCTTGCGAGAGCGCCTGTTTTACAAGCGCTTCAAGCGTTGAATCGTTTTCCACTTTGCCATCGACAACAAAACCGTCATGGCCGTTGATATTATAGGGGTCCAACGCGACATCGGTCATAATGGCGATCTCTGGCACGGCGGCCTTGATCGCGCGCGTGGCCCGATTTGAAAGGTTTTCTGGGTTCCACGCTTCAGCGCAATCCTGCGTTTTCAGCGCGGGATCCGTATAAGGAAAGAGGCAAATTGCCGGAATTCCCAAGCCAGCAGCCCATTTTGCCGCCTCGACCACTTTGTCAACGCTGCGCCGGAAAACCCCCGGCATCGAGGCCACGGGTTGCTCGATATTTTGACCATCGCAGACAAATACCGGCCAGATTAGATCTCCCACGCTCAACGTGTTCTCGCGGATGAGCGCGCGCGTGGCTGCCGATTGCCGCGCGCGGCGAAAGCGGCTGGCGGGAAATGCTGCGATTGGGTTCGTTGCCATTATGATCCTCCAGTTGACCGGCCACATCGTGGCATGTAACAAGCAGCCGAGCAAGAGATTGATTGCGCTTAAAGCGCTGCCCATTCGATGCGCTTATTCGCCGTAACCCAGAGAAAATTATCGTGCTACTCATTGATAACCTTGATTTTACGGCTTTTACCAGCGTTTGGTTCTGGGTTATCCTTGTGCTTGTTTGGGCGGTGACCAGCCAATATATCCTGGGCGTTCCTTTTTCCGATTTACAGCGCGCGTCAAAGGCTGATGCGGAGGCGCAAGAGGAAGCTTTAATTCGGCTGTTTGCGCAGGCGCAGCGTGTGGCCCCCCCCGCGATTGCTGCTGTGCGCTTGGGCTTGGCCTTGGGGGCTGGATTCGCGGTGGGGTTTTGGGCGGTGGCAGCCTTTGGATATAGCAATGAGGCGCTGCAGGCTTTATTCCTTTTGGTGGTGCCGCTTTGGCCCGTCTTGCTCTTGCGCTTGCGCTTTGCCCGCAGTATTACCGGAGCCCAGCCCGATTTCGCGCAGGTCTACATAAAACTCCGGTGGATCCGGTTTTGGACGTTTTGTATCGGCGTGCTCACGCTTTTTCTGACGGCGTTCTGGGGGATGATTTTCAATATAAATAAGCTGGTCCTATGAAAAAAGCCGGATGGTTTACTTTTTGCGCAACAAGGTTTGAATGATGGCCAACACCGTAACAATTGGGGGCGTACCAGAGGGGTTTGACGCAGATATTATTTTGCGCCAAATGCAGCGAGATGGGCGCCCTCTTATGCATATTGCGCGGGATGATAAGAGGTTGGCGGCCTTTGCCGAAGCGGTGCGGTTTTTTGCACCAGACATGCCCGTGATAGAGTTTCCCGCTTGGGATTGTTTGCCCTATGACCGGGTATCGCCGAATGCGGATATTTCAGCCCGTCGGATGGCCACATTGGCCGGGCTTGTGCATGGCATGCCCAAACAATTCATCTTGCTTACCACGCTGAATGCGGCGATGCAGCGCTTACCGGCGCGCCAGGTGTTGCGCGATGCGGCATTTCGGGCCGAGGTCGGCCGGCCAATCGATGAAGAGGCGCTGCGTTCTTTTTTGGTTCGTATGGGTTTTTCTAAGGCGCCGACGGTGCTGGAGCCCGGAGATTACGCCATTCGCGGTGGGATTATCGATATTTATCCTCCGGGTGATTTGGGCCCAATTCGTTTGGATTTGTTCGGGGATGTATTGGATGGGGCGCGTCGGTTTGATCCGGTCAGTCAACGCACAACTGAAACATTATCTGAGATTGAATTATCGCCCGTCTCGGAAGTGATTTTGGATGAGGCGGCAATCACCCGGTTTCGTCAAAATTACCGTAGCGAATTCGGGGCAGCCCGCAGCGATGATCCGTTGTATGAATCGATAAGTGCAGGCCAAAAGGTTCAAGGGTTTGAACATTGGTTGCCGTTTTTTCACGCGCATTTGGAAAGCCTGTTCGATTACCTCCCAGAGGTTTGCGTGAGCTTTGATGACCAATTGGAGCCCGCGCGACTGGCGCGTTGGGAAGGTATTGAGGACCAATATGAAACGCGTAAATTGGCGATGCAGGCCAAGCAACGCTTGGATTCCGTTTACAAACCGGTCACGCCAACGGCGCTGTATTTAGATGACGCGGCGTGGGCGGCCAGTTTAAACGGGCATAAAGTGTTAAAATTGCATCCTTTGGCGCAGGCCAGCGGGCCGGGTGTGATTGACGCGCAAGGGCGTATGGGGCGTAATTTTGCGCCAGAGCGCCAACAGGAAACGGTAAGCCTTTTCAATACATTATGTCAGCATATTCAGAAAAAATCAGCGATTGGCCCCGTGATTTTAGCAAGCTATTCCGACGGCTCTTGTGAACGCTTAAGTGGATTGGTCAGCGATGAAGGGTTTGGCGATCCTGTCAAAATAAACACCCGGGCGCAAATTGGCGATGCGGGGCTTTACGTCACGGTTTGGGGGCTTGAACATGGCTTTGAAACCCCCGATTTCACGGTCATTTCTGAACAAGATATTTTGGGGGACCGTTTGGTGCGCAGCGCCAAAAAGCGCCGCAAAGCTGAAAATTTTTTGACCGAGACGCAAAGCTTATCTGCGGGTGATTTGGTGGTGCATGTCGATCATGGGATCGGCCGCTATCACGGGCTTGAATTGGTGACGGCGGCGGGGGCGGCGCATGAATGTCTGGTGTTGGAATATGCGGAAAGCGCGCGTCTCTATCTGCCCGTTGAAAATATTGAATTGCTTAGTAAATATGGCCATGACGAAGGCCTTTTGGATAAATTGGGTGGGGGGGCCTGGCAGGCCAAAAAGGCCAAGCTCAAGCAACGTATTCGCGATATGGCTGATCGGTTGATCCGCGTTGCTGCCGAACGGGCTTTGCGAAAAGCGCCGATTTTAGAACCGCCGCCCGGCAGTTGGGATGCGTTTTGTGCGCGCTTTCCCTATCAGGAAACCGACGACCAGCTGATGGCAATCGGAGATGTCGTAGATGATTTAACATCGGGCGCGCCCATGGATCGGTTGATTTGCGGGGATGTGGGGTTTGGCAAAACCGAAGTGGCTTTGCGGGCTGCCTTTGTTGCCGCGATGTCAGGCACGCAAGTCGCCGTGATCGCGCCTACCACGTTGCTGGCGCGTCAACACGCGCAAAGCTTTGCCGAGCGGTTTCGCGGCTTTCCATTACACGTGCGCCAATTATCGCGATTTGTTTCGAACAAAGAGGCGCAAGCCACGCGCGATGGTATTAGCGACGGAACCGTTGATATTGTTGTGGGCACGCATGCCTTGCTCGCCAAATCGATCAAATTCCAGAATTTAGGGCTACTGATTATTGACGAAGAACAACATTTTGGGGTGCAGCATAAAGAACGGCTGAAGCAGATGCGCTCTGACATTCATGTTTTAACTCTGACCGCCACGCCGATCCCGCGTACGTTGCAATTGTCCCTTTCTGGGGTGCGCGATCTGTCGATCATCGGCACGCCGCCCGTGGATCGCTTGGCTATTCGCACCTATGTCAGTGAATTTGATGCCGTGACCATTCGCGAAGGATTTTTGCGGGAACATTATCGCGGTGGTCAGTCCTTTTACGTGGTGCCCAGGGTCAGCGACTTGCCCGAAATCGAGGCCTTTTTGCAAGAACAGTTACCCGAGCTGACCTATGTGGTTGCGCATGGTCAAATGGCTGCAGGTGAGCTGGATCGGCGCATGAATGCGTTTTATGATCGCCAATATGATATTTTGCTCGCCACAACGATCGTTGAATCGGGCTTGGATATTCCAAGCGCGAATACCATGGTTGTGCATCGCGCGGATATGTTTGGTCTGGCCCAGCTTTACCAAATTCGCGGTCGAGTTGGGCGTTCTAAAACCCGCGCTTATGCGTTTTTGACCACCAAGCCCCGGGTTAAATTAACCAACACGGCCAGCAAACGCCTGCGGGTGTTGGGCTCATTAGATTCTTTAGGGGCGGGGTTTACTTTGGCCTCGCAGGATTTGGATATCCGCGGCGCGGGCAATCTACTGGGGGAAGAGCAATCCGGACAAATGCGCGATGTGGGCTATGAGCTCTATCAAAATATGCTTGAAGAGGCGATTTCAAAGATCAAATCGGGCCAATTAGAGGGTTTGTCTGACGGTGATGATCAATGGGCCCCGCAAATCAATTTGGGCGTTTCGGTGCTGATACCAGAGAGTTTTGTCCCGGATCTCGATGTGCGGCTCGGGCTGTATCGCCGGCTTTCTGGGCTTAGCACGAAAGTGGAGTTGGAAGGTTTTGCCGCCGAACTCATCGATCGGTTCGGCGCCTTGCCCCGCGAGGTCAATACGCTGTTATTGGTTGTGCGGATAAAGGCAATGTGCAAACGCGCGGGTATCGCCAAGCTGGATGGGGGCCCAAAAGGCGCTGTTTTGCAATTTCACAATAATAAATTTGCCGCCCCTGAAGGCCTTGTTGAGTTCATTCAAGATCAACGCGGTTTGGCAAAGATTAAAGATAACAAATTGGTTGTGCGGCGCGATTGGACAAAAATCAGTGATAAGATCAAGGGCTCTTTTGCTATTGCAAAAGATTTAGCGGCGAAAGCCAAGCCCAAGCCCGTGGACAGCCCAAAACCTTAAGCGCCCTGAGCATCCTGCCATGCGTTGGGCCGTTTTGGAGTAATGTGCTAACGGCTGGTCTCTGTGAGACGGCGCTTCACATATGACGAGACGTGGCCGATCATGTCATCCATGTGCCGGTCCTCAAAGAAATGCCCTGATCCCTCAAGTTCCGTATGCGTGATGGTAATGCCTTTTTGTTCATGCAGTTTTTCAACCAGCCCAACCGTGTCGGCGGGCGGGGCAATCCGATCTTCGGTGCCATTGATGATCAAACCAGAAGACGGGCAGGGCGCCAAAAATGAGAAATCGTACATGTTGGCGGGGGGGGAGGCGGAAATGAAACCGGTAATTTCGGGGCGGCGCATTAACAATTGCATGCCAATCCATGCGCCAAAGCTAAACCCTGCAACCCAACAATGTTTTGAGTTGTTATTCATCGATTGAAGGTAATCGAGCGCCGCGGCCGCATCGCTTAATTCACCAACGCCTTGATCATACTCGCCTTGGCTGCGCCCGACACCCCGAAAATTAAAGCGTAGAACGGTAAAACCCATATTGTAAAATGCGTAATGCAAATTATAGACGACCTTATTGTTCATCGTGCCGCCAAATTGCGGATGCGGATGTAAAACGATGGCGATAGGCGCATCGCGATCTTTTTGCGGATGATAGCGGCCTTCAAGACGACCTTCAGGACCGGGAAAAATTACCTCAGGCATACGCTTTTTTCTCTCCTTGGCGCCGGCGGCTTATTGTTGACAGTTTATATCAACCATATTAGAACTATTCTAAATTGCTCTGCGGCGTTTGATTGGGGTTGCAGATAGTCTGTGCAGCAATGCAGGTCAATCAATTTGCGGGATGAAACGATGAAACTCAGCACGAAAGGCAGATATGCAATGGTCGCTTTGTCCGATATCGCCTTGCAACCGCAGGACGCGCTGGTGACATTGGCTGATATTTCCAAGCGTCAGAACATCTCTTTGGCTTATTTGGAGCAGCTGTTTGTAAAATTAAGGCGCTCTGGTTTGGTACAATCTGTTCGGGGGCCGGGCGGTGGCTACAAATTGGGCAAATCGCCCCATGAGATGCGGATTATTGATGTTTTGTCGGCGGTCGATGAAAAGCTGGATGCCATGCATAAAGGCGCGGGCGCCACTGGGGGGCTTTCTGGCAGCCGCGCGCAATCACTAACCAACCGCCTGTGGGAGGGGTTGAGCGCGCATGTATACGTATTTTTGCACCAGACCCGTTTATCGGATGTGATCGAGAATGATCTTATGCCATGTCCGGCGATTCCTTCGTTTTTGTCATTGGTTGATGAGGAATGAACCGGGTTTACTTAGATTATAACGCCAGTGCACCGCTGCGCGAAGAGGCGCGCGAGGCTATGGTGCACGCCATGGCGCTTGCGGGAAACCCATCTTCGGTGCATGCTGAAGGGCGTCAGGCGCGCGCTATAGTGGAAACAGCCCGCCAGCAGGTTGCCGCGGCACTGGGCGCGCAGGGCGCGGATGTTATCTTTACATCCGGCGCCACTGAAGCGGCGGGATTGGCGCTGACCGGACGCGGCATTCGCTGCGCGGATATTGAGCATGAAGCCGTGTCCTCATGGTGTCAGAGCGATTTGAGTTGCGGCTTAGATGGCGGGGTGGCTTGCCAAGCGCCCGGGGCAACGGCGCTGCAATTGGCAAATTCTGAAACGGGCATTCTGCAGCAATTGCCCGATGGTTTGGCGCTGTGCGATATGACGCAGGCGTTTGGAAAACTTCCCGTTGCGTTTCACTGGAGCGGCGCCACTATGGCGCTTGTCTCTGCGCATAAAATTGGTGGGCCCAAAGGCGTTGGCGCATTGATCGTTAAGCGCGGAACCGAGGTCGCAGCGCAAATCAAAGGCGGTGGGCAAGAAATGGGCCGCCGTTCGGGCACTGAAAACGTGATTGGAATCGCCGGTTTTGGCGCCGCGGCCGAGGCCGCACAGCGCGACTTGGCCGATGGCGTTTGGGAGCAAGTTGAAAAACTTAGAAACATTCTAGAAAAGGCGGTTGCACAATCCGCTTCGGAGACTATTTTTGTAGGTCAGGGTGGTCGCAGATTGCCCAATACGAGTTACATGATTTCGGAGGGTTGGCGCGGGGAAACCCAAGTGATGCAAATGGATTTGGCGGGGTTTTCAGTCTCTGCAGGCTCTGCCTGTTCGAGCGGAAAAGTAAAACGCAGCCGGGTTTTGCAAGCCATGGGGTTTTCAGCTGAGCAAGCAGCCTGCGCGCTTCGAGTGAGTTTGGGGCCGCAGAATAAACAAGAAGATATCGAGCGCTTTGTCGAGGTTTGGGGCGCTCATCAACATCGGTTACAAGGTCGCCGCCGTAGCGCCTAGCCAATAATAAGGAGGCCAAAATGGCTGCTTTGGATCAAATGGACGTCAAAGAGGGTGTCGATCAGGAAACTGTTGACGCGGTGCGCGAAGTTGGCGGTGCCTATAAATACGGGTGGGATACCGAGATTGAAATGGAATACGCCCCGAAAGGCGTGACCCCTGATATCGTGCGGCTGATCTCGGAAAAGAATGATGAACCGGACTGGATGACCGAGTGGCGTTTGCAAGCTTTTGCCCGCTGGGAGCAAATGCAAGAGCCGGATTGGGCGATGGTCAGCTACCCGAAAATAGATTTTCAGGATCAATATTATTACGCGCGCCCCAAATCAATGATTGAAAAGCCAAAATCGCTGGATGAGGTGGATCCAAAGCTTTTGGCAACGTATGAAAAGCTGGGGATTCCGTTGAAGGAACAAATGATCTTGGCCGGAGTAGAATCCGATCAAGAGGTTCCCGCCGAGGGCCGTAAAGTGGCAGTTGATGCGGTGTTTGACAGCGTTTCTGTGGGCACCACGTTTAAAGAAGAGCTGAAAAAAGCGGGTGTGATCTTCTGTTCGATCTCCGAAGCGATCAAAGATTACCCCGAATTGGTGCGCCAATATCTTGGCTCGGTTGTGCCGGTGTCTGACAATTACTATGCGACGTTGAACAGCGCTGTATTTTCGGATGGTTCATTCGTTTACATTCCACCGGGCGTGCGCTGCCCGATGGAGCTGTCTACCTATTTTCGCATCAATGCGGAAAATACCGGTCAGTTTGAACGCACACTGATCATCGCCGATAAGGGCGCCTATGTCAGCTATCTGGAGGGCTGCACGGCCCCCAAGCGGGACACCACGCAATTGCACGCGGCGGTCGTTGAGTTGGTGTTGCTAGAAGATGCCGAAATTAAATATTCGACGGTTCAAAACTGGTTCCCGGGCGATGAGGAAGGCAAAGGTGGCATTTACAACTTTGTGACCAAACGTGCAGATTGCCGCGGCGATCGCGCCAAAGTCATGTGGACGCAGGTTGAAACCGGGTCGGCCGTGACTTGGAAATACCCCTCTTGCATTCTACGCGGTGATGAAAGCCAGGGCGAGTTTTATTCGATCGCGATCGCGAACAATCACCAGCAGGCGGATACTGGCACAAAAATGATCCATTTGGGTAAAAACACAAAATCTCGGATTGTCTCGAAGGGGATCTCTGCAGGCGTGGCGCAAAACACCTACCGTGGGCAGGTTTCAATGCATCCCAAGGCCAAAAACAGCCGTAATTATACGCAATGCGATAGTCTGTTGATCGGTGATAAATGCGGGGCGCATACGGTGCCTTACATCGAGGTGAAGAACAATTCTTCGCGCGTTGAGCATGAAGCGACCACGTCAAAGGTTGATGATGATCAGCTGTTTTATTGTCGACAGCGCGGAATGGATGAAGAAGAGGCTGTCGCGCTGGTTGTGAATGGCTTTTGTAAAGATGTTTTGCAGGCTTTGCCGATGGAGTTTGCGATGGAAGCGCAGCAATTGGTTGCGATCAGTCTGGAAGGCTCGGTGGGCTAGCCGCGCCGTTGTGGCGATCCGGGGCAAGCTGCGTGCGATGAAAACGTTAGATCGGGTGTGTCAGAGTGGAAGAACAAACCCGTTAATCAATCAATTTGAGGTAAGAGATGTTAGAAATTAAAGATCTTCACGTGTCGTTGGAAGAAGAAGATAAGCAAATTTTAAAAGGCGTGAATTTAACGGTTGAAGCGGGCAAAGTGCACGCGATCATGGGGCCGAACGGATCTGGAAAATCCACTTTGTCTTATGTCTTAAGCGGTAAGGATGGCTATGAGGTGACGGGCGGAAGCGCGGCATTAGATTCGGTTGATCTGCTTGAAATGGACCCTGAAGAGCGCGCGGCTGCCGGCTTGTTTTTAGCCTTCCAATACCCGGTTGAAATCCCTGGCGTTGGAAATATGACGTTTCTACGCACCGCGGTGAACGCCCAACGCAAGGCACGGGGCGAAGAAGAAATGAGCGCTGCCGAGTTTTTGAAACTTGTCCGCGCCAAGGCGAAAACCCTGAAAATCGATGCAGATATGCTGAAACGGCCAGTGAATGTTGGGTTTTCTGGGGGTGAGAAAAAACGCAATGAGATTTTGCAAATGGCGATGTTGGAACCCAAAATGTGTATTTTGGATGAAACCGATAGCGGGTTGGATGTGGATGCGATGAAACTGGTCGCCGAAGGCGTGAATGCTCTGCGCGACGAAGGCCGTGGCTTTTTGGTGATCACGCATTATCAACGTTTGCTGGATCATATCAAACCGGATGTTGTTCACATCATGGCAAACGGGCGGATCGTAAAAACAGGTGGTCCCGAATTGGCGCTGGAAGTGGAGAATAACGGTTACTCTGATATTTTGGCGGAGGTTGCTTAATGGCCTTGCCACAAGTCAAACTGGGTGCATTAGAGGCGCGTCTATCTAGGATGCAGCCAATCGATACGGGCTGGAGTGCTTCGGCCCGAGCTGCGGCGCTCAACACTTTAAATGCGATGGGATTGCCCGACCGGCGCGATGAATATTGGAAATATACCAACCCCGCGGCGTTGGTGGCGCCCGAGGCTGCGCCGGCTCAGGTTTTAGGTCTGCCCGAAGCGGCGCTTTGCGGTGATCTCGAGCGCCTTAAAATTGTGTTCGTTGACGGGGTGTTTGACCCCGAGGCTTCGGATGATTTGATTGGCTCTGGGGTTCAAATCGACCGGCTGGCCGCCTGTCAAGATTTAGATCTGCATTGGGCAAAGCCGGTTTATGGATCCTTAGAGGCGCAGGGGCAGGTTCCGGTGGAACGGCCTTTGGCCGCGCTTAACACCGCGTTTGCGAGCGATGGTGTATTGATCCATGTCACCGCTGCGGTAAAGCCCATTTTAAATATCGTGTACCGACATGAAAATCCGCTATCCGATGTGATGCTGCACCACCTGATCAAGCTTGAACCAAACGCGTCTTTGACGTTGGTTGAAAACGGGCCTGTCGCCGCGCGCAGCAATTTGGTGATGGAGGTTGAGGTCGCGGATCAAGCGCAATTCCATCACATACGGGCGCAGGGCCGCGATCATGAACAACGCTGCTGCAGCAGCATCTTCGCTTCTTTGGGCCGGGAAAGCGTTTTCAAATCATTTACCTTAACGGTGAATGGCGTTTTGACCCGCAATGATTGCGTTTTGAGCTTGAAGGGTGATGATGCGGTTGCGCATGTTGCAGGAGCCTGCGTGGGGGATGGGGCGTTTCATCATGATGATACGGTTTTTATCACTCATGATGCGGTGAATTGCGAAAGCCGACAGGTGTTCAAAAAAGTCTTGCGGAACGGGGCTGTTGGCGTTTTTCAAGGCAAAATCCTTGTCAAACCTGGCGCGCAAAAAACCGATGGTTATCAGATTAGCCAATCGCTTTTGCTGGATGAAGACAGCCAATTTCTGGCCAAGCCTGAGCTGGAAATCTACGCAGATGACGTGATTTGCTCGCATGGGTCCACCTCGGGTGCGATTGATGAAGACGGGCTGTTTTATCTGCGCTCGCGCGGTGTTCCCACGCCGCTGGCGGTGGATATGCTGACTTTGGCGTTTCTCGCAGAGGCGCTTGATGAAATTGACAATGACATATTGTCAGCCACTATGCTTGAGCAATTAGAGGCGTGGCTGGCTCGGCGGCGCAGCTAAGCATGTCAATGTTGCGAAATATCGTAAGAAGCTACACCAAGCCAGGCCAAGTGGTGAGCGATTTGTTGCAAGCCGGCCCGCGTGAAGATCGCGCCTTGGCGTTTTTGGCCGCCGGTTGCGTATTGGCCTTTCTGGCGCAATGGCCGGGCCTTGCCCGACAAGCGCATCTTGAAGAAAAAGCTTTGGACATGCTGTTGGGGGGCGCGCTGTTTGGCTGGTTCTTTTTGGCCCCGTTGATGTTTTACATACTGGCCTTGCTGGTGAAATGGGTCTGGGGCGTTTTTGGGCCATCATTGTCGGCCTATAGCGTTCGCGTTGCTCTTTTTTGGGCGTTTTTAGCCGCCGCGCCCTTGATGTTATTGCATGGGCTGATCACAGGGTTTTTTGGTCAAAATTGGATTAAAGAAGCCGTTGGCTTTGTTTGGTTCGCGGTGTTTCTTTGGTTTTTGGCGGCGGGGCTGCGCGCGGCGCGGTCGGTGGCCCCATGACGGGTAGACTGATGATAAAGCAGCTTTTTCAAGATAGTTTTTTAAAGCCCAGAGAAGCGGCGCAAGAGGTGATTGCGTTCAACCTGTCTTATGATGCGATCTTTTCTTTGTTTCTGGCGATGGTTTGCGCCAGCACCGCTTTGATGTTCACCATTGATTTCATTTTGCCGCAAAGCGCCGAGGCGGTTGAGATCCTTGGCGTACCTTGGAAAATTTGCGTTGTCATTTTTGTTGTGACAACCGCGGTCGCGTTTGGCATTGCTTGGATTGGCGAGAAGCTGCAGGGCTTGGGTGATTTTAAATCAATTATGGCGCTGATGGCCTGGATGCAGGTGCTACAATTTGCATTGCAAATTATATCCTACCTCTTTTTACTCACCATGCCACCGGTTGCGGCCTTTTTTCAACTGGCGCTGATTGGGTGGTCATTTTGGATTTTTATCACCTTTATCGATGTGGCCCATGGGTTTGACAATATGATCAAGGCAACGTTCGTTTCCCTGCTGGGCAGCATGCTCGGGGTACTGAGTTTGGCGATGCTAACCACTTTATTTTTCTTGGGAACCTAAACTGTTATGACCTTTGATATCGCCTCTATTCGCGCAGATTTTCCAATTTTAAGCCGTGAAGTAAACGGAAAGCCTTTGGTGTATTTGGACAATGGCGCTTCGTCGCAGAAGCCTCAGGTGGTGATCGATGCGGTGACGCAAGCTTACGCGCATGAATACGCGAATGTGCATCGTGGCCTGCATTATCTTAGCAATCTGGCAACCGATAAATATGAAGCGGTGCGCGGCGTTGTGGCGCGGTTTTTAAACGCCGGCGCTGAAACTGAGATTGTGCTCAATTCGGGCACGACAGAAGGCATAAACGCTGTGGCCTACGGTTGGGCAATGGAAAATTTAACCGCAGGCGATGAAATTATCCTTTCGGTGATGGAGCATCATGCCAATATCGTGCCCTGGCATTTTTTGCGCGAGCGCTATGGGGTGGTGTTGAAATGGGTCGATATCGACGCGCAGGGCAATTTGGACCCGCAAGCGGTTATCGATGCCATATCCGAGCGCAGCAAGCTGATTGCGATCACGCATATGTCAAACGTGCTGGGCAGCGTGGTGGATGTGAAAACCATTTGTCATCATGCCCGCAGCAGGGGTGTTCCTGTGCTTGTTGACGGCTCGCAGGCGGCGGTGCATCACGCTGTTGACGTGCAAGATATCGGATGTGATTTTTACGCGATCACCGGGCATAAACTCTGCGGCCCGTCAGGGTCGGGGGCGATTTTTATGCGCGCTGAACGGATGGCGGAAATGCGCCCCTTTATCGGCGGCGGCGATATGATCAAAGAAGTTCATAAAGACAACGTGATTTATAATGATCCGCCGATGATGCTTGAGGCTGGGACCCCCGGCATTGTACAAACCATCGGATTTGGTGTGGCGCTGGATTACATGATGGGCATCGGGTTTGAGGCGATTCAGGCGCATGAAAAGACGCTTACCGATTATGCGCAATCTCAGTTGGGCAGTTTGAATTGGCTGACCCTGCAAGGCGCAGCGCAGGATAAGGGTCCGATTTTCAGCTTCACTTTGCAGGGGGCCGCGCATGCGCATGATATTTCGACGATCCTGGATCGAAAAGGCATCGCGGTGCGGGCAGGCCAGCATTGCGCGGGACCTTTGATGGAGTTCATGGGCGTCACCGCCTCATGCCGGGCGTCTTTTGCCTTTTATAACTCGCTCGAAGAGGTTGACCGCTTGGTGGATGGGCTGCATTTGGCGCATGATCTTTTGGTCTGATTGATCTCGCTAAACGGCGAAAAAATACGCCAAGCGCTTTTCGGTTGGGCAGCCCCCGGTTTGATAAAGCTTTGATTTTTGGGTTTCGGGGGGGGGGCAACTTCTGAGAGCATTACGTGGGTTTTGAGGCGACTATTTCCTATGAAATGGTTATGCCAGATATCGAATGAGGGCGTTTTATACATCCTTTTTTACATCCGTAGATTTGCGCATTGGCCGATTTTAGAAACCAAAATGCGCGGCGCTACTTCATTGTTCGGTTTTGCTGTTGCAGTTGCGTTAGGGCGAAACGGGCTGCCATAATTCTGCACCTGTTGATCGGTTTGAATTCACTGCGCTTGACACTTTTTTGATATCCAAACTCTTATCAGAAACCGGCTTCATAAGCTTTGATGCGCCTTTTCCCTGCTCGCCCAGCCAAAGGGGCCAGTCCTCGGGCTCAAGGATCACAGGCAATCTGTGATGGATCCGTGCCATTTTGGGATTGGCAATGGTGGTTACGATTGCACAGCTGGTTATTTCGGCGCCATTCAACTGCCAGTTTTGCCATATCCCCGCCATTATAAGCGGGCTGCCATCCGAGCGCATGACGCGGTAGGGCACCGGCTTTTGACCTGCAACGCGCTGCCATTCATAAAACCCGTCTGCGGGGATTAAACAGCGTCTTGATCGACAGGCCTCTTTAAATGCCGGTTTTTCAGCGATCGTTTCTGATCTTGCGTTGATTAGCAAAGGGCCTCCCGCCATTGTTTTGTACCATTTTGGTATAAAACCCCAGCGCATTGGTTTGAGTTGTCGCATTCCGTCGGCCGCAATAAGCGTGTGAATAAGGGTAGTGGGGCAGACATTGTAATTGGGCGTGCTTGGCAGGTCATTTGCGGGCGTTGCGTGAAACAGGTTGACCAGCGCGTCTTGCGGTATGGTGATGGCAAACCTTCCACACATCTCAGTCCCCTCTCTTTAACAAAAACTGTCTCTGCCCGAAAAATTTTAGCTGACGCGCCCGTTTAATGCCAGTGGCGGTATGAGCCAGCGAGCATTGCAAATGCTGCATGGCGGCAATTCTAACTTGGATGATGTTGCTCATGCAGAAAGTGCCTAATTAGGCGGCAATTCAAGCAATGGAGAATGAGATGCTTAGACAAATATTTAAATCATTGATCGTGGCACGCCAAGCCAGTGCTGCTTTTGAAACGCTCAGCCATTTAAGCGATCATCAGCTGCAAGATATCGGCTTCACCCGCGCAACCTATGTGAACGAAATCAAAGCTCAAGTTTTGGCTGAAATGGATGCTGCGGATGAAGAAAAAGCCGTCCAAATGCAGACAAATCCAAATTTGGTAGGGGCTGTTTAAGGGCCTTGTTGCAAGGATCCTAACGGTTCCGTCAAGAAGGGGCTTTCTTGATCTATTCGATATTGAGGATACCGTATAAATCAAATGGCGCCCTTCGAGAAGCGGTCGAGAAGACGCGATATCGGCTCACAAACTGGCCCGGCTGTAATAAAAGCCTGCATCAGCGCGGCGATGTGACAATTTGGCTGAGCCGTGAGGTGGAAACCGCATCGTGCGCAGGGCGCCGCAAGACGCGAGGCGGTCAGCCAGTCTATCCGGGGTCAGGCAATCCTGACCTGCTTGAGGTGGCGTATAAACAGCCGCTGCGCCAGCGCTACGGGTTTTTGCACTGCCTGTTTAAGCTCATCGGTGTAGAATGTCCGCCTGCCTCATTTTTTACCTTTTCACGCTGCGGGTCTGAACTGATATTGGTGATGAACTCGCGTGCTGACGCGGATGGCGCGACCCAAGTTTTGGTATATAATACGGGCCTTAAAATATTTGACGCAGGCGAGTAGATATAAAATAAGCATAAAATAAAACCTAAACGCAAATCTTGGCGTAAGCGGCATCTTGGGGCAGGCGAGGTAATTGGGCGCGCTTGGCAAGTCATTTTTAGGTGGTGTATGAGACAGGATGCCCAGTGCCCTTTGTGCTTTGGTGATGGCAAGCCTTCCACCTAATGCAGGATACAGCGATATTTTAGAGCATAATCTGCATTTAATCAGCGCGGATAAACAGTGTTGCCCTTTGAAAGGTTGGTGGGTCTTTTTTGTCAGAATTTAGGGCGTTTTTGACCCTATTAAGTAAAATGATCCGTTCTAATACTCGCTGCGTTTAACTGGGCAGAGCTTACCCAAATTTCAAACGAAAAGGCAGGGATCATGACAGCAACAGATCAGTTTGGCTTCGGAACTCAGATTAGAAAATCTCCTTATTTTGACGCCACAGTTCGCTGGGGGGCAAAAGGGTTTTCGGTTTATAATCATATGTATATCCCCCGTGACTTCGGAGATCCTGAGCAGAATTTTTGGAATTTGGTGAACGAAGCAATCCTATGCGATGTCGCCGTTGAACGGCAGGTCGAAGTGACAGGGCCTGATGCGGCAGCGTTTGTGCAACTGTTAACCCCCCGCGATCTTTCCAAAATGGCGGTGGGTCAATGTAAATACATTCTTATCACAAATGCCGATGGTGGGCTGTTAAACGATCCAATTCTTTTGCGACTGGCAGAAAATCATTTTTGGATTTCCTTGGCGGATAGCGATATTTTACTCTGGGCGCAGGGGGTGGCCGTACATTCTGGCTTGGATGTAAGTATTTGTGAGCCGGATGTGTCCCCGTTACAATTGCAGGGCCCCAATTCTGGGAAAATCATGAAGGCTTTGTTCGGAGAATCTATAGAAGATCTGCGCTATTATTGGCTGCGCGAGCTTGAGCTTGAGGGCATTCCACTGCTTGTGTCACGCACCGGCTGGTCAAGCGAATTGGGTTATGAGATTTACCTCAGGGATGGGGCCTATGGAAGTGAGCTTTGGGAGCGCATCATGGCCGCTGGCGCTCGGTTTGGTCTGAAGCCGGGGCACACGTCTTCAATCCGGCGCATCGAAGGGGGAATGCTATCTTATCATGCGGATGCGGATATTCACACGAACCCGTTTGAACTGGGTTTAGACCGGTTGGTTAACCTGGATATCGAGGCGAATTTTATTGGTAAATCTTCGCTGCGCCGTATCAAGGCCAAAGGGGTAGAGCGCAAACAAGTTGGTTTGGTTTTGGATGGCGCGCCTTTGACGGGACCCAATACCAGTTTTTGGGCCATTACAGATAAGGGAAAAACGATTGGCAAGGTGACCTCTGCGGTTTTCTCGCCGCGCTTGCAGAAAAATATTGCGCTTGCGATGGTGTCTGTAGATCGTACTGCCTTGGGAACTGAGCTGCGTGTTCTTGCGGGGGCGGAGCAGCGCACCGCATTGGTGGTTGAACGGCCATTTTTTGACCCGAAGAAAAAGATCACGGCCGCCGCGCTCTCAAATTGAACACTCTGTACAAAGCCAAGCTGCCCTTTAAAGCTTGCTTTGGCTATGCGGATGCACCGGCCAATCGGCGCAATTCTTTAGGCCAGCAGTCTCGCTCGCTTGGGACAGCCGATTGGTATGGTTTTCATGGTGTGATCCGTGGCAATATGGGGTGTACATTTTAGTGGCTAGACTCGCTCTCCTCCCAAACAGAGAGCCTAGCCACTAATGTCTCAAGCCTGACATGACGAGACGATGCAACACAACTCAAGCTGCGTTAAAGCGACAGTAATAGCTTAATTATTAAGCAACACAAGAACTTTTAGATTTGCATAGAATGCATATCGGCAATGCAATCTTGTGCATTGCTGACAGAGGCTGGTTTTCGCTATCAAAGGGTCAGAAAGTTTCTCCTCCCATTAATTTGCTATCGTTGAAAATTCTCCTCCCAGATGTTTTCAATTTTTTTGGCAGTGCTTTTTAGCACTGCCTTTTTTTTTGAACGGGGGCAGCGCGCGCCGTCCGCGATCGTGACGCTACTTTTTCTGGGGTGCTTTTATGCCGGTTTTCAATATTTAGCTTGGGCGATGCAAAATTTGCGCAAAAGCGCCAAATCAAAACCTGCCGCGTGATGTTCTTTTCGGCCAGAAAGCAATTACAGAAGCAAAATATGGGTTGCCTAAATATTCGCAAATTTTGACGCGTAGCGTTAAATTCGCCCTTTTCCTGTAGGAAGGCAGCATCGACCATCCTGCGGGCGGTTTTTTGCCGTTAAGAACGTGGTTTACCCGTTGCGATGGCGTATGAAAGCGGCGGGGTTACGCGTCTCAGAAGCCTTGGTATGGGCACTGCTCAAGCGGTTTTGAACGCGATATGCGCGTGCACTTCCCCTAATTTCAGCCCGTATTTTTTGATTTTTGCGCAAGCTCTAATGCCTCGGTGGTGGCCTCAAGAGACAGTAAAATTGAAGCATGGCGGTTTTTAAATTGAGCTGCGGGGTGCAAAACCTCAAGATCGTGAAACGGATCCGCAGGTATCGGGCCATCTGCGGTTAACATGGCCTGCAATTCTGCGCAGGCCACCCGAACTTGCATGGCGCTGCAGCCGATGATGGCTTTGGCGGTGATGCACGCGGCGGCCTGTCCCAACGCGCAGGCCTTTACGTCTTGGGTAAAGGCAGCCACGCGCCCTTCGCAGAGTTGGAGTTCAACACTCACGCTGGATCCGCAGAGGGGAGAACGTTTTTTTGCGCGAGCTGTCACATGCTCAAGCTCTGCATAATGTGGTAAATCGGCCGCCAAGGCCAAAATCTTTTTAGAGTATAATTTTATCAGATCTGGGTCGCCCGGCATAGTCTTTCCCTTTTTCCCGCAACACAATACATAAGGCGAAGCAGCGCAGAAGCAAAGGTTTGTAAGAATGGAATTTAACGTTGAGGAACTTGCATTTAACGAAGATGGCTTGATTCCAGCGATTGCGCAGGATGCCAATAGCAACGAAGTGCTGATGATGGCTTGGATGAATGCCCAGGCGGTAAAGCTCACGCTTCAAACAGGGCGGGTAACCTATTGGTCCCGCTCGCGTCGCGCGATGTGGGTGAAAGGCGAAACCTCGGGGCATATCCAGAAGCTGGTTGAGCTTCGCGTAGATTGTGACCGCGATTGCCTGCTGTTGTTGATTGATCAAACTGGGCCTGCGTGCCATACGAATCGCCGCAGTTGCTTTTACATCACCGTGCAGGATGGTGCAGAGCATGAACGCTTGCCGATTCTGCTTTAAGGCGCTGAAAATAAACGTTCTGTGATATCTTGGGCAGAGTGGCCGGCTTTTCGCAAACTGCTGAGCGCTTCAGAATCGCTGCGTTTTGCCAAGCGTTTGCCCGTTTCATCCCTTATCAAGGAATGGTGGTGATAACGAGGGGTCGGAATATTCAGCAATTGTTGTAACACGACATGAATTTGCGTCGCGGCGTTCAGATCTGCGCCGCGCACCACATCGGTGATGTTTTGCGCATCATCATCTATGACCACGGCAAGATGATAGGCTGCCCCCTGATCCTTTCTGCGCAGTACCACGTCTCCAACCTGCGCAATAAGCGCCTCTGCTTTGAGCGTGATCCGTTTCGAATGCTGCTCGCCAAATTCTTCATAGGTCACGGGTTTTTGTAGGGCTTTAACGGCTTTGCGCATATCCAAGCGCAGCGCGTCGCCGGGGCGGGCCTGCGACAGGCTGCGATGGCGGCAGGTGCCCGGGTAGATGCGGCCATCGGGCCCAAATTCGGGCACACCTTCTTGGGGGGCTGCTGCGGCTTGCGCAATATCGGCCCGGTTGCAACAACACGGATAGATCAATCCGGCGCGTGCCAGCGCATCAAGCGCTCTTTGATAAGTGTCGGTTTCCTGCGATTGAAACCTAACAGGCTCGGGCCAAGCCAGTCCAAGCCAGTGCAGATCATCGAAAATTTTCTGCGTCCATTCTGGTTTTGAACGGCTGTGGTCTAGATCGTCTATCCGAAGCAGCCAAAGCCCGTTTTTTACCTTGGCCAGTCTGTGGCCATATAAGGCAGAATACGCATGACCAAGATGCAGCGGGCCCGTGGGTGAGGGGGCAAATCTGGTTCGAAACGTCACAATTTTTCAAGAATATAAATATTGGAATTGATTTTTTGTTTTGGCAGATGGTCGCCGTAATCCTTCAAATGCAGCGCCGCTTGACCCTGTTTTACATAATTCTCAACCCGCCCGTCATAAGCAGGGTCTTCCAACGTGTGATCATTGAATGAAAACACCAATAGCCCTTTTGGAGCCAATAGAGCCATAATTTGATCCAATACGGCGAGCGGTGCGGCGCCGGCGCCAATCACACCAACCGCGGCAATAATGTTATAAGCCCCCAGTTTCACGTCCGGGCCGGTTTCGGGCGCAAACACCTCCAAGCGCCGATAGATTTTTTTTTGTGCTGCAACCTCCAGCATTTCATCCGAAATATCCACCCCGTCGATCGTAGGGAACCCCGCCTCTTGAAACGCCTGCCCAGAAATGCCCGTGCCGCATCCATAATCGAGGATGGGTATGCTCAGATCTTTTACATGCCGCGCCAGCGCCTCGGCAATTCTCAGCGGTGTGATATAGCCGTTTTCGCCGACTTCCTGATCATAGCTCTGTGCCCATTGGGCGTAAAAGGGCCGCAAATCGGTGCTGTCAGCGCTGTAAATTTTATCGAGATATGTTTTCGTCATGCCGTAAGTTAAGCAAATCAGATGCTAGGCGTCCAGAGGGGCTTTGGCCAACCAATCCTGCCAAGCGCTTTTTGCCCGGTCTGTATAGGCTTTATAGCGCTCTTTGCGTCCTTTACGGCCGTTCTTTGTGCCCTCTATCGGTCTGAACAGGCCGAAATTCACATTCATGGGCTGAAAGGTTTTTGCATCTGCGCCGCCGGTAATATGCAGCATTAACGCCCCTAAGGCGGTATCTTCCGGCACAGAGGGCAAAGGCTTTCCAAGGATCTCACTGGCCGCCATACGCCCTGCCAATAACCCCATTGCCGCGCTTTCGACATAACCCTCTACGCCCGTTATTTGGCCGGCAAAGCGCAGATGTGGGGCCGCCTTTAAACGCATCTGATGATCCAAAAGAGTGGGGGAATTTAAAAACGTATTGCGGTGGATACCGCCCAAACGCGCAAATTCAGCTGTTTCTAACCCGGGTATTTGCCGCAGAACCTCTTTTTGGGCGCCATATTTCATTTTTGTTTGAAATCCGACAATATTGTAAAGCGTGCCGAGGGCATTGTCGCGGCGCAATTGCACCACTGCATAAGGCTTTTGGCTGCTATGTGGATTGGTCAGGCCAACGGGTTTCATCGGCCCGAAACGCAGCGTTTCGCGGCCCCGTTCGGCCATCACTTCAATCGGCAAGCATCCATCAAAATACCCTGCTGTTTCACCTTCATGAAATTCGGTTTTTTCCGCCTCGAGCAGCGCATCGATAAAGCGTTCATATTGGCTTTTATCCATCGGGCAGTTTAAATAAGCGGTGCGCTCGGCCTCGGTTTCGCCCTTATCATAGCGCGATTGCATCCAGGCTTTGGACATATCAATACTGTCATAATACAGGATGGGGGCGATGGCATCGAAAAAGGCCAAAGCATCGCGGCCAGTTGTTTTTGCCAAAGAGGCGCCCAGTGCAGATGAGGTTAGCGGTCCGGTGGCCACGATCCAATGACCTGATTGAGGCAGCGCGTCGATTTCATTATTTACAATTGTGATCTTGGGATGCGCTTTGAGTTTTCGCGTTATGTTTTTGGCAAAAACCTCACGGTCAACGGCCAAAGCACCGCCCGCAGGCAAGCGATGCTCATAAGCGGTTTGAATAATCACGCCTTCGGCCTGTAACATCTCCCAGTGCAGCAGGCCGACGGCGTTTTGTTCATGATCGTCAGAACGAAAAGAGTTAGAGCATACCATTTCACCCAAATCAGCTGTTTGATGCGCAAATGTTTTCACTTGAGGACGCATTTCGTGGATCACCACATTCACGCCCATTTGGGCGGCTTGCCAGGCAGCTTCTGATCCTGCCATGCCGCCGCCAATAATATTTAATATCTCGCTCATGCGCTCTTCCTAACGAAATGCAACGGAATGACCAGCCCAAGACCCGCCTTTATTGAACACAGGCTTGGGGCTTTGGGCCGTTTACTGTGTCCAGTTAGGATCGCGTTTCTCAATGAAGGCGCTGATGCCCTCTTCGGTATCCCGATATAGCATATTTTCGACCATCACGTCGCCTGTGTAATCATAGGCCTCGGATAATGGCATTTGCAACTGATTGTAGAACGCTTCTTTGCCAATTTTTACCGCAACGCCGAGTTTGCTGGCCAATAATTCTGCCAAGGCCCGGGTCTCTGCGCTGAGCTGTTCTTCGCAGACAACCCGATTTATCAACCCGAGGTCTTGCGCGCGCGCAGCATCAATGAATTGCCCCGTGGTTAACATTTCAAACGCTTGTTTTCGGGGGATATTACGAGAAAGCGCCACCATTGGGGTAGAGCAAAATAATCCGATATTAACACCGTTAACGCCAAATTTTGTGCCCTCGGCGGCAACCGCTAAATCGCAGCTTGCCACCAATTGGCAGCCTGCGGCAGTGGCAATGCCATGCACTTGTGCGATCACTGGTTGTGGTAATTTCTGGATTGTTTGCATCATTTTTGCGCAGCGATTGAACAGTGTTTTGAAATAGGCTTTGCCGCCATCTTCGGCTTGCCGGCCTGCGGTCATCTCTTTGAGATCATGGCCGGCACAAAACGCTTTGCCGGCGCCCTCTAAAATAACCGCACGGATCGCTTGATCGTTTTTTAGGGCGTCAAATTCGGATTGTAACGCCTCCAGCATCCCCTCTGACAGCGCGTTTAATTTCTCTGGAGCATTCAATGTGAGATGGGCAATCGATCCCGTATCGTTACGTTCTAATAAAGCCATCTTGCCCTCCCTCTGATTTTCCGCGACCCTACGCCAAAATAAAGAGAGAGAAAAGTATGCCATTACCTTACACGGCAGAGACCTTAATGAGCTATCTTGAAAACGTGTTTCCCCAGATCCGCGGTGAGTTTGCCATTGAGGCGCTGCAGGAGGGGCACATAGAGGTGCGCTTGAAGGTGCAAGAGCGGCATTTGCGCCCTGGCGGCACGGTGTCAGGGCCGGCGATGTTCGCTTTGGCGGATGTTTCGGTTTATATGAGCGTTCTGGCCGCAATCGGGCCGAAAGAACTTGCCGTTACGACCAATGCATCTTTGGATTTTATGCGCAAACCGGATGCAGGTCGTGATCTGATTGCGCATTGTAAGGTGTTGAAACTTGGCCGTTTATTGGCTGTTTGCGATGTTCTCATATATTCTGAGGGTAAAGCCGACCCCGTGGCGCGGGCTTCCATGACATATGCCTTACCGCCCGATAAAACGATTAAAACGCAGTAAGATGTAATCGGAACGAAAAATGCGCTCAGCTCGCGAAGAGCTGGCGCATTATCTGTTTATGCCTGATACTCAGACTTTGGCGGCGGTTTGCCGGGGCGCTGGAGCCGCTGCGGCAGGCTTCGCGGCGGCCGTTTTGGTTAATGGATCGTCTTGCCGCTGAACAGAACCTTCGAAATGCGCACCCGATTCAATCGCGATTGTTTTATGAATGATATCGCCTTCCACGCGCGCCGTCGCCGTTAGGCGAACTTTCAGACCCCGCACCCGACCGACGATTCGGCCATTTACAACCACATCATCGGCAATCACCTCGCCCTTGATCGTGGCGCTTTCGCCCACCGTCAGCAGATGCGCGCGTATATCGCCCTCAACCGTGCCTTCCACTTGAATGTCGCCCGTGGTTTTCATGTTTCCGGTAACGTGCAGATCAGATGACAGAACGGATGCAGGTGGTTTTGCCTTAGGTGCCGATGGCTTTGTTTCAATTTGATCAGCCGCATAAGCCGTGGGCGCAGGGGCGCTGGGCGTTGCTGCATCGCTGTCTTTTTGACCTGGTTCGTTTATTTTGCTTTTAGAAAACATCTTTCGCTGCCTTAATATAATTCATCGGATTTAACGCTTTGCCTTTATAGCGCAATTCATAGTGCAGATGCGTCCCTGTGGAGCGCCCAGTATTTCCCATACCACCGATTGCCTCTCCACGAGATACTCTTTGCCCCTTTTTTACACGGATCTTTGAAAGATGACCATAGCGTGTTTCATAGCCAAAGTCATGCTTGATTTTTACAAGTTTTCCATAGCTGGAAAACGTGCCGGCGAACGTTACAACGCCATCCGCCGTTGCCAGAATTGGGGTGCCCTTGGGCGCGGCAAGATCAATGCCGCGGTGCATGCGCCCCCAGCGGGGGCCGAATCCAGAGGTAAAGCGATGCGCTGCAGTGACTGGTGGCGCGAAAGGCAGTTTGTTTATTGCGATGCGGTAGTGATCCAGCTTAGCCACAGAGTTTAAAATGCCAAGCGCTCGGGCTTCTTCGGCAGAGAGGTCAGCGAGGTTCGTTTCAAGCCCGAAAGCTGGGCCACCGCGCCCCGAATATCCTTGGCGCACGGTGTTTAAAAGCGAGTCTGAGTTTAGGCCGCTGGCGCGTAAAACTTTATCCAATGGCTTTACGGATATTGTCAGGGCTTCTTCGATCTGGCGGAATAACTGTTCGTATTTCTGCTCAATGAGGCGAATTTCCAACTCAAGCGCATCTCGCGCGCTCAGCGCGGCGGCAAGATTTTGTTCGGTTTCCAGCTTGGCTTTGGCTGTTTGCGAAAGCGCTTGCGACACTTTGTCGATCGGCGAGGCTTGTTCGGGGCGCGGGGGCACTGATAATGCGTTAGGGGCGATGGACCCTTCAGCGCTTGCATTCCGTTCACCTGCATGCTGCCGCTTTAATGCCTGTAATTCGTTGAGCGCCAAAGCCAGCTTATACTGTAGCTGCTCTTGCTGTTCGCTTGCGGTTATTTCCGCGTTTTGCATTTGGCGCATTTCAACAAGCGCTGCTGAAAGCTGTGACTTAACTGATAGGCTTTGTTGCGTAATTGCGTTCAATTCTTCTGCAAACACCTCAGTTTCTGACGTGTTGATTGCGTTGTTTATGGGGCTTGCCGGGATTGATGGCGCGCCAATTCCCTTCGAAAACAGCATAAGGCCGCTAAAGCTGATCCAGAAAACCACTCCAATAGCGCAAATAAAAGCTAAAATCTGCGCCCTTGATGACAGGCTGAGCCTTGTGGTTTGCCCGGCAGTTTCCACGTAGATGGTTTTTTCGCTAAACCAAAAGAAAGATCTTTTTGAGGGGGGTCGCACAGTTTTCCTGCAAATTTGTAAGGCCAGATATATTGTATCGGTGATACTGATCGCACGCGATGAGGTCAATCAGCTTGCGGCGCCGCAATCGCATCTGATGCGCGGGTCATTTTTCTGGGGGCGCTGTTTTCTAAAGGCGCTGTGCCGCGTTCTGTCGCTTTTTCAACCAGGCGCGTTTTTACCACCAAGAAAGGCAGGGTATTCAATATTTTCGGTTAAAGGCCAGTAAAAATCTGGCGGGATGCCCGCATCTGCCCGCTTTTCGGCGTTAAAGGGTGGTTTCAGATTGCCTTTGAAATATTTTCGCACCAGCGCATGAAAAACTTGCTTTGGATCTTTATCATCGCGCCCACACAAGAAATTAAACCATTTTGATCCATACGCTACATGTGTCACTTCTTCTGAATAGATCAGTTCCAGCGCGTCAACGGCTTGGGTTTCTTTTGCCTGTTTGAATAGTTTTATCATATTCGGCGTCACATCCAGGCCACGGGCCTCTAGCACCATGGGCACCACGGCCAACCGCCCTAAAAGGTCGGTTTTTGTATCTTCGGCTGCCCGCCACATTCCGGCATGGGCCGAAAGCGCGCCATAAAAGCTGCCCAAATTTTCTAAGCAATCGCACATTAAATTGAAATGTTTGCTTTCTTCTGCAGCCGCCTGCACCCAATCATCAAAAAAACCGGTTGGCAGGCGGGTCTCGCTGAACCGAACGATAATATCCCAATGCAGATCCACGGCATTCAGCTCGATATGGGCGACCGCATGCAACAGCGCGATCCGGCCCTCGGGTGATCCGGGCTTGCGCTTCGCCACGTCTTTTGGCGCGCATAAACGGGGGGCCTCTGGACGCGCCGGGTGATCTGGTGCCGGCGCCGTTCCAATTTCAAGCGTGTTGCCTGCAGCGCGCGCCTCTTGCCAGGCTTGGGCATATTGCAAAGACAGGGCGGTCTTTGCGCGCCCATCCGCAGTGTTCAGTACTTGTGCGCCCATTTCAGCAAGGCTTAATCCCATCAAGCGACCTCGTTTTGGTTACAGGGTTTGCGCCGCGGCCAAGACAGCTTCGACATGCCCGGCCACTTTAACTTTGCGCCACTCCTGCACCACTTGACCAGAGCCATCAATCAAAAAAGTGGAGCGTTCAATGCCAAAATAGGTTTTACCGTACATGGATTTTTCTTTCCAAACGCCAAATTGTTCGCAAATATCGCCCTGTTCATCTGACAGCAGGGGCATGCCGAGCGCCTGCTTTTCGACAAATTTATCATGGCTTTTCACGCTGTCTTTTGAAATGCCTACAATTTTAATGTTTAACTTTTCAAACGCGTCCTGATGGGCGGTAAACGCCTGAGCTTCTTTCGTGCAGCCACTTGTATTATCGCGGGGGTAGAAAAACAGGATAACCGAAGATGGCTGCAGCTCTGAGAGCGCTAATTCGCCGCCACCATCCCGCGGCAGCTGTACAATTGGAGCGGGATAAGGCAATTTTGTCATGATGCATTCCTTGGTGAAAATTTGGCGTTCGCGCTATCAGTTAGAACTAAATGACTGCGAAAAAAGAGTAGGGTGATAAAAGAGTGAGCGAAGAAGGGAAGAAAGTGATCGTTGCGCGTCATCCCTGGCGCTGGCTTGCTGCATTGGTCTCTGCGCTTAGCGCGCTTTTGGGAGCGTTGATCCTGTGTTTGTTGCTGTTGATCGCGGTTTTAAAGGGTCGCGATCTTCCGCTGCCATACTGGGTTGAAGAACGCATTGCGAGCGTTTTAAGCGAAAATCTTCCAGACGTTGAAGTTAAGTTTTCTGATTTATTCCTGACATTATCTGAAAACTGGGCGCCTCAATTTCAGTTTGAGAATGTTTCGATTTCGTTGCCAGGGGCGTTAGATGCGCCGCTTGATGTAAGAGCCCTGCGCGTTGAACTGAATTTACCAGCGCTTTTAGAGGGTCAGATCAGGCCAGAAACGCTCATAGCTGATGGCGTTTTTATGGCGTTAAGCCGGCAGAAGACGGGCGATATTTACGTTCAAAGCGTGGATTTGAAGCCAAGCGATGTGGCGATGACGCTGTTTCCAACATTGATCATGCCGATGGATCAAATAGTACAATCCGCCCTCTTTGAAAGTTTGAAGACAATTGCGATCAATAACATTGCGATTACTTATCAAGATTTTCTCAGCCGGCGAAATTGGGTGATTGATGGGGCAGGGCTTGTTTTGAAAAAACAAGGGGCGGCTTTATCGCTTGACGTCAGCATGGGGCTGCTGGCTGGAGGAGCGGATTATGCGAGCTTGCGCCTGGGCATCGAACGACAAATTGGGGAGAGCGCTGCACAATTTGATGTCGCGTTCGAAGATTTACCAGCGCAGGACATGGCGAGCCAGCTGCCCTTTTTTGCATGGTTGAACGCGGTTGAGGGGCCAATTTCCGGCGCGATAAGCGGCGCGATAGATGGATCAGGCGCTTTGGGGGCGCTCAGCGTGAGTTTGCAGGTAAAGCAAGGCGTGGTCAGACCCAATGAAACAGCGGTGCCGATCCAGTTTGAATCGGCGCAAACGTATTTCACCTATGATCCGCTGGATCGCCGTTTAGAGTTTGATCAAATTAAAGTTGTAGGTTCTGATGTGTCGTTTCTGGGGCAAGGTTACGCCGCGCTTGAGATGAATGAGGCTTGGCCCGATAGCTTGTTTGGCCAACTTAGATTGTCCGAGGCGAAAGCAAACTTTCAGAACAGTCAACTCGATGCAGTTATCTTGGATGACGCTTTGGTTGATTTCCGTCTAAATTTAACCCCGTTTCGGCTTGATATTGGGCAGTTTTACGCAACAAACAGTGCAAAAGAGATTTCAGTTCGGGGTCAGGCGCGGGTGAGCGCTGAGGCGCTGGGTTGGTCTGTGGCGCTCGACGCGCGCAGCCCAGTTTTAACCAAGGCCGCCTTAATGGAGTATTGGCCCGCTGGATTTAAACCCAGATCCAGAGATTGGGTGTCAAAAAATGTACAGCATGCGACCTTACGTGATGTGCGTTTCGCCTGGAGATTGCCGGCAAGCCAGCCCCCTGTGCTAGAGCTTGGGTTCGCCTATGAGGATACTGCGCTACGGGTTACAAAATCATTGCCGATGATCACGCGGGCGCGGGGGCAATTTTCGTCAAATTCAAATCGGCTTGCAACGAATTTGAGTGCCGGATTTATGACCGCCAGCGGGGCCCGGCCAGTCGATGTTTCCGGAACGCGCTTCGTGATCCCCGATACGAAAAAAATCCCATCGGATGGGGTGGCGGATGTTGTCGTGTCGGGGCAGCTGGCGGATGTGCTGCCGCTTGTTGATATCATCGTGTCTGCGCGAAATAGCGAAACAAAAATTCCCAAAATACCGGGGGCGGGCGAGGTTGCTTTGACCGCGTCTGTTTCATTTTCGATGGTTGAAAATGGCGGCGACTCTGTTGAAATTTTTGCGAAAGGCGATGTGAAGAATTTTGAAGGTGAGCTCGGTGACACAGGCGCTGTGATCTCGAGTGATTTGGTGCAAATCGCCTTATCTCCCAAGCAATTGGAACTCACCGGAGCAGGCCGGTTTGACCAGGTACCTTTCACGGCAAAGTTTCAAAAGGGATTGGGCCCAGATCAGGCGGATGTGCCCGCCCTGCTTGAGGCTGAATTGGATCTTTCCTCTGAATTGGTAAACCGCTTTACAGGGGCTGAGATCGAAGGCTTGATCAGCGGCAGCAGCCCTGCCCGGATAACCGCAAGCTTGCCAAGCGGCGCAGAAGCATCATTTTCGCTCAGCTCTGATTTGGTGGGCTTAGGAGTAAACGCAAAGCAAATAAATTGGCAAAAACCGGCTAATAAACCCGCTCAATTTCTGCTGACGGGGCGCTATAATACGCGGGCGCTGACCGATCAATTCTCCCTAACCGGCGCTGGTTTGAATTTGGAGGGCGCGGTAGATTATGCGGAACCAGGGGAATTTAAATCGCTATCAGTGTCTAAGCTTCGAGTCGATGATACGCTGGATGTGTTCGGCAAGTTTGACCCTGCGATGGGCGTTGAAATATTTGGCGGATGGCTTAATTTTCCAAATCTGATGGCAGGCATGCCCGAAACAAGCGGTGCGCAGACGGCGCCGCTTGCGTTGAAGGTGGCTTTGGATGAGGTGGTATTGGGTGAAAATAAACTTACCGAATTTCGTGCGGATTTGATCAGCGCACCGCAATTGTCGGGTCCGTTTTCGGCAAAAGTGAACGGCGTGGCACACATTGAGGCAGTTTTATCGCCGCTTTATGGCCGCACGGCATTGGACGTTACGTCAGAACAGGCAGGGCGTTTGCTGACATCGGTTGGGGCTTTGCAAAGCGCCACAGGTGGGCGGCTGAAATTAAATTTAAGTCCAACGCAGCAAATGGGTGAAACTGATGGGCTTTTGGAAATCCGGAATGTCAAAGTTCAAAAAGCGCCCGTTTTTGCAGAGCTTTTGAACGCAATCAGCATTGTTGGCCTATTAGAGCAATTGACAGGGCCGGGTATTCTTTTAACGGAGGTGGATGCCAAATTCAGAAGCACTGAGGAAGAAATTATTGTTGAATCAGCCTCTGCGTTTGGGCCGTCCATCGGTTTGTCTTTGGATGGCTATTACAATCGAAAGGCAGAGAGCCTTGATATGCAGGGGGTTTTATCGCCAATCTATTTTATCAACGGTATTGGCTCGGCTCTGACCAGAAAAGGCGATGGTCTCTTTGGCTTTAGTTTTAACTTAGATGGAAAAAAAGGACAGCCCAGTTTAGAGGTTAACCCTTTGTCGATTTTAACGCCCGGGATTTTTCGCGATGTGTTCCGGCGCCCTCCCCCCAAACTTGAGTGACCGCAAAAGATGAACTTAACAGAATTTGATTTTGAGCTACCCGAAGAATTGATTGCCACGCGGCCGGTTTCTCCGCGCTCTTCGGCCCGATTGCTGGTGTCAAATGGGGAAGGGCTCGCGGATCGGTCTGTGGCAAACTTGCTGGATTACCTCGGTCCTAAAGATCGCCTCGTTCTGAATGATACGAAAGTCATTCCGGCCCGCCTCAGCGGCATTCGCCGGCGCAGCGCCGCTTCAGGTGGCAGTGGCGAAGCCCGGATCGAGGTGACATTGCTGCATCGGCAAGAGAATGGCGATTGGATGGCGCTGATCAAGCCGTTGCGAAAAGTCGCCCTTAACGAGAGGATCGAATTCGCCGGTGGCCTGTCGGCGCAGTTGCTCGACAAACAACAAGGGCAAGCAGTGCTGCGCTTTGATAGAAGCGAAGCGGCGTTTGAGAGCGCGCTAGATCGTTTTGGGATGATGCCTTTGCCGCCTTACATCGCGTCAAAACGAGCCGCTGATGCGCAAGATCGACAGGATTATCAAACCGTATTCGCGCGGCATCAAGGCTCTGTGGCCGCGCCCACGGCCTCGCTGCATTTTGATGCGCCGCTCTTGGCGCAATTGGCGGAGCAAAAGATTGGCATAACCTATGTGACGTTGCATGTGGGCGCGGGCACTTTTCTGCCCGTAAAGGTTGAGGATATTCGAAGCCATAAGATGCATTCTGAATGGGGAAGTGTTTCCCCGCAAGCCGCCGAAGAAATAGCCGCAACGCAGGCTGCGGGGGGGCGCATTATTCCAGTAGGAACAACCGCGCTGCGTTTGCTGGAAACCGCTGCGCGGCGCAGCGGCCAGATTGAGGCGTGGACGGGGGAAACCGATATTTTCATATTTCCTGGCTTCCAATTCAACGTTGCAAGCGCATTAATGACCAATTTTCATTTGCCAAAATCAACATTGTTGATGCTGGTTTCAGCGCTTATCGGGCTTGAACAGATGAAATCCATTTATTCCCATGCGATAAAACAGAAATATCGGTTTTTTTCCTATGGTGATTCCTCGCTTTTGGTTCCACAGAGATAGACAGAAGTAAGCGATTCGATTAGGGTGAACAGGCGGGCCTTTCTACCGTTCTGCCTGTCGTTCTGCGTGGTGATTGGAGCCTTCCCATGCTGTCAGTTTTTAAGAATTCTTGGGCCCTTTTATTGGGCATGATGTTGTTAATGGTTGGAAACGGTCTGCAAAGCACCTTGTTGGGGGTGCGTGGCGGCATAGAGCAGTTTTTACCTTTCGAAATGTCACTGATTATGTCCGCCTATTTCGTTGGGTTTTTGGGCGCCAGCCGTATGGTGCCCTCGCTCATTCGCCGCGTTGGCCATGTGCGCGTCTTTGCGGCGCTTGCCTCCTTCATTTCGGCTGTGCTGGTGCTGTTTCCATTATATTTAAATCCGATTTTTTGGATGTTTGGGCGTTTGGTCATCGGGTTTTGTTTTTGCGGCGTTTATATTATCGCTGAAAGCTGGCTGAACAACGCCGCCACAAATGAAAACCGTGGCCAATCCCTTTCGCTCTATTTGATATTACAAATGGTGGGGATCGTTGTTGGCCAAGGCTTATTGGTCACTAGTGATCCTGGAGGCTATGCGTTATTTATCATCATTTCGGTTTTCGTTTCCGTGTCATTTGCGCCGATCCTTCTGTCGATCAGCCCGACACCCGCTTTTGAAACCACCAACCCAATGCCGTTGAAAAAGCTGATTGAAACCTCACCTTTGGGCTGCGCGGGGATGTTTGTGCTGGGCGGGGTGTTTTCAGCACAATTTGGCATGGCGGCGGTTTATGGGGCGGAAGTGGGTTTGTCGCTGGGTGAGATTTCGCTTTTCGTTGCTACTTTTTATATTGGGGCGGTGTTCCTACAATACCCGATTGGTTGGTTGTCTGATCGAATGGACCGGCGCCGCTTGATCATGAGTGTGGCTGCGATCGGGGCCTTTGGGGCGCTTATTGGGGTGTTTATGGGGCAGAATTTTACTTTGTTATTGGTTTCAGCCTTCATCGTAGGGGGGACGTCAAATCCGCTTTATTCCTTGCTGATTGCGCATACCAATGACTTTTTAGAATATGATGATATGGTATCGGCCTCTGGAGGTTTGCTGTTCATCAATGGGATTGGTGCAATTGCCGGTCCTTTGATCGTTGGATGGGTTATGCAGGCCATCGGAGCCTTTGGGTTTTTTGTGCTTATTTCACTTTTGATGGCAGGTCTTACGCTTTACGCGGCCTATCGCAGCACGCAGCGGGCGGCCCCATCCGTCGAAGAGGCAAATGCCTATCAAACTGTTATGCCCACGGCGTCTCTTTTATCGGTTGAGTTCGCGCAAGAAATCGCGATTGAGACCGCGCTGGAAGAAGAAGAAGAAAGCCAAGATGTTGATGGATGAAGTTTTATACATCTATATATAGAAAAATATTGAAAAACCTTTCATTTTCATTAATAAAAACCACAGAAGAACTGTAGCAAAATAAGGGAGCGGCCATGGCCCCTGATCAGATCTTAAAATTCTGGCTTGATGAGACTGCGCCAGAAAAATGGTATTCTGTTGATTTGGACCTTGATGCGGAAATCAAGCATCGCTTTGAGCCTGCTTGGTGCGAATTGATGCAGGGACGCTATGGCTTGTGGTTGACATATCCGAGCGGGGCTTTGGCTTATATCATTCTCGCAGATCAATTTTCGCGCAATATGTTTCGTGGTCAAGATAAAGGCTTTTCATCTGATACTGTGGCCTTGGCGGCGTCAAAATCGGCCATCAATCAGAAATGGGATTTGCGCGTTGATGAACCTGCGCGGCAATTTTTTTACCTGCCGCTGATGCATTCTGAGAATTTGATCGATCAGGATCGATGCGTGCGTTTGCTCAAAGAGCGCATGTGCGATGGCGGCGGCCAAAATTTGCTGCATGCCAGAGCACATCGTGAGGTTATTCGTAACTTTGGCAGGTTTCCTGAAAGAAACAGCGCGTTGTCACGCAAGAGCAGCCAGGCCGAAACTGATTTTATTCGCGATGGCGGCTATGGCAGCCTGTTTCAAAATTTGACCGTTGCGATTTGATTTCGTGCTGGCCCATTGAACTCGATTCCAATTTAGTTTAACGTTAAACAAATTTTTTGAGATGAGGGAAGTGATGGCAGAGCGTGCATTTGATCTGGTGGTTATTGGGGCGGGGCCCGGCGGCTATGTGTCTGCAATACGGGGCGCCCAACTTGGCTTGAAAGTCGCCATTGTCGAACGCGAGCATATGGGCGGCATCTGTCTCAATTGGGGCTGTATTCCAACCAAAGCGATGTTGCGATCGGCGGAGGTGTTCCACTTAATGCAGCGTGCAAAAGAATTCGGATTAAGCGCCAAAGGCATCGATTACGATCTTGAGGCTGTGGTGGCGCGCTCGCGCGGAATTGCCAAACAGTTAAATCAAGGCGTTGGCTTCTTGATGAAGAAAAATAAGATCACCACCCTGATGGGCGAGGCGCGTATCTCAAGCGCCACCAGCGTGGATGTAACGACGAAGAGCAAAACGGAAACGCTGAAAGCCAAGCATATCATTCTGGCCACGGGCGCCAGAGCGCGCGAATTGCCCGGGCTTGAAGCCGATGGCGATCTGGTTTGGACGTATAAGCACGCGCTGACGCCGAGTCGCATGCCCAAAAAACTATTGGTTATTGGGTCGGGCGCGATTGGAATTGAATTTGCCAGCTTTTACAACACGCTGGGCACAGATACCACGGTTGTAGAGGTTATGGACCGGATCCTGCCCGTAGAAGATGCCGAAATAAGTGCTTTTGCGAAAAAACAGTTTGAAAAGCAGGGCATGCATATTCTGGAAAAGGCCATGGTCAAAAAACTTGATCGGGCAAAGGGCAAAGTGACGGCGCATATTGAACAGGCCGGTAAAATCACCACCGAAACGTTTGACACGGTTATTTCTGCGGTTGGAATTTTGGGGAATGTTGAAAATTTAGGCTTGGAAGATACGGGCATTGCTGTTGATCGCAGCCATATCGTAACCGATGCTTGTTGCCGCACTTCTATCCCAACCATTTTCGCAATCGGCGACGTGGCTGGCGCCCCATGGCTTGCGCATAAAGCCAGCCATGAAGGGGTTATGGTTGCCGAGTTAATTGCGGGTAAAAAGCCGCATCCCGTGCGCCCTGAAACAATTGCAGGTTGCACCTATTGTCATCCTCAAATCGCCAGCGTTGGGTATACCGAAGCGCAAGCGCGCGAAAAGGGCCATGAAATAAAAGTGGGCCGGTTTCCATTCATCGGCAATGGCAAAGCCATCGCTTTAGGCGAGCCTGAGGGATTGGTGAAAACCATTTTTGACAAAAAATCGGGCGAATTGCTGGGCGCTCATATGATCGGCGCTGAGGTGACCGAGCTGATCCAAGGTTATGTGATCGGGCGTCAATTGGAAACCACAGAGCAAGATTTGATGGAAACCGTTTTCCCACATCCGACGCTGTCTGAAATGATGCATGAAAGCGTGTTGGATGCGTTTGACCAGGTGATCCACGTTTAATACCTTTTTCCAAAATGCTGTATCAAACGGGCAGGGTTTCCCAATCGCGCCGAGCAATGCAGCGCCTGCGTTGACAGGCTTACCAGCCTATCCGGCACCCCATGTATCGGATAGGCGGTAGCCCTGTGGCCAGGGGTCATCCGGATCCAGCATATGCTGGTGAATGCCCGTGATCCAGCCACGGCCGCTGATTTCCGGCAGAATGGCCGCGGTGCCATTTAAGTCAGACAGATCCACGATGCGTCCGGAAAACTCTGACCCGATGATAGAGCGCGCGGTAAGCGTTTGGCCGAGGCGCATTTTGCCCTTTTTATGCAGAACAGCCATCATCGCAGAGAGGGCAGTGCCCGTTGGCGAGCGATCAATCTTTCCCGGTTGAATGGCCACAGCAGATTTCATCCGTAACGCATCTTTATCTTCTTCCAATGGGCTTGCGAATTGGCAAAACGAAAAATGCTTCCAATCGGCATTGGTGGGATGAGAAAAGCCCAATTGCTGGTTGGCCGCGTCGGTTATTTTGCGGCCCAATTTGGCAAGATCGGCCGCTTCATCCGGGGCAATTTGAAATCCTAAAGCGGCGGCATCCACCATCACAAAACTATCGCCACCAAAGGCTGTGTCGACGCTCAGCGTGCCAATCCCAGCAACCTCAAGGGGCGCGGCGATTTGTTGGGCGAAACTGGGAAGGTTTTGCACAAATATCCGTTCAGCCTTGCCGTTCTTGCAATGGGCTTTAATCTGCACCAGCCCTCCGGGGGCCTCAAGGCTAAATTCGGTGATCGGCTCTTGCATCGGAAGAAGGCCGCCATCGAGCAAAACAGTGGCCACGCAGATCGAGTTTGAGCCGGACATCGGCGGGGTATCTTCGGGCTCCATGATGATGAAAGCGGCGGCGGCATCCGGGCTTTTGGGAGGGACCAAAAGATTGACGTGGCGAAATACGCCGCCACGCGGCTCGTTCAGCATAAATTGACGCAGCGTTTCATCTTTGGCGATCCAGTTTCGTTGCTCCCAGATCGTGGCGCCCGGCGGCGGCGCAACGCCCCCAACGATCACATCTCCAACTTCGCCTTCTGCATGCGCCGAAATGACGTGGATGGTTTTTGAACTTCGCATATATCCTCCGCTTTATATGGCGAGGATGCGGGTGATTGCCGGCGCTTACAAGAGCGATTTGGCGGGGATCCGCTTTGCGCCGTAAAGAATTGCAATGCCCGTCATTATGGGATGATCTGCGCCGGGATATTTTGGGTTGATCCGAAACAATCGACATGGATCAAAGCGTGGCAGTGGGTTGTTTTAAGCCCGTTCTTGGGTGTTTTTGTATTTATTGCGTGCTATCTGCCGCCTGCTATGCGCTGCGCGGTAAGGTTGGCTGTATGCCCGCCGCTGATCTTAAGGCCATTGCCGAATTTTTCGACTTGTTTGGTTGCTTGTTTTAACTGCGCAGCGCTGGCCTTTGCCGATGAGCCAAGTTTTTTTGCGCTTTTTTCGGCCTTATCACCGGCTACGGTCAAGTTTTTAAGCTTCGCCTCGCCCTGCTCAAGATCTGATGTATCCAACTCAAGCACGAGCTTTGCAAAATCAACCATGAGGCCTCCTTTTTGAAACTGTAACAACTTGAGTGACCCTTGGTCTTTTCAACCAAAGGTTTTTTCTGAGCCATTGTAATGAAGATTATTTAAGCAGCGCTTATGGCGCTTGGATTATCCAGAGCAGTTTGTTTTTTGTAGTAAACTTATCAAAACGAAGCTCTAATGCTCAAAGCAAATTCATCTGGTGGGCACCTGGCCTGTGCTCAACAACCTTTTCCACGTAAATGGTTGTTATTAAACTGGACGCGGATATGTATTGCTCTTCGCGCAGCTGACAGCGTATGGTATCGTTAGCGTGGAGCGTCACCTTTCCCTTTTGGACGTCATTTTGAAAGTCTGAGTCTTCCATTTCAGCCAAAAAAGGGCGCTCACCGCGAGTGGAGAAACGCCATTTATAACCGAAAGTAAAATGCATAGTCACGATCTTTAGCCAGGCTTCACGGCGTGTTGTTTCTGTGCCTGGTTCATCGGCCTCTGGCGGTTTTTTAAAAGACGTGAGATCAGTCTTAGTGAGGCGAACAGCTTTGATCGCTTCGGTATCGGCTCCAATTCGAAGATAGTCGAGACCATCTACTTGAGAAGCATTGTTTCCAAGATCCGCGATGGCTTCCCGTGTCGGAGAATCTTGCATCAGTTTTAAGGTCCGTTCATCCACCAAGAAGTTGTTCCTGTTGGTAGTTATCTCGAAATTGCCATCTGACTTCAGTTTAACTTTGTCTGGAGGTTTGCCCTTCAACGCTTTCACTGCTGCGATTAAGCCAATGGTTCCACCGCCGATGATGGTGGCCCCCTTAATAATAAGATCCATGACCTGATTGGCTGCATCAAGCCTTTGTTTATGGGCATCGACAGCATCTAGCATGTCCGTCAACCAACCAACATCCATTGTGAGCGCCACGACGAAAGACCCCTCATCAGTAGTGGCCATTTTCAAACGCGCATTTGCCCTGTCGCCATTTAGTGCCTTGTTAGCAGCTTGAACTACATCTCCTAATGCCAGAAGGGTAGGCGCAAGATCGCGTACATCGATCTCGCCTTCATCGAAGGGATGGCCTTCAAATGCTATCTCAAATTTCGCTTTTGACATTGCTGCATTTACCTCCGAGCCTAATTGACATTGCACGCTCCGCGACCTTGAATAGCGATTATGGCGTTTTTCACCGAACGCTCTTGTCGCGCCTTAAATTTTTCGATGGGTTCAAACTGTGATGTCTTTAGAGGAAAGTTGTTTGCAAACTCTTGCAGGCTCGCTCTTGATACAGCTTCAACGCTCTCTCCTAAAGCAAAAGGGCATTGATCTACCTCTTCTGCCAGTGCGGGCTTGGTGAAAATCATACAGGTTACTAGGAGAATTTTGAAACTCTTTAACGGCATGAAACTCTTAACAAAAACTTCTACACTATTGGTAACGTCAAAATACTGCGGTCATATTTCGCTGCACTAGGGCAATGATCTGCAGACCTCCTCATCATAGAAAAAGGGCTTTTTTGTGGCTGAAAACGAAACGGCGCTGCAGTTGCGCCGCACTGCATTGCGGCTTCGATCTGATCTAGAAATTACATTCTGAGATTAAGCGCAAAATTGGCTTTTTCATAAAGGAGAAATAGTCTTTACGCAGCGTGTATCATGCCATTCGTGAATATCTGAAAAGGCGCTCAAGACGCTTACCCCTATTCCAAAGCCGGGCAGGTTAACCTGTTTTGAGCGCTTTATTCACGCGTGGCAAACAGCGCGCTTATGCGCGCCGCCGCCCGCCGCGTCTGCCGCCACGCCCGCCGGCCTCGCCGCCGCTGCCAGCCGGTTTATTAAATTGGATCCATGCGCCGCCATGCGGATCATTATTGGTTAATAAATTGGCGGCCCGTATGGCCTCCATCTCTTTGCCGGGGCGCGCTTGGGTGGATCCAAGG